>Ga0265338_10000828_pt1 | contig 52193 bp, 36 predicted proteins | sample 42126metaG_FD_193579 | JGI IMG/M metagenome (GOLD analysis project Ga0265338, IMG submission 193579) | Rhizosphere microbial communities from Carex aquatilis grown in University of Washington, Seatle, WA, United States - 4-21-26 metaG | ecosystem: Host-associated > Plants > Roots > Rhizosphere...
GTGTAGCCGTTCGTCGACAGCCGCACGTTGTTCGTATCCCCGGCCACCACTCCCGCCAGCACCACGTTGTTCGAACTGATCGTCGCTGTGGTCGTTCCGTCATACGGCTTGTTGTTGGCACTGATGCCCGAGATGATCGTCACCCCAACCGCACTGATATTGGCCGTCAGCCCAACCGGCTGTGTCAGCGTATAGTTGCCCGCCGCACCACCCGCCAGCGTCAATCCGCTCACCGTCACGCCGATACCCGTTCCGGTATTAGCACTGACAAAGTTCGCTGTGTAGCCGTTCGTCGACAACCGCACGTTGTTCGTATCGCCAGCCAGGACACCACTCAATACGACATTATTTGAATTGATGGTCGTGGATGTCGTCCCGTTATACGCCTTGCCGTTGGCACTGATCCCCGAGGCAATCGTCACCCCAACCGCAGTGATGTTGGCCGTCAAGCCTACCGGCTGTGTCAGCGTGTAGTTGCCCGCCGCACCACCCGTCAGCGTCAATCCGCTCACCGTCACGCCGATACCCGTTCCGGCATTGGCACTGACGAAATTGGCCGTGTAGCCGTTCGTCGACAACCGCACGTTGCTCGTGTCGCCTGCCAGGACACCACTCAATGCGACACTATTTGAATTGATGGTTGTCGATGTCGTCCCGTTATACACCTTGCCGTTGGCGCTGATCCCCGAAGTGATCGTCACGCTCGCTGCCGTGATATTGGCCGTCAACCCAAGCGGCTGCGTCAGCGCGTAATTGCCCGCCGCAGCACCTGTCAGCGTCAATCCGCTCACCGTCACTCCGATGCCCGTACCCGCATTGGCACTCGCAAAGCTCGCCGCGTATCCGTTCGTCGACAACCGCACGTTCGCCGAATCCACCCCCAATACTCCATTGAAGGTTACATTGTTTGAGGAAATGGTGGCGGTCGTCGTCGCGTTGTATGTCTTATTGTTGGCCACAATGCCCGAAGCAATTGTCACCACTGCCTGGGTCACGGTTAGCGTACCGTTGACGAACGCAAAATTGTAGTTGGGGGCGCTCAAGGTACCCTGGCTGACCGTAATCGTATAAACACTCACCGGACTGTTAGTCACGGCGGTCGTTGTGATTGTCGGCGTACCCGTCAACACATTGGTGCCATCCCCATTGACGAAACCGCCGTAGCCGACCGTGAAAATCGGGTTGGCTGCTCCATAAGCGCGCGAGAAATTGCTGGCGGTCACCGTCAATACCGGAACGACCGTTATGGCCACTGTTGCCGTGCCCAGGTTGGTTGCGCCTGAAAAAGCACGATAAACGAAACTGTCCGTGCCGCCGAAGTTGTTCGCCGGCGTGTAGATGAATCCGCCATTGTTGGTTAAAGACAAGGTTCCGTGGGCCGGGCCACTTACCAGGGCCGTCGTCAGGCCGTCCCCATACACATCCGTATCGTTGGCCAACACCCCAGGGGCGGGAACACTCAATATCGCGTTGTTGTTGACACTATAACTGTCGTTGGCCACAAGCGGAGCCACAACAATGTTACTCACGGATAAAATATATGCATCGGTCGATTCGGTCCACTTGTCCGCGCTGATACCGCCACTGGTATAGGCCGACTGGCCGTCGAATGACCCATCATCGGTGACTTTTGCCACTTGATTGCCATCGAAATACGCAAAGATATTACTGCCCTGAAACGCCAATCCGGTGGCATGCCAATTGGTACCCACGCCGTTAGTTAGCGTTACCTGTTGCAACAATGAAAAAGCACCGTCATTCCAACTGTGGAACTTGATCACCTTCATTATCGCCGTGCCACCCGGGCCGCCAGGGGAGTTTTCCGGATAAATCCACGCACCATAATAGCGTCCGGCAACCGGATCCACCAATCGTCCGCCGATGCCACCACCCCAGGCGTTGTTCGTGGAAAATTGGATTTGTCCCTGCACGATATAGTCTGTCCAGTTGTTGCTAAGATAGGCGTTCCCATACGAGCTGGGGTCGCTGATACCAGTAAGGGCATTGTTGGTTATGCCCCAGGTGCCTGCCTGCGGTATCCAGGGCCAGAGCAACGAACGCGTGAAATCATCCACTAAAAGCTGTCCAACCGGTGTGACTTCGACGGCCACCGTTGCGACACCCGAAGTTGATACTCCATCCGTGGCCTGATAGGTGAAATCATCGATGCCGATAAAATTATTTGTCGGCAGGTAGCTGAATCCGCCGGTATTGGTCAGATTAAAAATGCCATGGAGTGGCGCGGAGGACAACAGCGCGGTCAGACTGCCGCCGCCGCTCACGTCATTGGTCAAAACTCCCGGCGCGGGCACGTTCAGAACTTTTCCCGGGGTGACTCCATAGATATCGTTGTTAACTGTTGGTGGGGCGGTCACCGTAAAGGTCACGGTCGCCACGGTGGAGGTGATGACGCCATCCGTGGCCTGATAGGTGAAACTGTCTGATCCAGTATAATTGTTTGCCGGCGCATAGCCGAAACTGCCGTTATTCGTGAACGTCAGAGTGCCATTGGACGGACTGCTGACTAAAACAGCTGACAGGGTTGCAATGCCACCCGTGTCATTGCCCAAAATTCCCGGAGGCCCCACGATTAGCGTCGTGTTACGACCAACATTGTAACTATCATTGTTGGCAATCGGCGGATTGCTAATGTTGATGGTGACCGTTGCCACGCTGGAAGTGGTCTGGCCATCCGTGGTTTTATAGGTGAAGCTGTCCGCACCGCTGAAATTGTTGGCTGGTGCGTAAGTAAAACCACCATTATTGGTAAGTGTCAGAGTGCCGTTGGAAGGGCCACTGGCCAGAACGGCGGTCAAAGGCCCACTTCCGCCCGAGTCGTTGAGCAAAACCCCCGGGGCAAGCACGTGCAAAACCGTGTTTATTGTCGTGCTGTAGCTGTCATTGTTTGCCACGGTTGCCAGCGCACTGACGATCACACTGTCCACCGTCATCGTGTAGGTCGTCGGTGGTTGTGTCCACATGTTTAGACTGATCGTCCCATTGGTATATGCCGGTTGTCCATCAATGGAGCCGTTGTCGATCACATTGGTTATCAAAACACCGTCAAAATAGGCGGCGATGCTGTTAGTCTGGAAGGTCAGCTTGACGATGTGCGCATTGGTACCGATGGGGGGCAGGAGCACCGGAACACCTGTTAAATTGGTGTATGCCGTCCAAGTCTGAAACTTGAAGAGCCGCAACACGGTCGTTCCATTCTGTGGTCCGCCGGGAGAGCCTTCCGGATAAACCCAAAGGGCATAATGCGCACCCGTGATTGGGTTCAGCCGTCCGCCTATGCCCCCACCCCATCCATTGGTCGAAGAAAACTGGATTTGCGCCTGCACGGAAAAGTCCGTCCAGCTTGCGTTGTTATCATAGTAGGCATAGCCGTAACTGCTGAGGGAACTGGTTCCGACCAGTGCGTTGTTGGTTATGCTCCACGCGCCTGATTCCTGGATCCAAGGGAAGATATCCGCAGTGTTTGTCGGGCGGGCAAAAGTATCATAAACGAATTCTCCGGGAGGGACGATCATGATGGTCACCGTAGCCACGCTGGAAGTCAGCGAGCCGCTGACGGCCTGATACGTAAAGCCGTCCGCCCCGGTATAATTTCCCGTGGGCGTGTAGGTGAAAGAACCATCCGCATTCAAAGTCAGCGAACCGTTCACCGGCCCGCTCACCAATGTCGCGGTCAAAGTTCCTCCACCCGTACCGGCGGTGTCGTTGGTCAATACGCCCGGCGTTGACACCACGAGGGGGGAGCCTTGCTGGCCGATAAAAACATCATCCTGAGCCACAGGAGGAATCAAGTAGCTGATCACCGCATTGGAAACCGAGGTTCCGACCAGGATCTTGATCGTCTGGCCGTTGGTCCGATAAACATTTGTGCCCGCCAGGGTCCCGTTGGTGGAAACCTGAAGCGCAGAATATGAGGCGCTCGGGGCCAGGATTTCAACCGCCGCATTGGTATTGCTTTCACCGGCGATGGAGAGGGTGGTCACGGACTGACCGCTGATGTTGGCATAACCGACGGTAACCAGCACATTGGACCGTTGTTGCCACCAGGAGTAGATTCCCGCCGCATTGGCGGACCAGATTCGGGGCTTGCTCAGGCTGTACGTGACATAACCGCCCGGCAATAGACCATCCATGCCACTGCCATCCGAGGCGCTGTGGCAATAGAGGTTGATCAGCCCGCCCAGGTTATAATAGAAATCAACCATAGCCTGGATGGTGGCGGCGGTGTGACCATTTTCCACGGATTGCGCGACCTGGGAGCCGACAAACCAATCGCTGACGGGCAATTGCAGGAATGAGTAATACTTGTCTGGCGTCTGGGTTGAGAAGTTCCAGCTCGGAAATGGGGTGAGTTTCGTATCGCCTGTTGATTTGATGCCCACCTGTTCTTCGATCTGGAAGGAACCCTCCCGGGTGGCATTGAAATAGGGTGATACCCACGCACGGGGATTGCCGTTGGTGAGTTGCCATCCCGCAACATCTACAAATGAGTTGGAAATGGATGCAAAAGCGTAGGCCTTGCCATTCGCAAAACCCGCAGGAAGATTGCTGGTCAGATCCAAAATCTCGTCGGGAGCCCAATGCCAATAATCATAATCCGTACCGTTCGAATTCAATGGGGCCAGAACGGGAAAGGTGTAAGGTTCGAACGCGGTCAACCACCCTTCGCCGATCAACTGGACCAGGTTGGGTTCGATCAGGGCCAGCGGCGGGCTGTAAACCGGATTGATGTTCGTCAACCCTCCATTATGGGGATAAATGGAGGCTCCATAATTTGTCATGGCGCGTTGCAGGCTGGCCACCGTATTGCTGAACGTTGGGTCGGGCATGTCCAGGCGCAAAGTGCCGGTGCAGAAATAATAATCGCCGCTGGCCCCATTGGTATGTTCAAACTGGGCCGAACCTTCAATGGAAATGATGTTGGAGGGAATGGCCTCCATATCATGACGGAAAATCACCGCGGCATCGTAAGGATACGGCCAGGGGGAAAGCTTGACGAGGGGCCGGCTGGCGGATTCGAAGGCCCATTGGATGGCGCTTTTGAATATGCTGTACGCATACATTCCGGGCGCCCAACCGCCGTGACCGATCAAGGGTTGCATCGCGGCATGATAAATGAAATAGCCCTTGCCATAGCGTTTCACCACCAGATAAGGGATGCTTCCATCGCCCTGGGCGATGACGGTGGCGTCGCTCGGCTGAACCTGCCAGAGCAAATGCGGAAGCCCGGGAGCCACCGCATTGGGGGTTTCCCCGGCCAGATGGATGGACACCGGCCAGGAGGTTTCCTCGGACGATTGAGGCATTTGCCAAGCGAGCTGGCCGGACGGGATGTTGGTGACCAGTCGATTGTTGGATATTCTGGTAAAGTTGGTGTCGAAGTACCAATTCGTAAGGGCAGGATTGACCATGTGGAGGCCCAAAGCGTTGGCGATGGCAAAATCTCCACGGGTGGTTCCATTGGTGTGGCGCGTGAAGGAGGAGGAGCCGACAAACAAAAAGCCGCCGCTGGCAACGTAATTGGTCAATTGGGCGATCTCACCATCATCAACGGCTTCTGCCGCGAGGCTGATCAGAATCGGATATTTGGGTGAACCGTCAACGTTGGTCAGCGCGCCGGCCAGGATGTTTGAGTCACCCAAAACCCGGAAGGCGGTTCCATCCGAGCGCAGCGCCTCCTTGACCGCATCCGGCATCACAAAGTAGTGCCATTGGGTCGTCCACCACTGGTTGCTGGTGGTCCCGGCGCCGTTCGGAGTTGCGCCGGAAGCGGGCATGGACTCCAGGGCCCGGGTCAATTCAGAATCATGAATTGCCACCACCGGTTGCGTTCCCTGAGCGTGCGCAACCTGCGAAACGCACAGGGCACAACAAAGGGTTATAAACAAGGATTTCATCGGGGGCAGGCCGCTTCGATGTAAACTTTCATTCTTACTGGTTTTCAGGGCTAAGTTTGGATGATACGCTCGGTATAGTTAACAATATGACCGGCTTCTGTTTGCTCCGCGATATTGGAAAAAACAATTCAAAAACTGTCATTAATACTCGATGATGTTACGCAAAAGGTAAAGTGAAGAATTCATAAAAACAGGCCGCCGATCACGCTGTTTTTGTAATGTATTCCCTCGATTCGATACAACGCTTTCTGATTTCCCCGGATCCCAGTGTCCGCCCGTAGGATTCACTTCCCAAGTGGTGGATGTAACCGGCTTTTGACCAGACAATCCGCAAACCGGATTTGATCACCCGCTGGCAAAACTCCGTTTCGTTGCCATAGTCCGGCAGGTTTTGGTCAAATCCCCCCAATTTGTCCCATACGCTGCGACGGACAAAAAATGCAAAACCTCCAACCATGGACAGATCAACGAGCGGTTCCTGCCGGTGCCGGGCCACGTACCTTTCCGCGAAGCACCAAATCTGTTCATCCGACCAATAATGGCGGCAATGCAATGCCCGGCGGACGAATTGCGGTCCCACCGTCTGGCTCGTCGAAGGACCGCTTATCGCAATCTGGTCATCCGCCTCAAAAGCCTGAACCATTCCCAACCAACTGTGCGGCGTGACGATGGTGTCCGAGTTCAAAAGACAGGCATAGGGTCTGGTGGAGACCCGGACACCGGCTTCCGAAGCCCGGCTGTGGCCCGCCGCCTTGTCGTGCCGGATCAATTTCCAGCCATTCTTCGTACAGGCGTCCACCAACAGACGCCGGGTCAACTCAAGCTTGGAGGCATCATCCACGATGATGATTTCTGAATTCCCGCCAAAAACTTCCAGGCTGTTCAAACAACGCCGGGTGACCTCGGGAGAGTCATGCACGGCGACAATGATTGAAATCCCCCCTGACGCCAGCTTCTCGTCCTCCGGCAGCAAAAAAGGGCCCCGTGGTTTCAGACCGATGGTCAACAGCCGGCTCCTCAGCAAACAGTAGCCCCGTCTCATCCGCTCAGGGATCAACCCGCGTATTCCAGATTTTGTCAATTCCTGCATTCTGCTCCTCTGATGATTGAAATGATCAGTGTTTTTCCAGGGAAGATTGCCCGCCCGCCTGAGGTCTCTTCCCCAAAAAAATCGATCGCATTTGCTCAAAATGTTCGGTTCCCATGCCGCACGAAGCCAGCAAACCTCTGGCTAGAATTCCAAAGGACGGGCGGTATTTCATGGCTTGAAGCAGGTTTTGTTTATGGCCGGCCGATTTCAGTTCAAAAGCAATCCTGGCCAGGGCCTGCAACCTTGTCGACGCCACGTGACGGGCTTCGGGAGCCAGCCGGCCGGATTTCAAATGCTTCGCGCAGGTCTGGCACATGGCGTCAACCAAACGCGACCACTGTGACCGCACCATGGAGGTGGTCACCAGGCGATACTTGGCCGAAATCTCGTTCGAATAAACGAATTCATAAGCCTGCGAAATCCGGAGCCACATGTCCCAATCTTCATAAAACAGGTTTTCATCATAGAGGCCGACCCGGTCAAAGCATTCGCGGCGGATCAAGGTGGTCATGGCGGGAATGAAATTGTCTTCCCATAGAATTTTGTGGATATCGCCCGTCGGCATCGTCTCAAAATGCCGGTGCGCCTGAATAAACTTCTCCGGAAGCAGTTTGCCGCTTTCATCCATCTGCAAAGCATCACTGTAAACGACACCCACCTTGTCCGGCAGCTGCTCCAGAAGTTCAACCTGGGTCCGCAATTTGCCCGGGAGCCAGACATCGTCGGCCGCGATGCCGGAAACATATTTCCCCCGCGCCTGCTTGACGGTATTGTTCAAACTGCGACAAATTCCCAAGTTGGCCTGATTCTTCAAAAAGTGATGCGGAATATCGTTCCGGGCCAGCCATGCATCAATCACCGCAACCGAATCATCCTTGGAAGCGTCGTCATTGACGATCAGTTCCAGGTTGGGATAATTCTGCGCCTTTACCGCTTCCAGGCATTCGACAACGAACCGGGCCTGATTGTAGCAAAGGACGATGGCGGAAACCAATGGGTATGACATCAGATGCTCCGATGATTTGTTGCCGCCGGCTGGCGTCTTGCCTGCAACATCCAGTTTCTGGCCGTTAAACTTCCCAGCGGAATTTTCACCCGGCCCAGCCTGCCCGGCGAAAGTTCCTGGTCAAGCCATTGCACGGTAACCGGACCAAGTCCAAGTTTCTTGATTTGACCGGCCAATGTCCCGGGCTGGCACACGTTGATGCCACTTTCGCCATAATTCCCCAACTGGCAGTGGCCGTTGACGCCGAAAGTCCGTTTGAGCAGATTCGGAATCCGGTTGAAATTTGGCCCAACGACGAGGAGTGTCCCGCCTTCGCCAACCTGCTGCGCACACGCTTCAAGGAACCGGCCGGGATCCGCCTGTAAATGGAGCAGATGGGTGACCAGGACACAGTCAAATTTCCTTCCCGCCAATTGAGCCAGGCCTTCCTTCCAGTTCCCATAGATCATCTCGATGCCAAGGTGAGCGGCGGCAGCTCCGACCACCGAGTCCAACGGCAAGGCCGTCAATTTCATTCCCCGTTGAATAAACTTCGCTTCAACGGCTCCCGAGCCGCACCCGACGGACAGCAAGGTTTGCGCCCCGGCCGGCACCCGGGCAAGGATCTCAGCGCAAGGTTTTTCATCGTAATTTTTGGACCATCTTCCGCGCATCACCTTGGACTCCACCTCGCAAAGGGTGCTGGCCGGATGCAAGCCGGCGCAAATGTCCATGAGCGTTTGCACCTGTTCTCTGATGCCGGAAAGCGGCATTCCCAGCTGGCCGATATAGCGATTGGGCAGATGGTGGATAAGAAAATCATCCAATGCGGAAATGCAGATGACTTTTCGAAAGCCACAGCACGTATACGGGTCCGTAGCCGCCGTCTCGGGCAGGCCGTACCGGCCTTCGCAGGGACTCCGCAGGAAGTTCCCCGAGGCAATCGCCTGTTTCAACTGGGCCTGCGTCAACAGGTAAAAACCGGCATGTTCATTCGAGAACTCGGCAACCGTAACAGCCCCGCGCCGCCGGACGGTTTCAGGTTTCCAGTGGGCGGATTCATGAGCCTCCGGAACATGAGAGGTGCCGGACTGGTCGGTTTCGTAGCGAAGAAACCCGGCGATTTCATCTCCCGGCAACACCGGGGTGACCCGCAGGAAAGCCTGCACATTCTCCTCCATCACCTCCATGTCATCCTCGGAATAGGCAAACAGGTCATAGCGGTCCGCATTTTCCGCGAAGATGGCCTTGTGGGCAAACGGCAGCGACCAGGGGTTTGGGGAAGGCAAGCCCACCACCACCCTGACTTCAGGCCCGAGATCCTTTGGCGCTTCGGAGACGACAACAATATCAACCGCCATCGCCATGTTTCGATACCTCCCAATAATCCGCTTCAGAAACTGGAGGTTCTTCTCGCCGTGGCTGGCGATGGCAACCAGCAACCGGAGCCGGCGCTGGTTCAGATCTGGAGGGGTCACATCCATGTACAAAAATCAGGAATTCGAAACGGAACGCAAGGCGGACAGCATGTGCTGAAGGCCGGCATCCAGCGAGCCCGTTGGCCGGAAACCGGCCTGGTGCAAACGTTCCACACCGGCCCGCGAGTGCCGGACATCGCCGGCGCGCGCCGGTTCAAATCGGATCGGTGAACGCGAACCCGTGATGGCCAGGATGCGTTGAGCGAGTTCCAGCACGGTAATCTGCCCGCCATAACCGGCATTGAACACGCCGGTCAATCCCGGCGTGTGAGCGGCAAAATCCAGCGCGGCCGCGATGTCTTTGACGAAGATAAAATCTCGGGTCTGGCCCCCGTCGCCATGGATGGTCAATGGCTCCCCGGCAAGTGCCCGCTGGAAAAAGATTGGCACGGCTGCACCGTAGGGACCAGCGGGATCTTGGCGCGGTCCAAAAACATTGAAAAATCGCAAGGCCACGGTTTCCAGCCGTCCCGCCTCGGTGAATTGGCGGCAGTAGAACTCCCCATCCAGCTTGGTCACGGCATAGGGGCTGCGGGGCTCCGGGCTCATGTCTTCGCGTTTGGGCACGACGGGGTTGTCTCCATACACCGCAGCGGAACTGCTGAAACAGAGTTTGCGCACTCCGGCCGCGGCCGCGGCCTCCAGAACATTCAGCGTGCCGATGGCGTTCAATTCCACGCACGCCTGGGGCTGACTCACCGATTCCGCCACACTTACCATCGCCGCCAGATGAAACACATAATCGACGCCCTTCATGACCACCGGCAGGATTTCGCGGTCCAGAATCGAGCCCCGCACAAATTCAACCTCCAGCCCAGCCAGGTTGCGCTGGTAACCGGTGCGAAGATCGTCCAGCACCCGGACGGCAGCACGCCGCTGAAAAAGTTCCGCCAGATGACTTCCGATAAATCCGGCACCCCCAGTAATTAGGATTCTCATTCTCGAAAACTGATTTGCAGCAAGAGCGGAGACCTTTTCCCTGCCGGTTATTTGGTGGCAATCACCGCCAGGATCTCACCCCGATTGGGCTTGAAGCGAATCAACAGGGACTCAATCAGTGTCAGCCACTTTACGAACAATGTGCTGCGCAAACGCAGCCTGGCGGAATCGCTGTTCATGGGTTTGCCGGTCCTGATCACATGACTGGCGTAAAGAACCTGCGGCCCAACCAGGCTTTTGCCTTTGACAACACTCAAACCCGCCTGTTTTACGATCTGTTCGAGCGCCGGCTGGCTGAAAATCTGCAGGTGTCTCGGCGGTTCCAGGCCGCGCCAGCAACGGCCATAGTAGTTGAGCCCGAAACTCTCGGCATTGGGCGTCAGCATCACCAGCCGTCCGCCGGGTTTGAGCACACGCGCACATTCCGACAACAACTCGCCCGGATGAGGGACATGCTCGATGACATGGGACATAATCACGGCATCGAATGAATCCTCGGGATAACCCATTGACTTCAGATCGCCACAGTCTGCTTCCAAGCCTTTTTGTCTGGCGGCGTTGACCGCCTGGCGATCCAGATCAAGGCCTTTTACGTTCCACCCTAATTGCTTGAGCAATTCAAGCCGTTCTCCGTTGCCGCAGCCAACGTCCAAGACCCGGCCCTGCCTGATGGCGCGCAGGAACATGACGTGTGTATCCAGATAAAAGGATTTGTTCGGCACCAGATAAACCAGGAACCCCAGGAGCTTGGACCACATCGATATGTCCGACCCTCCATAACCGTAACGCAAAGCCCAATAATTATGTTTGATGAGCCGGTCATACATCGACCGCAATCCACCCGATTTGGCCGTACGGCCAGCCGGACCAACCGGCTTGTCCGAGTGGGTGTAATAGTTTGCATAGGCCCGGTGAAGCTCGGCCTCAATGATCACCGGATTCATCCAAAGGCTCCGGCAGTTGTCGCCACTGCAACGTTGCAGCGCCCATTCGCCCGGGGCGCCAAACAACTTGTCCTTTAAATCGCGTAAAAACAGCATGCCAGACTGCCCGCAAACCGGGCAGTTTTCCTGAGGACGAGTTACAATGGGAGTAGCCACCGCTAACAGTATGATTCTTAAACCAATTACCGGTTGAATATCTCAATCCAGGGCGGACAACTATTTGGCCGCTGCGACCGGATTGACGACCGGCGACCCGCTGACTATTGCCCGATCACATGCAAGCCGGTTGGCGCCGGCGGAACCGCATAGGGCACGATGACAAATCCCGCCAATTGCATGCCCGCCTCCCTGCCCCGCACGATCAACTGATGCGTGCCGGACGCAAGACTGAAAACTTGTGGGGCAAATTGATTGTTGGTGTCGGTCCCCGTCCCCCGCCAGGAAACAACCAGATTGGTAAACCCGGTGGTCACCGGAGGATCCCAAATCATGGTCGGATCGGTCGGTTCGCCATCCATGTTGACGTAACAGGAATTGGCAGCGGTGTTGGGTGCGTTGACCAGGGCGGAAACCACGTAGCTCCCGGCATTGGTGACGCTGAATCCATAAATCGCCTCTCCGCTCCCGGTCAGCCCGGTGGTGCTGGCTTGAGAAATATAACTGCCGGAGGGCACAAGCGCAGAGGCGGTCACTGTGAATGGAGACAGGATGGTGCCAGCAGACGCATTGAACGACAAGCCGGTCAGCACGGCATAAGCTGAGCCGGTCAAGCCTGCACTCGCACCGTTGCCCCCCGTGAAACTGATTGTCTGGCTGTATGTGCCGGCTGTCGTTGGGTTGAATTTGACGGTTACTGTCTGGGTTTGATTGCTGCCCAGGCTGTAAGTCCCTCCGGAAACAATCTGGAAAGGCGCCGACACGCTGGCTGAACCGGCCAAAGTCCCGCCGCCGGCATTTTGCACGGTGAGAGTCAGGTTGGTGCTGGCGCCGGCCGGCTTGGTGCCAAAATCGAGGCTGGTCGGAGAGACGATAATGACCGGGTTGGTATTGCCGCCGCCGCCACTGCTGCTGCCATACACATACGGCCCGATGTCCCATGCCCCTGCAGCCGGCCGGGGATTTCCATCTTTGTCCGTGGTGAGCCATGAATAAAGATTCGCGCCTTTGCCAATCAGGGCCGTGGCGCCAGCAGACAGGTGATAGTCGGAGCCGGTACTTCCGGCGACAAAATTAGCCATCATGGCTGCCGCTTGGGCGTCGGTAAACCAAGGATTCGAGGATTCGCTGAACGTACAATTGATGATGTAAGTCCTTTGACCCGATGTGGGCGCGATGATGAAATTATTTGTAGCCCATACATTGCTCCAGGTGCCGCCGGTGGTGGAAGAGGATCCGATAAAAAGCCCCCATCCTTGCGTTGAAGTGGGGACGCGGCATAAATTATTATAGATTCCGATGTCGGAAAACGTTGAGCCGGTCTGGTCATCCGCTTCAACTTCAATACAGCCAACGTCCTGCTGGCCCACCCCGCCGTCAATCACGTTGTTGTAGATGCGCACATGCGAGAAGGTGTGCCCGCCACCTGCCACGGCATTACCCCAACATCCGCCATACAGCCCTATGTCAGAAAACCCCCAAATCAAGTTGTTGTAAATTTTGATGTAGGAGCCACCGGACGTTTGCCATCCGTCGGAATGCTGACTGGCACTGTACGAAGCGCTTCGATAGTTGATCAAGGTGTTATTGTAGATGCTGTAGCCGGTCCCGCTCATCACCAAACCATCCGCGCCGATACCGGAACCTTTCCCGGGAGTATACATCACGTTGTCGTGAATCAGGTTCTGATCATAATTGTTTCCACCGTAGCCATCGACGTGGAGAATCGCGTCGGCCGTATTGCTGCTTTGGTAGACATAATTATGGTCGAATTCAAAACCATTCACCGAACCGGCGTACATGCAAGCGCTATTGATGCTGCCCGTCATCGTGCCAAAGTTGATATAACCAATCCGGAGATTGCTGAAGCTGCCGCCACATATTCCCGAGCATCCGCTGGTGGCAAAATGCTGCTTTCCGTCGCCGGCGTCGCCAAGAATGTTTGCATTGGACGGGGCCGTGATAAAGGCCGAGGTCCCGCTGAAAATGACCGTGCCATTGTGCAATGAATCCTGGCCGACCTGATAGGTGATGCGACTGCCCGAGGTACCGCCTTTGGGAGCCCACCCGGATGAAATGGAATAGGTCTGGCTTGAGCTCGAAGACCCGCCGCTGATATACACGGTGTCTCCCGCCACCACCGATGACCCGGAAGCCGAACTCAGCGAGGTCCAGGCGTTGGCCCAGGACGTGCCGTTGTTGGCGCCGGCAGCGGTATTGTCCACATACCAAATGGAAGCGTTTGCGGAACTTGAAATCAAAAACAAGAAACCGAAAACGGCCAAAGTTAAAACTCTCAAATGAAGTTGAGCCCGATATAAATACGTCTTGTACATCTTCACGATTGCGTTTTAAGCAATAACAATGCCCAGTCTTTTTTTATCGTTCCAGACCCCTCGAAACATCGCCGGAACGGTATATCCGGCCGGGTTATTCCAAATACTGGACGAAAATGAAATGAAATTTGTCAGAACTTTCCGCCCGGTTAACTTAAAATCATACATGCCCGTCGGAAAATGCGGTGGCCATGTTTTCATCCAACGGCAATTTTTCTGCCGCTTCAACCTCAACCGAATACGAAAGCGGATCCGCCACCGCTTCCCTGCTCCATACCGGCATGCTTGCTATCACTGCCAACAGCCAATACCACACCACCACGATCTGGTCGAAATAGGTCGTCGACACAAACGACAGGCAGTGCGCGAACAGGCTGACGCCAGCCGCCCAGACCAAGATGGCGGCTGGTGAATCCAAGTCTTCAGATTTAAACCATCGGCTGATGGTTTTGAAGGAGGCAATGATGATGGCCAGGAAAAGAATCAGTTTCAAGAGCCCGCCTGAGACGCCTTGGACAATGTAGTGATTGGTGATGTCCATGTTGTTTGGGTCCCCGGCAGGGACTTCCCCCGAGGGTGCCCAGTGGGCGGTATAGGTGGTTCCAAACAACCACCACTCTTTAAAGTGGGCAATGGTTTGATCAATCAGGAAGGAACGGAACCAGCCCGTGCCGCCCGTAATGCTGCTAAGCCGGTCAAACAAATACCAGACCGGGGCGTTCATGGACAGGGCCAGGATGAGGAGCGTCACGACCGCCCCCCACCGAACCAACCGCATATGTGTCTTCCATTTCCACAACACCATCCCCCCCACGCTGGCCATCAAGGCCATCAAGGCGCCGCTTGAGGATGCCGCGCCAACAATGACCAGCGAACTCGCCATGGCGGCCAGCGCAACCAGCCGAAACTGCGGGCGATAAAGCCAGAGTGCTATGAACAAAGGCATCTGCGTGGCACCGAAGGTTCCGGCCAGAATAGGATGCCGAAACGCTCCCTGACAACGCAGATGGCCCTCACGAATGGAGGTGATTTCCGGGACGCCGCCAAAAATCGAGAAATAATTGTGTCCGGTCAGTTTTTCCACCAGCATCAAGACGGCCACCGGAATGCTCAACCAGGCCAAGGTTCGAATGCTGGTTACCAAATCCTCAAAGTCGACCAACAGACAACGCATGAGAAAGTAGCATCCGAAGGCATTGTAAGCGTCCCCCATTCGGTTCACAAAAAGCTCCATGGAAGGTTTGGCCAGCGTTCCAAAAACAATCGAAACAACGATCCACCAAACGAAGATCCGATCCGTACGCGTCATCACCAGTTGCCGGGCTTCCTGTTTGAGAAGGACCCTCAACACTCCAACCAACAACAGGACCCGGAACAGATAAAAGTGGAGCCCTAAAACAACCAACTCCTGCCCAAGTGGCATCAAGCAGACCATGGCCAAAATCGGGCATACAGCCAGGCGTCGGGGCAATGACCAAATCAAGTAGGCGGCTATCAGCAGCCCAATCAACGCCATTAGACTGACATTTGAAGTGTCCGGTGATTCCATTTTGATCTAACTGAATCGAAGCAGGTTCAAGTTCCGGGCCGACTCAAAGTCAATGGCCACACGCGCCGGCGCAACTTGGCCATCTGTTCCTTCCTGAGAAACGCCACCTTCTCGGTGGGAATCACCGCGTCCCGACCGGACAAATTCCACCAAAGGTACCCGCAAAAGCGCACCACGCTGCCAAGGACCACCGGCGGGTTCATGACCCGCCGGCCGCACTTGAACAATTCAAAGAGCGGATGATTGCCAAACGAGGCGTCCTCCAGCCCGGAGCGAAAGAGCCCGCGCCATTTTCCACCCGCCGTCGAAGTGGGACGGTAATGCAGGATCTTGTGGTCCGCCCGAGTCCGGATTTCCCAGCCAAGAATCTGCGCGTCCAGCAATGCCAGGGAATCCGATCCGCCGAAAAACAGCGGCTTATAGCCTCCAATCTGCTCAAAACATTTCCGGCGGAACATCTGAATCCCGCCCGCGACGGAATCATCCGAATTGCTTTTTCGATACTCCCACTTGCCGTTGGCCAATTCGTAAATCAAGCCGCCGGCAATGCCCAGCCGGGGATTTCGTTCAAATTCCCCCAGAATCGCCTCGTAGTAATCTGACCGTTCGGGGGCAATGTCCGCGTCTTGCATGCCCATGAAATCGAATTCCAGCGGCTTGGCCAGTTCATAGGCCGCTTGAATTGCCTTGTATTGGGAACCGAAGTTGCGCCCTTCCCGGGAACCGGCCGAGTTAAGCCGGATGAAAGGATGCTTGGCCGCATAACTTTCGATGATGGTCGCCGTCTCGTCGGTCGAACCGTCATCCATGATGAACCAAGCCACCGGCAGGACGCTTTGGCGCAGCACCGACTCGATGGTCTTGGTGATGTAGGCCGCTTCATTCTTGGCCGCGGTCAGTAAAATGTAACGGTGGGTCATGGGTGCTTCAGTTGGTCACAGGGATTTCCGCCGGATTCGCCGCAACGGCAGGTTTTGAACTGCGGGAACAAGTGCGCTGCCGGATCCCGGCGGAAAGCATCCATCTCAAGGCGGCCGCACTTCGTTTCATCTTGTATTGAGATGTGTCACGGGCGGAACCGCGGAGCAAAAATGCCGCAAAATATCCGGCCAGGCGCAACAGCAAATGCAGACAGGTGATCAGAAAATAAAAGACCACGGCCGCACCGGAGTGATGTTTTTGCCAGTACTGCAAATCGGCGCGATGCCGTTCGATATAAAACCGGACCGGGGCATTCGCCGAACTGGCTCCGCCGTAATGAATCGCCTCCGCCGAGGGAACGAAGGCCAGTTTCCAGCCGTGTTTCCAAAAACGTTTGCACCAGTCCATGTCCTCGCCATACATGAAAAACGATTCGTCGAGCCCTCCCACGTCATCCAGCGACTTGCGCCGGACCAGCCAGAAACAACCGCTGAGAATGTCCACCGCCCGGCAGGTGTCTTGCGGCCAATGGCGCAATGAATAACCGGTGAACACCCGGGTCCCCGGAAAAATCGAGTCGAGGGCCAGTGCCCGGCTGAACATGTTCCACACCGTCGGAAATCCCCGGCAAGAGCGCTGCAATTTGCCGTCACCGCCGATGACCCGGGGACCGATCATGCCTGCCTCCGGGTGATTTTCAGCGTACTCTACCAGCCGGTTGAGGCAACCGGGCAACACCTTCACGTCGGAGTTGATGAGGCACACGTATTTGCCCGTGGCCGCCGCAATGCCCAGGTTGTTCGCCCGGGCAAAACCCAGATTCGTCGCGTTGCGCAGGAGCCGCACCTGCGGATGACTCTTCGCGACCGCCTCAGGTGAGCCATCCGTAGAGGCGTTGTCCACCACAATGACTTCCACCGGGTGGCGGCAGTCCCCGGTAAAAAGTGACGCCAGACATTGCATCAGGTAGTCCTGCGCATTCCAACTGACGATAATGACCGAGATCATCAACCGCGGGGAGCCCGCATCCGGAAGTCTGGATTCATTCTCGTTCATGGTCGTTCCCGACAACATCGGCATCAATGGGCGCCTACAGCGGATTTTTTTAGTTCCCGGTATAATTTGGTGCCTTTGCTGACCTCCTTCGGAAGAGGCATCTCTTCATTTAAATCCAGGCACCGCAGCACTCCCGGTTGTAATTCCTGGTAACGGTGGCCATGCTCGGGGCATCGCATGATCCCCTCCCCATCGGGTTTGCCCAGCCGATTCCCATGACGGCTCATCCACCCCATCTGGCGCGCGGGATTTCCCATCACCAGTCCGTAGTCAGGAACGTCTTTCGTAACCACAGAGCCTGCCGCGACGAACGCGTATCGGCCGATGGTGACTCCGCATACGATGGTCGCATTGGCCCCGATGGTGCAACCGCGCTTCAAGATGGTGGTTTCGTAGAGCGAATGCCGGTTGATCTGCGATCGCGGGTTGGTGACATTCGTCAGCACACAGGAAGGCCCAAGAAAAACGTCATCCTCAATCACCGTCCCGGTATAGACGGAGACGTTGTTCTGAATCTTGACGTTGTTCCCGATGATCGTGCCTCCGTCCACATTCACATTCTGGCCCAAAATGCATCGCTCGCCGATTTTGGCGCCTTTCATGACATGACCGAAGTGCCAGATCTTGCTTCCGTTTCCAATCATCGCCCCTTCATCCACGATCGCCGTGGGATGAACATAGTAATCGCCGGCCGGGGCGGAAACGATCGACGAGGGATTGATCGCTTCCCCGTCGGCATCGAGGCTGCGTTGCGCGGATTCCAAAACTGAAAGCACCCGCAAACCTTCCCGACCGTCGGTGCGGGGCGTATGGCGTCGACTGCAACATTCGATGAAGTGGCTGCATTCGTTTCGCAGCGGTTCGGATTCCGGCACGACCACCGGCTCTCCCTGGGCCTTGCTTGGCGTGGGGACTTGGCCATTGGTCCAAGTCAGGTATTGGCGGTAAATGACAAGCTTTTCGGCCCAGGGCTTGGTGTCGTCGAAAACCGCTATTCCGGAAGAGCCGACCACCGTCAATTTTTGTTCCTTGAAGGGGTTTAGCCAGCTGACAAACACGTGCGCCCGGATGCCACTGGCAAAGCGCATGGTCGTCAACGTGGTGTCAGCCACTCCCTGGTTCAGATACTCTCCACCGCTGCACCGGATCCGGTCCGGCAACTGGCCGTTGGCCAGGGACAGGATGACCGAAATGTCGTGCGGCGCGAAACTCCAGAGCGCGTTTTCTTCCTTCCGGATTTTGCCCATGTTCAAGCGGTTGGAGATGATGTAATGGAGCTTGCCCATTTCACCCTGCGCCAGCAGCGAATGCAAGCTTTGGACACACGGATGGTACTGGAGCAAATGGCCCACCATCAAAACCTGGCCGAGTTGTTCCGCCAACCGGACCACCTCATCGGCTTCGTTCAAGTGAAGGCAAAGCGGTTTCTCGACAAACACATCCTTGCCAGCGGCGAGGGCCGCCTTGACCAGGGAGTAATGGATAGCGGCCGGAGCGGCTATCGCCACCGCGCTGATGGACTTGTTGTTCAAGGCTGCCTCGAACGTTTCAGCAACGGCAACTCCGGGCGCAATCTGTTTGGCGGTGGCCCGCCCGGCTTCAGCCGGGTCACACACCAGTTCCAGAACCCCCAGCGCATGAAAATTGCGGACCAGGTTTTTGCCCCAGTAACCGCATCCCAAAACGGCGATTTTTGGATTCATACCAAAACTCCTTGAGGTTGTGAGGGCTTCCCCAAAACCTTGTTGAGGGTGCCAACGACCTTGACCTGATCCGCTTCGCTCAGGAACGGGTGCATGGGAAGACTGAGTACCTCGCGCGAGGCTTTTTCGGACTCCGGAAAATCCCCCCACTTGTAGCCGAGCGGGCCAAACACCGGCTGTTCGTGAAGACATTTCGGATAATACACAGCGGAAGGAATGCCGGCAGATTTCAATTCTTCAGCAGCTTTGTCGCGGTCCGGAATCCGGATGGTATATTGCGCGTACACATGCGTGTTTTCAGGAGCAACCGCAGGCACCACACACTTTCCCTTCAAGAGGGCAGAATAGCGCGCCCCGATACGATTGCGTTCCGTCACCTCCGATTCGAAGTGCGGTAATTTGGCGAGCAGGACGGCGGCCTGAAGGGTGTCGAAGCGACCATTCATGCCCAACAGCGGATGGAAATGGCGCTTGAGTCCGCCGTGCGTACGAATGGCCTTCATCTTCTCTGCCAGGTTGTCGTCGTTGGTAAAGAGTGCGCCTCCGTCACCGTAACAACCCAGCGGCTTGGCCGGAAAGAAGCTGGTGCTGCCGATGGTGGTCACCCCACAACTGCGCCGCCCGCGTTGTGTCGCCCCAAAACTCTGGGCGCCATCCTCGATCACCGGGATTCCATGCCTGGCCGCAATGGCGCTGATCCGTGCATAGTCCGGCATCTGGCCGAACAAACTGACGGGAAGCAACGCCTTGGTACGAGGCGTTATGGCCGATTCAATGAGATCCACGTTGATGTTGTATGTGGCAGCTTCCACATCGACGAAAACCGGACGCGCCCCGACCAGGCCAATCACTTCCGCCGAACTGATCCAGGTGAAAGGGACCGTAATCACTTCATCACCTGGACCAATCCCCAGGGCGCGCAAGGCAATTTCAAGGCTGTCGGTGCCGCTGGACACGGTCATGGCATGCTTGACGCCGACGTAACCGGCCAGCGCCTGCTCCAATTCGGCGATCTCCGGGCCCATGATATAATGTCCGTGGGCCAGCACCTGCTGGATCCGGTCATCGGTTTCTGCTTTGTAGCGGCGGTATTGTTCCTTTAGATCAATGAATTCCATGCAACTCCTTGGACTGATGGTTGAAGCGAAACCCGGCTCTCACCGATGCTCCCGCACCGGATGAAGGACCCCGGAGTCTGGCAACGGACAATTTGACAATTCCCGCAAAAGGGAAACATATTTTTTCTTTTCGTTGCTCCAACTGAATTTATCCCGGATGGCAACGGCCTTCTGATGGTACTGCATCAGCAGCGCCGGGTCTTCCGCAACCCGATCGAGCACCGCCCGGAGTGATTCGGGATCACCCGGCTGATAATAGAAACAATCGGTCTCACCGAAATAATAGGAAATGGCCGCGTTTCTCACGGTGATGACCGGCAATCCCAGGGAAATATATTCCAGCATTTTTAACGGGAGGGCGTAATTGGTGATGGAGGATATTTCCAGCGGCACCAGACCAATATTGGCGTCGGAAATGATCCGGGGAATATCGTGCATGGGATAAAACTGGTTGTCAAAATGCACAAAGCTTTCCAATCCCGCGGCAAGGATAAGTCGTTTCAATTCGTCACTGAAATCGCCCTCGCCAATGATTTTGACCGCCATTTTATCCCTGTTCCTGACCATGGACAGGGCCTGCACGAGGGTACGCAGGCCATAACGCTCCAGAATCGTGCCATGGAAAATCAGCCTCAGCTCGCCGTCCGCCTTGTAATCGGGGTTCAACGTGAATACCTGGTCATCGGCGAAGTTGGCGATGACCTGGATGGAATCGGGAGCCATGCCGTGTTTCACCAGGATCAGATCCTTGACGGGGTCATGCACGGTCAGGACGCGATCGGCATACCAAGCGCTGAATTTTTCCTGCCAGAGGAGCAGCTTGAAGAAAAACCCCTTATCACCCGACTTGAACTTGGACGCGAATGTGTTCGGCATGGGGTCATGGATATCCAGGAGTACCTTGGCACCCATCAACTTCGGGATCAATGTGCAGAACACCAGAAAATCCGGCATGTTGTTGACATGGATGACGGTGTAGGATTTTTTGAAGAACAGAGCGGTGGATTTGAAAAAACAGCGGACAAAGAAATTCAAGTAGGCCAGCACGTAGCTGAACAGCCCGCGGCCGCGATACCGGTATTGATTGACATGAAGCACTCGGACGCCCCGGATCCTCTCCTCCAAAGGATCGCCCTCCCGGCGCAGAGCAATGAAATCAACATCAAAGCCCTCACCCACCGCCGCTTCCGCCGCGCGAATCACGCGGGGATCGGTGCGGTAGTTCGTGTACGCGATCATCAGGATCGCGCCCATTGGACTCGGCGGTTGCTTCATGACAGGATTCTTGTCTCGAGCCCGCCGATCAGACGGGTGAAAGCGGCGCTCAGTTCAGGACTCTCCAGCACGTTTTCCGGGTGAACCAAAAGGACGATGTCGCGGCTTTGGGCCTGCGTCATCAGCCAATCGACGGTGAAAGCCGTTGTATCCCTCCAATGTGGTTCCAGCCAGAAAGCCGAGGGGAAGTTTAGAACTCCCCCAGGGCAAGATCCTGATGGCAACGTCGGATCTTCGAGATTGCCGAGGAACACGCGAATGCCGGTTTCGCGCGCCCATTCCAGATAACGCTGCGGCTCGTAAGGGGCAAAGTGATGATACCCATATCTGGCGCCACCCGAGCCATGCTTGGAGAATGATTGAACCCGTTTTCCAACATGCTGCTCGAGCAGCGCCTTTTCCCGGGTGAAACTCGCCAAGGACCGTGAATCTTCCAGATGGAGACCGATTTCGTGACCGCCCTCTTCAAGAAGTTTCATTACGTTTCCCGAAGGAAGTGTGCAACGGCGAAAAAAAACGTAAGCTCGCGCCCGCTTTTCATTCAACAAGCGCAACATTTCCTCCAGTTCCTTGAGATAACCCAGTGCCTGAACTTTGGGACAATAGAGATCCGAACTCAATCGGCTGAGAACATGCCGATGAATGGGCCTTTTCCCGTACGGTCGATCAACGTCAAGACGAACAATCAGGGCCACAGATCCTCCAAAACTCGATGAAATAAAGCCTCGCCTCGGCTTTGCTGCGAAGCTCCCACAAAACATATTTACCGACTTCCCGGCCAAACCGACAGCACCCTCATGCCCCCGGGAAAGGCGACCATCACCCACCTAAAAAAAGGCCGGAAACAGCTTTTACGTGTCGTTCAGATATTCCTGATGCAATTTCGGCGGAACATAGGAACGTGTTTTATTGAGAACAGTGCTCACATTGGCCTGCGATTCTGCAAGCAAGGAAATCACTTTCTTGGCGACATCCTGGTTGGTTTTCTCTGATTCAATGACGAGCAATACCATATCCATGAGCCTCGCCAGGCGAGGCGTCATGCTGGTCTGCGTCACTGCCGGCATGTCAAAAATGATGTAATCGTAGTCACTGGCCTTCAGTTTTGGGATCAAACCCATTAAATGTTTGGGCAGAACGCTTGGAAGTTTGTCGCTGCCCTCCATGGGCTGTGTGGCAACATACAGGTTCTTCTGGATTTGCGCCCCTTTCCTTGCTTCTGCTCCCAAGACATCATCCACACCACAGCCCAGCTTTCCTTTGTAGAATTGTTGTGCCGCACCGCCTTCGGTGTTCATGTCCACCAAAAGCACATTCCCGTCACCGGTCTCCGAAAGCGAAGCCGCGAGACCGGCGGCGACACTGCTCACGCCGGCCCCCCTGCCACAGCTGGTTATGGCAACCAGTTTGGGATTGTGAGTCACATTCTTGACTTCGAAATGAACAATCAACCGGTCACGCAATCCTTCGCAAAACCGGCGCACCGGATGTTGCCGGTTCCATGGGGCCATGGCGGAATTTTGCGAAGCGTCCTTGCCCTCACCTGCCGTCAAGAGCAAGGGGGCTTTGTCGGTCACTTTTGCAAGCGGATGACCATTTTGCGTAAAATCCGGAATCGAAACGAACAGGGGCAATCCCAACTTTGATTCCACTTCCACCGGGCGTTTGAGAGATCGGTCCAAAAACAGTTCGATCAGAAATGCCAATGCCAGTCCAAAGGCAATGCCGCCGACGGCCAAAATTGCCGCCTTTTGTTTGAGTTTCTTTGGCCACTGTTTAAGCGGAGGCGATGGCGACTGGATGGGGCGGATGTTTGGCGCAGCGCCGATCAAATCGTCCATCCGGGCCTGGTCCTGATTGCGTTGGTAATAATCAAGCTCCGCCTCTTCACGACGCTGTCTTTGCTCCAATTCTGAAATTGTGGCCTTCACTTCATCGATCCTGGCTATGCTGCTTTGAAGCTGGCTCAACTGGGAATTAAGGGTATTGACCTTGGTTTCGAGCCGGGAAATCTGCGCCTCATTGTCGGACAAGTTGATAACGGGCTGGTCGGTCTGCCCGGACGGCATCCCGAGACTTGCGAGCCTGGGCTCATCAGTCTCCAGCTTCTTCTTGAGCACTTCATCTCCCGCAATCTGCACGCGCAAATCCTTGACCGGCCCGCTCTGTTCGGTGTACTGGAGCAACAGCTCCTGCTCTCTTTTCCGGCGCAGATCGAGCCGCATGCACAGATTCCGGTATTCATCCACCTTGGCGGGGGAAATGGCGACCATTTCCGGATTGGTTGCTGTCACCGCTAAAGGTGCGGAAGTGGAAATCTCCTTCAACAACTGCTTGCGTTCCACCAGTTCCTCCTCGGCGGTAAACAGCTTGGCGCGCAATTGCGACATTTGTTCCTCGTAACTCTTATCGGCCGCCTCAACGGAATAAACGCCCGCAGCGTTCCTTACCTTCTTAAGCTCTTCCCGGGTCTGGGCAATCTCCCGGTACAGCCGGTTGGTTTCCTGCATGGCATAGCTGCCGGACATGATGCTTCCCAAGTGCACTTGCGTATGCTTCCGGAAATAACTGGCGATAATCTCAGTCAAAATCGGCTGTACCATTTCCGGGTCGGGATGCTGCAGGGTAATCTGAATGACGCCACTGCCCGGGGATGATTCGACGCTTAAATTCTTGGCGATCAGGCCAGCGGCCTTGTTGCTGCTGCTGCCTCCGCCCACCTTGGCCAGAATTTTTTCCGCCCCAACCGCCTGCACCGCCTCCATTATCACATCCCCGCTTTGCAGGATCTCCTGCTCCGTCAGCATGATGCCGTAGCCCGGACCATTCGGAGACATCGTGTTATTTGCGTTGTCACCGGACGCATTGGCGGGCTTGCCCTGCACCACATAGAGAATATCGAGCTTGGCTACGGTCCCGTACAACGGCGGCTTGGAAAGCAGCAATGCCAGCGCAGCCAGCACGCCGCCTGCGGAAAAAAATAAGATTTTCCACTTGTGCCGGAATAGCGTGAAGTAAATGTCTCCCAAAGACATTCCTCCCGCCGGTGTGGCGTTCGGTTTGAGACTCATGCCGAAGAAGTTCGGACAAAACCAGACTTAACTTTTCAACGGAAGTGTTTTCACGATCCGGGCCGGGTTGCCAACCACAATCGCCCCGGCAGGCACATCCTTTGTTACCACGCTGCCGGCCCCAATCATGGCGTCCTCCCCGATGGTGATTCCACAAAGCAGCGTGACCCCGGAACCGATGGAAGCCCGCTGTTTTACCAGCGTCGGAAGGCATTTCCAGTCGGCATCAGTCTGCAACTGGCCATCCGCAGTGGTGGCGCGGGGGTGAAGATCGTTGGTAAAGGTGACATTGTGGCCAACGAAAACCCCGTCTTCAAGCGTTACCCCCTCGCAAATAAAGGTGTGGCTTGAAATCTTGCAACGATTTCCGACTTTGGCGCCCTTTTGGATTTCGACGAAGGTGCCGATTTTTACGTCGTCTCCAATTTCACACCCATACAGGTTGACAAACCCGTGGAGTCGAACGTTTTTTCCCAACCTGACATCCGAAGCAATCCGTTGCAACGGCTGCTGCGAAGAACTCATAGGGCTGGGTTTGAAGCTGTCCGGCGCGCGCGATCCTGAAGTTTCACCCGCAATTTCCCTCCCGCCTGGCGGGAAGCCTTTTTCTTTACCACACCCACAGAAGAGATGCGGATAGCGGGCTCGGGGATCGGCGGCATCCACCCGTTGCCATTCTCCTGACCGGAAAGATTAATCGAAGCGCCGCCTCGTTTCAACGATTTGGATGACGCCTCCAAAATCCGGACCAGTTCCAGGCCTTGTTTCCCATCCGTCAAAGGAGTCGTTCCCTGAGTGATGCAATCCAGAAAATGCTGGCATTCGGTTTTCAACGGTTCTTCCTGTTTGAGGTAGGGAATATGAACGTCGCCATAGTGGTAGGCATAATGAAATTCAGCAAACGTGTCATAGTGCGGCGGTCGTTCAACCCGTGCATCGAATACCCGGATTTTCTCCAGCTGGGAAACATCGTCATAGACGATCATCTGTTTGCTTCCCACAATGGTCATTTCCCTGATTTTTCTCGGATCGAGCCAGCTGCTGTGAATAATGGCCGACCGATCACCCGGGAAATTGAGCCAGATGGTGGTCACATCCTCAATTCCAGGCGTAATGTGTGCGCTACCCTCGCAGTTGATGGTAACCGCTTCCTGTTCCATGATGTATAAAATGATCGCAATATCATGCGGCGCCAGATCCCAGGCCACGTTGATGTCCTTTTGGAATAGGCCCAGGTTCAACCGCCGGGCGCAGATGTAACGGATTTCCCCGATATCCCCGCGCTGAACAATTTCCTTGATTTTCCTGACCGCCGGCGAATAAAGGAACGTATGCCCCACCATCAAAACCAGTCCTTTTTTCTTCGCAATATCTATCAGTTCCTCACATTCCTGGGACGACGCCGCCATCGGTTTCTCGATAAAAGTGTGCTTGCCGGACAGCAAGCTCGCCTTGGCCATCGGGAAGTGTGACTTGACCGAGGTGGCGATGACAACCGCATCGAGACCAACCCCGTTAAGCATGTGATTGTAATTCGTCTCACCTTCAACCTCGGGGTATAGCGATTTAAGATGAGCCAGGCGGTTTTCGCTGACATCACACATCATCTTGAGGTGGCAATCGGGGAGCGATCTGAAATTGCGAATCAGATTCGGCCCCCAATAGCCACAACCTACCACGCCGACTTTTATTGGTTTGGTCATACTATAAATTTAGTTTTGTTTCCTTCCTTGCCCACACATCCTCCCCGTGGGCAGCATGAATCGCACCAACAAGAGGCGCCCGGGCAAAGGCATTTGGCGCCATGGCGCGATTGGAATAGCTGGCCTTGGGGCGAACCGGAGCGGCAGACTTTCTTCGGTTGGCCCAGCGGGTTTCCACCATTTGAATGACCAAGGCCGGAACCGTCATCAAGATTATTCTCAAATCCCACCAAAGGGTTTTATTTCTCGCATACTTGATGTCCAGTTGAATCATTTCCACAAAGGTGGTTTTGTTCTTTCCGCTGACCTGCCATAACCCGGTCAAGCCAGGCACGGTCTGAAACCGCTCCTTTTGCCACGGCAGATATTTTTCGTATTCGTAAGGCAAACACGGGCGCGGCCCCACCAGGCTCATGTCACCCCGCAGAACATTGATCAATTGAGGCAGTTCATCCAGGCCGGAGGCGCGAAGCAACAAGCCAAACGGTATGATGCGGGGATCTCCCTTGGAATCCATCTTGGTCATGGGAACATTCGAATTCATCAAATTCTGCAGGTGACCTTGATGCGTTGTTGTCTCCGCATCCACAAACATGGTCCGAAACTTTAAACACATGAAGCGCCGGCCACGATAACCAATGCGCTCCTGCATGAATAATATCGGCCCTTTGGATCCGCTGCGAATCAAGAGAGCCACCAACAGCACCAAGGGGATCAGAAATGGCAGGGCCAGCACAATGAGAAGAATGTCCAGCGTGCGTTTCCAGTTCAGGCTGGAATCCGTCATGGAAGACGGGGAACCCTCTAACGACTGCGCCTCAATTGGAAAATCCATATGTAAAGCAAAACTAAAAAATTAAAATTCCTGCTTTGTTTTTCAGGCAAAGCTCCGCATTTGTTCGTTGAAATTCATTTCAACCAACTTATCCTGCACCCTGTTCTTTCCCATTTTCTTAGTTTCCACGATTGGGAAACTGTTTGTCCTTGAACTCAACCTGCAACTGCCGCGTTTTGCCCCAAGGGCGCAGCCAGCATGGGAACCAAATTTGCCACCCCATTTCCCTCAATAACGACCGAACTTTCATCAACTTCCGCCGGAGTTGGACGCCCCAACACATCCAACAAAACCTGAACCCGCCTTCTGGCTGGCATGACGCGCAAAACAAAGGCACGCATGCCACTGAAGGCCCCTTCGGCAACGATCACCTCATCGCCAGGCGAAAGGCGATCCTCAACCGTCATCGTCTCTTCCCCTTCAAAACATTCTTTTAATTCTTCAATGACCGCATCCGCTATCTTGGGGATTTTATGCGCAAAATGCACCACTGTATTCACCCCGCTCGTATGTTGAATTTCATTCAACTTCTCCTCAATCAAACAACGGAAAAAAATGTAGCACGGAAAAAGCGGCTCACTGATCCGCATCACCCCGCGCCGTGTTGCCCGCTCAATACGCAATCGAGGATGAAAAACCTCCAGATTCAAATTCTTCCGCAAATTCGCGGCGGCAATATGCTCGTGCTTGGGCTTCGTTCGAGCGCAATACCAAGCTGGAGTTTCGATCTTCATCTTTAGCGACACTTAATAAATTCATCATGCCAACCGATTATCATCTTCAGGCAAAATGCACGAGCCCTGCGTCAAAACCATACAGAAATTAATTGCCAACCCCTTTTGCCGATCAAAACCTTGGGGCAAAATGACGTTTTCCAAATTTAGTGTCAATTTAAACCTCCATCGACTCGAATTGTCAAAATTCTGGAAACCAATATAAATTTTCCGGTGGAAAATGCAATACATTTCTACTAGTTGTAATACATTTATAATACGATGTTTATACTAGTTTAGAGCGAAAGCCACTCAGAAAAAGTAGGGCGAAAAGCCAAAAACTGGCTAAAAATGAGGCACAACTAGAGGAAGAACTAAATCAAAAATGCCGCCTGGAAGAAAAGTCACCCAAGTTCCTAAAACAACCCTACAATCCCAAACTGCAAATTCACGTAATTACCTGGAAATTACCAAGTCGCCGGCCAATTATCTCGCGTTGGTTTGACGCCGTAATGAAATCCTGACTCGTCCTGATAACCCAAGGGAACATGTTTTGCGAATAAACTGCGCATTTTTGCAGCAATGGCGATCAGCAGCAAATTCAGCGCAAAGGCTTGCAACCATGTTTTATGCATGCTTTGGCATCAGCATTTGCAGTGCCATCATAGTTCAAGGCAGTTGTTGGGGTACTATGTGCCAGTAGCGTCTCATTTTTACCCAAGGGTGTATGATTTTAGGCCAACACCAGGACACTTCGGAAACTAACCCTGATCACAAAGGTCAGTGTGAGTGGCTTGTTTCCAATTCACGCGATGTAGCCAGCGCAATAACCCTGCCATTTTTGCCCACCGCACAGTAAAAGTGGTATATCACACCGTTATATTTCAGAATCCACGGTTTATGGGCGTAATTCTGATCATACGACTCGCCCGGTTCAACGAGATGCGCACCGCTCCATTTAGTCCAATGCACCAGATCATACGAACACGCAAACGTATCGAAGGCCTTTGGTTGCCAGCCTGAACCAAAATAAAACATCACCCAGACGGGCCCGATTTGGACAATCTGAGGATCCCCGCTTATGCCGTTGGTTTTGGCTTCACCGTTTGCAACGACGGGATCTGTGCCGTAACGGTCCCAATGAACCATGTCCCTGGAAACGGCCATGCCAATGCGCTCATAGCCGTTCTTAACCTTTGCGTTGTAAAACATGACAAAGGGAAAACCAAGCGAGTCGGATTTGTCGCGAATGATGGTGCTTTTATATAGTGTTTTCCTTTCGAATTCCCTCACGTCAGGCTGATCGTGAAACAAGACCGGATTGTCCGGGAGCCGGTTCCATTCTTCGATCTTCGTTGGATTTTCAGACCAAGCCATGCCGATGGAAAGCGGATCTGTTTCGTAGCCCTTTTTTGCTCCGCCGATGTAGGACATCCAGTATTTGCCGGCAAAAGTTTCAAGTTCATGCATCCCATCCCAATTGTAATCCGCCAAGGCTATGCCTCCGTCGGCCTGCCACGCATCCCAACCCGTTTGATTAAACGAGAGGATTTTGCCGAGCTTTTCCCAGTGTAACAGGTCGTCGCTGCGGGCAAGAAACGTCTGGTATCCAATCTTGTTGGTGATGGCGACATACATCATATACCAGTGTCCGCCGCTGCGGAAAACACTCGGACAATCCACAAGTTCATTGGTGCCTTCGCCCTTGAGCACGACGCCGTATTTGAATGGTGTTTTCACCTCGTCATAAATCCGCTGCATCGTATTGGTATCCACCAGGCGTCCGGCCGGTCTGGCCGGAATGAGGGCACGAACCGTGTTGGTTTCGACAGCAAAGCCGAACGTTTCCACAAAACCCAAAAGACAAACGAGGCGTGACAACCAACACCCACACACGGAAAGTTTCATACAATAACAGTGAATTGATCAACAAACACGTGCCGTCTCAACTTCCAGCAACAAACCGAGTTTGGCAATTTTACCGGCGATGTGACCGACCCCAACGGCACAATGATGTGCCGGGCCACAGGCATTCCAATCGTTCACAAATTTGCGCGCTCCGGCCGGAAACCGGTAGCGGCTGTTCGTGTTGCCGATTTCCATGATCGGGCCCGACACGGATTCGCCTTCGGCCACAAGCAGCTTCAGTTTTCCATCCGCCGTTTCGACCACGGACAACAAGGTCACCGGCCCGTGTTTGACGGACATCTCGACCGAAAGTCCCCTGCCCACCTTGCCGTGATACACTTCGAGCGGACGGACCTTGGTTTTGCCTTGCGCGATGGCGATGTGTCCGGGACCGTCATGTCCCATCAAGACCACATCGTCCTTGAAATCCATCGCGTAATACTCCGTGAACGACCCGCCCACGCCGAATGAATCCATGATTTTCATGGCCTGGGCATTTTTCACCTCGTATTCGCCGGCGACCGGCACGCCGCGCGCCGTGAGCAATGAATTGCCCAAAATAATGGAACTGATGGCGTCCTCGTTTTCGGCGTTGCCGGTTCCCATGTAATAATAGGCCAGCGAACCGAGATCGTGTTGCTTCACCAAACGGTCGAGGGCGACCGAGGTGCGGGCGGCGCGTTCCAATTCCACCGGCGCACAATCCCGTTGCACGTCGAAGACCCTGGCAAACTCGGCCACGCGCGATTTGATCTGCCTGGCGTTCACTTCCCGTCGCAACGCGGCCAGTTCATCCACCTCCACGATTTCGATGTGGCCGCCGAACGTGGCGCACTGCAACGTGGTATCGGAGGCAATGTCCAGCATTCCGCCGTAATAATGCCCCATGAGGCCGAGCCGGTTATGGAACAGCACGTTCGCCACGCGGGCCGCTTCAATCCAGGCATCCGCTTCTTCCCAAAACTCCAGGTCATCGTGCAAGGTGCCGGTGATTTGATGGAATGAAATCCCGGCGCGGCTGAACACGTTCGCAATTTCGGGGACCGGACAGGCGCCGCAATGCGCGAGCCACTCGCCGGTCATGGCCGTGCGATCGCCCATCTTGTTGAAGCTGGCGTAATCAATTGCCGCCGCCGGCTGGAGGTTCAGGATGATAACGGGGATCCTGGCTCGCTGCACCACCGGCAACACGGTGGATGAAAGCGCATAGGTGGTGACGTGAAGAAAGATCAGGTCCACATCTTCCTGCCGGAAGCGATGCCCGGCCTCCAGCGCCTTGGGCGGCGAATCAATCAGGCCGAGATTCACAACCTCGACCCCCGGACGTTTGAGTCGGCTGTGGACGACGCGCAGATAACCATCCAGGCGTTGCTTGAGCCCTTTGAATTGCGGCCAGTAGGCATCCAGCCCGATGCCGAACAATCCGATGCGAAGCGGTCTTTTCATTTTGGTTTGCTGTCTTTATGGGAAATCCGGTTCGCATTTCTTAACAAAACAACCATTACACCCGCAATGTCGGAAATGAAAAACTTGACGCGAGGCTGCCGTTAAAATAGTTACTCGCGGCATCAGCAACCGATCATCATGAGCCAACTGCCCGATATTTGCAGCGGCGCGGGTTTAAATGATTAGAGTTGTCCCCAAAACACCATGAACACAAACAAGAAAAGCCTCTTTGTGATGCCGGACGGCAAGAAACTGACTTTCACGTTCTTTCTGGTCGCCTCGCTCTTCCTCATCTGGGGATTTTGCAACGGGATGATCGATACGATGGACAAACACTTCCAGGACCAGCTGCATCTGACGAAGGCGCAGTCGGCTTGGGTGCAGTTTGCCCATTACATGGGCTACGCCCTGATGGCACTCCCCGCCGGGCTGCTCACGCGACGGATCGGCTACAAAGGGGGAATTATTTTCGGTCTCATGCTGGTGGCCCTCGGCGGCTTCTGGTTCATGCCGGCGACCCACATCTCCCAGTTTTGGGCCTTTTTGATGGGCGTGTGCCTGATTGCAATGGGATTGACGGTGCTCGAAACCGTGGCCAACCCGTATACGACGGTCCTCGGACCCAAGGAGTATGGCCCCACGCGCATCAATCTGGCGCAATCTTTCAATGGCATCGGCTGGATTTTTGGACCGATCGTTGGTGCCGCCTACTTTTATTCCGAAGGCGGCGTCGAGGTGGCGCACGGACAGCTTTATATCCCTTATGTGGGCGTTGGCATTGTGGTTCTTCTCATCGCCACGCTGTTCTACTTCGCGCCAGTCCCGGACATCAAGGTGGAGGACGACTACCATACTGACGACAACATGCCCGGGGCACCGGTCGCCAAGGAAAGAAACCGTCCGCTCATTCTGGCCATGATGTTTCTCAACGTCGCAGCGGTGGGCCTCTCAGTCTATTTGATTCTGAATACGATTCTTCCAAGCGTGGTCAATGAAACAACCCTCCAGAATGTCCAAAAATTGCTTCCTTATGTTATCGGCGCCGCCGTCCTGCTCACGCTACCGACACTGAGTTCCGTCGCAAAAAAGGTGACCATGCACAGCATCTGGGCTCACCCTCATTTTTCCGCCGCCACCCTGGCCCAGTTCGTTTATGTGGCCGCCCAGGCTGGCATTTTCAGCTTCTTCATCAACAGCATGACCGTCGATAAGAATAATGGCTATTCCATGGTGCCGGCTTTGCCCGCTTCCTGGGATTCGGGCCTGGTGAAGAAATGGGCCTGGATCGAGACCCGAACGGCGCTCCTGCCCGGCGACATAAAGGATCTCCCCGCCCTGGCCGACCGATTGAAAAACAAGTCCGATGCTGTGTCCGCCTTTTTGAGCAGCCAACTTTCCACGAATACCCTCAGTCTTCTTGGTCAGTATCAGAGTGCGACTTCCGATATCAGGCCGCTGCAATCCGCGCTGATGCAGGACCTGAACCGAATCATCCGCCAGGAACTCAATAAGAGCGACAAGAAGCCGGCTCTTTACGATGCGCAGCGTTTCAACGGAGTCAGTTTAAGTGAAAAAACAAGTCAATTGGTGTCGGAGAACCCGACCAAGGACAACGCCAGACTTCGCCTGAATCGCCTGCTGTTGCAGGATGCTTTCCCGCAGGCACTCGCCTTCGATGACAGCATCAAGGCAATCAGCGACAAGGGAGCTGGCAATCTGTCATCCATCGCCTTTGTTTTTTTCCTGCTGGGCCGCCTTTCGGGCGCCGCCTTGCTGAAAAAAAGACCCGCCCACAAAATCCTCGGCTTGTATGGATTGGTCAATGTAGGGGTGTGCGCCATGATTATCGCCAAGCTGGGTTGGATTTCGGTCGGGTGTGTGTTCCTCAGCTATTTTTTCATGTCCATCATGTTCCCAACGATTTTCGCACTCGGCATCTTTGGCCTTGGCTCCCAGTCGAAAAAGAAAGCTTCCGCCTTTATCGTCATGTCCATCACCGGTGGCGCATTGATGCCGAAATTCATGGGCCACCTTGGCGACGTCTATAACATGTCGGCGGCTTTCTGGATGCCCCTCGTTTGCTTCATATTCATTGCCCTCTATGGCTTTTTCTGGTCAAAGCTCAGCCAGTCGGAAGGCGTATTGGGGATGGAATCCTCCGGCAGCCATTGAGGCCACGTCTTGCGTCGGTTACAAAACCAAAAACCGGGACGGAAACCGTGGGGTATTTCGAAGAAGTTGCGCCGCGCAAACCCTAACCCGAAATCAAAATCGTATTCGCGTATTGCACCGTGTCCCCGGTGCGAATCAAGCCGATCGCATGCGGCACACGCTTCTTGAATTCCACATGCGGCTCGAATGTTGCCGGCACGCCTTTGAGCGCAGCCGCAAATTTCCGGCGGACCGCGGGCGGGTTGTTCTTTAAAAATTCCTCCGCCTGGCAGGCCTGGGTGAAGTGGTGGTTCGCCCGCACAGCAACGAGCACTTGCAACACCGTTGGCACGTCATCCACAAGCGAGATGTCCACGGTTTCGATTCCCGGCCAGAACGGAAAACCGCGGTCGGCAACGACCAGCGCGTTGGTGTGGCGCACCCGCGCCAGGAGGGACAGGATTTGCGGGTTGAGAATTCCAGTGTTGATCATGGTGAAATCCGGTGTCGCGTCAACGAAACGCCCAGTTTCAACAGCTTTTGCGCTCCGTCGGCTGTTCTGGCCTCGGCGTAGATCCGCAGCACCGGCTCCGTGCCGGAACCGCGCAGCATGAGCCATGACGAATCCGCCGCGACGAATTTGACCCCGTCAAAAGCTTTCACCTCCGCCACCGGCGATTGCAGCAATTTTCCGGGCGGATTGTTTTTCAGGAAATCCATCAGCGCCGCGCGCTTTTCCAGGGGATAATGCGTGTCAATCCGTCCGTAACGGTGCGGGCCGAATTGTTTCTCCAGCTTCGCCAGGATCTGGGTCACCGGCACCCGCTCGGTGGCCAGCAGTTCGAGCAGCATCAATCCGGCGGCTATGCCGTCGCGTTCGGGAATGTGGCCGGGAAAACCGATGCCGCCGCTTTCTTCAGCGCCGAGTAGCACGTCACCTTTAAGCATTTCCGCGCAGACGTATTTGAACCCCACGCCGGTCTCGACCAGCGGCAGATGATACGCCGCACACATCTTGTCCACCATGGAAGTGGTGGTGAGCGCCTTGACGACCCGGCCCCGGCCCCGGCGATTCACGACCAAGTGATGCAGCAACAGACAGATGATCTGGTGCGTCGTCAAATAGTTGCCGTGACCGTCCATGCCGCCCACCCGGTCGGCGTCGCCGTCGGTCACCAGGCAGATGTCATGCGGATGCCGTTTGAGAAACGCCTGGCTGCGCGCGTAATTTTGCACAACGGGCTCGGGATTGATGCCGCCGAACAGCGGGTCATGATTCCCATTCAGCGTGGTAACCCGGCAGGTCGTGCCGGCCAGCAGTTGTTCGAAACAGCCCGCGCCGACACCAAACAGCGCGTCGTGCGCAAAGCGCAGCCGGGATTTCGCAATGAACTTGAAATCCACCAGCTTCTTGAGCGCAGCATAATGCGCCGGGCGGACATCGGTGATCTTGATTTGACCGGATTTGACCGCCTCGGCCAGCGGTTTTGATTGCACCACGTTCCGGTCGAGAAAACCTTCCACCGCCAGGCACGTCTCCGAGTCGCTGGAACCGCCGTGATCCGACTTGAGTTTAAACCCGTTGAAAATCGGCGGATTGTGGCTGGCGGTTATCATGACGCCCCCGACGGCATGCTGCGCCTTGACGGCAAACGAAACCGACGGCGTCGGCGTCGGTTCCGGCGTGAGCACGACCTGGAAATCATTTCCCGCAAAAACCTCCGCGGCAATCTGGGCGAAGCGGTCGGATAAAAACCGGCGGTCGTAGCCGATGATGATTTTCCGTTTCGAGCCGGCCACCGGATTGGCGCTCCAGAAATCCGCTGTCGCCTGCGCCACGCGGGCAACATTGGCAAAAGTGAAATCCTCCGCGATGACCGCGCGCCAGCCATCCGTGCCGAATTTGATTTGGGCCATAAGGGAAAATCAAACCTTCAAATCCGCCAGTGCCGGGTCGTGGGCGTTGGCGATCTGGCGCATTTTTTTGACGGCGGCGAGCATGTTGTGCCGGCGAAACAAGGCGGTTCCGGCGACAAAAGTGTCCGCCCCGGCGCGGGCACATTCGGCAACCGTCTGGTTGTTGATGCCGCCGTCCACTTCGAGACGGTAGTTCAACTTCTTTTCACGCCGCCAGGTGTCTGCCTGCTGAATTTTAGGGAGACACTCGTGAATGAATTCCTGTCCGCCAAACCCGGGATTGACGGTCATCACCAGCAGCAGATCAATCTGGTCCAGATAGGGCTGAACCCCGGCGATCGCCGTGGGTGGGTTGACGGCGAGGCCGACTTTTTTGCCGAGGGATTTGATTTTCCAGATCAGCGACGCCACCTGTTCGCCCAGCTCAACGTGAAGAATGATCTCGTCCGCGCCGGCCTTCGCAAACGGTTCGATCAGTATTTGCGGGCGCGAGCACATCAGGTGGACATCAAAAAACATCTTGGTCAGCGGCCGGATGGAGCGGACAACCTCCGGTCCAAAGGAAATGTTGGGGACAAAATGGCCGTCCATGATGTCCAGATGCAGCCACTCCGCGCCGGAACGGTCGGCGCGCTCAACCTCGCTGCCAAAGCGGGTATGATCGGAAGCGAGCAACGAGGGTGCGATTATCATGCGCTGAATTTAAGCGGAAGTTGCCGTCAAAGAAAAGTTGGAATATGCGGCCATCCGGCAACGCGGCAGCCCGGTTCAAGCATGCTTCTCGTCCAAGCAACGGCGCACGGTCAACGCCAGGGTTTGCGGCTGATAGGGTTTTTGCAGAAAATTCAACTCCGGCTCCAGCTTGAAATCCTTCCCGACAATGTCGGCGCTGTAACCGCTGGTGAAAATGACCTTTAACCCGGGTCGATCGATCCGCAACTTTTCCGCGAGCTCCCGGCCGTTCATGTTATCCGGCATGACCAGGTCGGTAAACAGCAGTGAAATTTCGTCCTTGTGCTGGTTCCAGGCCGCGATGGCTTCGATGCCGTTGCCGGCCTGCAGGATTTTGTAACCGTACTTTTGAAGGACACGGGAAACGAGTTCCCGCACGGGTTTCTCGTCCTCAACAAGCAAAATGGTCTCCGTGCCGCCCCGGACCGCGACCTGGGTCGTCGGCCTTTCCACCTCGGTTTGCGCCGAACCCGCGTAGGGAATGAAAAAACGGAAGGTCGTGCCTTTGCCAACCGTGCTTTCAACTTCAATCCAGCCCTGGTGCTGTTTGACGATGCCGTAAACCGTGGCCAGGCCCAGCCCGGTGCCCTTGCCCACTTCCTTGGTGGTGAAGAACGGTTCAAAAATCCGCTGAATGTTTTCCGGCGGAATGCCGCATCCGGTGTCGGACTGGCCGACACAAACAAAACGCCCCTCGCGCGCCTCTGGATGATGTTGGACATGATTCCCATTCACGTCCACGATGGCAATGCGAACCGCCAGCTGGCCGCCCTTGGGCATGGCATCGCGCGCATTGACGGCCAGATTAAGCAAAACCTGCTCCATCATGCCCACATCGGCTTCCACCATGGCCGGCAACAGGGAGTAATTCAATTGCAGCATCACGTCCTCGCCCAAAAGCCGCGCGAGCAAATCGGTCATGTTGTTGACAATTTTGTTCATATCCAGTTTTTTCGGCTGGATGAGCTGGCGCCGGCTGAACGTGAGCAATTGCCGGGTCAGGGCGGCCGCGCGCTCGGCGGCCTGGGTGATTTGTTGCGCCGAACGCATGGCGCCATCGTCAAGGTCCGACGATTGCAGCAGCGAGGAATGGCCGTGAATGACCGTGAGGATGTTGTTGAAGTCATGCGCAACACCGCCGGCAAGCTGGCCGATGGCCTCCATTTTCTGCGACTGGCGCAACTGCTCCTCCAATCGCCGTTGCGTCGTGACGTCGCGGAACAGGCTGAACAGCAGCAGCGGCTGCCCATGCAATTCGATGAACGAATCGGTGATTTCCAGCGCCATCACCCGGCCGTTGCGCAGGGTGTACTGCCCCTGGGTTTTGCGGTTGGCGGCGCGCGCATGGAAATGCTCGCGGTGCTTTTCCAGCACGGGTTGCGGATTTTCAGTTTCCGCATAGGCGACGGTAAACAACTTGCCTTCCAACTCTTCCGCCTTCATGCCCACCAGTTCGCAGTAGGCCTTGTTGACCGCAATCACGACACCATTCCCATCGGTCAGCCGCATGCCATCCACGGAATTTTCCCAGACGGAACGGAAAAGCATTTCAGAACTCTGCACGGCCGCCTCGGCCGCGCGCCGTTCGCTGATATCCCGCACGTGCAACAACAAGGCGGGCTTGCCGTTGTATTCCACACGACCGGCGCGCACTTCGATCGGGGTGATGTTGCCGTCGGCGGTCAGGCTTTCGCCTTCAACCCAGGATAATTTGCCGCTCGCCAGCTTTTCAAAATCACGCCGGGCGTTCTCCCGGCGTGACGGCGGAACCAGGTCGCTCACGGCGCTCTTGCCGATCAATTGTTCCCGCGTCAGGCCGTGCAACACGCAGGCAGTAAAATTGACGTCCAGCACCGTGCCATCCAGATCCTCGACAAAAATGGCGTCGGGTGAATTTTCGAACAGATCACGAAAGCGCTGCTGGCTTTCGCGCATGCCGTGCTCGGCCCGGACGCGTTCCAACGCACCGCTGCACTGATCGGCCAAGGTCTGGATCATCTCCAAATCCCGGTCCGTATAGGCTCCCGGGGTGTGGCTTTGAACAAAAAGGATGCCGATGACCAGCTCGCCTTTGCGAATGGGCGCCAGCATGGTGACGGCGGAGAATTGCTTGGCTTCAAAAGAAGACAGCAATTCCGCGCCCTTTTTAATGACGCGCTGGATCAGGGCATTGGCGGTCTTGGGCTGCGGTGATGAGGGGATTTCCACCCGCTGTCCCCCGACCGTGGTGATGGTGAGCAGTGAAAAAACCTCGTCCCGTTCCGCGAAATACAGGTCGAGGGCAAAATCATCCCATTTAAAAAGCGCATCCGCGGTTTCGCAGATGATCGTGGCCGCCTCGGAACTGGTGGTGGCCGAACTGAGCCGGTGACCCAGTTTGGAGAAAACCGCATTTCGGTGCTCGATGCGCAGGCGTTCGGTCACATCGGTGGCCATGGCCAGGGCGGCAAAGCGTTCGCCAAAAGCAATCGGACTCCAGAAAAGCTCCACGTCAATGAGGCTGTCGTCTTTGCGCCGGTGTCGCCAAATGAAATTACGGCCACTGGTGTCCGGCGACATGGGCCCCGAAGGGCCGCCTTTTTCCGCAGGCCGGATGTCCGCCAGGGTTTTGGATAGAAATTCCTCCCGCGAATAGCCGTAGTGTTTGACGGCGGCTTCGTTGACCTCCAAAAACGCCTGCGTTTCAAGATCGAACACCCACATCGGATTCGGGTTGCCATGAAAGAGCAGCCGGTATTGCTGCTCGCTGTGGCGCAATTCCTCCTCCGCCCGCCAGCGGTCCGTCACGTCGCGGCAATTGATGACCAGGCCGTTGATATCCGGATCCTGCAGGCGATTCTGGCCGACCAATTCGAGCTGACACCATTCGCCACTCTTGTTTTGGTGGCGGAATTGTATTTTTACCGTGCGATCCGGATGGTCGAGCGCGAATTGGATCGCCTCCTTAACCCGCGACACATCCTCGGGATGCACCAGGTCCAGGACGGACCGTCCGCGCAATTCCTCCGGAGAATAACCTTTCACCCGCTCAATCGAGGGCGTGGCATAGATGTAATTCCCCTCGCGGCTTAAAATGGCCAGCACATCGAGCGAATTTTCCGTGAGCGTGCGGAAATATTTTTCACGGCGGATCAGTTCCGTCTCTGCCGCCCGCAGCCGGGCCCGCTCCTCGGCCTCCTGCACGGCGCGGCGGACGGCCGAAGGCAGACGCTCCGGGTGCTGTTTGAGGAGATAATCGGTCGCGCCCGCCTTCAAACTCTCTATCGCCGCCTGCTCGCCGATGGTCCCGGAAACGAGAATGAATGGAATATGCGGATCCCGCTGCCGCACCACGGCCAGCACATCCAATCCGGAAAACGATGGCAGATGATAATCGGATATAATGATGTCATACGCGCTGCGGCTCAACGCCTCCTCCAGGGCCGCCCGGGAGCCCACACATTTGACCTCGGCGTCCAAACCATCATGCGCAAACATCGAACGGACCAGTTCGGCGAAATCCGGCTCGTCTTCGATATGCAAAATTTGCAGTTTTTTATTCATTAGTACATAACACCGTCACCCTGAAATTTCCGGACAACAAACACTCAAATCTCTTGAAAGTAAAGCGCGATGAACCGCTTTCACTGTTGACATTCACCTGCGTTTGACTAAATTCAACGACCTTTTAAGCAAAAACGACTTTTATATGCCGAATACAAAATCAGCCGCACGCCGGGCGCGCGGCAACGAACGCAAACATCAGCACAATCGCAGCATCAAATCACGCCTGCGCCGCCTGGAAAAGGATTATCGCGCCCTGCTCACCGACGGCAAAAAGGACGAAGCCGTCAAATTGCTGCCGGGCGTTCATTCGGCCTTCGACAAAGCGGTCAAATCCGGCGTGCTCCCCCGCTCCACGGTCAACCGGAAGAAGTCGCGCCTGGCCGCAGCCCTCAACTGAACAGTTCCGGTTTGATCAGGCCCATTTTCGCCAGACGGAATTCCAATCCGATGGCCAGGCAGCCAAAGCCATATTTGACGCTGCGCCGGAAATTGATCGAGGAGGCCTCCTTGAAATACTTCGTCGGGCAGCTCACCTCGCCAATGGTGAAGCCGTGCCAGAAAATCTGCGCCAGCATCTGATTGTCAAAAACAAAATCGTCGGAGTTCTTTGACAGGTTGAGTTTCTCCAGCAGCTCCTTTGAGAAGGCGCGGTAACCGGTGTGATATTCAGAAAGTTTCGCCCCCAGCAAAATATTTTCCGCCAGGGTCAGAAACCGGTTGGCAACGTATTTCCAGACCGGCATCCCGCCCTGGAGGGAATGGCCGCCCAAAATGCGGCTGCCCAACACGCAGGAATGAAGGCCATTGGCAATGATGGAAGCCATCGCCGGAATCAGCTTCGGCGTGTACTGATAATCCGGGTGGATCATGATGACAATGTCCGCACCCGCCTCCAGCGCAAGCCGGTAGCAGGTTTTCTGGTTGCCGCCGTAACCCGTGTTGCGCTCATGCACGTGGACCTGCACCCCCGAAAGCGATTTTGCCACGGCCACGGTATCGTCGCGGCTGCGGTCGTCCACCAAAATGATTTTATCCACGATGCCCTGCTCGATCACTTCGTTGTAGGTTTGGCGCAACGTTTGCGCCGCGTTGAAGGCCGGCATCACCACGACAATTTTCTTTCCAGCGTACATGGTCTTTCGAAATCCGGCCTTATCGTGCCTGATTCTGTCAAAACCAGAAGCAAAAATAAAATCAGAAGCAAAAATTGCGAAGCCGATGACAAAAACCCGCTTGTCTCATCGCCGACTATAACTTATGCTGTGTCGTTGTGAAGAAACCGGCGAACGAATTTGAAATCATTGATGGCCATTGCGCCGGGCCCTCGATCTGCCCGTTGAACCACGTCGCCGCCGGCACCACGGTTTGCATCAAGGAACTCGTCGCCTCGGACGAAACGCGCGACCGTCTGCGCGAAATGGGCCTTGGCGAAGAGCAATGCATCAAGCTGCTGAGCAGCAAGGCCAACGTCATCTGCCAGGTCTGCAATGCCCGCCTCGCCCTGAGCGAGAAACTGGCCCGGGCCATTTTGGTCGAACCCCTGTCTTCGCCCAAGGCCGCCTGACCGCTTATGGCCGCCGTTTCCCAGCCGCTCAGTTCGGTTGCCCTGGGCACAACCGCCATCGTGACCGAAATCAAACTTCCGCCGGAAAGCCGTCCGCGCCTCATGGAAATGGGCCTGCTCGTCGGCACTCCGGTCGAACTCGTCCGGTTCGCGCCGCTGGGGGACCCGGTCGAAATCAAGGTCCGCGGCTACAACCTCACCTTGCGCAAGCACGAGGCGGAACAAATCCTGGTAAAACCAACTTCCTGACCGCCCCGCGCGCTAACGACGATGAGCGACGGAACCTCCGCCAACCCAGCGCCACCCTACGTCATCCTGACGGGCAACCCGAATTGCGGCAAGACGACCCTCTTCAATGCGTTGACCGGACTGCGCGCCAAGGTCGGCAATTACGCGGGCGTCACCGTGGAGCGCAAGGAAGGCCGCCTGCAGGGCGCCCCGGCCAGGCTGGATGTCCGCATCCTCGACCTGCCCGGCACGTACAGCCTCAGCCCCAATTCGCTGGATGAACAGATTTCACGTGATGTGTTGCTCCATCGCCTCCCCGAACTGCCATCGCCCAGCCTGATTGTGCTCGTGGTGGACGCCTCAAATCTCCAGCGGAATCTTTATTACGCCACCCAGGTCATCGAACTGGGGCATCCCACCCTCATCGCGTTGAACATGGTGGATGTGGCCGAAAACAACGGCCACCGCATCGACGAAATCAAGCTCGCCGAGGCGCTTGGCGTGCCCGTCCTCCCCATCGTCGCCAGCAACGGCCGGGGCGTGCCGGAGTTGCGATCAAAAATCGTTGCGGCCATCCAGAATCCGGCGGAAATCAAGCCGCGTTTGTTTTGCCAGCTGCCCGGACGGTTTCGAATTGAAGCCACCGGGCTGGCGGAGCTGCTGGCGGAAACCTTCCAGGAACGGCGGCTGCAGGCCACCGCCGAGGCGTTGCTCCTGCTCAGCAATGAAAAGGCGCTGGCCTCGAGCCGGGAACATTATCCGCAAAAAATCCAGGATGCCGTGGCCGCCGCCCGGAAGCGGCTCGAGACCAACGGCGTCGACTGGCGCGGCGCGCCCATCGAATGGCGCTATGCCCGGGTTGCCGAAATCCAGCAGGCCGCCACCATTGAACTCGCGCCGCCGGGTGAAACCTTCAGCGACAAGCTGGATCGCGTGCTGACGCACAAAGTCTGGGGCACGTTGATTTTCATCGGCATCATGACGCTGATGTTTCAGAGCATCTTCACCTTCGCCCAGCTGCCGATGGAACTGCTCAAGAACGGTGTCAGCTGGCTCGGCGGCCTCATCGGCCAGATGCTTCCGCCCGGGGATTTGCACAGCCTGCTGGTGAGCGGCGTCATCGCCGGCGTCGGGGCCGTGGTGGTGTTCCTGCCGCAGATTCTGCTGCTGTTTTTGTTCATCGGCTTTCTCGAGGACACCGGGTACATGGCGCGCGCGGCGTTTCTGATGGACCGGCTGATGAGCAAGGTCGGGTTGCACGGAAAAAGCTTCATTCCCATGCTGAGTTCGTATGCCTGCGCGATCCCCGGCATCATGGCCACCCGCACGATTGAAACGCGGAAGGACCGGCTGGTGACGATCCTGGTCGCGCCCTTGATGAGCTGCTCGGCCCGGTTGCCGGTTTACACCCTGCTCATCGCCGCGTGCATTCCCGACCTCAAGCTGTTTGGTTTTTTGAAACTCCAGGGCCTGACCATGCTGGTGATGTATCTGCTCGGGACGGTCGTGGCGCTGCTGATGGCGTGGCTGTTCAAGAAAACGCTGCTGAAGGGCGAAACTCCCATGCTCATCATGGAGCTGCCGCCGTACAAACGGCCATTGCTGCGCGTGGTGGCCCGGCACATGTGGGACCGCTCCCGCCTGTTCCTCCGGCGCGCCGGCACGGTGATCCTGGGGATCAACATCCTGCTCTGGTTTTTGGCGAGTTATCCAAAAATCAATATCCACCAGAATATCCATGAGACTAATAAGACCCATGCGTCTCAAATGGCAGGCGAACAACTCCGCCACAGTTTTGCCGGCATTATGGGCCACGCAATCGAGCCGGTCATCGCCCCGCTGGGCTTTGATTGGAAGATGGGCATCGGCATCATCGGCTCCTTTGCCGCGCGGGAGGTTTTCGTCAGCACCATGTCCACTGTCTACAATGTCGGCAGCGGAGATGAATCCGGCGGCAGCACAAGGGATCTGGAAACGGCGCTGCAATCCCAAACCCGGCCGGATGGTTCGCCGGTTTACACTCCGCTGTTGGCCGTTACGCTGATGGTGTTTTATGTCTTTGCCCTCCAATGCGTAAGCACTGTGGTGGTGGTGCGGCGCGAGACGAATTCCTGGAAGTGGCCCCTGTTCCAGTGGCTTTACATGGGTGCCCTGGCTTGGATTCTGGCATTCATCACCTGGCACGGCGGGCGCTGGTTGGGCTGGAGTTGAAACTTGGTCTAAACACCGAACACTCAACGCTCAACAGCGAACATCGTATGTCATTATGCGCCCGATTATTGGGTGTTCGGCGTTCGATGTTGGATGTTCGATGTTTCCTATTTTAACGTTTTTTTATACAAATTCCCCACGGACGGTGTCTATCCATTGAAATCGTGAGCGACTGGCGAGAAAACCTGTACACGAAGAAAGCCGCGGAGTTGATTCTCTATGGCCGCGCCTTGGGCCTTAGCCACTGCGAAGCGGAGGACGTGTTGCAGGAAACCTTTCTCGCGCTGCTGCAAAAGCCGGAGCCGCCGGTCACGCTGGAACATTATTGCGTGCGCAGCTTTCGGAACCATGCGCGGAATTACCGGCGCTCCCTGTGGCGGCGGCTGACCCGCGAACTGGAGTCCAGCCGGTGGTTTGTGAAGGGGCCGGGGGAGGATCCGGCGGAGCGCCTGGCGATGCATTGCCTCGCCAAACTCCCGGTGGAACAGCGCGAAGTGATCGTGCTGAAAATCTGGCACCGCTACACGTTCGACGAAATCGGCGGATTGCTGGAGATTTCGCCCAACACCGCCGCCGGGCGGTACCGCTACGGTTTGCAGAAGATCAAACTCGGTTTGGAAAGGACATCGCATGAAAGAGATGAACCCGTTGGAGAATCAAATAAATTCCTGGAAGCCGCGCCGCCCCTCGACGGGGATCAGACGACGGCTCTTTTCACCGCCACCCGCCCGGCCTGAACTGGTCCGGCTGATCAACTGGCTTGCTCCGGCGATGGCTTGCCTGCTGCTGGTCATGGCGGCCGGCCGGCAGGAGAACACCCTGACCCTTGCCTCGCCCCGTCATGAGCCCCTCATCGCCATGATTTTAAGCAACCAGTACGCCGTGGCGTACCTTCCCGGCGGCTCATCGCAAATCGAGCGCAATACCCTGCCCGATATTTTTGAATCGACAAATCGCAACAGTTCCAGTTCTACTGTTGGTTTCACGCCGCTTAGAAAAACAAACGACTGACGCCGAAAATGGAAAAGCAAAAATTGAAAACCAACAAAGGCCCGACGACCAGGCCGGCAGCCGCGTCCCGGATGTCTGCCACTGAATCCGAGCGCGTGCCTCCGCTCTTCCGCGCCATTGACTGGTTCGCGCTGGCCTTTGCCTTTGGGGTGATTTGGGTCGTTTATTTCCTGACCCTCGCTCCCGAACTGACCCTGGAGGATTCCGGAGAACTTTGCACCGGCTCGTTCTACGCCGGCATTCCCCACCCGCCGGGCTATCCTTTCTGGGCGATCTATTCCTGGCTGTGGACCAAGCTGCTGCCGATGGGCAATGTCGCCTGGCGCGTGGAGGTGGGCGAAGCGACCGCCGCCGCCATGGCTTGCGGCCTGGTGGCCTTCATGGTCTCGCGGGGCAGCAGCATGCTCATGGAGGGCATCGAAGAACTCCGGGACATCAGCAGCAAATGGGAAAACGTCATCTGCGTGGTGTCGGGCATCGTTGCCGGCCTCCTGCTGGGACTCGGTGGCGTCATGTGGAGCGAATCGGTGGCCATCAACCGCATCTCCCTGTTTGGCGTACCTTGGGTGATGATCGTCCTGCTGTGTCTCTTCCGCTGGATTTACGCTCCGCACCAGCGACGGTACCTCTACACCGCCATGTTCTTCTTTGGCATCTGCGCCACCATCCACCAGACCCTGCTCGTCGCGGCCATGGGAATCGAGGCTGCCATCATTGCGGCCCAACCCCGGCTGGGACGCGATGTTCTGCTGGGCAATGCCGTCATTTACGTGTCGCTCTTGTTTGGCTATTACCATCAAGCAATACCTTCTCTTTTGGAGGCCCTCGGCAATCCGGTCGTTGCCGGTATGTTCCATCTGATCGGCGTCGGTTCCATCGTCGGCTGTGTCATTTTAACAATTCAGACAAAAAAGATCCTGACGGAATGGTGGCCGTGCGTGGTCATGCTCGTATTATATGCCTTGGGTGTCTCCTTTTACTTTTACGAGCCGATCGCCGGCATGACCGACCCGCCGATGCAATGGGGTTATCCCCGGACAGTGGAGGGATTCTTTCATGCTCTAAGCCGCGGCCAGTACGAAAAGGCCAACCCGTCGAATCCCTTGCAGGATCCAGGCCGCTTCATCATGCAAATGGGCATTCTGGTCTGGGATGTTGCCGGCGAATTCAATTGGGTTCTGGTGTTTGTGGCACTGGTGCCATTGTTGTTTTTCTTCAAAATGCAAAAACGCGAGCAATCGTGGATCATTGGCCTGGTCTCGATTTATCTTTGCATCGGCGCCCTGTTGATGGTGCTGATGAACGTGACGCCTGACCGTCAAACGGCGGATTTGAACAAGGTGTTTTTCATCTCCTCCCACGGGATCGTTGCCCTCATGGTCGGCTATGGCATGGCCTTGATTGCCGCGTTTATGGCGACGCATTACGCGGCATTCCGGCGCTGGGGATTATTGGGCGGCGTGGTCGCCGCACTGCTGGGCATCTGGTGCCTTTGGGATGCGACCGGAAAACATTATTTCGGCCCGGGCGGCGAGGTCAGCCTGTTTGCGCTGCCGCACTGGATTGCGCAGGCCTTTGCCAAGGATCAGGGGGGCCTGCCCATCTACGGCAATCTTATCCTGGTGACGATACCGTTTATCTTCATTCTGGCGCTATTGCTCTATCGCAACCGCGGCCCGGTGCTCATCACGCTGGCCCTCTTTGCCACCATGCCGTTCTATTCCGCCCTGTGCCATTGGGCACACAGCGAGCAGCGCGACCACTGGTTCGGTTACTGGTTTGGGCATGACATGTTCTCACCGCCATTCCCCGGACCGGACGGCAAGCTCACCTACGATGCCAAGTTGCGCGAACAGATGATGAAGAGCCCCAACGGCAATCTGATCTATCCGGAAATGACCAAGGACACGGTGCTTTTTGGCGGCACTGATCCCGGCCGTTTTTGCCCGACGTACATGATATTTTGCGAAAGCTTCATTCCGCATGACTGCCAGCCGGTCCAGGACCAGCATTTTGACCGCCGGGATGTTTATCTAATCACGCAAAACGCCCTGGCGGACGGCACCTATCTCGACTACCTCCGCGCCCAATACTTTCGCAGCCAGCAAATCGACCCGCCGTTCTTTAGCGAGCTTGCCCGCACCATGCTCAAGGATCCCCCCTACCAGACCAATCTCCTGGCCCGCTTGGTGTCTCCCCTGGACACGTATTTCATGGCTCGCGGCGCCCGCATCGAAAAACGCTGGCGCATTTCCGACTCCTGGTTCACGGACAAGGACTTCATCAAACTGCCCGCCTTGGCGGCCAAGTTGCATTCCAGCCAGGATCCGCTCTCCCGATGGCTTTTCCAGGGCCTCAGCAAGCCGACGAAAAACCTGCTTACCAGCAAGGGCGATGAGAACCAATTGCGGACCGCGCTGGTTGCCGATTGGAACCAGCTGCTGGAAAGCACGAACATTTATGACGCCAGCCGCTTCGCGCAGGTGAAAATAACGGATTACCTTCAGCAATTCATCGCGCAAAACCCCCAGGGCGACACGCGCATCCGTTTGAACCGGCTCCTGCTGGAAGCCGCCTATCCGGAGGAAATCGCCAAGAGCGCCGGCGGCGTGTATCCGGACCGGGAGATTTACATTCCCAGCCCCGAGGATTCGCAACGGTGTTTTCAGGATTATCTGGAAGATGCGCAACGGCGGATGCAAACCGGCCAGCTGATGCAAGGAGAAGATGTGCACGTCGATCCCAATGGACGAATGCAGGTCAGCGGTCAGGTCGCCGTGATGATGATCAACGGTTATCTCTGCAAGGTCATTTTTGATCATTGCCCCAACAATGAGTTTTTCATCGAGGAGAGCTTTCCGCTCCAGTGGATGTATCCCTATGAAACGCCCTTCGGCATCATCATGAAGATCAACCGCAACCCCCTGCCGGAACTCCCGGATGAGGTCTTCAAACGGGACCATGCATTCTGGAGCAAATATTCCGAGCGGCTCATTGGCAACTGGATCACCTATGATACCTCGGTCAAGGAAATCGTGGATTTCATTGAAAAGGTTTATCTGCGCCACGATTACAGCAGTTTCAAAGGCGACCTTAGATTTGTCCGCGACGATCAGGCGCAAAAGGCATTTTCCAAGCTGCGCAGCTCCATTTCCGGCGTTTATGCCTGGCGCTTGAGCCAGCAATGCCCGGAGGAATATCGACAGAAAACCCCGGCGTCGATGGAAGCCCTGCGGCGTGAAACCGATTTCGCCTTCAAGCAATCGTTTGCCTTTTGCCCTTACAGCCCTGAAGCCGTGTTCCGGTACATCAATTTCCTGCTCCAATATGGGCGCATGGATGACGCGCTCCTCATCGCCCAAACCTGTTCCAAGCTCGATCCGAACAATGACCAGGTCAAGGGGCTCGTGAAGCAGTTGGGGGAATTCAAAACCCAATCCGCGGCCCGGTCCCAGGTCGAAACGCAGGTGCAGAAAATGGAAAATGAAGTGCGCACCAACCCGGCCAACCTGCAGAATGTCCTGTCCCTGGCCAACATCTATATCCAGATGCAGCAAACCAACCGGGCCATTGAATTGTTCGACCATGCGCTGGCCGATTCACATCTTAATCCCAATGAAGCCGGCTTCATCGCCCAGGCTTACGCCCAGATGGGGAATCTCCCCAAACTCGAAGCCGTCATCCAGAAACTGGTCGCCCTCGTTCCCGACCAACCCGAACCCTGGTATGATCTGGCCGCCCTCGACACGGTGATGGGCAAACCGGACCAGGGCCTGCAAAACCTGGACAAGGCGATTGACCTCAGCGTCCAACGGCACAAGACCAATTCCGCCGCACGCGACCTGCTGCGTGAAGCGCGGAATGACGCGCGATTTAACTCGGTGCGCAACCTGCCCGCATTTCAAAAGATTGTCCCGCCCAACTAGCCGGCAGGCTTCATCCCGGTTGCGGTTTCCAAAAAATCGTCTATTCTGACGGCTTGAAATTATTTTGTGCCGAATCAATCGCATGAAGAAAACGGTCACCCCCATCCCCAAAACCGAAACGCCCGATACGGTGGCACCGCCGGCCGCCATCTCGGCCGCGGAAATCACCCCCGAACAATTGGCCGGGCTCCAGGAACGCGCAGCCAAGGCTGACGAACACTGGGAGCGCCTGCTGCGCACCGCGGCCGATTTCGACAATTTCAAGAAGCGCGCCGCGCGGGAGCGCCAGGAGGCCACCCAGGCAGCCACCGTCGCGCTGCTGCAGAAATTACTCCCCGTGCTCGATCATTTTGAAATGGCCCAGTCCGCGGCGCAAACGGCCGGGGGAGACAAGCTTGCTTCCCTCCAGACCGGAATCGAGATGATTCAGCAGCAGCTCAAGGGGATTCTCGTCGAAACCGGGCTGGAAGAAATTGACGCCACCGGCAAAATATTTGACCCTACCCTGCACGAGGCCGTTTCCCAAAGGGAAACGGCCGATGCGCCCGAGGGCCAGGTGGTCCAACAGATCCGCAAAGGCTATAAACTGCGTGACCGCCTGTTGCGGCCGGCGGCGGTCATTGTCGCCAGGCAACCTTCCGCGCCGCCGGCCGCCTGACCCATGTCCAAGCGCGATTATTACGAGGTGCTGGGCGCCAGTCGCGGCGCCAGCGACGAGGAAATCAAGAAGGCCTACCGCAAACTAGCCGTCAAATTTCATCCGGACAAAAATCCGGGCGATAAATCGTCCGAGGAAAGATTCAAGGAGATTGGCGAAGCCTACGAGGCCTTGAGCGACCCGCAACGGCGCGCGGCCTACGACCAGTACGGCCATGCGGCGTTCGATCCCCGGGCGCGTGCCAGCCGCGCCGGCGGATTTGGCGGCGGCTTTCACGATCCGTTTGACATCTTCCGGGAGGTCTTTGGCGGTGGCAGCATCTTTGAAAGCTTCTTCGGGGCCGGCGACCCGTCGCAACCGCAACGCGGTGAGGATTTGCGTTACGATCTGCAGATCGCCCTGGAGGAGGCGGCCCTCGGCTGCGAGAAGGAGATTTCCGTGACGAAGCTTGACCGCTGCGAAAGCTGCAGCGGTTCAGGCATGGAGCACGGCTCAAAAATCCAGACCTGCTCGACCTGCGGCGGACGCGGGCAGGTGCTGACCTCACGGGGTATTTTCAGCATTGCGCAGACCTGCCCGCATTGCAAGGGCGTGGGACGCATTGTGGAAAAGCCGTGCAAAGCCTGCCACGGCGATGGCAAGCGCCAGCGCAGTTCCAAAATCAAACTGCGCATCCCGGCGGGCGTTGATGCCGGATCGCGGTTGCGTTCTTCCGGCAACGGCGAAGCTGGTTCTCGCGGCGGGCCGCCCGGCGATCTCTACGTGGTGCTGCATGTCAAACCACATGAAATCTTCCAGCGGGACGGCGATGATCTGATCTGCGAGGTGCCGGTCAGTTTTGTCCAGGCCGCCCTGGGTGCGGAAATCGAGGTGCCGACACTCGAAGGCCGGGCAACGATCAAGATTCCCGCCGGCACGCAACCGGGCACCGTGTTTCGCATCAAGGGCAAGGGCTTGAAGAATCTCCAGGGCTATGGCCAGGGCGATCTGCACGTCCGGATCCAGATTGAAGTCCCCACGCACCTGAACGCGGAGCAAAAGGCCCGCTTGCAGGCGTTCTCCGAATCCTGCGGCGAAGACGCCAATCCCATCAGCAAAAGCTTTTTTGAAAAAGCCAGAAAACTTTTTGGGTGACGAGTGACGGGCGACAGGTGACAAGAAAAGACTTGTCACGCGCCACGCATCGCGCGTCACTTTGCTTATGCACCGCTTTTATCTGCCCCCCGAACGTTGCGGCAGCGGCGTCCTCCGGCTGGAGGGACGCGAAGCCCACCACGCCGCGAATGTCCTGCGGTTGAAACGCGGCGAGCTGGCCACGGTTTTGGACGGCATCGGCAATGAATTCCTTTGCGCGGTCGAAAGCTGTTCGCGCAACACAGTCACCCTTTCCGTGTCGTTGAAAAATTTTGCGCCGCCTCCGTCCTGTTCCATCACGCTGCTCCTGGCCGTGCCCCGCGGCAAAACCATCGAGTCCGTGATTCAAAAGGCCGTCGAGTTGGGCGCGCGGCGGGTCGTGCCGCTGTTGACCGAGCACGTCGTCACCCGGCTCGATGACCAGGACGCCGCCAGCAAGCGCGAAAAATGGCAACAGGTCGCCATTGAAGCCATCAAACAATGCGGCAACCCCTGGCTGCCCCGGGTTGAAGCGCCAACGACCATCGAAGTCTTTCTGGCGCAAAAGCAGGCGTTCGATTTGTCGCTCGTCGGCTCGCTGCAACCCAAACGCTGCCATCCACGCGAATGTTTCCAGGAATTTCAGGCCCGGCACAACTGCCTGCCCCAAAGCGTCGGCGTCTGGATCGGGCCGGAAGGTGATTTCACGCCCGACGAATTGAAGGCCATTGAAGCCAGCGGCGCGCTGCCCATTTCGTTGGGGCGTTTGGTGCTGCGGGTCGAGACGGCGGCGATTTACTGCCTCTCGATTTTGAATTACGAGTTGCAGTCATGACTGCGCCGGCGGCTGCGGCGTGATTTGATCCAAGCCTATGGACCGGCTGGCACGAGCATTACCCGGTAGAATTGTTGCGGCGCATCGCCGACGGCATTGGTTTGGCTGGCCGTTGGGCCGGCGGCCGTCAGCTCTGGCGACAAGCTGTTCCAAATGGCGTTATACAGATTGGTGGCATGTTGCAGTCCGTAAGTCGCACCCGCAACCGAGCTCCACGAAATGATCACAACCTGGTTGGTCAGGCCAAAAGAAAGAATCACGGGCATCGGCGCCGGCGTCACCGTCAGTATTCCAGCATGAAAGTTGAAGCTGTAATTGTCGCTGCTCAACGTTCCTGATGTGATGGTGATGGGATAGTTGCCCGCAGGGCTGGCGGAAGTCGCCGTGGTGTTCAATGCCGGATCACCATTCAACACCCCGGCATTCTCAAGATTGACGAAGCCATTGTAACTGGCCGTCAGCACAGGATTGGTCAAACTATACATGCGCGTCTGGTCGGCGGCAGTCACTGTCAACGCTGCCGGATTCACTGTCAGCACTCCCGGCTGGTAGCTGATGGTATAATTGGCCAGACCACTGCCAGTTGCGCTGGTGACATTGATGGCATACGGCGAACCAGCCACTCCAGCCGTCGCTGCCGCCCCACTGCTGGCCAGAATCGCACTGCTCACTGTGTCCCCGTTTAACAGATTGCTGCTGGCAAATTCCGTTCCCGTAAACGTCACCGTCTGGCCATACACCTTGTTTGTGTTCCCGGCAGTCACCTTCAACGCTGCCGGATTCACTGTCAGCACTCCGGGCTGGTAGCTGATGGTATAATTGGCCAGACCACTGCCAGTTGCGCTGGTGACATTGATGGCATACGGCGAACCGGCCACTCCAGCCGTCGCTGCCGCCCCACTGCTAGTCAAGGTCACAGCGCTGACCGTGTCACCGTTCGCCAGGCCGCTGCTGACAAATTCCGTTCCCGTAAACGTCACCGTCTGGCCATAGGTTTTGTTCGTGTTCCCGGCGGTCACCGCCAACCCCGCCGGATTGATTGTCAGTACTCCCGGCTGGTAGCTGATGGTGTAATTGGCCAGGCCACTGCCGGTTGCGTTGGTGACATTGATGGCATACGGTGAACCAGCCACTCCAGCCGTCGCTGCCGCCCCACTGCT
>Ga0265338_10000829_pt1 | contig 52134 bp, 55 predicted proteins | sample 42126metaG_FD_193579 | JGI IMG/M metagenome (GOLD analysis project Ga0265338, IMG submission 193579) | Rhizosphere microbial communities from Carex aquatilis grown in University of Washington, Seatle, WA, United States - 4-21-26 metaG | ecosystem: Host-associated > Plants > Roots > Rhizosphere...
CGCTTGTCACCATACGCGTTCCACGGTGGAGATTGCGTTTGATAAAGCCTTCCGATTTGTCGGTATTCGAAAACCAGCCGATGACCGAATCATGAAAGAGAGCGTAAATGCGCTCGGGCGCTCTCAGAAAGTCGACCGCGTTTTGGGTCGGGGGCGTATCGAGAATGATCAAGTCGTAGCGCTTGCTGTCGGCGGCGCTCATCAGGCGCGCGAGTGAAGTGAATTCCTGGCTGCCATTGAGATTGCTGACGAGCTGTTGATACAAACGGTTATTAAACAAACCTTTGGCTATACCCTTGTCGACCGTGCCGAGAACGAATTCGTCGAATTCACGGCGGGCATCGATCATCGAGGCGCTCAAATTCGGTACGCCCGGCACCGCAACTTCCTCGCCGGGCCGCCGCTCGATCCCGAGCGCCTGCGCCAGACGCTGGGCCGGATCGATCGTGAGCACGAGCGTGCGAATCCCTTTTCCAGCCGCCAACACGCCGAGGCTCGCTGAGAGCGACGTCTTGCCCACGCCTCCCGTACCGGCGCAAATCAAAATTTTATGCGACTTCAGGAGTTCGGTCATGTGCCCGTCCCCATCAAGTCGGCTGACAACCGGCGAATTTTTTCCGGAACCTCTTGATCGAACAGCCACGGCAAGCGGCGCAGCTCGAGTCCGCGCGGCTGAATGGTTTTTAGCAAAGCGCTTTGCCGCTCGAGGAGCACGGTCAAGTATTCGGCAAAGCCATGCCCGCGAAAGCGCGCTAGTTGCGGAAGCGAAAGCGGACTTTCAAGCCAGCGGTTGAGAATCAAATGTGGCATTTGATCCATTTCGGATTGGATATCGCGCGCAAGCTCGAGGCCCTCGGTCACCGGCAACTCTTCGGGAATCATCACGACATGAAACTTGGTGAGCTGCGGATTCTTCAGCACCGACACAATTCCACGCGATTGCTCACCCATCGGGCCAAAGGGAATCGCTTCCGCTAAGCCGATCGGAGCACGCCACAGAGCGCGGAAATGGCCGGTCGCATAACAATCGACCACGACTTCCTCGTAGGTCAGAGTCGGTCCCACATGCCGCGGCCCGCTGGTGATTTTGCCGAGGAGCGCCACTTCTTTGAGAGCGGGCGCCGTCTGCACGAGCGCCTTCATAACCTTGTTGTCGAAGAAGAGTTTCACGACCGTTTCAATTTTCAAAAGATGATGCAGATACTCGCGCAGGCACGATTCACCGTCCCAGCGCGCAACGCTCAAGTGCGTGTTGATGACGGTCGGATGAATGCTGATTTCATTGTGAAAAACGTGCCGGAAGTAGCTGCGTTCGCCGAGTTCCACGAGGAGCGTTTTGCGCCCCTGTGCCGCGAGCGCCCAAGCCAGGCTTGCGGCGACTGTGGATTTGCCCACTCCCCCTTTTCCCGAGATCAAATGAATCATGCGGTGCGAAAAATCTCCTGCTTATGAGTTGGCAAACCGCGGCATAGACGGTAAATCCCTACGCAATCCAAAGGAGTCCGTATGAAAGTGACGGTCGATAAACTGCAAGGTTTGTCACGCAAACTCAATGTTGAAATCCCCGCCGAAAAGGTTCAGCAAGCGTTCGACAAAGTTTATAAGGCAATTCAAAAAAAGGCCAACATAAAGGGCTTCCGTCAGGGTAAGGCTCCGATTGCCACGATCAAAAGCATTTACAGCGAGCAAGTGAAGAGCGACGTCGTCAACGAACTCGTGAACGAAAGTTACGCACAAGCTTTGGAAGATCAAAAAATGGACCCCGTCGGCTACCCGAAAATTTCGTTCTCGCCGATCGATGAAACAAAACCGTTCAGCTTCACGGCCGAATTTGAAGTTCGTCCCGAAGTTGAAGTCAAAAATTTTGAAAATCTGAAAGTGATGAAGGAAAAACTCGAGATTCCGGACGATCGCGTTGCGCAAATTCTCGAGAACATCCGTTCGAACCAGGCCGAGACGGTCACGGTTTTTGAAGACCGCGCGTTGGCCAACGGCGACGTCGCCGACGTGAACTTCGCCGGCATCGTCAACGGCGAGCCGCTTCCCAATGGATCGGCGGAAGGCCACATGTTGGAAATCGGCTCGAACTCGTTTATCGACGGTTTCGAAGAAGGCCTGGTCGGAATGAAATCCGGTGACTCGCGCACTTTGAATTTGCGCTTCCCCGAAGGTTACCACGAGAAGAACTTGAGCGGCGCGCCCGTCACGTTCGAAGTGAGGCTCAATGCCATTAAGAAAAAATCTTTGCCCGAACTCAATGACGAGCTCGCGAAAAAGGTTGGACCGTTTGAAAATCTCGCCGCCTTGAAAACGCAGATTTTGAAAGACATCCAAGAAGGCGAGGAGAAGCGCATCGCCGAAGACATGAAGAACCGCGTGGTCAAAGCCTTGGTCGAAGCGAACCCGGTCGACGCACCCAAAGGTTTAGTCGATCAGCAGAAAGAAGCCTTGATCGAAGACTTTAAAGGCCGCTTGAAACAGCAGGGCCTCGGCGATGGCGATTTCACCGAGTACAAAAAGAAATGGGATCAAGATTTTGAAGATTCGGCCACGTTCATGGTCAAATCGACATTCTTGCTCGATTTCCTCGCTGAGAAATTGGATCTGCGCGCGAAGCCCTCTGAGATCGAAGAGAAAATTACGGAATACGCCAAGCAGACCGGCATCGAAGTCGCCCGCTTGAACGAATTTTACGGCAAGCCGGAGCGCCGTTCGCGCCTGGCCTTCCAAGTGACTGAAGAAAAAGTTGTGAATTACTTGGTCAGCAAAGCCAAGATCACCGAAGTCACCAAGGACAAATTAGCGCACGAAAAGACCCAAGAGCAGCCCTAAAGGTTCCATCTTCTTTTTTTGCGCCGCGGGGCGTGGAAATTCTATTTTTGGAACCAATCGCGAATCGTTTGCTCATCGTCGTTTGGAAATCCGGTAATCGCCAATTTGTTTGTCCGATGGCCGGACTCCTCGACCGCGAACACGCTGACCTCAACGGACTCACCGGTGTCCCGTTTTAGAGTCAGGCGAAAGGTGCTGCCTAAGTCGGAGGGCAGCGAATCTCGCAAGACCAAACCTGATAGCGAAATTTTAATCACGTCCGAGACAAACAGACTTCCGTTGGGCGAGAGCACGCGCGCGACGATCACGAGTGGCGAGCTCGCGCCGCCGCCGTTCCCCGCTTTCTGTTTCTGCTGCAGACTTTCGGGGGCAAAGTCTTTGACCGCGAGCCGCGCGCGCAGCTGCTCGATCTCTTTGAGATCGGCTTTGCGTTGGTCGAGCTGGCCCTGCTGTTGACGGATTTTTTCTTTGAGCGCATCGGTGGCCTCCGCCTCGTGCGCGATTTGGTCGGCTTTGGTTTTTTCCGCGCGCAATTGCATTTCGAGATCGGCGACTTTGAGCAATAGATTTTTACGCTCTTCGAGCAATGCGGCGAGATCAGCTGGCGCGAGTGCCGGCTTCATATCGGAGACGGAGCTATTCTTGTCTGCCGCCTGCGCCGGCGCATTGAATTGATCTTTCGCGGCCTTTTGAATCACATCGAATTTGTCAGACATCGAATAGAGCAACACGAAAAAGCCGAAGAGCAGCGTCATCATATCGGCGTAAGAAACCAGCCACTTCTCATCGATATGAGCCGGCGCACTGTGCTCTTGAGGCTCTTCCGCAAGATCGAGGTCCTTTTGCGGCTCCAGCATTAGGCGGCTTTCTTTACGCGCCCGGCGATCTGGTTCTGCGCGCCAAAAACGGCTTTTTGGAAACGTGCATCTTCACGCTCGTCGAGCGGCAAAAAGCCCATTAAGTGTTCGCAAATAATGGCGGGATCGACCTGCTCGTGAATGAGAATCAATCCCGAGGTGACGATCGTGCGCAATTTCTCGTCTTCGTTGTTCAAGCGGGCCGCGCGGTCGGCCAAAGGGAGAAAGACAAGGTTCGCCAGTGCGATTCCCCAAAAGGTGGCGACAAGCGCGATGGCCATCGACGGGCCGATGACTTCTTTGCCGCCCGTACCGAGATCCGACATCATCGCAATCATTCCCGTACTCGCGCCGAGCAAACCGAACGCCGGCGGAAATTTCGCCAACGCCGTTAGCACTTTCGCATCCCATGAGTAACGCTCGATCATGCGTTGGCGGCGGCCGAGAAGAATCATTTTGTACTCGGCGCTCGTGATCGCACGGTGTTTACGCGCGAGGAGATAGCCTTCTTGAAGATAGGGATGGAGTTGCGCCCAAAGCGCGGGATCCATCGCCGAGGGCTCGAGGCGTCCCGCCAACAGCAGCACGTCCGCGATGACTTTCTTAGCTTGCTTACGCGGTGGAAAAAGTACTCCCAGAAACAAAAACGACCCGATGTCCTTATATTGCCGCAGCGGAAACGCGATCAACGCGGCGGATAAAGTTCCGCCGAGAACGAGTATCAACGCATGTTGATCCCAGAAAATCTGCGGATGGCCGTTGTGTGCAAGCACGCCAAACCAAACGACTCCTGCTGCGAGAATAAATCCGGAAATCGCCGTCAAGTTCATGCTTCTTCTTCGGAAAAACCGCGTGCATTCCTAAGCCTGCATAGTCGCCTGGACCATCGTCCAGTCTAAGCCGGATTCAGGTGGGATACTCCTTGCTCAACATTCGTTCCATCTTGTTAGAGTCAGTTAAGGGGAAATGGATCCCCGGAAACTTCTTAGGGGGAAACATTATGACAAGACTCCTCGCGATATCTCTCGTCGCAATGATGTCTTTCGCAGTGCACGCGCAATCACCCGGCGCAAATGATGTCGGCACTTCACTCGTTCCACATCCGCACCCTGGACCAGGACCGCATCCCGGTCCCGGACCACATCCCGGCCCCGGCCCACACCCTGGACCTCCGGGTCCGCCTCCTGGACCTCCCGGCCCGCCTCCTGGTCCTGGCCCCGGCGGAATGGATGGCTGTAACCAAACTTACGATGGCGGTTATTCTTCCGGAAGTCCGGCGACTTTCACGTTCCAGCGCGTTGGTGGCAACATGGTCGACCTGTATATCTGGAATAACGGGTATCAGTGGTACGGACGTGGAACATGTGATCCGCGCGGTTTTGACGTAGACATTAACGGCGCCGAACATGTCGGCTCGTTCTCGTATGCACCATTTAGAGTGGATGGAATCGACGGAACGGAATATGTGAACGGGCAACCGTACGCAGATTTCTCGGCAAGAGCGCGCTAGTGCGCTCTTCCGGTATACGTATTACTTAGTCGCTTTCGCAGGAGTGGGCGTCGGAGCTGCAGTCGCAACCGGCGCCTTCTTCTGATCCTCGATCACATACCAAGCTTTCAAATAGTTGTAGGCCTGCTGAACCTGAAAGTCGTCTTTCAGCATTTTGTCTCTTGGAGTCAGTTCTTTATCCGGCTTGCTGTCGGTCTCGGTCCACCAGTACTGGATCTTCTTGGTGTTGATGCCTTTGCCAGGATGTTTGCCGTCTTTCTTCTTCGCTTCGTGAGTGACGGCTGCGGGACCGGCGGTGTCTTCGCCGTCTTCGCTGTCGCCGATCAAGTGACCGGCCATGTCTTTTTCACGATGGATATCGCGCTTCACCCGCGCTTGCTCCAATATTGACGAATCTAAATCTTCGAGCTCGATATCGGGAACGATTCCGTAAGACTGAATGCTCTTACCGCTCGGCGTGTAGTAACGGCCGACAGTGAGTTTCAAACCTGAACCGTCGCCGAGTTTGACGACCGATTGCACGGAACCTTTCCCGAACGAGCGATGGCCCATGATCAACGCGCGCTTGTTGTCTTGCAGAGCGCCCGCCAAAATCTCAGAAGCGCTCGCCGAGTATTCGTCGACGAGAACAATGACCGGGAAGTTCGGCAATGTTCCGGCCTTCTTCGCGTAGACGACTTCTTTTTCCTTTTGATTGCGGCCCATCGTGCTGACGATGATTCCCGACTCGAGGAAGAGATCGCTGATCTGAATCGCCTGATCCAACAGACCACCGGGGTTGCGACGCAAGTCGATGACCAAACCGCGCGTGCCTTTGTACTTCTTGTCATGGGCGCGCAAAACTTTTTCCAAATCAGAGGCCGAGTTCTCGATGAAGCTGGTGATCCGCACGTAGGCGAAGCCGTCGTCGAGATCCGTGTACTTCACCGACTTAATCTTCACCGTTCCGCGCTCGATCACGAAGTCTTTCGGATGCTCGAAACCTTCGCGCCAAATTCCCATTTTGATTTTCGCGCCCTTTTTGCCCTTCATGAGCTGAGCCGCTTCGACAAGGCTAAAGCCCTTGGTGCTTTGGCCGTCGATTTCGACAATTTTATCACCGGCTTTGATTCCGGCTTTCCAAGCCGGCGTGTCTTCGATCGGCGAAATGACCGTGAGAATTCCGTTCTGCACGGTAATCTCGATTCCGATTCCGCCGAACTCGCCGCTGGTCTCAGTTTCAAATTCCTTGTAGATGTCGGGCGGCAAGAAGTTCGTGTGCGGATCGAGTTCCCGGAGCATGCCTTTGATTCCGCCGTAGATGAGCTTTTTTGTATCCACTTCTTCGACGTAGTATTGCTGAACCAGATTCAAAACTTTGGCGAAGAGTTGCAATTCCTGGTAGCGCTCTTCCGCTACCGCTCGCGCGCCTTGTGTGCACAAGAGTCCGATCGCCGCCGCCAGAACTAAGCTGAGAGCTACTGTCCAACGCTTGCTGAAAAACTTGTGCATGACAATCTCCTATTTCTCGGCAGTCTTAATAACAGAATCCTTGATCCAAGGTCGGGGGTCAATGGCGTCCGTAAAATGCCGGATCTCAAAGTAAAGTCCTGGTCCAAAGAGGGGCGACGAGGAGCCGGTCATGGCGACCAGTTCGCCCTCTTGCACCGTGGCTCCCTCACGCACTTTGAGTTGTGACGCGAACGCGTACACTGAGTAGTAATTGTCGCCATGATCGAGAATCACCGCACGGCCATATCCAGGGAGCTTGCCGGCGTAAACGACTTTGCCTTGGAACACGGCGTGAACTTCCGCCGGCCGCATTGAGGAAAAGAACAGACCTTTGTGCGTGAGCCGGAAATGAAAATTCGGATCCACAAAGGTTCCATATTCTCGCGCGACGGGCAAATCCGCCGGGGGATGCATCACGCCCTTCTTCTCGAAGAACGCGTAGCTCATATCGCCAATATCTTTCTGTTGGTCGCGAAGACCCTTAAGCTTCCTCAGTTTTACGTCTTTCGATTTTTTAAGGTCGGCGATGAGCTTCGATTTCTCGCGCATTTGAGCCGTGAGCTCCGACTCCTGCGACTGCGCCTGCTTCTGCATGAAAGCTAGACGTGTGACCAACGATTTGAGCTCAATCCGCTTCGCCTTCAGATCTCTGAGCGCGTCGATGTAGAGCTTCAGTTGCTTATGATCGCTGTCGATCATGCGTCTCAGAAACCGGTGATTGCGCTCGAGTTCCACGGGACTCTGTGCGGTAAACAGCCAATGAAAGTCGTCCTGCGACCTCTCTTGATAAAGCTGACGCAGGCGTTTATTGAGCATAACTTTGTGCTGCTCGGCGCGCACCTCGAGGCCCTGCACGTCTTGGGCGGTCGCACGAACGCTCGCCTCTTGCGAAAGGAGCTTTTGATTCAGCTGTTCTTGCCGGCGCGCGATGTCTCTGACTTTTTTATTGATGAGGAACAAATGGCTGAGCGCCTCGCGGCCTTTGCGCTCGTCCTCACTGATGCTCGCGCGCGTATGTTCGATTTTTTCGGAGACGTCAGGAGGCGCCGGGTTTACGGGTGCGGCAAATTCCTGCGCAAAACTCGTATGAAGTAAAAGCGCCAGCCACCACATTTATTCAACCGCCGCCCAACCTGTATTCAGCTTGCGTACGCAGTTCCACGCCCCGAGCGCGCCGAAGCCGACGCCGGTCAGGACATTTGCGAAAATATACCAGGGTTGCATCGGAGCGATCTGTTGGAGCGCCAACCAGAAATCCAATTTGTGGCCCAACCAACCGAGTAGAATGGAATGCAAAACAAAACTCAGCAGAAGTGAAAACACCGACGCCGCGAGGCCGATGGTGATCCCTTCGACGAGAAATGGCATGCGTATAAAGCGCGCGGTCGCGCCCACTAACTCGAGAACTTCAATCTCTTCCCGGCGCTGAAGAAAAGACAGGCGGATGCAATTGCCGACGATCAACAACCCGACGCTGAGGCTCAAAGCCCAGAGCACGGCTACCACGCCGCGGGCACTATGGAGAAATCGCGAAAAATTCTCGACCCAACCCTGCCCGTAGAACACGTCTTCGACAAAATCGAAACTGTGCATTTGCGCGGCCCAATGCTGCAATTGGGACACGCGGTCCTCCATCGCGACCTTTTCACTTAAACGCAACTCGAAGCTCGCGGGAATGGGCGAAGTCCATTTGGGATCCTTCATCAACTCGAGAGATTCGCCGCCGAGCGAGGTCAGGAATTTCTTGGTCGCATCGTTTTTGGAAATGAATTGAACTTGGTCGAAAACGCCGCTCTTCTCGATTCTTTGCCGAAGCTGATCGAGGTTGGCGGCCGAGGCGTCCTCTTTAACATAGACGATCATTTCCAAGCCGCGGCCCCACTGGCCGACCGTTTGATTGAAAGTCGAGAGTCCGAGGAACATGAAATTCAAAATCAGAAGGACCACGGACATCACCGTCACCGAGGCCATTTGCAGAGGCCAATGGCGGCTCCAGGCGCGGAATAAATGCTGGCGCATCATATGGCTCGTCATGCGCGCACCACTTGGCCTTCATTGATTTCAATCACACGAAAAGATTTCTTTTTAATTAATTCCGTATCGTGAGTGGCGACGAAGACCGTCGTGCCTTGCGCATTCACTTTTTCGAGCAGCTTAAAGATCTCGCCGCTCATCTCGTGATCGAGGTTCCCTGTCGGCTCGTCGGCGACCAAGACGCCGGGTTGATGGATGAGCGCCCGGGCAACCGCCACACGCTGCTGCTCTCCTCCCGAGATTTCGTCGGGCAGCGAATTCAATCGAAACCCAAGCCCCACTTGCTCGAGAATCTCGCGCGCTCGCCGCTCGGTCATCGTGCGCGATTCGCCGCGCACGAGCAACGGCATCGACACATTTTCCAAAACCGTGCGGTCACGGAGCAAGCGGAAGTCCTGATAAATAACGCCGATGCGCCGGCGGAAGAATGGAATCTGAGTTTCGCGCAAAGCCGCGACGTCCGATCCCAAGACGCTCACCGTGCCTGAACTTGGCCGGTCGTATCCGGAAATGAGACGGAATAAAGTCGTCTTTCCCGCGCCGCTGGGGCCCGTCAAAAAGACAAATTCGCCCTTGTCGATGGTAAACGAAATATCGCGCAGGCCCTGAAATCCATTCGGGAAAACCTTGTAGGCATGACTGAAACTGATCATGACCCTAGTTTAAAGCAACTTACCCGAAACCAGCAGGTCTAGAATTTCCTGGTGCTGGATCTTCATCGCAAGACGAATGGTCTTGGATTCTTGAGGCAACTCTTGCGGCAAGACTTCGTGGTAGGCCGTCTTGATGGTTTTGACTACGGCGCCATTGTGAAAAACGCGGCTCACTAGGAACGGATTATTGACGCCCCAGTCTTCAGTTTGCAGATGGTATTCGCTGCCCATCCACGCGATGTCTGAATTGAACCCCTTCTCCACAAACTCCCTCCGTCTAGCTGAAAGTATAGCATCGATTTGAGACGTAAGGATAGGACCTAAATTTAGGGTGTCAAAAAACCGATGGTACCCTATGCGGCGGGCGGCAATCCTATTTACATCTTGGCTATTTCTTTCGGGTTGCTCGAATTCTTCGGATTCCGGCGGCAGTGCCGGCGTCACTCCGACCATGACTGGACCCCCGGAAGCCACGTATTGCGCTTCCGCCACCACGTATTCCAGCCCCATTACCATTTCCGGCGCCGCTCAATACATCCGCCGCGAATCTTTCGGAACCGTGATGGGCGCTCCCGGCTCCGCCGGCTTAGGTTCGGCAAATCCCTCGGACCCCACTCACCCCGCGTCCGCCAATCCGATCCGTTACGCCGAAATCGTCGTGACCAACGGTTCGGGCAGCACCGTCCAATGCGGCGAAACCGCGGCCGACGGATCCTTCTCGCTTTCGCTCCCCCAAATTTCCGGAGCTTACAAGATCTCTATCAACTCGCGCGCCCTAAATTCGCACTTGCATGCGTCGGTGTTGAATAGTCCCGACAGCAATACGTTTTATTCTCTGACGACAACCGTGAGCGGAGCTTCCAGTTCAAGTGTCGGCACGTTGACCGCACCGGCGAACGGCACAATTCTCGGTGGCGCGTTTAATATTCTGGATCAACTGCTCAACGCCAACATCTACCTGGTCGCCCAAGTCGGATCGTGCGCCAGCACGTTTTCGGGCTGTTTGAATTACGACCCGACCGTGCACAAAATTGCGGCCTACTGGAAACCGGGCTTCAACCCGAATACGTACTTTGGCGACAGCGGCGACGGTCTGAGTTTCTATCTGCCGGGCTATTCGCGCCTATTCATCCTAGGCGGAATCGATGGCGATACCAACAGCAGCGACACGGACCACTTCGACAACTCGATCATCATTCACGAGTACGGCCATTTCCTCGAGGACAATTGGCTGAAGTCCGATTCGCCGGGCGGCATGCATGACGGAAACGAAATCCTCGATCCCCGCCTCGCGTGGAGCGAAGGCTGGGGCGATTTCATTCAAGCCGCGGTTCGCGGCGACGGCCATTACATCGATACGATGGGCAACACCGACGGCAGCACGGAGATGTTGTTCTATGTCGACACTGAAAGCGTTTCTAACGGCGGCTTCGATTACACGACCAATCTCGGCGAGGGCAATTTCCGCGAGTTCTCGATCACGCGTCTCTTGTGGGATGCGATCGATCCCGGCGACAACTCGACCGGCGGCGATTCCGATACCTTCACTGATGGAACGTACACGGATAATGTGAACACCGCCTTTAACGAAATCTGGGCGTCGCTCTCCAAGTCAAGCCGCGGCTATCGCGACGCTCTGTTCGCCTTCCGCAACGTCGGCCTTCTCCACCTCGCTCAAGAATGGCTGCACACCAATCAAGGCGCGCAAGACTGGACGCAGATCCGCGGATTGAACCGCCATCTTGGCGATACCACCCGCTACGGCCAGACCGTTGTTCCCGTGAGCAGCGGCGCATGCTCTTCGTCGGCGACAACGACAACTGTCGCGAGCACCGCCTACTACTTTAATGTTACGCCGACGTCTTCGCCCGGCGACGACGGCAGCTTGACGAATTCCAACCTGTTCCTCAACAACCGCTTCTACGATTTGAAAATCGGCTCAACGCCGTTTGCAAGCGCAGGCTCGCACACGCTCACTCTTGAATATCGCGATGACGATCAATCCGGCACGATCGCCGACCTCGATCTGTATCTCTACAACAAGAACGCCCGCTTCGGCACCAGCGACATTCTCTCCGACAGCCGCCAAACGCCTTCGGGCACCGTCACTGACCCGCAAACTGAATCCGTCTCCTACTCACTCAGCAACGGCGACTACCTGATTAACGTGAGCGTGTTCACCGGAGGCACTCTCGGCGGCAAAGCCGACTTTAACCTGAAGCTCGATGGAGTGGTGTTATGCCCCTACGATATAGTTCAGTAGCACTCTTCATTTCCCTCGTCGCCATCGCCTTCGCCGCCAGCCGCGCGAGCGATGAGGAACCCGCAATGAACTCGCGCCGTCCCGCGGCCATTGCGATGATCAAGAAAGAGCAAATTCTCGGCCCTCTCCAAGTCATTCCCGAAATCGCGCATACGGAAAAGCTGCGCGGCCCTCTGTCGGTGAAACTCGAAATGGTCGGACCGAGGCCCCAGCAAGTCGGCGACGTTTTTGTGATCCGCGGAACGTTGGCTACGCGCAGAGATCTGAACTCGGCGAGTTTTACGTGGACGATCCCTCCGGGATTAGAAATTGTGAACGGCGAACTCTCAGGCACAGTGCAAACGTTGAATGCCGATCAGCCGGCACATGTCGAACTGACTCTGCGCAAACTGACCGCAGAAAACCGCCAAGTGCACTTGATGGCGAGTTCGAGCCTCAACAATATGCGCTTCGGTGACTCGTCCCTTTACAATACCGACATGCAGGATTTGCTGACCAGTAAAAAAGCAATCCTCGGTGGCGCGGTTGAAATGCCCGATAAACCCGCCGATCTCAAAATTTTCCATTAGGACGGCGTAACGAAAATCTCTTCGTTGGAAAGCTCGTTCCGCAAGATGCCCTGAATGGCATCGAGCGTTCCCGCCATGGAGCTCGGGCAACCGCCGCACGCGCCTTGATACATGATCTTAAGCTCGTTGTTCTCGAAACTCACAATTTCAATATCCCCGCCGTCGGCCTGCAGGCCAGGGCGAATCGTGCGGTCAAGAATCTCTTCGATGGCAATAATTTGCGGATCGGAAGACTCCGCGCGCATCTTCGGCTTGAGCGCCGGTTCGCCGAACGCGGGATTGTGTAGGGAGTAGCGCGTGCGAATGACGGACTCCACGGCTTCCCCGACGTCGTCGTTAAGCAACTCTCCCGTGTGCGTAACTGTCAGAGTGTTCTGGAACAAGTGCACTTGCTTCACCCCAGGAATTTGAAAAAGATCCCGTACGAGCGGAAGATCGGCTGCCTCTTCGATCGTGTTGAAGCTCGCCTTGCCTTCATCTTTGAAGGAGGCGTTGATCACGAACTTCATCGCGTACGGATTCGGCGTCGGTAGAGTGCGGATGAGAATATCTTTAGGGTCGAGAGTGGCGTTCATAACAAAAGGTCCTTGGCTTTCATGACAGCCTTGCTGAGATCCATGATGTCGACTTCGCTGGTGTAAACGGAGAACGAAGCGCGTACGGTTCCGGGAATTTGCAATCGGCGCATCAGCGGCTGGCAACAATGATGGCCCGCGCGCACGGCAATGCCCTGCTCGTCGAGAATCGCGCCGACATCCGACGGATGGCTGTTGCCGAGCAAGAATGACAGGACATGCGCATGCGCCGGTGCCGTGCCAATCCTGCGGAGGCCCGGAATTTTAGCAAATTGCTCATCTGCGATGCGCATAAGGTTGCGTTCGTGGTTATGTATTTTTTCAAAACCTAAATTTTTAACGAATTCAAGAGCCGCTCCGAGACCCATGACCTGTGCAATGGCGGGAGTTCCCGCCTCGAAGCGGTGCGGACTGGCAAGAAACGTCGTTCCCTCTTCCGTCACATCGGCGATCATCGATCCGCCTCCTTGATAGGGCGGCATTTTCTCGAGCCATTCTTTGCGGCCGTACAAAACACCGATGCCCGTGGGCGCGAAGACTTTGTGCCCAGAGAACACCAGGAAGTCCGCGCCGAGCGCCGACACTTGAATGGGCAGCGACGAAATACTTTGTGCGGCATCGAGCACGGTGAGCGCGCCGACTTCATGAGCGAGCGCGAATAACTCTTTAATGGGATTGATCGTACCGAGCGCGTTCGAAAGATGCACGAGCGAAACGATTTTGGTTCGCGGCGACAACATGGACTTGAACGCATTCACATCGAGCGACCCGTCGTCATTGATCGGCGCAAACTTCACTTTTGCGCGCATCTTCTCGGCAATCATCTGCCAGGGCACGATATTCGAGTGGTGCTCCATTTGGCTGAGCAAGATTTCGTCGCCTTCGCTCAAAATCAATCCGCCGAGACACTGGGCGAGCAAATTCAAGCCTTCGGTCGTTCCGCGCGTAAAGATAATTTCGCTGCGCGAATCGGCACCGATGTAAGCGCGAACGGCTTCGCGCACGTTTTCATATTTTTCCGTGGCTTCGTCGCTGAGCAGGTGAGCCCCGCGATGTACATTCGCCGTTTCCATCGCCAGGCTGTTGCGCACGGCTTCGATCACGGTCACCGGCTTCAACGCGGTCGCGGCGCTGTCGAGATAGACCATGCGGCGGCCGCGCACTTGGCGCTTAAGTTGCGGAAACAGTTCGGCGACGACTTGATCTAAACTCACGGTGCAGCCTCCATTTCGCGCAGAAAATTCGGCAAGAGCGCTTCGATTTGTGCCGTGACCAACGCGCGCACGGTTGGCTTGTGAATTTTCATAAGCACGTCGCCCACGAAAGCCTTCGCCAACATCCCCATGGCTTGATCCTTCGGAATTGCCCGGCTCATCAAGTAAAACAACTTGTCCTCATCCAGTTTGCCTATGCTCGCGCCGTGGTTGGCTTTGACATCATCGGCATAAATCTCGAGTTCGGGCTTGGTGTCGGCTTCGGCCTGTGGGCTCAAGAGCAAATTGTGATTGAGTTGGCTCGAGTTCACCTTTTGAGCGTGGCGGGCGATATAGATTTTGCCATTCAAAACGCCGCGCGCATGATCTTTCAATACGCCTTTGAAGAGCTGTGAAGACGTCGAATGACCGGCATGGTGAAGCACATTCACGCGCTGATCAAGATGCTGGCGCTCACGGCCAAAGGTCAAGCCGTTCACCTGCGCTTCGGCGTGTTCACCGTCGATCGCCACTTTCAAAGAATGGCGGCCCCACGCGCCGCCGGAGTTCACTTGGGTCAAGTGCAATTGCGCCGACTTCGCCAGGCGCGCTTGCGCCTCACTGAAGTGCGAAGCCTGAGGGCTGTCTTGCTGCAGACGGCTCCACGAGAAGATCGCACCTTCGCCAAGCTCCGCTTGCGTGATATCGGTGCGCAGGTAAGCCGCCGCGCCACCGACAAAGACCTCGCACACTTGCATCTCGGCGCGCGCGCCGAGCGTGATATGATTCAGGGTCGAGGCCCAAGCGCCTTCGCCCTGGACACAGTTCACGATTAAGAGCGGGCGCGGAAACGCCACGCCGTCTTCGACATGCAGATGATAGCCGCCGCGATGAACGGCCGCCGCCATCGACACAAAACCGTCGTCATAATCCATTTTCAAATCGCCGGCGACTGAGCCGAGGCTGTAGCCCGACTCCAACGTCAGCCGCGAGGCTTTCTTGTGCAAAACACCGTTGATTAAAACCGCAACATCGAATTCGTCCCGCCAAGCGCGCAGCAGCTCCGCCGCTGCAGCGGGAATCTCGTCGCTCGCGGCTGCCGGCGCCCAGTCTTTGCGGCTCAACTCCGTCAGCGCCGAATATTTCCACGCTTCGTTGTGCCGGTCCGGCAAACCCTGACGCTCGAATTCGGACCACGCGCGTTCACGCAAAGCTTTGCCGCCCTCCGCACGCTCGGTGCGGAGGCGCTCAGCCAGCAGTTCTTTCGCGCGTTCGATTAAATTCATGCGTTCGCCTTCGTTAACCAGTCGTAACCTTGTTTCTCCAATTTCAATGCCAACGACTTATCCCCTGACTCCACGATCCGCCCGTTGTGCAATACGTGCACAAAGTCGGGAACGATGTAGTCGAGCAAACGTTGATAATGCGTGATCAAGAGAATCGCATTGTCCTTCGTGCGCAGTTTGTTCACGCCCGTTGCTACGATTTTCAAAGAATCGATGTCGAGGCCCGAGTCGGTTTCGTCGAGAATCGCCAAGCGCGGATTCAAGACCGCCATCTGCAAGATCTCATTGCGCTTCTTCTCACCGCCTGAAAATCCCTCGTTGACCGCGCGCTCGAGAAAACTCGGATTCAAATCGACGATCTTCGACTTCTGCTCAACGAAGCGGGCAAAATCCGGTTCATTCATCTCCTGCACGCCCTGCTGGCGGCAAACCGAATTGAACGAAGCGCGCAGAAAGGTCAGATTCGACACGCCCGGCACTTCGACCGGATATTGAAAGGCCAGAAACAAGCCTTCGCGGGCGCGGTCGTCGGGTTCCATCGTCAACAAATTGCGGTCGGTGAAATTAATTTCGTAATCGACCGTTCCACCCGTGACTTCATAGTCGGGATGTCCCGCGAGCACTTTCGAGAGCGTGCTCTTGCCCGAGCCGTTCGGGCCCATGATCGCATGCACTTCGCCGGCGTTGATCGTGAGGTTCAACCCTTTGAGCACTTCTTTTTCGCCGACGGTGGCGTGCAAATTTTTAATCTTCAGCATAAATCCTCTAGCCGATGCTGTTCTCAAGTTTCATTTCGATTAACTTCACTGCCTCAACCGCGAATTCGAGAGGCAGTTCTTTAAATACGTCTTTGCAGAAACCGTTCACCAGCAAAGAGATCGCCTCTTCCTGGCTCAAGCCGCGCGACTGCAGATAGAACAATTGGTCTTCGCTGATGCGGGAGGTAGACGCCTCGTGTTCGACAATCGCCGAATTGTTCTTCACTTCAATATACGGAAACGTATTCGCGCCCGATTGGTCGCCGACCAACATAGAGTCGCACTGCGAATAATTGCGGGCATTGTCCGCGCCCGCCATGATTTTCACCAAACCGCGGTAACTGTTGACCGAACCTCCGGTGGAAATGCCCTTGCTGACGATTGTGCTTTTCGTGTTCTTGCCAATGTGGATCATCTTCGTGCCGGTGTCGGCCTGCATCTTGTCGTGAGTGAGCGCAACCGAGAAAAAGGCACCGACGGAGTTCTCGCCTTGCAATATGCACGACGGATACTTCCAGGTGATCGACGATCCCGCTTCAACTTGCGTCCACGAGATCTTTGAATTGCGGCCCAAACATTTTCCGCGCTTGGTGACGAAATTGAAAATGCCGCCGCGGCCTTCGCGGTCGCCCGTGTACCAGTTCTGAACCGTCGAGTAGCGGATTTCCGCACTGTCCATGGCGACCAGCTCAACCACTGCCGCGTGCAATTGATTTTCGTCACGTTGAGGAGCGGTACAGCCCTCGAGGTAATTCACAAAGCTCCCGCTGTCGGCGACGAGCAAAGTGCGCTCGAATTGTCCGGTCTCTTTGGCGTTGATGCGGAAATAGGTCGAAAGATCGAGGGGACAGCGCACACCCTTCGGAATGTAGCAGAACGAACCGTCGGTAAAAACGGCCGCGTTCAAGGCCGCAAAGAAGTTGTCGGTATGTGGAACAACCGAGCCCAAATATTTGCGCACCAATTCCGGATGCGTCTTCACCGCCTCCGAAATGGAGCAGAACACGACGCCGACTTTGTCCAAAGTTTCTTTGTGAGTCGTTCCGAGCGAAACGCTATCAAACACGGCGTCGATTGCGACACCCGAGATGCGCTTTTGTTCCGTAAGCGGAATGCCCAAGCGCTCAAACGTTTTGATCAGCTCAGGATCGAGTTCGTCCAAGGACTTTGGTTTCTCAGAAGCCGCCGACTTCGGCGCCGAATAATAATAGATGCCTTGGTAATCTATCGGTTTGTAATCCGCGCGCGCCCAGTGTGGCTCGGTCATCGTGAGCCAGTGGCGGTACGCTTTCAAGCGGTACTCAAGCAGCCACTCGGGTTCGTCTTTTTTAGCGGAGATCAGACGAATGACGTCTTCGCTCAAACCTTTACGGATAGTTTCGGCTTCAATCTCGGTGACGAACCCGTGTTTGTATTCGTTCACGGCGCCACCTCACTGCGATCAGCCGTGGAGCGCACGCGTAGAAGTTCACCGACGCTCAAATTCTGATAAAATTCCGCCAAGCGGCGATTCAGAGTGGTGACCGGCGACATGATATTGCACGAATTCACCAACTCGCACTCGCCCTCGCCATGAAGACATTTTGCAACGGCCATTTTTCCCAAAATGATTTCCGACAAATCGAAGAGTGACACTTTCGTGAGGTCGCGCACCAACACATAGCCGCCGTGCGCACCTTGTTCAGACCGCAAGATGCCCATTTGCACCATTTGCTGCATCACGCGCGCGGTGGCATCGAAGGGACAACCGGTCGCCTCAACCACTTCTTTGGCTGAGGTCAGTTCACCCTGGCGTTTTCCGGCCATGACTTTAAGGGCCATTAACGCGTATTCAACTTTGCGGTTCAGTCGGTTCATATATTGACTCGTCGAGACCCTTGGAGCTAAATGAAAGCCAGTCGAGAAGCAAGCGAATACTAGTGTATATACGTTAATTTTTGACTTATTTAAACGACTTCCTTCCACCGCACCGTTTAAAAAGTCCACAGGCGAACCAAGGACTTAACTATGTTCTCCACAATCCTCAGACTCATTGCCATCACGATTGGATGTCTAATTCTGGGTGTTTTTGCCGTACTTGCCGTGCGCTCGATGGGCCAGGCGCAATCCTATGCGCCGCCGCCCCATGTTTGGTTCCAACGCCCCTTCTGGGGGATCTACAAAGTTGCGCCCGAAAAGCTGTGCAAAGACACGTCGTGGGAGGCAGACCTCCCCAATGCACAATGGATCGTAGCGATCCCGGTCGAACGTCTAGGTGCCCGCGACGGCGGCTGGATTCTCGGCTGCAAACCGACAATATCCCTCGGCGATTTTTTGAAGCGGACGAAGCATACAGAATTTCTATTAATGGTGAAGGCCCACGACACTTGGGATCTGGATAAATTGGTGGAAATCGGGGAAAGCTTCAAAAAGAATCACTACGCCGTCACCGCCGATGCGCAAAAAGTTCTGATTTATTTGCGTAAGCAAGCGCCCGATTGGCTCTTCGCCGCGGACTCCGCAAGTTTGCTCCGGCTGGCCACGTATGAGAGCCTATACATTGAGAGCGCGATGGAATTCTGGCCGGACTTCGTCATTAGTCCGCTCGATGAAAACGTGCCCGATACAGTTGCAATCGATGCACGTATGGCCGCAGAACTTGAGCGCCGCAAGAAGCGGTTGATCTGGAACATGCCGCAATCTACGAGTGCGGATCCGCGCATTCCCTTCCAAGGAATTATGACAGATCGCCCCAGCGCTGCTCAGCAAAAGTGGAGCGATCGCCTATAACCTTGGACTTTTCGGCTCTCGGAATCTAGCATTTTCGGATGCTTCTATTCTTATCTACGGCGCATGCCGAAACGGTCCAAGTCGCAGCCAACGTTAACGCTTTCCACGCCATTATCAATGCCAGTCCGGTTGTGCAATTGACTCTGGCGATTCTCATCGGCATGTCGGTCCTTTCGTGGGCCATCATGGTGCAGAAGCGCAAGCAGTTCATCGGTGTGGAAACGGGCAATGTGCCCTTCGAAGAAAAATTTTGGAAGTCGTCTTCGTTGGAAGACGTCTTCGAAAACCTCGGCGACTATCCTGAAAGCAACCTCGCGAACGTTTTCCGCTTCGGATACCTCGAACTCCGCAAGATCGCCGAGAGCGGACTCGCGCATACGGAAGCCAAGGGCGAGGCCCCGATCTTGAGCGGCATTGACAATCTCCAACGCTCGCTCCGCAAAGCGATCGATATTGAAATTTCACGGCTCGAAGCGCGTCTGACATTTCTGGCGACGGTCGGTAGCGTCGGCCCGTTTGTCGGCTTGTTCGGAACCGTTTGGGGGATTATGAGCTCCTTCCAGCACATCGGCGCGACGGGCATGGCGAGTCTTGCCGTCGTGGCACCTGGCATTTCCGAGGCGCTGATCGCAACAGGAATCGGTCTCGCGGCCGCCATTCCCGCCAGCGTCGCGTACAACTTGTTCATCACGCGTCTCAAGAAACAAGAACTTGATCTCAATAACTTCGCGTCCGATTTCTTGAATCTCGCCAAGCGCAACTTCTTCCGAGGCGCATAACCATGGCAGGTGCGAGTCCAAAAACGGGTTCACGCACGGTCTTGAGCGAGATCAACGTCACCCCGCTCGTTGACGTCATGCTCGTGCTGCTGATCATCTTCATGGTGACGGCGCCGATGATGCAGCAAGGGCTCGATGTCGAACTGCCCGAAACAAGCAACAGCGGCGTGGCGACAACAGACGAGCCGTTTATCCTCGTGATCAAGAAAGACCGCACGCTCATGGTTGGCGAAGCGGAGATGCACATGAGTACGTTGAAAACCAAACTCGAAGCGATCTTTTCGACCCGCAAGAACAAGCAGGTTTATATCCAAGCTGATAAAGCGGTCGATTACGGAACTGTGGCCGAAGTCATGGGTGAAATTCGTGCCGCGGGAATTTACTCCATCGGTATGATTACTATGCCCAAGGCGAAATGACGGCGGAAAATAGCTTTAACCGCAATATACTGATCTCTGTTTTCGGCCACATCTGTGTCGTTCTGATCATTTTTTTCCGCGCGATCTCGATGCCCGACGAACCGATTCAAATCCGCAACGCCATTCGCGTGGACGTCGTCGGCCTTCCGCAGAAAAACGAGACCTTGCCCGAAAAAGTTCCCGAGAAGCCGTCTCCCGCACCCGCTCCGAAAAAAATGCCGGCGAAGGCCGCGGAGCCCGTAAAACCCAAAGCGCCGACGGTCGCCCTAGACAAAAAGGAAAAGAAAAAGGACCTCACCAAAGCCGAGAAACGCGCTCTCGAAAAGCTAAAAGCTATGGAAGCTCTCGAAAAAATTGAGGCAGAGGTCGGCAAAGCAAAATCAACCAAGCCTAAAGCCACGGCAGTCGCCGGAAACAAAGTCTCAGAGGGCAATTCGCTGACGGGTCTCGAAAAAATCGACTACGACCGCTACTTCGATTCGCTGGAAAGTAAAGTCCATGCGGCGTGGAGCATTCCGCAGTGGTTGGCAGACGGAAATTTCAAGGCCAGCGTTCAGGTCCAGATCGATGAGAATGGAAATATCATTCACCGCGTTTTCAAAAAGACGTCGGGCAACGATATTTTCGACGCTAAGGTGGTCGAGGCCCTCGACAATAGTTCGCCGTTTCCTCCGCCACCCGCCCGGCTGCGCGGGGCCATGGCAAATCGTGGCGTTATTTTCAATTTTCCGCAATAATAGCTGAGTAGCGAGGTATCTATGAAATGGATTTTGGCTCTTCTCATGGTTTGCAGCGTAAGCCTCAGCTTCAGCGAGATGGCGCCGGCCGAGGACTCAGGAATCTTCATTGACGTCGGACAGGCCTCAGTAAAAAAGAGTTTGATCGCGCTCACGCCGTTTCAGTATATCGGATCGCAAACGACGAACGCCAAACATCTCGAGGCCGGACAAAATCTCTACCGCGTGGTGCTTAACGATCTGAGCGTGTCGAGCTTCTTCTCGTTCATTAAACCCGAGGCTTATATTGAAGATCCGAACAAAGTCGGCTTGAAACCGGCGCCGGCAGTCGCTAACGGATTTAATTTTCAGAACTGGAAATCGATCGGCACGGAATTTCTCGTGCGCGCGGCCTATTCGGTGGTCGGCGACGAATTGTCATTCGAGGTTTATGTTTATCACGTGCCGACCGCCCGGTTGGTCATGGGCAAGAGCTACCACGGCGCCCTTTCGGCCTACCGCAAAGTGGCACACACGTTCAGCGACGATCTCGTGCGCAGCCTCACAGGCAAGCGCGGTATGTTTAACACCAAACTCGTAGCTTCGCGCCAAGACAACAGATTTCAGGAAGGCGTGCGCGGCGCCGGCGTAAAAGAAATCTACATTTTAGATTGGGATGGAGCCGCGCAGACCAAGATCACCAGCCACCAGTCACTATCGCTCTCGCCCGCGTGGTCGACGAAGGGCGATAAGATCGCTTACACGGCCTTCGCCTATCACAAAGCTCAGCACACGCGGAATGCCGATCTATTTATTTTCGACATTCCCACCGGAAAACGCTTTATCGTTTCGTACCGTAAAGGCATCAACTCCGGCGCCGCGTTCCTTCCCGGGGACCAGTCGATGCTGTTGACGATTTCTCAGGAAGGCAATCCCGACATCTACCGCATGTCGACTGACGGCGCGAATTTGCGTCCGGTCACCCACGGTCCGAATCACGCGATGAATGTGGAGCCGGCCGTTTCGCCCGACGGCGAAAAGATCGCATTCTCGAGTGACCGCGGCGGACGCCCGATGGTGTACACAATGAACATGGACGGCGGCAGCGTGAAGCGCCTCACCTTCGCAGGTAAGTATAACTCTTCGCCCGCCTGGTCGCCTGACGGCAAGACTCTCGCCTTCGCCGGCCAAGACGCCGATCACTTCGACATCTTCACGATGAGCTCTGACGGCAGCAATCTCAAGCGACTGACCGACGCGCGCAAAACAAATGGTAAGGCCTCGAATAACGAGAGCCCGAGTTGGTCGCCCGACGGCCGCCATATTGTTTTCACGAGCGACCGCACCGGCCACTCGCAACTTTTCCTCGTGAACCCCGACGGAACGAACGAGCGCCAGATCACGGATGACCATTTTAATTGGGAAAAGCCGAAGTGGTCGCCCTACTTGGATTAGAAGGCTACTCGCAGGACCAACTCACGCTTGCGCGGCAACTCAGTCCCGCGCTCGACCGCTACCTTTCACTTCATCTTCCGCACGCCGATTTGCACGCGCGCCGGCACCTGGCCTGGTCGCGCTGCGCGCTCGCGACGATTTTTAAAACCGCCTCGCCCGAAGAGGTGTGCGAGTTCTGGAGCCAGACCGCCGATGAATTGCTCACGCGCGCTTGGGAGGACTGCGGTCTCCTTGAGACCGAATCCATTTTGCTCGCGTTCGGCAAGCAAGGCGCACGCGAGTTGAATTTGAGTTCCGACATCGATGTCATGGTGGTGAGCGAAGGCCGCGATCTACCGGCGGTGGAAAAGGGCCTGCGCAAATTTCAACAGCTGATCAGCCATGCCAGCGACGCCGGCTTTTGTTTTCGCCTGGATTTCGATTTGCGCCCCGGCGGCAAACTCGGTCCGCTCATCACCACTCCTTCGCAGTTTCAAGATTACTACTGGAGTCAGGGCGAAACATGGGAACGGCTGGCGATGGTGCGCCTGCGCCCGATCGTGGGCTCGAAGGCGCTGGAAAAGCAAACCATGGATCTCGCGCGCCGGTTTTCGTTCCGCAAGTTCTTGGACTTCACGTTACTCGACGACCTTAAGGCTCTGCGCGCGCAAGTTCACCAAAAGGGTTTCACGCGCAAGCATGGCGAGCTACATTTGAAACTCGAAGTCGGCGGCATCCGCGACATCGAGCTGTTCGTGCACTCGTTACTGATTTTAAACGGCGGCAAGCTCGTCGAGTTGCAAACACGCTCGACATCGGCAGCCATTCATTTGCTCAAGGCTAAGAATCTTTTGCCCGCGCACGAGGCCGATCTCTTGAACGATACGTATTGGTATTTTCGCCAGGCTGAAAATTTGGTTCAGGCCATTGGCGACCGGCAAACGCATAGCCTCCCGGAAAATCTGCCAAGCGAACTCGGGGCCCCGACTCTCGAGGACGTGCGCTCGCGGATGTTCGCCGTCGACAAAATTGTCTCGTCTCTTCTTGGCGCCGTTGACACCGAGAGCACTAAACTCCCTGCCGACGAGCCGGCACAAATTGCGTGGCTCAAAGAGCTCGGGTTTTCCGATGAGGCTATTGAAGCCTCGTGGGGTCCCCTTATGAAAGCGACGGCGCTCTCGCATAAGAATGACCGCGACGAACGCGCGCGGCAGGAATTTCTCTATAGCTTTTCCACCGCCCTGGCGAGCAATCAGGGTCTCGACCGCAACCTCGGATTGAGCTTACTTGTCGATTTCGTTAAAGCCACGCGGGCGAAGGCGAGCTTCTTCTCGCTTTTGCTGCGCACACCCGGGCTGATTGAAGATCTCGCCCGCTTGTTCTGCTTATCGCCGTATCTAAGTGCGATTCTGACCTCGCGGCCCGAACTACTCGACCACTTTATTTTGCAAGTTGACGAAGGCTGGGCCGCAGAAACGGACGCCATGCTTCAGCAGATGAGCGAACGCAAACTCCTCACCGAACTGTGGGCGGCCAACCAATTTCTCGTCGACAAGGATCTCAAATCAATGTTCGCGCGGATAACGGCCACGGCCGATTCGATTTGCACGCAGCTACTCAAACATCTGCAGACCGAATATCCCGAGAGCCGCATTGAAATCGTCACCCTCGGCAAATGGGCCGGCTTGGAAATGGGTCTGCGCTCCGATCTCGATTTCGTTTTTATCACCCCCGACGCGCCCAACGAGAGCGATATGAAAGTGGCGCGCCGCCTGCTTTCACGTTTGACCGATCCCACGCGCAGCGGAAGCCTTTACGATCTCGATCTACGCTTGCGCCCTTCGGGACAGTCGGGAGCTTTACTGGTTGGCGTCGACAAACTGCACGGGTATTGGCGCGATTCGGCCAAGCCGTGGGAGCGCCAGGCTTATCTCCGCGCGCGCCCGCTGAATCCAGACCGCAAGTTGCAAAAGGATCTGCTGATCGCCAAGCCTCTCAGCGAAGAGGAATTAAATGAGCTCAAAGACATCCGCGTTAAACTTCTCCGCAAGAGTGGCGACGGCGAGATCGATATCAAATATGCACCGGGCGGAATGCTCGACATCGAATTTGTCGCGCAAACGGCGATCCTCGCGGGGCAGGTGCCATCGCATAGCACGTCGACTCTCGGGATGATCGAAGACCTCGCCCACAATTCTCTGCCATGGAAACGCGCCGCCGCCGATCTCAGCGCAACCTATTTGGAGCTGCGCAAATTCGAGCAGATGTTGCAACTGAGCGCGGCCCACAAAACGGGAGCCGCGAAGAGGGGGCAACCGCTTTTCCAAAAGGCCGCCGCGTTGATGGGCGCCGCTCCCGATGAGGCATGGAAACACCTGACCGAGCTCCTCGAACGCTCGCGCACCCATCTCAACACGCTCGATCCGACCGGGTTGAAGCTCTAGAATTCGTAATCGGGATTTAAGATAACGACTTCAAGACGCGAATTGAGCTTCTTGTCTTCGTTTTGGGGAAGCGGCCGCGAATCGCCTAAAGTCGCCGACGCCAACTGGGAAGACTCCATATGTTCTTTTTGCTGAACAAATCGAACTAAATTCACCGAACGCGCGGACGCAAACTCCCACGTCGATTTGTAGGGCCCGGTCTCGCCGGCGGACGCATGTCCTTCCACGAGAATCTTACGCTTGGTTTTCGACAGCAGGTCACTCAACTTAGCGACAAAGGGCATTGCTGAAGCCTGAAACTTGTCGCTCGTTCCCGAAAAGACCGCAGACGCGGGGATAATGATCCGCACGCCCCAGTAGTCGGCCGTGATATCCGTAATATATTTTTTGCGGTCCTCTTTCGAGAGATGTGACTCCATGTATGTCTCGGCATCGTCGCGGACGCCCGCAGTTTCAGGTTTCGTCGGATTGAAGGTTTGAATCGGCGAATCGATCGGGCTGTTGTTCTTCTGCCCCTGATTGATCTGCTGGCCGGATTCGCCGAACGCGCCGGCTTTGATCAAATAGTGCTTGATCGAGTCCTGAAACTCCTTCTGCTTCTCGATATCCTTCACCGACGTGGCATACAGCACGGCAAAGAACGCGAACATCAAGGTAATGAAGTCCGCGTAAGAAACGAGCCACCGGTCTAATCCGCTAGGCGGCTCTTTTTCTTCGGAAGAGATCAAGTCCCGGCGTTTTGTCATGAGGTTTTCACTTCATTGGTAAACGCGCGCATTTTTTGTTCGATTAAATAGGGATTCAGTCCATTGATGACCGCCAGAGCGCCCTCAAGAATCATGGTTTCAGTTTCCGCGCGGAAACGAATCAGCGTGCGCAATTTGTTGGCGATCGGAATAAAGATCAAGTTCGCCGAACCGACACCGTAAATAGTGGCGACGAAGGCGACGGCGATACCTTGCCCGAGCATCGACGTGTCACTGATATTGGCCATGACACTGATCAACCCCAAGACGGCGCCAATAATGCCCACCGTCGGCGCGAAACCGCCCGCATCCGACCACACTTTCGCAGCCGCAAGCTTGCGGCGCTCGCTCACTTGAATTTCTTCTTCAAAAATATGCCGCAGCACCTCGGGCTCAACGCCGTCGATCACGAATCTGTAAACCGAGCGCATGAACGGGTCGCGGAACTTGTTGATACTGCCTTCTAGCGTGAGAATCGATTCGCGACGGGCCTGCTGCGCGCTCTGGATAATCTCACCGGCAATGCGGGTGCGCTCGGCACCTTCGCGGCTGTAAAGCAACTCACGCAAGTATTGAAAGGCGAGGCGCAAATCTTCAACCCGGTTTGAAAGCATCGTTGCGCCCAAGGTTCCGCCGAACACGATAAACGCAGCGGTGAGTTGGAAGAGCGAGTCGAGATGTCCTCCCTCCAACAAGTTGCCCAGCAAAATTCCGCCGACGCCAATGATGAGACCTAGTACCGTGGTAAGCTGCATGATGAAAACCTCGCTGTTCTTCTAGCGTAACATGGTGTATTCCTTTTTGCTATGGCAGTACTCGTAACTGGTGCGACTGGATTTGTCGGTTCTTGGTTGGTGCGCGAACTTCTTAAGCGTGGCGAAGAGGTGCGCGTTCTGCATCGTCCGTCCTCGTCTTTGGAGGAGTTGCAAGGTCTGAACTTCGTCTCTCGTCTAGGTGACGTGACCGATCTCGATAGTTTGCGCGACGCTGTCATCGGCGTCGACACAGTCTTTCATCTAGCTGGAGTAGTCGGATACTCGCGTGCGATGCGGCGACTGATGGAAGACGTGAATGTAGGCGGCACAAAAAAAGTGCTTGAGGCCATGCAACAAACACCTCGCCCTAAGTTGGTTTATATGAGTTCGGTCGTCGCGGTCGGCGCGAGTTATGACCGAACCGTTTTAAACGAAAATTCTCCGTTCAATGTGCACAGCCTGGACCTCGGTTATTTTGAAACTAAAAAAGCCGCCGAAGACTTGGTGCTTGATGCGTGCCGCAGGGGGCGCGTTGAGGCCGTGATCTTAAATCCTTCAACGATTTATGGCGCAGGCGATGCGAAAAAGGGCAGCCGCAAAACCCAGGTTAAAGTCGCGCAAGGCAAATTTCCGTTCTATACGACCGGCGGCGTGAGCATAGTTTCCGTTCACGACGTGGTGGCGGCGATTTTGCGCGCGCGCGAGGCCGGACGCATCGGCGAGCGCTATATTCTCAGCGGCGACAACATCACGATTGAGGCCCTGTTTAAAAAGATCGCGGCCATCGCCGGAGTTAAATCCCCTTCGATACACTTGCCGAACCTCGTCGTGCGCGCCATTGGAAAAGTAGGCGATGGTCTGGAAGCCGTGGGTAAAAAGGGGCCGATTAATACCGAAAACGCATGGACTTCCACGCTGTTTCATTGGTTTGATCATACAAAGGCAAGACGCGAACTCGGTTTCAAACCGCGCCCTGCGGATGAAGCCCTACGCGAAAGCGTCGAATGGATGCGTGAACACGGATATCTCAATTGAAAAAGAAAATCGGATTATTTAGCAGCATAGTTTTGTTTTGTTTGAGTGGCTTGGTCTTGCTCGGCGTGATTGGCATCGCCGTGTTGATGACCCTTCCGGATGTGAAGCAGTTGGAGACGTGCTTTACAACGACGATGTACGAAGTGCATCTCTGCTCGTCTGATGCCAACTATGTGAAGCTACACAATATCTCGCCCTATATGATTCATGCGTTAATCGTCTCGGAAGACGGTTCGTTTTACTCACACGAAGGTTTTGACTGGCATGAGATGCAGGCGAGCTTCGAGCAGGATTTGCGCACGGGCCGCATTGAGCGCGGCGGCTCGACCCTCACGCAACAGTTGGCCAAGAACGCGTTCCTGAGCAAAGATAAAAGCATCTTGCGCAAGTTGAAGGAAGCCTACCTCGCGCACGCCATCGAAAAGCACTACACCAAAGACTTTATTCTCGAGAAGTATCTGAACGTCGTGGAGTTCGGCGACGGAATTTACGGCGTGAAGCCCGCCGCGCTTCACTACTTCCACAAGAGCGCGAGCGAGCTGAACCCTCTCGAATCAGCCTACCTCGCCATGCTATTGCCCAATCCCAAGGTCTACTCCCGCAATTTTGCCAAGGGCATCCTGACTCCGTTCGTGCGCAAAACCGTCTCTGTGATTTTGAAACGGATGAATGCCTACGGAAAACTTTCGCCACAAGCTTACGAGTTGTCGATGTCCGAGCTGCCGAAATTTCCCTGGGCGGGCATGAGCGCTTCATCCTTCCAAGGCGCGCCAGGGTATAGCTTGGATGCGCCTCCACCTGCGGCTGGCTACAACGAGCCGATCGTGGACGAAGAAGCTCTAGATGAAGTCGTAAAAGAAGATGCGTCGTTTGAAGCGACCGGCAAAGCCGCAGTCCGCGGCTCGAAAGCGGCGGGCGCGAATTCGGCGTCTGCAGCCGAGCCCGAGGACTCCGACGATTCGTCGGACGGTGCAATCGACGGCGCGACATTGCCGGCCGTACCCGCAGTCTCCGACGGCCCGCCTCAAGGATCGCCGTAAACTGAATCGCTTCGTTCTAGTCCACGGGGCAAGTGCGCAAAAGCGCGGAGGGTTCCCATTGTTGGCGAAGGCTGATCTTGTTGATGGGCACCTGAGTAAAGTCCGCCGGAGTTAGCGCTGCGACGGCGCTCTTCTCGGCGTCGGTCAAAGGCGCGTAGCCTCGCACCCGCTCCCAGCCGTAACCCCATCTATATGTGGTCGGATTGTAAGCCGTGCCGCCAATCTTTACGCCAGCTTGCATGGCGTAGGCAATGGCATCGACCAGGATCCTCGACGCTCCGACTTCAATTGCGGATTGCATAACACAGTCGCGCAGCTGCGCATCGGCTTGAACACGCAGCGCGCGCTCACCGCCCGCCCAATAGGCGATGTCGTGAGCTACGCAACAGTGTTGCCACTGCGTGGGATGCTCAGGCGTGCCATCCGGAAAATCCGAGCAGCCATCACTGGTAAAAGGGCGAAGTTTGCAATATGGGCTGCCGACGTCCAGAGGCTCTTGTGCCATTGCCACATTGACTGCCATCAGCAGAAGCAAGATGTAATTCATCCTAAGAATCTCCTTCGGGAGGGAAAAGCAATCCCGGTGCCTATATCATCTCAATTGTCGAAGCTATCGCCTGACAAAGTGACAATTTTCGGTGTACCTAACGTTTTCAGATCACAGAAGGGACCGCGATGCGATCACTGATTCTGCTCGTTTTTCTTTTTTCTCTTACGGCCGAGGCGAGTATTTGGCAAGTGACCGACGTTTCCTGCCAAGACGGTCAACTGAAAACAAACTATTTTTTACAGCCTGGTGCTGAAGTCTCCGACAGACTCCAGGAGTACCATCCACTGGTCATCAGTCACAAACTCGGGGCTGAAATTGAAGCCATTTTTATCGATGATCCGCGCGATCCTGATCGAGCGTGCGAGAACACGACTCGTCCGACGCAGCTGACGATTTCGCTGACGAAAATCCAATAGAACAGAGTTAGTCGGGCGCCCGACTCTAACCGTGTCCGCCCATCAAGAACGCCTCGCCGCTCGTGTCCGCGGGTCGGACGGTTCCGAGGCCTGAATAAAACATTTCGATTCGGTCAAGCACGGCCACGCTATCCGCCATTGTGAAGAGATCTTTCCGGAATGCGGCCGCGCCCGGATATCCGGCCGAATACCAAGACGCAAACTTGCGCATCTGTAGTAGGACCATCCGCTGCTCGTAAAACGTCAATAAGTGCACGTGCAAGCGCGACAGAATCGTCCACAGCGAGACGTCGTCGAGATCCGTTCGTCCGCGCGCCTGCATGAAAATGCGCGGATTTTTCAAACACCCGCGTCCGATCATTACGCCATCGCATCCGGTTTCCGAAATCCGGCTGCGCGCCTGCTCGCCGGACGCAATATCGCCATTTCCAAGAATCGGAAGCGGACTACCCGCCTTTACTTCGCGGATATAATCCCAGTCCGCGCGTCCGGTATACTGAGCGGCCCGCGTCCGTCCGTGAATCGCCACCCAAGTCACGCCCTCGTCGGCCGCCACGCGGGCAACTTGGTCCGTGTTTCGAGTATTGTGATCCCAGCCCGTCCGAACTTTGATCGTCAGTGGGATCGAAATCTTGGATTTCGCCGCCCGAATCACGTCTCTCAAGACCGCGAGATCCTTTAAACAAGCGGATCCCGCGCCCTTGTTCACAACCTTGGGAACCGGACATCCGAAGTTCAAATCCACGAAATCGGCGCCCATCTGCTCCACAATCGCTGCCGCATCCGCTAGATGTTCGAGGTTCTCTCCGAAGAGTTGAATCCCCACTGGGTGCTGAACCGGCTCGAATTCCATCAATTTCAAAGTTTTCTGACTCGAAAAGCGTAATCCCGTAGAACTCACAAGCTCCGAAACCACCGCGCCACAACCCAGCTCGCGCATAAACGAGCGAAAGGGCCGATCCGTAATGCCCGCCATCGGCGCCAGCGCGAACGGATTTTCACGTAAATGCTCGAGCAATTGGCTGTGAGTCATGGGCCTCACACATAGCTGTTTTTATAAACAATGTCTTGTCTTTTTCCCCTGTGATGATGACCATTTAGAAGGGGGAATGGAAATGCGTAGAACTCTCGCGTTCTTAGGAATCATCTTTGCGGGCTATTGGTTGTGGAAGACCGACATGAACCACGACAATCAAGCCTCGCTCGAACCCGTGGTTCCAGGGATCAGCCGCCTCCTTCCCGATCACAAACCCACACAAAAAGAAGTCGCCGACACCACGGCTATCCGTCACTGGCTCAGCACCGAAGCGATCACAGTCAGCCGGGGCGAAATGCATCCGACCAAAACCGTCGTACATCTCAAACAGCGCGCCCTTTCGCTCACGCCTCCCGAACTCGCGGTTCTCAAAGATGCGGCCCTAAGTCCTATGGCAAGTAGCGATGAACGCCTGCTCGCAGTCTACATTATTGGTTTAAGTGAAAGTTCCGCGGCCCGCGAAGACCTCAAAGAAATCGCTAAAACGCCGGTTCCTGTGACGGAAAACGAGCGCGCCCGCTCGGATGAAGTTGTGATTAGAGCCAACGCTCTAGACACTGTCGTCGGCAGGCTCTCTACCGTCGAGAGTAAAACGTATCTGGAAGATATGGCGGCGCACGCCTCAGAACCCGCACTGGCAAAGCATGCGCGGTACTGGCTCACCCGTTTAAATTAGTTTTATCGCCCGGAATCTTAGAAAAAATACTCAACATTTTGACAAAAGTTGCTCAAATACCTCAGATAAGTACTTTTTACGCCGTAGACTGCCGTTGCATGCTAAGGTTGTTTAAAGACATGCACAGCCCCCATAAAGGAGGTTTATATGCTAGCAGAGGACCTAAAGCTCAAATTCAAAGGCTTTGAACCGACTCACGAAGAGCGTTCAACGATCGATATCCTTTTGAGTGAGCTGCACCTCAAAGCTCCCAGCCAATCTTTCTTCAAGGTCACGTTCACTCTGACCAATGGGATCGTTGAAGGCGCCATCAAAATTACGTCGGCCGCGGAAAATTTCGTCGTGAAAGCGACTGACGCCACGGTCAACGGTCTTCGCCATCAGCTGTTCGACAAAGTCGGACATCAGCTCAAAGAGTGGCGTAAAAAGCGCTTTGAATAGAGGGGAGGAGCTGCGCCGCAGGCGCGAGGCTCACCTCTCAAAAATTAGCCAAGTTTAAAAACCCGCTCCTTTGGGCGGGTTTTTTATTTTCCGCGTCTAGCCTCGCTTTCGAGGACATGTTACCTAATTTCTATGCGGACAATTGGACTCCTGATTTTGGCCTTAGCCTTAAATGGCTGCGTAACCCGCGGCCACTATTGCCCGTGTAAAACACAGCCTCCTGCTCCCGAAGCTCCGCCCGCAAACCCATGAAGCAAACCCTCGCCAAAATCGCCGTTCCGGTCCTTGCGCTTATTTGCCTGACCCCGTGGATTCAAGCTTGGGCTGCCCTGCTCTTGGGAATCGCCGCGGCCGTAATTTTGGGAAATCCCTACTCCGCGCTCACTTCAAAATACACCAACAAATTGCTCCAATACTCCGTGGTGGGCCTTGGGGCCGGGATGAACCTGGTCACTGTCGCAAGCGTCGGCCTTCATGGCATCGGGTACACCGTAATTGGAATCTCCTGCACCTTGTTTTTCGGCTTTATCGCCGCCCGTCTGCTCAAAATCGAGCGTGAAGTCGGAGTTTTGATTTCCGTCGGCACCGCGATTTGCGGGGGCAGCGCGATCGCCGCGGTGGCTCCGACGATTCGCGCAAAGTCGCAATCGATTTCGGTCGCGCTTGGAACGGTGTTTATGCTCAATGCCGTCGCGCTCGTGATTTTTCCGCCGATCGGCCACTGGTATGGTCTCACCCAAACCCAGTTCGGCTTATGGGCCGCCCTTGCGATTCACGACACAAGCTCGGTTGTCGGTGCAACATTGCAATATGGGAATGAAGCTCTGCAGATCGGTACGACTGTGAAGCTGGCGCGCGCGCTGTGGATAGTGCCGGTCACATTAGCTTGTGGTTTTCTTTTCGCGCGCGGAGAAAAAGGTGCCGCCGGCAAGGCCAAACGGCCCTGGTTTATCCTTGGCTTTTTGATCGCCGCCGCAATCGTCACATGGATACCCGCCGCGCAGACCCCAGGGCACTGGGTCGAAGCGGTCGCTAAACGCACTTTGGTGCTGACATTGTTCTGTATAGGCGCCAATCTGACCCCCGCTACCCTGAAAAGCGTGGGCATCAAGCCATTCCTGCTCGGAATCACTTTGTGGATTCTGGCGGCGACGGGCACTCTCACAGCGGTTCTTATGGGGTGGTTAGCTTAAAGCTTCCGGGGGGAGAGCTTTATGTTTTCACGCCGAAATTTTTTAAAGCTTGCCGTGCTCTTGCTTTTGCCGTGGCGAAAACTCGCCGCGCAAGCGAAGCCGCAACGTATTTTCAAACTCGGGTTCGGGTCGTGTGCCTATCAGACTGACGAGCAACCGATTTGGGATGCAATCGTCAAATCGAAGCCCGATGTCTTTGCGTTGATCGGCGACAATATTTACGGTGACACCGAAGACATGAACGAAATGGCTGCGAAATATCAAGAGATGGCGAAGCACCCACAGTTCTCCAATTTCCGCCGGCATATTCCATTGATCGCCACTTGGGACGATCACGATTTCGGTGCCAACGACGCCGGCCGGGAATATCCGAAAAAGGCCGAGAGCAAAGGCCTTATGTTACAGTTTTTCAACGAGCCGAAAACCTCAAAGCGCTGGTCGCGCGACGGCGTTTACACGTCGTATTTCTTCGGCGAAATCCAAGTCATTCTTATGGATCTGCGCTGGTTCCGCAGTCCGCTCGTCGCTGATCAAGACGGCCACTATATTCCAAATCCTGATCCCGCGGCCGAAATGCTCGGCGCCCAGCAATGGGCTTGGCTCGAACAAGAACTGCGTAAGCCGGCCAGCTTCCGCATTCTCGCGAGCAGCACGCAATTCGTATCTCCGATTCACCATTGGGAGAAATGGGCGAATTTCCCCTATGAAAAGGCGCGCATGTTGAAATTGATCGACGATCTGAAAATTAAGAATCTCGTCATCATTTCGGGTGACATGCACTACGGCGAACTCTCGATGGAGACCACGCCGGCGGGCCTCAATCTCTACGACCTCACCTCGAGCGGCCTCAATTTCACTGAAAGCGCGGATGGCATTCTGAATCCGAATCGCCTGGCGCTCTTCGAAGACTGCAACTTTGGTCTAGTAACGATTGATACGGAATTGATGCAGGCGCGTCTCGAGTTGCGCAATGTGGCTGGCCAAACGGTCACATTCCGCGACGTTCAATTTACAAGCTAACCGGTCGCGGCGCATGCTAGAGATATGCGCCTATCTATATTATTAGCATTTTGTTTAGTCGGCGGCCGAGTCTTTGCGGCGGAAACCGCGACCTCCAACAGCGCGGTGACGGCGAAAGCACCCGTCACCACTACACTCTCACCGCTCGACCAATTCGACCCCGAGCTCGATGCCAAGGTTAAGAAGTGCCTCAATCCCCCTCCCACGCCCAAAACGCCGCCTAAGCCCGGTGAGCCCAGCTCACCCCCGCCGGACAAGACCCGCGTCGAATTCACGAAGGTCAAAAATCCGCGCAAGCTTCCGACAAACAATCTCGGCGGCAATCTCGACGATCTAAAAAAAGCCATGCAGAATCAACTCAACAGCTGCACTTCGATGACGGAGACAAAGCTGCGCGGAAGAACGGCGCATTTCGGTTGTGTGGCCGTCAACGCGCAAGAGTATTGCGTCGACGTGAACACCGAAATGCTGAAGATCGCCAACAAACCGGGAATGACTTACGAACAATTCAATCAGGCCATTCACTCGCAGTTCGATTGGTATCAGAGCCAAGGGCGCGACACGCCTTTGCCCGACGTGAAAATCAACGCCGGGGAAACGCAAATGACCGGCTACTATGCGCCCAAGAGTCTCCAGCTTAACGAAGAGCCGAACGAGTACTACGCCTATCCCGTGTACCGGACACCCCAAAAAGCCGACCGCCACCACACGCGCGAGCAAATCGACAACGGCGCGCTTCTCGATAAGAAAACGTCTGACGGAAAATCGGTGGTGATCGGTTATGCGCACGATCCGGTCGACATCGCGTTTTTACAAGTTCAAGGTGCGGGTCCCGTTGATGTGCACAAACGCGATGGCACGACTCAACATCTTTATCTCAACACCGGCCCGGCGAACGGCTACAGCCGTCATTTGCTCGGGTCCGTCCTCAAGTGCGCGGGGCAACCGCGGTCCGTTTTCGGATCTATGGAAGGCATTCGCAAATATCTTAACGATCCGAAAAACCGTTCCATTCGCCGTCAGCTGATGAATTACGATCCGACCTATTTGTATTTCGACGACGCTCACGATGCGCCGCTCGGTGCAGATGGAATTGAATTGACGAAGCGCACCTCCCTGGCTACCGATCCCAATGTGGTTCCCATTGGCTCGCCGGTTCTATTCAACATTCGGCAACCCGAAGGTTCGGAACAGGATTGCAAACCGATCACTTCGATCGGCGTCGCACAGGATACGGGCAGCGCGATCAACAACGCGCATATGGATTGGTATCAAGGCGAAGGGGATGAAGCGTCGCAGTCGGCGAGCGCCGTAAATTGCCCGGCACAAATATTTGTTCCGTTGATAAAAGGTTCGGGCGTCACGATTCCCGGATGTCCGTCCGGAAAAGTTCCCCAGGACACGACTACAACGCATCCCATGTAGGCGTGCAAAAAAAGAAGATGGAACCTTTTTAGCAGCCTCAGCTGAGGCTGCAGCACGCTTTTTGCTGCAAAAAACACATGGTCTGGGTATTTCTCTTCGCATTTGCATTCGCCTCTCCGGAAGAGATCACTACGATTCCACAGATCGGTCCGCACTATCGCATTCTGACTCTTGATAAGAGCGAAAATCCGCAGAACATCTTAGAGATCTATACCAAGATGGACGACAAATGCGCTTTCGAGAACAATGAGCATCGCGATCCGACTTTAGGGTTTTATTGGATGATGGACCGCCAACGGTACAAACCCCTGAATGGAATGATCCGTCGCGGGATCGCGCACCGCCTGGACCTGGAGAAGAAAAGTTCGGCAAAATCCTTCGGCATCCGTCTCAATGATTTGAAAGAGCTCAACTCGGATATCGAAAATCCCGAAGTCGTTGTCACCGCGACCGGCGCGGATGGCAATTGTGGAACGCGCGCCGACATCATGCTCGGGCCCTCAGACAATCATCGTGTGCTTCGCCTCACCGGGCTGCATACGGACTCGCGCAAGACTATTCTTCCGCCATTCCGCAAGGTCACGGCGATCACTCTCACCGGAGAAGACGTTGCCACCGGGGAGACCATTCGGCGCACCTACTCGGCAAAACACTGATTGACTGGCCGCAGCCTTCTTCGGGGCGGCAAAACCGTGGAAAGACGCAGACATCGACGACGAATTGACCATCGCCCGCTAGCGGGCTACAAAGAGGGCATGCCACGCAAAGCCCTTCTTCACATGGCCTCCGGTTTCAGGAAGTTTCGTGAAAAGTATTTCGAAATGGAAAACGGTCCCTATCAACAGGGTGGCCAGGCGCCTAAGTCTTTGGTCATCGCTTGCAGCGATTCGCGCGTCGATCCGGCGATCATCACGTCGGCGGGGCCCGGCGAATTGTTTGTCGTACGTAACATTGCCAACATGGTTCCGCCATTTGAAACTGGCGGGGGCCATCACGGGGTTAGTGCCGCGATCGAATTTGGCGTTGTGAACCTCAAGGTCGAAAATGTCATCGTGCTCGGCCATCGTCAGTGCGGCGGCATTCGCGCGCTGGTGACTCATTTGAATTCGGATTCTGAAAGCTTTGTCGATAAGTGGGTCGCCATGGCGCGCCCGGCGCACTTCCGGGCCTTGGCGGAACATCCGGAAGCCAATCAAGAAGACCTCTGTCAGTATTGCGAACTGGAGGCGATCAAAATTTCGATCGCGAATCTGCGCACGTTCCCTTTCGTCGCTAAGGCCGAAAAGGAACGCGGCATGAATGTAATCGGCGCCTACTTCGATCTTGAGAAAGGCCACCTGTTGCATTTCGATGAAGCCAAGAACGACTGGGTCGATCTCGGCATCTAGCTATTTCAAGTCACGATATTTTATTATGCTAATAAATACAGATGCTTAAGATGTTTCGCGTTTGCGTTCGGGGTTCGCTCTCGAACGAAAAACGAAGTGTCCATCGGTCGGTCGCCCGTCTTCGCCTTGTGCAGAAATTTTTCCCGTTTCAGTCTGAGGCGCAATTTCAGCCGTGTTTTCTATGGTTTATCGCCGCACCTTTTGGCCGCTGTGCACGCGTCTTGCGATCTTCCTAAAGCATGAAGCTCTTAGTTTTCAGCTCTCTCATGTTCGCCCTCACCGCTTGCGGCAAGGGCTTTACGCCGGCCGCCTACCAAGACTCCATATCGGGAGGACCGGCGGTCGTGAACTGTGGTCCCAACAACCCTTACTGCTCCACTCACTTTGTCTTCGGCACGCTCGGGGACTCCATCTCGCGCGGCTTTGATATTAAAACTTTTGGACAAGAGGACACGCTGGACAATTGGAGCTCCGGTCTTTCGCTCGCCGGCAGCCAAATTAATCTTCTCGGCGGATTGTTTTCACAGCAGGGTTGGTCCGTCACTGCGGAAGTGCACAATCTCGCCGTGACCGGGCAAACGGTGACTGGCAGCAATTCGCAATTTCTCGACGATGCCACGCAAATGGCTTCGTACAATCCCGACTATGTGACCTTGCTGATCGGGTCTAACGATGTTTGCAAAGGTCTCGTCACTGATGCGGTGACGCAGGAAAGCTTCCGCGCGAAGGTCTTTCAAGCGCTGTCGGCTCTTGCGAATGGAACCCATCCGCCAAAAGTTATTGCGGTGTCGAGCATTCCCCATATCTTTAACTTAAGTTTGATTCCGGCACTGGCGAACAGCAGCACCTGCCCGACGGCTTGGAATCTGCTCTGCCCAAATATGTCGATCGGCCAGGCGGCCTTCGATCAGCAATGGACAATGGCCAATCAGGCGATTGCGGATGCTGCCGCGGCGGTCGGCGGCCCCGTGATTTACGACGGTGGCGCGGTCGCCGCGACGAATTTTACGGCCGACGATGTGTCGACGCTCGACTGCTTCCATCCGTCCGCAACCGGCCAGACCAAGCTTGCCAACACGGTTTGGCAACAAGTGGTCGGCGCGGTTCAGACTAAAATCATCAATCAATAACTAAATATCGAAAAAGCAAACGCCTTTGAAGTTCTGCTGAACTTGCGTTCCGCATTTTCCCTTAACCGAAATGTCATACGCGGGAAGCTTGCGGTCTGGATCCATCGTGAATTTGCAGCTGCCGTCGACGGTAAGGTCGGCGTTGTTGGGATCCACTTGGTCGATCGTTTTGCTGACGATGTGCAAAGTCACGCCATCGTTCGCGCCGATCATCGTAAACACCACGGCTTGTTTGCTGAGCTCTCCGCCCGGAGCGGCGTTCGGCTCATAGCCAGCGCAAGTGTAAGTCACAGCGCCTGAAGCGTGAGCGAGGCCCGAGATCGTGAGTGCGAGAATTAAAACTAAGGATTTCATGGTTTCCCCTCCAGAAGTGTTGAGTTCGAGGGGGAATATGCAGCAAACGGCTGTATCCAAAAAGCAGAGGTTTTAGATCAACCCTATCGAAAAGTGAGATTACTTGCGTTTTTCCCAGCCAGGACGCATGGGGCGGTGTTTGACGGCTTTGAAATCAGGCGTGTGTGTCTTTTCCTGTAAAAATGCCTTCAAAGTATTGGGTGGAGATTTGATATTGCGGAGCCATTCGTCGCCTGCCGCCTTTTCTAAAAATACCGGACAACGGTCATGGCCCGTGCTGGCCACGAACGGCGGCGGATCTTGGGTGATGATGGCAAAAGACTGCGTGACTTCGCCGGTCTCGCGGTTCACCCACTCATCCCACACGCCGGCGGCATATATAATTTCGTCGTCTTTCGCCGAAAACGCGACCATGTTGCCGGCAAAATCGCCTTCATAAATCGGCTCAATAAAATCGGTCATGGGCACGAGGCAATGGCGCTGGGTGAACACGCTTTTCCAGGTCGGCTTTTCATCGATTGATTCGAGCCGAGCATTATGCGTGGCAAACTTGACCTTGGGTTCCTTCGACCAACTGGGAACCATGGAAAACTTCATGATCCGCATCTCGCCGTTCACCAAGACCGGCGCGGGCCGGTATGGCACGATGAGTTGGTCGTAGAATTCCTCAATGTCAATCCGGGCTTCGCTAGGAATGCCGAATTGGCCAGGATTACGCTGTCGAATCATATAAGAGGCGCACATTCGAGCGATCTTATTTTGTCCGACGCCCGAGATCCAGCGCTTGCCTCGGCGAACCTTCTAAGATACTGAAATAGTTGGATTTGAGCCGCGGAGCGGCGTCAAGCTCGGAGGACAAATGGCACGTCATTTCCTGATCGTGGTTGTAGTCATCGGCCTGGGGATCCTAGTTCGCTGCGCGACGACTGGGAAGAATCGGGCGGACGGATACGCGCCGGCGGCTCAGCAATGCGTGACCGAGACTGACCAAGCCTGTGTCGGCGGCGCCTCAGCAATGGTAGCGATTCCCCTTCCCCATAAACGCGATAAAAGCCTCCCGCGCACCGAAACCTCAATTTTTGGCTCCTGCGAGATGCTGATTGAGGGTGAAAAAGTCGCAAGACCCTGCGAAGGCATCAAGTTGGTAGTCCGCGCCACCAAGGAAAACGAAGTCCGCGAAGCCGTTTTTGACGGCGCAAACTTCAAATTTGAAGATCTGAATCAAACAGACTACCTTTTGCGGGCCGAATCGAATAAGTATGAAGTCCTCACTGGGCCGCAGGCATTAAATCCCGGCTCGACTGTGAAAGTAAAAATCAAAGCAAGGCCGCGCCAGTCTAAACCCTAGCGCAGACTCCGAACGGAGAGGTGTCCGAGTGGCCGAAGGAGCTCGATTCGAAATCGAGTAGACGTCAAAAGCGTCTCGTGGGTTCGAATCCCACCCTCTCCGCCATCCCATTGAATTACTGTCTTTGCCGACACGCGCATCCATGCGCTCGCCCGCGTCGAGTCCGGAGCGAAGCGGAGGACAAGGCCAGGCTGGCCGCAGCCATCCCACCCTCTCCGCCATTTTCTCCAGCGCTCCCCATGAATGAATCCCGGATTCCGCGCGCGAATCAGCCGCGGACCCCGCTGGCATGTCTTTGCAGTTTCGAAATGCCGCTCGCGCTTCGCGCGGTCGCGTTTTTCGGGCAAAGACATTCCAGCGGGAAAGCGTCTGCTCCGCACGCGGAATCCGGGATTCATTCTTGGGGACCCCTTGAGTGACTGTTTGAAGAAGATGCGAGTCCAACTCGAACGACTGGGTTCGAGAAAAATCGAAGGATGCGATTTTTCAGCGAGACGCCGAAGGGCAAGGACCAGGATGGTCCGCAGCTATCCCACCCTCTCCCCCAATTTTGATAGTCGTGACGTTTTCGAAAATCCCACGTCGATTTGCTGGTGGAGTGATTTTTAGTTGGTCGATAGAGCGCTAAATTCTTTGAGCCAGGTCGCTCGGCAAGACTTTTAGGTTATTTTGTTTAGTGGATTGGGCTAGCGGTTTTTCTTTGTCTTTTCAGCGATCTGCTCTTGAACAAGCGAAAGCTGCTTATAAAGTTCGATTGCCTTTGTTCTGTTAACCGATCCGTTTTGCCTTTGAATTCAACAATATTCATTTTTGACCTGCGATCCAAGTCAGGCTAAACAGTTATTATGAACGACATTCTTAAACCAGATTTTGCAAAAATTTTCGATTGGGCGCCTGGTATTTACCTTGTTCTTTTACCCGATGCGCCCCGATTCACGATGGTAGCCGCAAATCAAGCGCGATTGCGCGCCACCAAAACAACTCTCGAGCAGACAATGGGCAAAGGGTTGTTCGATCTTTTTCCCGACAACCCGGACGACCCAAGTGCCACGGGAACACGAAATCTGAAGCTTTCCCTAAATCGTGTCATCGCAACTTTTCAAGCTGATACGATGGCCGTTCAAAAATATGATATTCCAAGACCCGAATCCGAAGGCGGAGGTTTTGAAGAACGTTACTGGAGCCCGGTCAATTTACCCGTGTTCGACGACGGCGGAAAACTCATTTACATCATTCATCGAGTCGAAGACGTCACTGAGTTTGTCCTTTTGAAACGGCAGGGCACCGAGCAAAAGAAGTTGACGGGTGAACTTCTGGCAAAGATCGAGAAAACCGAAGCTGAAGTTTTCGTTCGCGCGCAAGAAATCCAAGAGAGCAACCGAAAGCTCCATGAAGCCCACGTCACGCTCGAGAAGCTTTACACTGAAAATAAGGCTCTTGATCAGGTCAAAACGCAGTTTTTTGCCAACGTCAGCCACGAATTCAGAACCCCTTTGACCCTTATCCTAGGCCCGATGGACGACTTTCTTCAAAATGCACACGAGTCACTTTCAGAAACCCAAAAAAAACAGCTCGAGGTCATGCACCGAAACGCCCTGCGCCTTTTGAAACTCGTGAATACACTGCTTGATTTCTCGCGCCTAGAGAGTGGACGGGTCAAGGCTGTTTACGAGCCGCTGGATCTCGCAAACGCCACCTCAACTTTGGCCTTCGCATTTCAATCGGCAATGGATCAGGTTGGGTTGAAGTTGCACGTCCACTGCCCCGCTTTGGCCACCCCTGTATATGTTGACAGAGAAATGTGGGAGAAAATTGTTCTTAACCTCGTCTCTAATGCTTTTAAGTACACCTTGAAAGGCGAGATCGAGGTTAAGCTTCTGCCGATCACCGACGGAGTTGAACTGCGCGTTCGCGACACGGGAACAGGCATCCCAAAACACGAACTTTCGAAAATATTTGATCGGTTTCACAGAGTCGAAGGAGCCGTTGGCCGCACTCACGAAGGGACAGGCATCGGGCTGTCGTTGGTTCAGGAGTTGGTCAAACTTCACAACGGGACCATCTCGGTTGAGAGCACACTCGGTGAGGGCTCGGTTTTTACCGTGAGAATTCCCTCTGGGACCAGCCACCTTCCGCCCGACCAAATCTCTCGTGCCGAATCGGTCTCGAAGATAATTCGATCGGAGGCCTATGTTGACGAAGCACTCAACTGGACTTTTCAAACAGAATCCCCTGTGGAGAAAAAAGAGTCGACCTCAAAAAAACGCATTGTGGTCGCCGACGACAATGCAGACATGCGTGAACACATTCGAAAACTCTTGGCCCAGTCTCATGATGTGACCGCGGTCGCTGACGGTCAACAGGCCTTGAACGTTATAAGAAGTCACCGTCCCGATCTTGTGGTCTCGGATGTGATGATGCCGATCATGAACGGTGTCGAGTTGTTGAAGACTTTGAGATCCGATCCGGACCTCGGCACGATTCCGGTCATTTTTCTCTCGGCGCGAGCCGGAGAAGAGTCAACAGTCAGCGGGATCGCCTTGGGAGCTGATGACTACGTCACCAAACCTTTCTCGGCAAAAGAACTGCAAGCCCGTGTTCAAACGCAACTTCACCTCCAAGACATTCGTACCCGCCTGATGAAAGAACTCGCGTTCTCGAATCAAGAGCTCGAGGCCTTCAGCCGAACTGTGTCCCATGATCTGCGCGCTCCGTTGCGGGCCATCGCTGGCTTCAGCAGAATTCTGCTTGAGGACCACGCCCCGAAACTAAACAAAGAAGCGAAAGGATACTTGAATCGAATATCGGTCGGCGCTGAAAAAATGGGCCAACTCATCGACGGCCTTCTCGGTCTTTCGCGAATTTCTAGAGAAGGGATCAACAAAGAAGACGTTGATCTATCGAAAATCTTCACAAACATTATAGACGAATTGCAAACACTGACTCCCACTCGACAAGTGCAAGTGGCCGTCGCGCCCAGCTTGATCGTTCGCGGAGACCGCCGTCTGCTTGAAATCGCTTTTCAGAATCTATTAAGCAACGCGTGGAAATTCACTTCAAAGAAAGCCTTCGCGAAAATTGACCTTGGCCAACTCGCCGACAAAGAGGATACTTATTTTATCAAAGACAACGGCGCTGGTTTTGACATGAAGTACGGCCATAAACTGTTCGGAGTGTTTCAACGCCTGCATTCAACCTCCGAATTTGAGGGGACGGGCGTCGGGCTCGCCACGGTCCAAAGAATCATTGAGCGACACGGCGGCCGAATTTGGGCCGAAGGTCTTCCCAATGAGGGGGCGACTTTTTACTTCACGTTTCCGAAGAGAGATAAGGCATGATGAACAAGCCAGCCCACCTAAGAACAATCAGTTCACCCTATCTCACCCATATGCCCAATTAAGTGGCGGATCTTACACTCGCTGTGTTTAATAGGCGCACTTTCCTCGGGGGAGGGGGACCTTATGCTTAACAAAACTCTTTTACTTGCCGCTTGCTCGCTTATGGCTTTGCCGGCGATGGCGCGCACACTCAATTGTAACGGAACCCACTCGGTTCTCAGTTTCGACTCCGCTCCTGGAGCCACTAGCGTTACCACAATCAATTCGATGAGCGTCGATGGCCAGGCTACCGATATCGATTACATGCTCTACCTGGATCACGCTCCACGTAATTCCAGCGCCTACTCCATTACCACCAAGTCCGATGATCTCTATTGCATCATCGACCTTCCCAACACGCTGCCTGCAACGCCCATTCAGACGGTGCTGACTTGCAACAAACCGGCCGGCAGTCAAAATCAGACCAACGAGGCTGTCACTTGTTTGCTCGATCCGAGCGACAAGAACTCTCATGAAATCAGCGGTGTCAGTGTGCGCCTAGGTCAGCCCGCGATGTGTGAGTCCGTCGCCAATCCTTCACCCAGTGAAGCGGCTGCGAATGCCGATGCGGAAGCTACGAAGCTCTGCGCCAGCGAAAATCTCGTCGCCACTCGTATTTCCGAATATACATATGAGATGCAGCCTGCCACCGGTTGCCGTTGGGTGGGGCCGCAATACCACACGCCGGAACGTACGCTTTATGCCTCGGCGACTTACCTTTGCAAAGCGGCGCAAACGCCCTTATGATTTCCTCGCTTAGTTCAAGGGGGAAATCATGATCAAAGCGCTCGCACTGCTCGCCATCGCCGCCGCAACGTTTACCGCACAAGCCGAAACTTACTTTTACGCCGGCGGCACCGCTATCTGCTCACTGACGGCCACAAGACAATCCGTCGGCCAAAGTCCCGTTACAGTTGGTTCGATGGACGAATACTACGGCTTTCAACTCTTCCAATCTGAAAACTATTCCTCGCGCCTCACGGCCTTTACGGCGGGAACCAACCAACAGGTGAGCGCCATGCTCGCAGCCGGCGGAATTCCGAATGCCAATGCGGCGCAAAATTGGACCATTCCAGACTATGTGACTTCATTTAGTTATTCCTTTTCGGTTTACGGTGTATTCACATTTCCGGTGGCTTTCAATAGCACGCCCGACACCAATGATATGACGGGACGAATCCATGTTGCGTGGACACTCGATATGGCCCAGAAAATTTTGGCGGCGATGAAGGATACATCGGCGCCCAATTTCCAACTCGATCCGCCGATCGTCAGCTGGACGACACCTGAGGATTTGGATTTCTCGTTTGTGCATGCACCCTTTGAACAAAGAGCTACGAATCTTGGTGCAGGCTATGAGGACCACAGGGCTATTTCGGATGTTCAAGTCCACTATCCGATCGATCAGCACAATGGCCTGAGCTATCACTTTATAGTGACTTGCGAGTAACCTAGCCCACGGCCTCGGGACCTGGCCCGAATCTTCCAATAGCGAGCACCCGTCTGTACGTAATCAAACCGTTTGGATTTGATCGGCCAGGATGCGCCGATTCTTGTCACTAGCGGGAAAAAATCTCATGGAGGAGAAAACACATGAAAGTCTACGCCGTCGCTCTCGCGACCGTCTTTTCGCTCGCGGCCTGTGTTCACAGCGCCGATGTCACACCGAAGATCTCGACCGGTGACAAGAAGGTCAGCACTAATGGTGGAGCTTGTCCCGCCGATGTCGTGGCCGATTCTAAAGTGCAGGATGCCGCCTGCGCCGGTGATGACGTCATAAAATGCTCCGATGCCGCCGAAACGTTTGCGAAAAAACATCCGAACATTAAGTGCACGATCACTGCAGGTACGGAAATCACTTTTATCGACACGACTCCCAGTGCCGTCGCGACGTCTCCATCTCCGATAACGGTTTCGACGGGCGCAGCTCCGGCGAATCAGTGTCCTGCTGGCCTCGTGAGCGCGTATCAAAACGTCGTCGACCAATGCGGCGACCTCGATCAACAAGGTTCGTCGAAAGCCGAATGGCAGCGCTGCGAATCGGTGTGCAGAAGCTATTTGAACAGCTATGACACTGAATCTTGCCAGTCGTCGTCAGGCGTGACGATCTCGCGTTCGACCGTGAGCGAATACGCCGACCAGGCGGATTTCAACCGCTTTATGCACAATCCCGACGACTTCTAGATCTCTCTGATTACTTCGAGATGGCTACGGGCTTATTTGCCAATTCGCAAGAGCCCGGAGTCAAGTAAACAACATATGACGTGATGCCATTGCCGCCATCCGTACCGTCGATTGTCACAAAGAACTGCTCTTTTCCAGTTTTGGTGATACCAGCAAAGTGAGCGTCTTTATCCACGCCCTGCTCGCCGAAATTTTCTTGGGTGTATTGATCCTTGGCGGCGTCGACCGCCTTGGACAGCGGGCAAGATTTAGCCGCAAATGCCGAGACCGAGAACGCGGCCATCAAAATACCGATAGCGAATTTCATATGTTTCTCCTTGTTTAAAACACTCCCCGTTTATATCCGGCAAATTTTGAATGCGAGAGAAACACTTACTATGGGTAATTATTTTAGTGGCCGCGGCCCAATAGGTTCGTTCTAGCCCCTATCTCCCCGGAAACTTGATAATTTTTGGCTTTTGATGGCCTGCGTGCGCATGTACAATTTTTTATGCTCACGACGTTCCGTTACAAACAGGTCCTCACCGCGCGCGAATACAATCCGCGTGAAATCTGCAGTGTCGGCGCCTTCGAAAATCGGCTGCCCCGAGTTGACGGTTTGTCATTCCCGTTAACGGATGAAGACCTTGTGCTGAAATCAAAAGTGCCTAACTCGGCGTGCTTTGGGCATCTCGGCCGCGCCGGCTGTCTGTCCCTGCTGCATTTTGAATCTCTAAAGGACGCCGTCCGCGGACTAGATCTTTCCCGTATTGGCATTTATTCCTCAATTAGCCTCGGGCCCGTCGATACGGAGTCCATCGCCGCGCTTTCCGAAAGAGGTTACTCCACTCTCGGCTCGACGTTGCGGCGAATGCTGCCGCCTAAGCAAATTTTCAAATACGTCGGTAACACCAGTGCGGTGCAACTGGGAATTTTTCTGGGAATCACCGGCCCACTCTATTCCTTTCAAGATTGGAATGCCGGGCGGTCAAGCGCACTCGATCAAGCGCTAATGGACCTGGAATTCAATTCGGTCGACGCCGCGATCGTCGTTGCGAGCTACGCGCTCGACGATTGCCTGCAAAATTTTTATTTTTCTAACCAGTCAAAAAAGCTGTGTGAGGCGACGGCCTGCGCACTTCTGGTCAAGGGAGATCCGTCCAGTCCAGGGACGGAACTCGGTGCGACGACTCTTCGTGATGAGCCAGAACACGACCTTTACTTTGGCACGGCAGAAGCCCTCGTCCGCCTTTGGAGCCAGCACGTATGAATCCCGTCCATGTGACTGCGCTCAGCTTTGAGTCTCCCCTCGGCAACACTTGGAATGCGCTGACGGAAAATCTGCGCCTGGGCCATTCGGGGATCCGCTTTCTCGATCCAGGCTATGTACCGGAAGATTTTCCGGTGCGCTACGCCGCCAAATTGCCAGGTTATGAGTACGTTGCCGGCGCGCCAAGTCCGGTCAGCCGCGCGGCCGAGAGTTTGGCGCAAGCCATGGCTTCGCGCCTGCCTCCGCATCTTAAAGTCGATGGCTTGGTTTGCTCGTACCGCGAAGTCAATGGCTTCCAAATCGCGCGCGATATCTTCGAGACTTCGAAAGTGCAAAATCTCGAATGGCTTGACCCCGACCGCCCCGCGCAAATGATTCGTGAGACCTTAGCGCGCAAAGCACAGATCGAAATCGCAGAGACGACGGTGCTGAATGCGGGATGTGTTTCGAGTCTTTGCGCTCTCGGATACGCCATGCAGAGGCTACGTCAGGGAAAATGGCAGCGCGCGCTCGTTGCGGCAATTGAACTCGATCCCCATCCCCTTCAGCTCATGAGTTTTTTCTTACACGGTTCGATGAGTGTCGGCGCACAAGATTTGGCTGAAGCCTGCCGTCCGTTTTCGCGATCCCGCAATGGTTTTGTCAAGGGCGAGGCCGCCGCGCTGGTGCTGCTCGAAACCGAAAGTGCACGGGAGGAACGCAAAGCCAACAGCTTCGGCCAACTTGCGGGTTACGCCATAACATCCGACGCGTATCGCCTGACCAACCCGAGGCCCGACGGCGCCTGCTTTCAGGCGGCAATGAGAAAGGCCTTAGACGATGCCCGCCTCTCGCCGAAGCAGATCGATTACATTAAAGCGCATGCAACCGCACTCCCCGCCGATTACATTGAAGCGGAAGCCATTCGCGCGGTCTTTGACCTCCCCATTCCGGTCAGCTCCTTAAAATCGCTGCTGGGAAATGCAACTCACGCCGCCGGCCTTATGGAATTGATTTGCGTATTGGTCATGATGCGCGAAAAATTTGCCGCGCCGAATTCCAATCTCACCGATCCGGATCCCTTGATCGAGGCTCTCGGACTGAATCTCGTCGGCACCCGCGCCGTCGAACAAAAAATTGAACACGCATTGCTGAATAGCTCGGGCGGCGGCCAAAACGCAAGTTTAGTGATTAAGACCGCCGCCCTTAAACCGTAAGGAACTCTAATGGCACTCGGAATTCGCGCACTCGCCACTTATATCCCCGCAGGACGGCTCGATCTCAAGGCCCAGGCAAAGGCGTGGAATACTTCTGACGAATTTCTGGAAAGTAAAATCGGTTTTCAGACGCTCGCACGTAAGCCGGAAACTGAGCGCGCCTCGGACCTCGCGCTTCATGCGTTCGAGGCTCTCCGCGGGAAAACTGCGATCGATCTTTCGAAAATCGAGCTTATCGTTGTCGTCACCCAAAACCCCGACCAGCGCATTCCCCATATTTCGGCCACACTGCACGCGCGCCTTGGCTTGCCGGAGGCCTGCGCGACGTTCGATATTTCCCAAGGCTGCGCAGGTTATGTCATGGGCTTGGCGACCACGCTAGGATTCTTGCGCGAACACGGCCTCAAGCAAGCTTTGCTCTTCACGAGTGACCCGTACTCAGAAATCGTCGACCCGAACGACCGCGACACGGCATTGCTTTTCGGCGATGGCGCCAGTGTGAGTTGGATCGCTGACCAACCGCAATGGCTCTGCGGCTCGTTCAATTTTTATTCTGACGGCTCAAGCCGCGAGGCGATCGCTCTCAAGGGCGAACATTTAACGATGGATGGAGCTGGCGTGGTTAATTTCGCCGCCCGCCAAGTTCCGCGCGAAATCGAAAAAACCCTCGCCAAGAATCAGCTGCGTATCGATCAAATCGATGCGTTTCTACTCCACAGTGGCAGCCGCTACATTGTCGAAACGATCGCCGAGCGCGCGCACCTTCCGCTCGAACGTTGCCCCCTTCCCCCAAGGGAAATCGGCAATACCGTGTCGACGTCTCTTCCACTCCTGCTGGAAAAGCAAGAGAAGGCCAAGATCTTACTCCTCTGCGGTTTTGGGGTTGGCCTCTCCGCCGCGACAACCGTGTTGCGACGAACTTAATTGAGATTGAATAGCCCGCGATAGAGTAGGCGCTTCGCATCGCGGAATCGGTCGCGACGGTGAATCAAGGTGTGATTGTTGCTCACGACCAAATCGCCTTCCTGCCACGCGTGCGAATAGACATTTTTGACCGAAACAATGTGCTCGAGCAACCGAGGCAGCAAATCCTCAGCCGCATTTACGATTCGGGCCGTGAAACCGTGATTTAGCCGCAAGAATTTACTTCCGTGCCAAGTTCCGACGACAGGATGTGCACACTTGCCATAGGCGTAGTTCATGCGCTTTTTCTCGTCGCTCTCGAATTCTACTAGGTCTCGTAAATAACCGTCAAAGTTCTGAAACTCATGATGTGCGGTCAGACCCTCGAGTTGAATTTTTAAATCCGAGTCGAGACTCGCATAAGCGGCCTGCAAGTTCGCCCAATGGGTGCAGCCCGTATCCTTGGGAATTTGCACGGCGAAGAGAGTCAGCGCTTCGGGATATACGGGTTGATACGACTCGTCCGCGTGCCAACCCAATTCCGAAGTCGAACTGAGTTGGCTTTGGCTCTTTCCACTCATCTCCACGACTAGCGCACGCCGGAATTTCTGTTCGACGGGCTGACCCATGTGGCGCATGAAGTCCAGAAATTCGCTCTCACTCAATTTCTGCCGGCGAAAAATCATCAGAGGATGGGTCACGAACAGCCGCTTCAATTCGTCATAGTCCGAAATCGCCTTCACGTTGATATCGGAGCTCTCGAAGACCCATGCGGGCTTCATTTGAGGCCGCGCATTTCATGCGATACGCGATCGACCTTCGCAAAATAAACTGACCCGCACTTCACGCCCGAAATCAAAACGGCCGATTTTGTGAAAAAATCCTCCAGCGCCGATCCGAACTCCACGGAAACCTCAGCGTCATTCCGCAAACTACGGTCCAACTCCAGCTGCGTGAACACCCATTGCTTTTCGGCGGCCGGCGGATCGAGGTGAATGTTCAAAAATTTTCCCAAGAAAACGATCCTCTCAATGGCCGTCCAACGGCCTTCGCTCGTAAACTCCGCCGTACGCCCGCTCACGCGCATCGCCTGCATGATCGCGTCTTCGTCAAAAGCCACTCGCTGAGGAGCTGGCGCAGAGGGATCGTCATGCAAATGTCCCGACCAAACTTGGGCGTTGGCCGAACATTGCAACACGGCGGAACCGTGGATTCCGGGAGTGATTTCGAGAACCACTGGCCGCCTGTAAAACTGAGGAATCTTGAAGCGAATGTCAGTGAGCGCTTCAGCCTCTAGTTCGCGTAAAAACGCGGAGTGAACGGCCGAATACAGATCCGTTCCATGAAGGTATGTGCGGTCGCCGCGAAACGAGATAGCGAGAGACTCTGTCATTGCAGCTTCTTGTCGATAATGTCCAAAATATCGGCGAACGACCGCGGCCGGCGTGCAGGGTCGTCAAGCAAGCGGACGTGGTATTTATCTTCGATCGCCAAAAACAGGCTCGCGAGATCCAGCGAATCAATGCCCTGTTCAGAAAACGGTAGTTTCGGATCAAGCGTCTTCGCGTTCTCCGCGGCCGGCAGAGTGCGAACAAACTCGACCAGTTTTGGCCAATGCTTGCTCATAAAATGTATTTAACTGCATTTCGCCGAGCTGGTCCACAACACATTTTTGTGGCCCGAATTTGGCAGCGTCTCCCCGCATGAAATTCGCCCTCCTTCTGTGTCTTATATTAGCGGCGTCGACGAGTTCAGGCGCTCCACTACGAGGGGGACAAGATGGAGGCGGCGGTGAGGCGCCCTCGAGCACAGTGGAACAAGTTCGCACCGCGATCCTCCATGCCTACAAGCTCGCCACCGCCAGCGATATCAATCTAAATATTTTTAAGCGCTTCTGGCTATCAGAAATAGGAATTTTCTGGACAGAGGACTATTTCAACCCGCGGCCTCTCTTCCCGACAGTGGCCAATAAGAATTTTTCGGCGCTTGAGCCCACAGATTTTTCCAGCCCGGTCCTTGAAGGTCTCGCCACCCGCCCACCACAAATTTTGGAGCAGGGCGACTGCCCACAGTCGACGCGCGAACACGCCGACGCCTCAGTCAGCGAATATACGCCCGACGGAACCGTGTGCTTCAGCATCGCGCAATTGAAGCGCTTTCCGCCCGAGGATCTGCTCGGCGAAACACTGGCTCTTCTTCTCCATGAATCCATTCACCTAGGCGGCGTGCGCGACGAAAAAATTGCGGAGAGTTGGCAAAACCGGTTTCGCAAATACTATCAACGGCACTACGGAATTGCGGCGTCCGACCATTCGGAGCGGCAGATTAAGCGGAGCCTGGCGGCCGGACTCGTTCTGCTTGACCGCATGACCGACAATGTTAGTGCGGATCCGGCAGATCCGACGGCGAAGGCGCAACTCGGCGAACTGGCCGTCGATTTAATCATCATGCCCAATTTTCTCGATCCACTCACGTTAGAGCTGACCCTCAAGCCCGCGAAACCGGAACTTTATAATAACTACGCCAACGCCGTGATCGCGACGTATGAGAAAACCGAACAGCTATTTAAAGTGCGCGAACTGACTAAAAGCATGATCGACGATCTCCGTGACGACTTCCTCATCGCCTTCCAAAACTACGACGCCTATGCACACGGGAACATGGACACAGTCTGCTTGCTTCCCAAAGCCTCGCGCATTCCACCAGACATGTTTAACTACCTCACTTATAGCGGCGTCGAGAGACGTGGCGGCGCCGCCTACACTTTTGAGTTTGCCGCCGACGTCGTGACTCCACCCAGGTCCTGCGCGCCCTAGCGCACCATTTGCGACAGCCGTTCAGCATCCACCGGCGCGCGCACTTTCCGGTCGTTATCGAAATACACATAGATGTCGCGCGGGAGAAGTTCCGGTTTCAAATCGGTCAGCGTTAGCGCGTCTTTCGGCTGACGGCCTTGGCGCCAGCGGCTCAATCGGTCTTTCCAAAACTCCAATGATGGCTCCTCGTATCCGCTCGCGTAAATTTCCTCTTCGCCATGCAACCGAATATAAATAAAATCCGCTGTCACATCTTCAATGTAAGGCCATTTGCCGGCGGTGTCGGCGAAAACCAAAGCCACATTGTATTTGCGCAGGAGTTCTACGAACTCCGGGTTCTCGAAGCTGTGGTGCCGCACCTCTAAAGCGTGCCTCAGCTTTTTATTCGATCCAGCTGAGCCGTCGGGAAATTCCGGTGTCAGACGATCGGCCGCGGAAGCCGCGGTTACAGCTTCGCTCACGCTCTTAGGCAATTGGCGCAAAAAATTTTCGACGACGTCGGGCTCAAAGCGGAAATTCGGCGGCAACTGCCACAGAAACGGTCCCAGTTTCTCACGTAAGAATAAAACGCCTGATCCAAAAAAGTTTCCGAGAGGCGCTTCAACGTCCTTTAGACGCCGAATGTGAGTGATGTAGCGCGGACACTTTACTGCGAACACAAAGTCGTTCGGCGTCTGCGCGTACCAATGACGATAGCGTCCCGGAGTTTGCGTAGAATAAAAACTGCCGTTGATTTCAATCGAGCGCACATGGCGGCTGGCGTACTCGAGTTCCCGCGCCTGCGTCAGCGTCTTCGGATAAAAGGTTCCGCGCCAGGGCGCATATCGCCACCCCGAAATTCCCACCCTGATATCCGCTCTTTTCATACTGCACCTCCGCAATCGAAAAGTGTGCAAACCAAGGTCCGGTGCGAAAGGCCACACAACTCTTCCATAGTTCGGGTCATAGTCGCGCTTCGGACACAATTCCGTAGGACGTAAGTCCGGCTGGTCTCGACGCCCAATTCGCCGGCCTCGACAATATAGATATGAAATATCTGATTTTTGTTTTGTGCGCCCTGCAGGCTCAAGTCGAGTTTGCGGACACCAAGGTCATTTTTTTCGGAGGTCATGGGGCGACCCAAGGCCAAATGAACTGTTGGGTCGCCGGTGCTCAAAGACAAAAGCGGTGGGCCGGATATAAATTTTCCGCCTTCCCGTATCCAAACACTAGCGACTTCAGTCATCCCGCCGTCATCGCCGAAGTGGCCAAGAGTGAAATCGACTCGATCGTCG
>Ga0265338_10000831_pt1 | contig 52074 bp, 50 predicted proteins | sample 42126metaG_FD_193579 | JGI IMG/M metagenome (GOLD analysis project Ga0265338, IMG submission 193579) | Rhizosphere microbial communities from Carex aquatilis grown in University of Washington, Seatle, WA, United States - 4-21-26 metaG | ecosystem: Host-associated > Plants > Roots > Rhizosphere...
CCGCGGTTTGGAGTTCCGCCTTCAGGCGCCTCTATTCAATTCACCACGGATGGACACAGATAACCACGGATAGGAAGAAGGATTTCAACCAGGCAAACATGTTCGCCAATCAGTGCGGCCGTCCCCAGGTGCGCCAAAGCAACATTTTGCCTTCTCTTAATCCGTGTTGATCTGTGTCCATCCGTGGTAAAAGGCTCTTTCCACTGCCTGGAGACAGCTCAAGGCGGAACGTCAAACGGCGGCGTTTTGGCTTCAGGATGGCTCCGACCCGGTGGCAGGTCCCGACCGCTCAATAAACCTTCCGCAGATTGGAGGGCAGGATGTTGAGTTCCAGGCGGTACTTGGCCACGGTACGGCGGGCGATGACGATGCCCTTTTCGCTGAGCATCTTCACCACCTCATGGTCGGACAACGGCTTGGCGGGATCCTCGTTTTTGAAGATTTCGGCAATCATGTCCTTCACGCTGGTATTGGACACGTTTTCTCCGGAGGCGGTCTGCAGTCCCCCGGTGAAGAAATATTTCATCTCGAAGACGCCCTGGGGCGTCTGCATGTATTTGCCGGAGACGGCGCGGCTGACGGTGGTTTCGTGGACCCCGACGGCTTCGGCGATCTGGGCCATGATGAGCGGCTTGAGGTGCGAGACGCCCTTTTCCATGAATTCGCGCTGCCGTTTCACAATCTGCTTGCCGATGTTCAGGATCGTCTGCTGCCGCTGGTGGAGGCTTTTGATCAGGAATTTGCCGGCGCGGATCTTTTCCCGGATGTAATTCTTGACCTCGGCGGTGTTGCCGCCCTGCGACATGAGGTCCTTGTAGATGTTGCTGATGCGCAGGTGGGGGATGTGCTCGTCATTGGTGGTGACGATATAATCGTCGCCCGCCTTTTGCACAAAAACCTCGGGTAAAACGTATTGATTGGCGTCCGGCAAAAAGGCGCGTCCCGGGCGCGGTTCCAGGCGCCCGATGCGGCCCATGGCCTCCTGCGCCTCCTCGATGGTGCAACCGGTGCCGCGCGCAATTTCCGGTATGCGCCGCTTGCCCAGCGCGTCCATGTGGTTGCGCACGATGCGGTATTCCAGCGACTCCTGGCGGCCGGCGCGCTCGAGCTGAAGCAGCAGGCATTCGCGCAGGTCCCGGGCGCCCACGCCCGGCGGATCGAAGGCTTGGATGGTCTTGAGGACCTCGGCGATTTTCTGCTGCGGTATCTGGGTAGAAGCCTCCATCTCCTCCACCGTCGCCTTGAGGTAGCCGTAATCGTCAATGTTGCCGATGACCAGTTCCGCGATGGCGCGCTGATCGTCGGTCAAATCCGTTTCCCGCACCTGATCCATCAGCATCTGGGAGAACGAGGTCCCCGCGGCCAGCGAGTCAAACATGAACTGGCGTTTTTCCTCATCCTCGGCCGACTGGCGCATGGGAATGTTCGTCTGCGAAAAATGATCGCGCCATTCCTGGTCCAGCTGCACGAGCTTCTCAAATTCCGCCTGAAAATCGTCCGCCGGCGCCTCGGGACCCTTTTCCACCGCAGCATCAAACGTCGCCTCTTCGGGAACCTCGGCGGAGGATTCGGGGGCCTCGGCCACTTCATCGGCATCGCGGTCCGACTTGTCCGTCAAATCGGTTTCGGGGGCCGTCATTTCCTCGAGCACGGGATTTTGTTGGAGTTCCTGTTCAACGAGCGCCTTGAGCTCGAGGGTCGGGGCCTGCAGCAATGCCAGCGATTGCTGGAGCTGTGGCGCCAGCACCAACGATTGCGTCAAACGCGTGGATAATTGCAGGCCTTGAACCATTTGCCGCAGCAAGATAACCCGATTTTACGCAACTACAAGGAAAAACTGGCACGACTTTCGCTGTAGGGGTTAATCCCAAGGAAAAACTGGATTTTCCCGCCGGCTGATTGCATCTTGAAAACATGAAGTTGATTCTGTCGACGCATAACATTACCCTGACCAAGGCCATCGAGGATCACGTGGTGAAGCAACTGGAGAAACTCGATCACTTCGACCAACGCACCATTGACAGCCGGGTGACCCTCGAACACGACCACACCCGCGCCGCCGGAAGGCAATTCAGCTGCTCCATCCGCCTGGGCATGCGCGGGCCCGATCTTTTTGCCGAGGATGTCGAAAGCGATCTTTACGCGGCCATCGACAAGGTCGCCAAAAAAATCGAGCAGCAGATCCGCAAACGCCACAGCAAACGGAAGGCCCGCAAGCACAAGGTTGCGGCGCGCACCAAGCGGACCCGCCAGGAGGCGGACTGAAAGACGTTGAAACGTGAAGCGTTGAATCGTTGAATCCTTCAATCGCCCGTCGGTTCAACGATTCAACAGCAATCGATTCAACCATGATCCTTCGCGCTCGCACGGTTCTGCCCGTTTCCCGGCCGCCCATCGAAAACGGCGCGGTGGTCATCTCCGGAAACCGCATCCGGGCCGTCGGCTCCTGGCCGGACCTGCGCTCCTTGGCGGACGGGGAAATCCTCGACCTGGGCGGGGTCATCCTGATGCCCGGTCTTGTCAACGCCCACTGCCATCTCGACTACACCGACATGGCCGGAATGCTGCCGCCGCCAAAGAACTTCACCGACTGGATTCCGCTCATCCTGGCCGCCAAGTCCGGCTGGAGCTATTCCGATTATGCGCGCTCCTGGTTGAACGGCGCGCGGATGTTGCTGCTCAGCGGCACCACGACCGCCGGGGATATTGAAGCCGTGCCCGAACTTTTGCCGGAGGTCTGGGACGCCACGCCGCTGCGGGTGGTCTCATTCCTGGAAATGACCGGCATCCGCGCCCGGCGCGACCCGGCGGACATCCTCCGGGAGGCGGTCGAAAAAATTGATTCCCTGTCGCATCCGCGCAGTTCCGCCTCGCTTTCACCGCACGCCCCCTACTCCACCCTGCCCGGGCTCCTTCGCCTTATCGCGGAGACCGCCCGCAAGCGCGGCGGGCGGGTGTGCACCCACGTTGCGGAATCGGAACCGGAATTCGAAATGTTCATGCACCGGCACGGTGCGATGCACGACTGGTTGCAGCGCAACGCCCGCGACATGTCCGACTGCGGCCTCGGCTCTCCGGTCAAGCATCTTGCCCGCAACCAGGCGCTCGGTGAAAACCTGCTCGCTGTCCATGTCAACCTGCTGGCGGAAGGCGATGCCGAACTGCTCGGCCAACATCACGTCCACGTGGTCCATTGCCCGCGCAGCCACGCTTACTTCCGCCACCCGCCATTTCAACGCCGCCGGCTCGCGGACGCCGGGGTCAACATCTGCCTCGGCACCGACAGCCTGGCGACCGTCCGCCTGGACGGGAAACCGAAGCCCAAACTCGATCTGTTCGAGGAAATGCGCACCCTGGCGGACCGGGAACCGGGACTTTCACCGGCGGAAATTTTGCGCCTGGCCACGGTCAACGGCGCGCGCGCGCTCGGCCGGGCCGGGCAAATCGGGGAACTTACGGAAGGCGCCCTGGCCGATATGATCGCGATCCCTTTCACCGGAAAATCAGCGGACATTCATGAGGCCGTGTTGCATCATGCCGGCCGGCTTGCGGCCAGCATGATTGACGGCCGATGGGGCCTGGCCCCATGAACGGGAAACATCGAACCTTGAACCTTGAACCTTGAACGCCGAACATCGAACGGGAACGCGGCCGCCAACTTGATTGGGAGTTGGCCGTTCGATGTTGAACAATCGATGTTCTGCACACATGCCCGACTTTAACACCGACCTGAGCGAACGCCTCGAGGCCCTGCGCTCCCGGGGATTGCGCCGGGAACTGCGCCGCGTGGATTCGCCGCCGGGCACCCGCATTCAAATCGGCGGCCGAACGCTGTTGAATTTTTCGTCCAATGACTATCTGGGCCTGGCCAACGAGCCGCTGCTCAAGGAGGCCGCGGTCCGTGCCGTTGAACAATTCGGCGCCGGATCCGGCGCGGCGCGGCTGGTTTGCGGCTCGCTCGCCCCGCATCATGAACTGGAGGAAACCCTGGCCGCGTTCAAGGGCACGGCCGCCGCATTGAGTTTTGCCACCGGCTACGCCACCGCCATCGGCACCATCACCGCCGTCGCCGGCAGGAATGACATCATCATCATCGACAAACTCGTCCACGCCTGCATCGTGGACGCCGCCCGGCTCAGCGGCGCAAAAATCCGCGTGTTCGACCACAACGATCTGGACGATCTGGAGCAGAAGCTGAAATGGGCGGACCGGATCCAAAGTCCAAAGCCCAAGGTCCAAAGCGAAGGGCGCATCCTCATCGTCACGGAAAGTGTTTTTTCCATGGATGGCGACGCCGCACCGTTGCGGGAAATCATCGCGCTGAAGGAAAAGCATGGCGCATGGTTGATGGTGGATGAGGCGCACGCGACCGGTCTCTACGGAGAAAACCGCCGCGGGCTCGCGGAGGAAGCCGGCGTGGGCGACCGGATTGAAATCCAGATGGGCACTCTCGGCAAGGCGATCGGGGCGGCGGGCGGTTACATTTGCGGCTCGCGCGTGCTGATTGATTATCTCATCAATCGCGCCCGCAGCTTTATTTTCAGCACCGCGCCCGTCCCGGCGGCCGCCGCTGCCGCGGCCGCCGGCATTCGTTTTATCCAGTCCAAAGCCGGGGCCGACCGGCGGCAACAGCTCTTTCAGCGAATCGAAGCATGCACTTCGCACTCCGCGTTCCGCGTTCCGCACTTCAAGAGCGCCATCCTCCCGGTTTTAATCGGCGACGAATCCAGCGCCGTCGCCGCTGCCACCGCCTTGCGCGAAGCGGGCATTTTTGTTCCGGCGATCCGTTATCCAACGGTGGCCCGCGGCCGGGCGCGTTTGCGCGTGACCGTGACGGCCGCGCACACCCCGGCCGATGTTTCGGAACTGACGGCCGCGCTGGAACAACTCAAGACCTGGAACCCAAAACTTGAGGGATGAACCCACTCGCCAAACTCGATCAACAATTCGTCTGGCACCCTTTCACCCAGATGCGCGACTGGCTGAAGCACGAGCCAACGGTGATCGTGGCCGGCAAGGGCGCCATCTTGCGCGATGCCCGCGGGCGCAAGTATCTCGACGCCAATTCCTCCATCTGGACCAACCTGCACGGCCATCAGCAGCCGAAGATCACCGCCGCCATCCGGCGGCAGCTCGGGAAGATCGCCCACAGCTCAGCCCTCGGCCTGGCCAATGAGCCGGCCAGCCGGCTGGCCGCCCGGCTCATCGAAGCCGCCGCGCCGCGCGCCGCGCGCCGCGCGCCGCATTTGGAAAAGGTCTTCTTCTCCGATGACGGTTCGACCGCGCTCGAAGTCGCGCTCAAGCTCGCCTATGAATACGCGCGCCGGCACGGACGCAAAAGGCCGAAATTCCTTTCCCTCGCCGGCGCGTATCACGGCGACACCGTCGGCGCGGTGTCGGTCGGCCACATCGATATGTTTCACCAGCGGTATTCCGGACTGCTGTTCCGGTCGGATCAGGTCATGGCGCCCTCCTGCTACCGCTGTCCGTTCAACCGCGCCCGGCCGGAGCGCGCCGACGCCCGCGATTACCGCCAATGTCAGTGGGAATGCGTCGGGCTGGTGGAAAAGAAATTCGCGGCGCAGAAACGAAAGGGAAATCCTTATGCGGCCTTCATCTTCGAGCCCCGGATGCAGGGCGCGGCGGGAATGATTCCCCAGCCGGACGGCTGGCTGCGCCGGGTTACCGACATCGCGCGCCGCCAGGGCGCCTTGCTCATTGCGGATGAGGTGATGACGGGATTCGGCCGGACCGGTTGTTTGGAATCCCGCCTTCAGGCGGACAATCGGGCTGGCAAGCCGCCTGAAGGCGGAACTCCAAACGCGCTGTTCGCCTGTGATCACGAAGGGGTGCGCCCGGATTTTCTTTGCCTGGCCAAGGGACTGACCGGCGGTTATCTGCCGATGGCGGCGACGCTGACGACCCGGAGAGTATTCGACGCTTTTCTGGGTGAATACGGGGAATTCAAGACCTTTTTTCACGGCCACAGCTACACCGCCAATCAGCTGGGCGCCGCGGCGGGGCTGGCGAGCCTGGAGATCCTGCAAAGCCCGGCATCAATTCGTGCCCGGCAAAATCTCGAAAAGGTTTTGCACGACGAATTGCAGACACTTTGGCCGCTGCCCAACGTCGGCGACATCCGGCAGGTCGGATTGATTGCTGGCATTGAACTGGTCCGGGACTGGCCAACGCGCCGGCCGTTTGATCTGCGGGAGCGCGCCGGCATCCGTGTTTGCGAGGCCATGGCACAAAACGGGGTGTTCACCCGCCCGGTCGGCAACGTCATTGTGTTGATGCCGCCCTATTGCACCACCGCCAGGCAGGTTCGCCGGATCGTCGGCGTGCTGAAGGCGTCGATTGCCGGGACCTTCCGGCCGGACGCAAAGTAAAACCCCGACTTCTGGCGGCAGGATGCCGCCAATACTGGCACGCCGGGAAGCGCGCCTCCACAAGGACAGCAGCAGTCATCCCGGCTGTCACCCATGAGGATTTCAGGCAGTGTCCCGATTCGACGGAGCGCGGCTGTGTGCGGGGCACCATCCGCAGCATATTCGAGTGCCGGAGATGGAGGAGGTTTCATGCGGATCGCTTGCTTGCGCACCTGCTGCGGCTGGTCCCGGGGACACAGCCGCGCTCCGTTCGAAAGACAGTGGGCGCCGGCATCTCGGTCAGTCTATTTGGGGCACTGCCGGATTTCAGCCGGATGTTCGCGGAACGACCACGATGTCCATGCGCCTCCCATCCGGTTGAAGTAGAAAATAATATGTTGACTATTTGGAATCCTTTCGGTAATATTCGTGCTGTCGGTGCGGGGCTCAAATAAGAGCCAGTGATGTCTCAACCACGGAGGTCGATGAAATTAGCAACCCGGTCCCGCGACATGCGGCTGGATGCCATTCGAGGTTTGTTTTTGATCTTAATGGCCGGGGTGCATGTCCCCACACCGGTTTCACGCTGTCTGCAGGAACCTTTTGGATTCGTGAGTGAGGCCGAAGGTTTCATCTTCCTCAGCGCCTGTCTGGCGGGTCTCACCTACGGCAAGTCTTATTGGCTGGCGGATTGGTCGGCCATGTCCCGCCGGGTCTGGCACCGGGCCGGCAAAATCTATTTCGTTCACCTGGTCGTGCTCCTGCCGGTGGTGCTGATTGTCTGGATGTTGGCGGGCGGGATGGTGCCGCTGGCCAATCATTTTCATGATTTTCTGGTCCAGCCTTGGGGCGGATTGGCTCTGATACCGCTTTTGTTGCACCAACCTCCCCTGTTCGACATCTTGCCGCTCTACATCATTTTTCTGCTGGCCACTCCTTGGTTGCTGGCGATGGCCCGTCAGCGCGGCTGGGGGATGGTGCTGGGCATTTCAGCCCTTGGCTGGCTGGCCGCACAATTCAACCTGGGCCTTCATTTGACGGGCAATCCCTCGCGCTGGTTCCCTTTTTGCTGGGGATCCTTCAACCTGGCGGCCTGGCAGCTGGTCTGGGTGGGTGGGCTGGCGTTCGGCGAGACGGCCTTGCACCGGCCACTGCTCACCGGCAAATGGCGGTCCGGCATCGCCGTGATCTCCGCCTCCGTCGTGGTGGCCGGCCTGGTGGCACGGCATGGATTCGTCTCCGTCAATCCTGACTGCTATCTCTGGATGGACAAATGGACGCTCGGGCCGTTGCGGCTGCTCAATTTCGCCGCCTGGGTAGGATTGTTGCTGGCATGGAATCCGCGCGTGCCGGCACGTCCGTTGGCGCCGCTGGCCCTTTTGGGGCGGCATTCGCTGGCGGTATTTGCCTTTCACCTGCCGCTGGTCGTGGCCGCAACCACCGTCATCGGGGTTTTTGCGCCCTCCACAGCCATGCAAACCGACATCGGTCTCATGGTGATTGCCTTGCTTTTCCCTTGGGCGACCTTGGTGGAATGCTACGATTCCCGCCCAACGGTTGCTGCCGCGCCGGAAGCCGCCATCCCGGAGGGCCGGCTGTCCTTTCGAAACGGCGGGCCGGCGGTGGAACTGGATCCGGATGTTTCGGTCAGATCTTCATTTCCGCGATGGCGAGCAGGCGCGCGAATTGTGCGAGTGTGACCGGCGACACGGACAGGCGCGATTGCCGGACTATGGCCATCTCCTGAAGGGTTTTGTCGGTCTTGATGGCCCCCAGGGTGACGGGTCTCGCCAGGGGTTTGACCGGGGCAAGGTCCACCGCCGACCAATCGCCCGCGTCCGCCGTCGGGTCGGGATAAGCCGCCCTGGCCACGCGCGCAAGACCCACGACGGATTTCGCTTCGCCGCTGTGATAAAAGAAGACGGGATCGCCGGGGACCATCGCGCGCAAATGGTTTCGCGCCGCAAAATTTCGCACGCCGGTCCAGGCCGTTTGGCCTTCCTTCATGAAGGCCGCCCAGGAGTAGGTTTCGGGTTCGGATTTCACCAGCCAATGTTTCATGTTTGAAGGGTGAATGAAGAACGGCAGGTCGTCACCGAAAAATTTCGATTCACGATTCGCCCTGCCCGATTTAGGATGAGCCCATGGACTTGAACGCCAATCTGGGAGCCATCCGCCAGCGGATCAAGGCGGCGTGCGACCGCAGCGACCGCGAACCCAACTCCGTGACGTTGCTGGCGGTCTCCAAGACCCATCCGCCGGAAACCATCAAGGCGGCGGCGGATTGCGGCCAGATTTTTTTTGGCGAAAACAAGGTGCAGGAGGCCCGGGCGAAAATCCCGCTGTGCCCGGGCCGGTTGCGCTGGCATTTCATCGGCCATCTGCAGTCGAACAAGTGTCGTGATGCGGTGGAACTGTTCGGGATGATTCAAAGCGTGGACAGCCTGGCCCTGGCGCAGGAAATCAACCGGCGCGCGGACCAGGCGGGGAAGAACCTGCCCATTTTGCTGGAGGTCAATGTTGCCGGCGAAACGAGCAAGTTCGGCTATGCGCCGGAAAAGCTGCTGGCCGAGCTGAAGGCGATCAACGCGCTGCCGCGACTGGAAGTCCAGGGGTTGATGACCGTGCCGCCGTGGACGCCGGAGCCGGAAACGGCGCGGCCGCACTTCCGCCGGTTGCGCGAGCTGAAGGGACAGGCCGAAACGGTGCTCGGCGCCCCCCTGCCTCATTTGAGCATGGGCATGAGCGGCGACTTTGAAATTGCGATTGAAGAGGGCGCCACCATCGTCCGCCTAGGCACGGCGTTGTTCGGGCCGCGGGCCAGATTCCGGCCGCGGGCGGAGGTGGATTAAATAATAATGCTTTTTTGGTAAAATGAGCTAATTTGAGTTGATGACAATTGATTCGTTCAAGCGCGAGATTGCCGCGGCCGTCAAGGCCTACGACAAATTTGTGGTGTGCCTGGAAAAGACCCCGGAGGACTTTGAGGTGGCGCTCGTCTCCCTGATGGCCAAGGCGATCAAGGCCTACGAAAATCGCGGCGCCGGTTTGCGCCACGGCATCGCGCTCGACAACCAGGTGACGATCATTTTGAGCCAGGGCGACGGCGAGCTGCCGTTGTGCGGGATCTATTTCAACCTCCATTCGCCCTACCAGAAGGACAAGCTGCCCAAAACGGTGAAATCATTCACCGAAAAATCGCACAAGAAGGAAGATTAAGACTTGTCGGTGCCGAGGTGACGAGGCTCAAAATCTTCCCCAAATCAAAAATTGTTTGCCGCCTCCTTGCGCCGGCTCCTCCGGCAAAATCATTGATCGCGCACCTCGTCGCCAACCTGGGCTTCGCCCGTGATCAGGTCGGCCGCAACATTGTTGTCACGCTGAGGGCCATTGACCCTGACTTCGCCGACTTTTAAGCCATTGCGATATAGAAACAGGCTTTGTTCCTGCCGAGGCATCCGGCCAACGGGAAAACCCAGGACCACATAGCGGGCCTCAGAATTATAAACGAGGACCCGGGCGGTGAGCGATTCATCCGGCGTGACGATGGGCTGCGGAGCCGTGGCGGCAGGTGCAGGCCGGTGATGCAGGCAGCCGGCCGCCAGCAGGGCGGCGATGGCGAGCGTCAACAGCAGGGACGGTTTCATGGCAACAGTTAAGCCCGCAACGGCACGCAGGTCAATTCATGATTCAGCGCCTTCATTCAAATGAACCGCAGATGGACCTGACATGGCCTGAGGACACAACCGCAGATTTTGGACTGCGGCGGGAAGCGGAGCGCCACGCCGCTTTTGGTTGTGACCGGCGGTACGGAGAGCGGTGTCGCCGCGGCGCTCTGCCACCGCAGTCCAAAAATATCCCGGCTAAGGCGTTGTTTCCGTAATGATCGTGTCGTCGTGTTCATAGGCCGGCGCGCAGCAGCACAGCAATCGCAGCGGTTCGCCGCCGGTGTTCCACAATTTGTGTTTGCAGCCGGGCGGTATCGCGATGGCTTCGCCGGTTTTCACATCGCGCGTTTCGCCGGCAATGCGGATTCGTCCCGCGCCGTGGGTGATGTAATAGATCTCCTCGGTCCGGACGTGATAATGCTCCTGCGTGCTCGCGCCGGCAGGCAGGCGCGCCTCGGCCAGGCTTTGATTGCGAATGACGGAATTGCGATGCGCCAGCAATTCACGGATTTCCGAGCCGTCCTTGGTGATGAAAGACGGAACCCCGTCGAGATTTTTGATGTCCATAACTGTCTTGTTCATCCTCGTTCTCGTCCTCGTCCTCGATTTTCCGAGCAGCAGCCGGAACAAACCCGGGTAGGGCGGGCAGCCCTGCTCGCGATTTATCGGAGTCCCCTGCCCGCCGTTCGCCCCTGAAACGATCACGGCGCGCACGGAGTGACGCGCCCTACCAATTCGCCAAATTAACCGCCAATCGTTATCATTCGTTCTCGTCCTCGATTTTCCAACCAGCCCGATCCGATTACGAGGACGAGGACGAGTTTACGCTAAAACCCCTCCGGCATGCCAAAGATTTTCGTCCAGTTCGCCTGTCCCAGCACCACGCCGGCGACGATCAAGATCATGGCGGTCCAAAACGTGGACGTGAATGGTTCATGCAAAAAGAGCCAGGCCCAGGTCATCGTGCTCAGCGGCAGGAGATTGTTGAACAGCACCACCTGGCTGGTGCGCCAATGGCGGAGCGCGTTGTTCCAGAGCGCGTAAGGAAACACGCCGCCAAACAAGATGCAGAAGGACATGACGCCGAGAGAAGTCGTGTTGACGGTGATGCCGTGCAGGGCAATCTCAACCAGCCCGAACGGCAACAGCCCGATCCCCGACATCCACATGGTATGCGCCGCGACCTCCACGCCGTTCAAGCTCGCGCTCAAAATGCGCATTTGATGGCTGAAATTTGCCCACAGGATGCTCGCGGCCAGCCCCAGAAACTCGCCGTACAGATCCATTTTTGCCGTTTGCAGCGCGGGCCAGAACAGGACCAGCACGCCGGCCAGCGCCAGCAACGCCGCGCCGTAACGCTGCGCGCTGGCCCACGTCCGTCGCGGCCGCTCCTCTGCCAACAGGGTCCACACCGGCGATGCGCCGATGTACAGCGCCACGTGTGACGCCGCGGTCAGGCGCAAGGCCCAGTTGAAGACGACGATGTACACTGCGAGGCTCAACCCGCCCCGCAACCACAATTGCCGGCGCAGACCGGCGGTCAGGGGCCGGTATTCCCCCAGCCAGGACGTGAACCGCAACACCGCCAGCAACAGCAGGCCGGCGCAGACAAAGCGGATGGCGCCGGTCCAGATGGGCGGCCAGGTGGCGACCAGCCACTTGGTGCCGGCATTGTTGCCGCCCCACATGATGGAGACGAGCACCAGGCTGCCGGCGATGGCGGCGTTGTTTTTTGGCTGCGACACGCGGCGAGTAAGCCAATGCCCACGCCGGTTGCCAATGAAATTTGTGATAATACTACAAAATTAGGACCCGTTTCCCTTGCTTGTTTTCACTGTTTTCAAGGGGACAAACCACTCTCCGATTCCTGCAGTCTTATTCTAACTGAATTGGATAGGAGTTGTCTATTTTTGTGGTCGGATGTCATAATATGATGAATCGCTTTGAGGGTGTAGACGCCCGGGCTAGCAACCTTATCCACAATTTGTTTTTGAACCCTCAGAGTCAATGGCCATTTGTAAATACTTCCTGGCTGGATTCCGTCTGCGGATCTGTGACTAACCATGTTGTCCCAGTCGGAACGGACTAGAGGAGGAAGTTCATAGGTCTGGCCAGAATCATCGGTCAACAACAGGGTTGTAGCCCACGTATCCGACACAGAAATCCAATCGCTGGACGAATTTTTGATTTCTGCAACGAGGTTGTTGACTGAACCTATGGTTACCACATTTGTTGTCAGACTTATTGACAGTGTTACTTCAAGCAACGGCTCGGCACGATTTGTAACTGTCTGGGAACGGACGACTTCACCGAAGGCAACTAAGAGGATAATAAAGGCACTTAAGCTTGTTGTTTTCATATAATTTTAGGTTATTCAAGTTTCCACCGAAAATGATTGGTATCATTAGCGTTCCAATCCCATTGAGGGTGGTCAAAAGAGATTCTGTCCATGGGATTTCCGGGGTTGTTGGTACTGGTCAGTACCCAATTCTTTTCAAAGCCAGTTGTTACGAGACTTCCAGCACCATCCCAGTGCCAGTTCACTTTTCTAAGAGGCACCCATTGGGCAGTGTCGCCATCGGGCTTAAACATAAGCCACATTGTAAAATCATCAGAATATGAAACTTGGTCAAATCCAGCCAAGCTTTGACTCGCAGGTGAATCATCTGTATTTGGGGGATTCGCATCAAAACCGTAGGGACATGATGTATCCAAAGACATAGGGCTAACATCTTCATACATCGAAACCCCGTTGGTCAAACGCAAATGGGCAAAATATGTCACCTCTTGAATCCATTCCAAATTAGTATGCCCGGTGTAGTTATCAGGCATTGTTACGCTAGGAACAAACAACATTCCGACATAGCTGGCGTTAAGTACTCCACAATGCAACCTATCTCTATCATACGGGAATGAATATAGATTATCGAGCGCGACTGTTCCTCCTGTGGTGGTGATTTGTGCCATAGGCCTCGACACATTAAACGTCGCTTGTGCCGTATGGATTTGGCCATTGAACGTCGCAGAGCATTGCACCTGTTTTATTCCACCGCTGATCCAATAAAATACAACATTGGAATTTTTCGTTGGAAAATCCATGTAAAGTTTTCCCGAAGAATCATTGGCCGAATAATTTGAAAAAGTAATCCCCGGCACGGTCCACTGAAAATTCGCGGGCGTTTCATTTGGTATCGGGACTGACAACTGGCATTGCAGGTTCATTTGTTGCACCACAATCACGTTGGTGGTCTGATCTGTCAAATCTACCCCCGTGTTGGCATCAATAATTTTCAACTTCACCTCACTGACGGTCATGTCAGTGCCGGGGCCGCCAAACGAATTAATTTGTGCCGCCGTCGTCACCGGCGCGACATCCGGCAACGCTCCCGTTGGAGCAGTCACCAAAGTCCAACCCCACCAACCGTTATCCATGTTCGTATAAGCCGTCAATGGCTTTCCTTGGATTGTAACAGTTTGCGGATCCAGTTGCCAAGCGTCCCACCAACGTTCCGGAAAATATTCCCCCCATACCCGTGCCGACACCAAATACAATGCGATCTTTTCGACCCCTACCTTTCCTGAAGGTTCGATCATTATATGCGTTTTTATGGACGCCTGGGCTGCTGAAGCATTTTCCCAGTAAGCCCTCCAAAAAGCATCCATTCCTGCCGATAGAGGAACATCCACTCCACCGCCTGGCCAAGAGGTTATACCTTCTCCACCTGATAAATAAGTCCAATGAATATTATAATTGTAATGACCACCACGCTGATTCTGGTGATAACTCATCAATCCCAACATCGCCGACTGCACGTGGTTAAACCTTTGCGAGCCATCAGGTGTGGCAGCAAGAGCGTCCATTGAGGAAATTGATTCTAGACGGGAGACCGCCGGATTGCTTCCGGCATAAATTTCCACATCAAAAACTGCCGTGCCGCTCGGACTGACCGCCACGCCATTTGCCTCCCAATTCCCGGTGGCGGGATCGACATTCGCTTGGACGTCATTGACAAAAACCTCGAAGCTTGGGTCACTCACCAACCCCGTCACGTATACCGAGGATTCGTTCAATGGCGGCGGATCCATCGTTACCATCACCGCGTTCTTGGATAGTGTGAGATTGGTCGTCGTCACGTTGCCCGCGGCATCCTTCGCCATGATTGTCAGGGTATTCGTGCCATCGCCCAATGGCAGGTTGTCCACCCACACGAGCCCGTTTCGTTCCACCAATCCCGATACAACATTCGTTTCCCCGATGTCATCCGAGATGGAAGCTGTCACCGACGCGGTGTTATCGTCCACCTGTGCCTGCAAGGTGAAACTGCTGCCACAAATGTGGGCACCAGCCTGCGGCCAGAGCACCGTCAACACCGGCGGAGTTGTGTCGCCAGAATAATCGAGCCTATAACTGACATTGATTGTCGATTGGTTGCCAGCCAAATCCACTGCGTGGAGTGTAATGACATTCAAGCCGTTGGTCAGCCGGATATCGTAGCATTGGAAGTAATTGGTTGTGAACGCCAGCAGATTGGTGTCGTAAAACTGGTCGATCAGGTAGCCGCTTTGATTTGTCTGAGGGCCCATCGCGTTGCTCACATCGTACGTCAAGCTGCTTAAATCTTCATTGGCGCAGCACTGCACCTGAATCAGCGGTTGCGAAACGGTGATTGTGCCGGAATTGGTGATGATGATGGCCGGCGGTATGGTGTCCAGAGTCAGATGTATTTCCTGCCAGGTCTGCTGCGCGTCCGACGGCAGCCCGCGCAGCCCCACCTGGACGGAATAAACACCATCGGTCGGTCCTACATTCACGGTGAGATTGGTACCACTGTAAGGCTGCCAGCTGGCGTCGGCCAGGTTCGTGTCATTGATCAACAAGGCCAGGTAGCCTGGGATGCCGCCATTCAGGTTGATTTGCAACCGAACCGACATGGTATTGACGTAAAAATTGGTGGCGTACAAATCGAACCGGATCACGTTCGGGTCAAATCCGTTTGCATAATCACAAAGAAGCGTGTTGTTATCGGCATCCAAGTCGCTGCCGGTGTGGTTGTAGTTTTCAAAGTATTTCCATTCCCACCAGTCCGGCAGACCGTCGTAATCGGAATCTTCATTGATAGGATAGTGGTAGCCAAGATCCGGCTGGTCGGTATCGGGAAAGCCGCCATCCTGCGGCGCGTAGGTGGTCATCTGCTGCAATTCCGCCAGCAAATCAGATCTGATGTTCGCCGTCCCAACGTTGCGATAGGGGCTGTTGGCGGCCAAATAACAATTGCCGCCAGCTGCCGATTGAAATGTATCATTCGCAATATCGCCGTTGTTTGCCCCGGACAGGCTGTAGCCGGCGTTAGTCATACCGGATTCGAAGGAACTCAAACCGTTAATCAGGCAGTTGGTCATTCCAAACGACGGCGAATACGAAGGATCAGCCCACCAGGGAATTGGAGCAAATTGCACGGCGGTAACGACATTCAGGGTCACATTCACCAGGTTGATCCCATCACCCCATTCGCAACTGTCCACTCCCGTCCCTGCACCGGCAAACAGGCAATTGTTCAAGTCCAATTCAGTCCAGTAACCCGCGATGCCTCGCGCGCAATTCACAAACTGGCAATGACGCAGTTCAGTATAGTTATTGCCGCCTTCAAACAGCCCCACGCCGGCGTAACAAAAACGCATGTATTCCAAGGTGTCATTGTCACAGGCACCATGGTTGCCCACTTGCATATAGACGATGTTCAAGGTTTCTGGATTGCCCGAACTGTTGTCAATAATTTCCCCCGCCGAGTTGTCATTCATCGAAGTCAGGATGATCGGGGAGCAAGGATAGTTGAAATCAAAATCCACACTATCACACGTCAGCGCTGCGCTGCCGCTCCCCGAGTCTGGATCATAACCGTAAACATTTGGGTCCAATGAGTCCGAAAATTAAATCACCGTCGCTCCGGTGCCTTGGCCAAAGAGGATTGGGCCGCTGACATTCACTCCGCCGCTGATCAAATAGGTTTCGCCCCCGGTGAATCCATTGCTCCCATCCGAATCCACCGTCACATAATCCAGCACCACACCGGGTCTTTGGCTGAAATCGGCCGAGACGATTTGAATCCGGTTGGTTTCCGTCACAAACTCCGGTCCGGGCGGCATCTGCCGATGATTGGAGGCCATGCGGGAAAACAATGCCTGGCCTTGGGTGTCTGGCCTCGCGCCTTCGCTTGGTTTTGACGCCACAGGCCGGGGATTGGCGCCGGCCGCCAAGGGCAACGCATTCAGGTCGTCGGCCAGATCAACCAGCGGCACTTCTTCAATCAGGAAGGTTCGGCCCTGAAGATGCAGCCAGCGTTTATAGACGAGACTTGCGGAGCTGGAAGCTCTCATGGCAAAGGCTTTGCCGCGTGTCATGGTGAGGGAACCGAATTTCAACGTGTGGTCCTGTAGTCCGAACCAATCATCGGTTTGAGCAGGAATCTGTTCCGGGTCCGCCGTGCTGAAGAATTCGGTGACCAGTTGCAATGTGCTGTTGGCGTTGTCCAGTCCGAATTGATCCGGTGTGGGCGGTTGCTGCCGGAATACAAGATCGCACTCGTATCCTCCACGGCGATAGGTACAAACCAGATCTGCCTTGAACGTATTGAAGGCGTCGAAATAGGTCACTTGGTTGGAGCCGGCCCTGCGACGGCTTGAGCGTGGCGATGAACACGGTATTGCTACCGTCATCATAGCTCACGCAAAGTGGACGACTGCGGAGCTGCCGGCCATCGGGCGTAATGACTTCCAACACGCCGTTATGGATGTCAGCGGGAAAGTAAAGCTTGTGCCGGCCCTGTTCGGCCGCTGCGCCGCCCGTCGGCAGAATGGAAATCTGTTCCTTGGACTCCGTCAACTGGCCGAAACTGTTGGTATAGTTCATCCCCGTGGCCAGCTCGGTGTAGCGGTGGACGCGGTTGGTCCCGTTCTCAATCGTGGTCTATTGCAGGACGCGATAATCCGCACCGCGTTCAGTAACCGCATAGCCACCGGCAACCTGTCCTTGTGTCCTGGCGACAGCTACAACCAATAACGTGATACTTAACCATGAAATTTTCATAGCATTGAAAAAAATCCGAGGAATGAATGCACCACGAAGACAACCCGTTGAAAGATAACTGCATTTCCTCCGGCGAAGAATCCCGCCAGCTGTTTACCCAAAACCTTCCGCCCGTTTGATCTCATACAATCCCTTTTCCCGATATGCCATCCCACAACTGGTGCATCCAATTAGTGACGAATCCTTTTTACCACCCAGCATTAAGTCAACAAACAAACAGTCGCATTGCAATATATTTTTCTTATGAATTCCAAATTCGTGAAATTAATTGACTGCCATGACCGGCGGCCTAACCTGCCGGCATGGATCACGCACCCGGTTTTCTCAAAATTGTGACCGACGCCAAAACGCGCGTCCGCGAAATCTCCATCGACCAGGCCCGCGCCTGGCTCCGGCAAAATCCCAAGGTGGTATTGCTGGACGTGCGCGAAGATTCCGAATGGCAGGCGGGACACGCCGCCGAAGCGGTGCACCTGGGCAAGGGCATCTTGGAACGCGATCTGGAGAAGATGTTTCCCGATCCGCAGACGGAGATCATCATGTATTGCGGCGGCGGGTTCCGGTCGGCGCTCGCCTGTGACGCGGCGCAAAAAATGGGTTATCGCAGCGTCCACTCACTTATCGGCGGTTATAAAGGGATGGCGGCAGCCGGCTGGCCGGTGAAAAGCGGCGACTAGCCCGGCGGCCCGTCACCATTTTTTATTCCGGTAGGCAACCACACGCGGCTCGGTTTCGGCGGAATATTCCGCCACCAGATCCTTCAGGTGCATCAGCATCCAGGGCTGGGAGAAGTTGTTGCCATTCTTGGTGAAGACGAGGTCGTCGGCCAGAAAGACCGCAGAGTGGATGGCATTGCCATCCCGGTTCAGCAGGAATACCAGGTCGCCGTAGGCCGTGGGCCTGGCGATTTCATAGTAATTGGCTTTGAGATAGGGGGTGGTGAATTGGGGATCAGAAAAGCGGTTGTCCGGCACCTCATTGAAGAAATTCATCGTGCTCCAGTGGCAATCCATCACCGGATCGCCCGCCGATGACGGCTGCGGGAAGGTATAAAGCCGCTGCCGGGCGAATTGCGGCAGGAAATAGAGGATGCTCATCGAAATGCCGTCGGGAACACGCTTGAATGATTCCAGCAGCGGGCGGACATCCTTCATCTGAAGGCCGCGGTCCCAATAGCCAACGAGCTTGTCGATGTCCGTATCCGGCCAGATCCGCACGCGCACCATCACCGCGGACTGGCAGGAAAGTATTTTGAGCAGGCGCAGGCGCTCGTTCTTATCCGGCACCTGGCGCAGCAGGATTTCCAAATCGCTGAAATATTGGTTGTCGCCCCGGGGATAGAGCAATTTCTTCAACGAAGCCACCACCGAGGAACGCACCTGTCCATCCGCAAATTTCTCCTCGAAGTGCCGGCCCACAAAACAAAACGGGAAGTGCATGAAATGGTTCGTGTCGGAATGTGCCAGCACGGCATACAGCTTCGCCCGGGTTTCGGGCTGGAGGGAAAACACCAGTTCATCGTCCGGCGCGATCATGGTGTCCGCCCCGGAAACCGACATCAGCGCCGGCGACAACGCCCGGTCGATCTCCTTGGCCGCCACGCCGCAGGATTGCATCAGGCCGCGAACCCGCTCGGGCGTGAGGCCTTCGAAGGTCCAGGTCTCGGTGGGGGTTTTGTCGAGTTCAAACGCCACGTATTCTTCCGGCTGCTCCAGATCGATGTCCCGCGTGACGAATTGCCCCCAGGGTGGCGGGTCTTTCTGTTCCAGGATGGTGCGGGAGCCGGCCAGGGCCTGGGCATTGGGGATCCCGGTGTCGCCTTTCTCCAGGTTGCCCCGGGACCGACCCGCCACCAAGCCGTAAGTAATCAGCCCGGATGCCGCCACCAAGGCCACGCTGAAAATAACCAAACCGACGAGGCTTAATTGGACGAGAATTCCCCCATTGGTGGAGGATTTGCCGTCGGGAGGAGAATGCTTCATCCTTTTTACAGCCATACAAATCAGACAGTTACAATGCCACGCCGGGCAAAAACCTCAAGCAATTAGTAGATGGCTCGACGGTTGGGACACATGTGCGGGTATCAAAGCAAAGGCGGCACGCCCGTTTGGAGTTCCGCGTTTACGCGGCGAATGCGGCATTGGCCGAGGCCGCCTGAAGGCGGAACTCCGAACGGGGGGAGACAGTGCGCGCCGATGCACGCAAGCAGTGGCTGGGCGGCGCGCGCAGGGACCGCGGCAATCAACCGGCGGCCGGCTGGCCGGCCGGGGAGGCGGCCCGCCCGCGGGAACAAACGCGGTTGAGGGCGTTGGCGACCGGGACAACTTTTTCACGGGAGCACTCGCCCATCAGGCAGATCTGGATCCAGTTTTTCCGGCGCAGGTAGCCGCTGTTGTAACTCAAAAGATAACCGGCCTCCTGCATGGCTTCACCGATCCGGACGGAATTCAATTCCGGCGGCAGCGCGATGGTGATCACCGCCGGCAGGGTCCGGGCCTCGCTGCCGACCAGGGCAAAACCCGATTCCGCCAGGCGCGAACGCAGCCCGGCGGACATTCCGGCAATTTCCTCAAAACGCTTCTCCAGATCCAACCGGCGGACGGCGGCATGCAGGGCGTGCAGCAGATTGGACGAGAAGGTGAACGGGATCCCCTGCTCCTGCGCGTAAAAACCGAGGTCGAGATAACGCGGCAGCCGGTCCGGCGCGGGGGCCACCTCATGTTGGTAAAAAACCATTGCCAGTCCCGGGTACGCCCGCAATCCCTTGCCGCTGGAGCCCGACGCCAGGTAGGCCCCGCTCAAATCCACCGGCATCGTCCCGAGGGTGCTGATGCAGTCCAGGCACAGTTTGGTTCCCGCCCCGCCGCACAAAGCCTGGAGTGCCGGCAGATCGTTGAGCACGCCGCTGGATGTCTCGCAATGGACGCACCAAAGCCAGCCGGGCGCGGGCCGGGCGGAAAGTTTTCTTTCAACCGCGGCCAGGTCCAGCGGTTCGCCCCACGGGAATTCCAGCGTGTCAAATTCCAGCTTGAACCGCCGGGCCTGTTCCACCAGGCGGTTGCCGAATTCCCCGTTGCTCAACACCAGGCCCGGTTGGTCCAGCAGCGACAATTGTCCGGCAACCGCGTCGTTGGCCAGCGTGCCGGAGCCCATCAACAACTCCACCTTGCGGGCGCGGACCAGGTCGCCAAGGATCTGTTTGGCGCCCTGAAAATCCTTTTGGAAACTGTCGTTGCGATGGGATTCGGGGGCCTGTTCGAACGCGCGCCGCACTTCCCGCCGCACGGCGACCGGGCCGGGCAGAAAGTTGACCGCGCTGGGATGAAACGAGCGCGCGGGCGACGAACGCAGGAATTCACGGGCCGTGACCTCGAAGGTTTCCAGCGTCACATACATCGGCTGGAATTGTGCGTCGCCGCCGCCGACCAGCGGGCCGAAGGGCACGAAGCCAAGATGCTGGTAAAGCTTCGCCTGCCGCGTGGTGCCGGAGATGATCGCGAGGTCGTAGCCTTTTTCGACGCCGTGCTGCCAGAGCAGCGCCAGAATTCCCTGCAACACCTGGCCGCCGCGCATGCCGCGGAATTTTTTTTCGATGGCCAGCAGCCGGATTTCACAGATCGTCCGCCCCGGGGGCAGATACGAATCCAGCTCCGGCACCTTTTGGTCGAGCGAGAACGGCCGCTGCCCGCGCACGGCCAGCATGCCGGCGAGCTTCTGCTGGCTGAGACAGATCAGATACGTGTTGTCGGCATGAAACTTGTCCACCAGCCGCTGGGCGGCGGAGGGCTGATGCTGCGGGATTTCCTCGACGAAGGTCCGGTAATTGAGGCGATGAATCTGCTCAAACTCCCAGCCTTCCGTCGCCAGCTTGAACACCAGCGGTTCCGATGGATTCATAATTTGGGTATCTCCGGTTTGGGTGCCACGCTGCGTCGGGCCGACCACAACGTGATTTCCTCGAGGCAATTTTTCCGGTGTGCAAATAAAACCATCGCCGATAAAACGGCCGTCAGCGTGGTTGTCCAGGCATCGTGCGCCAACCACAGGCTGGCCGGCGGCAGGCAGGCAAAGGCGAACATCCCCGGCAGGACGCTCTTTCGCATCAGAACGTAGCCGGCGAGAAACAACGCGGCAACAGTCAGGGCCAGCCGGTAATCAAACATCAGCAAGGCGCCGAGGGACGTGGCCGCGCCCTTGCCGCCGCGCCAGCACAAGGGAGCGGGCCAGATGTGGCCGGCAACGACGCCCAGCATGGCCAGCAAGGCGAGATGAGGATTGTGGGTCCAGGCCAGCGCCCCCCAAACCGCCAGCGCGCCCTTGGCCAGATCGCCGGCCACCGTCAGCCCGAATCCGGGTTTGCCCAGCACGCGACCCACGTTGCGCGCGCCGGTGCTGCCGCTTTCGATTTCCCGGATGTCCCGGCCGGTGCGCGCCCGGACGAGGTAATAGCCGGTGGCGAGACAGCCCAGGAGATAAGCGCCAAGCAGACAGCCGGTCGCTTGAAGCCAGTTCGCAGACTGCAAATGTTCGTTCCACGCCATGTGGCCAGCCACGATCCGATGGTTTGCGCCAGTCTAAGCCCAATGCCGCGCGTAGCGAAACATTTATTTGTCGGCCGGGTGATTTAAAATCTGCCGACCGGCTTTGCAACTGACCGGCGGCAGGATGCCGCCATCACTGGCATGCACGGATGCGTGCCGCCACCCGCGGAGGCAGCCGTCCTGGTCCACAAAGCGGGACGAATGCGGCTTCCAGCCGCGTTCCCAAGCCGGAACCAGCGTCCACTTACAACCGCCGGCGTCCGCCGCGCGGCTTTGTCTCGACAGCTGGTTGAATTCACGATAGTTTTTTTTTTGCCAGGGCCCATGGAATGTGGACTTACGAACCCCGCCAGGGCCGGAAGGCAGCAACGGTAGTTTGCTCCGTATCTGCCGTGGTCACCCTGGCATTTTGAATTTTGAGTGCGGAAGGCGAAGTGCGGAATTCAGCACCTCGCCCGGCGCGGGAGATACTCCGCACTGCGCGCTCCGAATTCCACACTCAAATGAGCTATCAGGTCATTGCCAGAAAATATCGTCCGCAACGTTTCGCCGATGTCGTCGGCCAGGAACATGTCACGCAGACGCTGGCGAATGCCATCGGGCAAAAGCGCATTGCCCACGCCTACCTGTTTTGCGGCCCCCGGGGCACCGGCAAGACCACCATTGCCCGCATTTTTGCCAAATGCCTGAATTGCACCGGCGGACCCAAGGTGGACTTCGACGACGAGGATTCCCGCTGCATCGAAATCACCGAGGGCCGGTCGCTCGACGTGCTGGAAATCGACGGGGCCAGCAACAACGGCGTCGAACAGGTCCGCGAACTCCGCGAAACCTGCAAGTATGCGCCCGCCAATTCGGCCTTCAAGATTTACATCATTGACGAGGTCCACATGCTCTCGACGGCGGCGTTCAACGCCTTGCTGAAGACGCTGGAGGAACCGCCGGCCCACGTGAAATTCATGTTCGCGACGACCGACCCGGAGAAGGTCCTGCCGACGATCCTTTCGCGCTGCCAGCGTTTTGACCTGCGCCGGATTCCCAGCGCGCTCATCACGAAGCACTTGGAGCACATTGCCCGGCTGGAAAAAGTGACGATTGACGCGCCGGCGCTCCTGGCCATCGCGCGCGGCGCCGACGGCGGAATGCGCGACGCCGAATCCACGCTCGACCAGCTCATCAGCTTTTGCGGGGACAAAATCGAGGAAGCCGACGTGCTCTCCATGTTTGGACTGGCCGCCCAAAGCCAGGTTCTGGGCTTGAGCCGGGCCGTCCTCGCCGGCGAAATCCAGACGGCGCTGGGACTGGTGAACGAACTGGCGCAAAGCGGCAAGGATCTCGGACGCCTGCTTTCCGACCTGCTGAATCATTTTCGCAATCTCCTCATCTTCCAGGTCTCGCGCGGCGATTTGAATCTGCTGGAGGTTTCCGAGGCCGAGGTTGCGGCGCTCAAGGAACAATCCGGTCCGGCCAGCACCGAATCATTGACGCGAATTTTGGAGGTTTTCACGGATGCCGAACTGCGCCTCCGCGACACCGCCTCCAAAAAGATCCTGATCGAAGTCACGATGCTCAAGGCCATCGAAGCCCGCCAGGCGGTCAGTCTCGACTCGATTTTGAAGCAGCTCAACCAGTTGCGCGGCCAGAGCGGCGCCAGCGCCCCGCTGGCGTCGCCGGCCTCGGACGCGGCGGCAATTCCCCCTCCGCGCCCCGCCGTCCAGCCGTCGCAAAAAAGTCCGCCGCCCCAGGCCATCAGCCACGAAGCTCCCGCCCAAAGCCAGGCGGCGGCGCCCGCCGAAGCCCCGCCGTCAGCCGATGATCTGGCCGGCTTGTGGACCAGGCTGATCGAGGCCGTCGGCCGGGTCAGTCCGTTCACCCGGAGTTATCTCGTGGATGCCCAGCCTATTTCGTTTGCGAAGAACATTTTTACGATTGGCTTTGATCCGGAATTTGAAGACCACCTGGGTCTCGTGGACAACGCCCGCAATCACACATTACTCCAGACCAAACTGGCCGAGCTCGGCCACGCGAACGCCCAGATCAAATTCACCAAAACGGACGCGTCCACCCACCGGGTGCCGCCACCCGCCCCGGCCATGTCCTCTGCCCCCGCCACCGCAAAACCAACAGCTCCGCCGGAGCGCCGTGCCGGAGAAACCCCGGCTCCGGCAGCAACGAAGGAAAAGCCGGCGTCGGTTGCCTTCAACAAAAGCGATTTCAAGAACGACCCGCTGATTCAAAAGGCGCTGGAAATTTTCAAGGGCCAGATTGTGGAAGTCCGCGCCTGAACATTTGTTGCCATTCAACCACTCAACGACTTAACGAATCATGTCCAGCATTGGAAAACTGATGAAACAGGCTGCGCGCATGCAGCAGCAGATGGAACAAGTCCAGTCGCAACTCGCCACCCGCACCGTCGAGGCCACCAGCGGCGGCGGCGCGGTCAAGGTGACGGCCAAATGCGATGGCAGCATCGCGGCCGTCAAGATCGACCCCCAGGCGCTCAATCCGTCCGACGCGCAACTGCTCGAGGACATGATTGTGACCGCCGCCAACCAGGCGTTGGGGCAGGCCAAGGACATTTCCAACGCTGAAATGGGCAAGGTCACGGCCGGGTTGAGCCTGCCGGGGATGGGGTGAAACGTTGAATCCTGAATCGTTAAATTGTTGAATCGGAAGGCATGTCGAGGAACGGCTCAACGATTAAACGGTTCAACGATTCAACCTTCTGACAGTTTAACATGTTGCCCGATTCCATCACCGCGCTGATCATCGCGCTGGGCAAGCTGCCCGGCGTCGGGCCGCGTTCCGCCGAGCGCATCGCGCTGCACCTCGTCCAGACCGATTCCGCGGTGGTGAAACAGCTGGCCGACACGATGCTTCACGCCCGGGAAAAAATCCAGTTTTGCACCACCTGCGGCGCATTGACCGAGAAGTCCCCCTGCCCGATTTGCGCGGATCACCGCCGCGATGCCGCGCTGGTATGCGTCGTCGAGCGCGCGGTGGACATTTTGAGCGTTGAAAAATCCGGCACGTTTCGCGGCCGGTTTCACGTGCTCGGCGGAAAAATCTCCCCGCTCGACGGCGTTGAACCCGAGGACCTGCAGATCGCCGGGTTGGAGAGAAGGCTGGCGCAGGAGCCGATCAAGGAAGTGGTCATCGCGCTGGGCACGGACGTGGAGGGCGACGCGACGGGTTTTTACCTGGCCAAACGCCTGGCGCGCCCGGGCCTGAAGATCTCCCGCATCGCCTACGGGCTGCCCGCCGGCAGCGGATTGGAATTTGCCGACGAACTGACCTTGAGCCGGGCGCTGGAGGGGCGGCGGGAAATGACGAATGACTAGACCCTAATGACTAAGGAATGCGAAATAATGAAGGCCAGAACTCCCAAGGCAGCCGCTGCAGATTCGTCATTATGGTTTGGTAATTCCTTGGTCATCAGGGCTTAGTCATTCGTCATTTATATTTGCGCCATGAACCCACCAAAGATTGTTGTGTTTGACCTGGGCAAGGTCCTGGTGGATTTCGACTACTCGATTGCCGCCCGCAAGATCGCCGCCCGGAGCAGCAAATCCCTGCCGGAAATCAAGGTGCTGATCGAGCAATCGCGCTTCATTGTGGATTACGAAACCGGTGGGGTGACGCGCCGGGAATTTTACGACCGGGTGTGCGAAGCCACCGGTTTTGGCGGCACGCTGGAGGAGTTCGGGGCATTTTTTGCGGACATTTTCACGGAGATGCCGGCCATGACAGCGCTGCACGCGGAACTTCGCGGGCGCGGCATCCCGACCTACATTTTTTCGAACACCAACGACCTGGCCGTCGAACACGTCCGGCGAAATTTTCCGTTCTTCGCCAACTTCGACGGCTACATTTTTTCCTACGAGGTGGGCGCCATGAAGCCCGACGGCAAAATCTATGCGGCGCTGGAGAAACTGGCCGGCCGGCGCGGCGCGGATATCATTTATCTGGATGACCGGACGGACAACGTGGCGGGCGGCGCGGCGCGCGGCTGGCGGGCCATCCTGCACGAAACGCCGGAAAGAACGCGTGCGGCAGTGGAAGAACTTCAGCTGTAGGACAGACGCCGTAGGCCGGTTTATTCGAGCCACAGGCTCGACGCTACAACTAATTCAAGCGCGGCTTGGCCGGTTTGAGGCCGACTTCGCGGGCGATGTCGTCAAACTCCTCGTGGCTGACAGTCTCCAGCCGCTTGCCGCGGGCCTTGAGCTTTTCGTTGATCTTGATGGCCTTTTCGGTCATCTGGTCGTGCGTTTCTTCCGTGCCGCCGACCAGCGCAAAGTTCGGCCCGGTGGTGAGGCGCTTGTGGCCGTCGGAATCCAACCCGACGCCCAGGATGATCGCTTTGGGTTTTCTCTTTTTAGGGGCGCTGGCCATCAACCCAAACTAAGTGCGGTTGCCGTCGCGGTCAAGCCGCGCGGGTGATTGTCATGGCGATTTGTGGCCGCGGACGTCCGTCCGCGCTAAATTGGAGAAGCCTGCGCCGACTGACGTCGGCGGCGGCTTCGTTTCTCCCGCCCAATCATTCACGGCGCGGACAGGCACGGTCAGGGGACGCCCATTTGAAGTCCGATCATCCGTCCGGCCAACGATTCAGACAGCGATATTTCTTTGTGTTTCTTGACTAACATGGAGCACTTCCTACATTGCCTCATTTCCGCTGAGTGATCTGGATGCGCTTTAATTCTATGAATGGCCGTTGGGCTAATCTTGTCAGCATATCTTTGGTAATATTTGCCAGCCTCGTGATCACCTGGCAGATCAGGCATTGCGCAGGAGACCAGGGAACCGCAATACATTCATCTTTGACGCAGTCCTTTATTCGGGGAGAGAGACTGGCCGGGATTACCAATATCGTGCCCAGAAATCACGAACCGGTGCCGTTCTCGGAAAAGGCGGTGTATTATGATTTGGTGTTGCCCGGGAACGTGTCGGTCTTCCTGACAAACATGACGGGTCCAACCAATTACAACCGGATCATGTATTATTATTACCTGACCTATTATCTGTTTCCGCGCGAGGTGGGAACGAGTTTGGATCATAAAACCTGCATCACCAAGGACCGCCTGCTCGGCAGGACATCCGAATCCAGTCAGGAAATCCACACCAACGGTTTCGATTTAAGGTTTGACATATCACCAGCCCGAATGGAGGTGACCGCACTGAGCGGAATTCCTGTGAGATTTCCAACCAATCCGGCTTGGTTCAACTCCAACCATGACACCGGCATGGCCTTTCTGCTTCCCTTGTTGACGGCTTTGGCGGGAATGTGGCTGTTTCGCTTTTTGTTTCCCGCCCTGGGCGGGCAAATGCCGCTGCTGGAACAGCTGGCGTGCGGCCTGGGACTGGGAATGATGGCCGTGGCCGCGCTCACGCTGGGCATCAAATTGTGCGGCTGGCATGGATACCATCTGGTGTTCCTCTTGGCCGGCGTGGGCGCCATCGCGGAAATCTGGCACAACCGCAATGTTTATGGGGCCAGGGTTGCCGGCGGTCGCAGGAAGGTGGTCCACCGTCCCGTCAGCTTCACACTTTTGGCGGTTGGCGCGCTGGTGTTTCTGGTTTTCTTCCGGCTGGCCGGCTTGCAGGGGGTTGTGGAATACGACGCAGTCATGGCGTGGTCACTCAAAGCAAAGATAATCCATCTCTACACCGGAAACGAGATCGTGCAATGGTTTTCCAATCCGCGCCTGGCGCATGCGCATCTCGATTATCCCACCCTCGTCCCCTCGCTGCACGCAGCCACGTATGATTCGATCGGTCAGGTGGACGATTATGTCACCAAGTTCTGGCCCGCCTGGATGCTGTTTTTTCTCCTGGCCAGCCTGGCCTCATTGAACCGGGGCGGAAGCGGCCGGTTTCATGCCCCGCATTTTGCCGTCCTGGGCCTGCTATTATTGCCGGCCACCCAGAAATACGTTCAAATGGAAGGAGGTACTTTGCCCATGATTTTCTTCACCGTCATGGGCTTTGTGCAATGCGCTTTGTGGCTGGTCGGAAAAGACCACGTCCGGCTTGGGCTTGGCCTGACGTTTCTGTTGGGAGCGGCGATGTCAAAGTTTGAGGGCTTCATTTTTCTGGCCTTGGCAGGAAGCTGGCTGCTGCTGGTGCCTTCGGCGCGGCCCGGGTTGCGAGCGCCGCCCAACCTCTGGCGGGTGCTTGCGTTCTGGTTTCTGGCAGCTCTGCCCTTTGTTTGCTTGCGCGTTCAAATACCCGTTTTGCACTTCGAGTCGGGCTGGGCGGGCTACGCCCTGCACAATCCCGGCACCACGCTTTCAAATTGTCCGTGGATCTTCATGATCCTGCTCGCCCGGTTGTTTGTGAGTTCCGATTTTGCCGATTGGAACGGCGAGGGTGGCGGAATGCATTGGACCGGCCGATGGGATGGATTTTCGTCATTGTATAATCATACGACGCTCGGGCTGGCCTGGCTCGGTTTGTTCATGACCGTGGCCTGCTGGTTTGCGATGCCTGCCCGCCGCCAGGCCGCTGTCTGGGCGCTGGCGATGCTGGTTGGGGCCATAGCCGCGTTCAGCCTGGTTTTTGCCAGCCTGTTCAACGTCACCAACCTGGTCTCAGCCATCGGTTATACAGAAGATCACATCGCCGGCCGGTACCTTTTGCCCATATTGTTGGCCTGGTTCGCCACAATAATGACCCTGTTCTTTGCCAATTGGCAATCGTCCCTGGCGACTCCGGTTCCAGAAAACCTGGTCACCAATTCATCAGCAACCCTCAAATCCCCGGACCGGAACCGGCCCAGGTTAAACGGCGGTTTCTGGCTTGCCCTGGTCTCCCTGGCGATCATGGTTTCGGGAGTATTTGTCCTGCCGAACAATAAATCCGCCTGGCCGGAGCAGCTCGCGCCAAATGATGCGGTTAAGAATTCTCTGGACAGTTCGGAAACCAACGCGCTCGAAGAAGGCGAAGCGCAAGCGAGAATGGCGGCGGCCATGCAGATGGACAAGGCCGGAAGATGCGCTGAAGCTCTGCAAGCGTATCGTGAAGCTGCCCGCCTCTACCCAACCAACTCTTTTGTATTGAATAAACTGGCTTGGAGCCTGGCGATGAATCCGATGAAGGAATTGCGCAATGGCGAGGAAGCCATACGACTTGCCAGCCTGGCGGTGGAGTTGACCGGCCAGCAACAACCAATGCTTTTGGAAACCCTTGCCGCCGCCTATGCCGAAAACGGCCAGTTTTCAAAAGCCCGTCAAATTGCCCAAAACGCACTTGCCCTCTCGGTGTTGAAGGATCAGCCAAAAGCAGGCGAGGCAATCAGTCATTTCCTCGCCACACTCCCGATCAGCCGGCCGCCGGGTAGGACGAATGGGCTATAGCCCAATATCCCCGCTAAGAAGGACCCGTTTGTTCCGATGGACGGCGGCAGCCAGCGCCGGCGCTAATCCTGCGCTCCGCGGACGGGCACGGTCACAGGCCGCCCGTTGTCAGCGGCACCCAGATTCAGAAGAAACGGCACGGCCACCTTCGCCCATTCTTCCGGCGTCGGATAGCCCGCGGCCGATCCGCCAAAACAGCTCCGCAGCATGTCGGTGTTGATGATGCCGGGGTTCAGCGGCACGGCGGCCATGCCCGGCGGCAGTTCCTGCGCCAGCGCCTGGGTGAGACCTTCGATCGCCCACTTTGTCGCACAATACGGCGCGACTTCGGCGCTGGTGGAGCGCCCCCAGCCGGAGCTGAAATTCACGATGACCCCGCTCCGGCGCTTCACCATCCCGGGCACAAAATGGCGGATGACATTTGCCGGACCGCTGAGGTTCGCCCCCACCACCTCAGCAAACTCCTGCGCACCCACCTCCCAGAGCGGCGCGTTGCGGTTGATCCGCCCGGCATTGTTCACCAGCAAATCCGGCGGGCCAGGCGATTTCAAAACCCGTCCGGCCCAAGCCGCGACCGGCGCGTCGAGGGAAACGTCCACGACCGCAAAATCGTTTGGCGCAGCGAATTGCTTTTGAAGCCGGGCGATTTCCATCTCCGACCGGCTGCAGCCGGCCACGACGTGGCCGAGCCGGATGAATTCCTCCGCCATCGCGCGGCCGCAACCGCGCGAGACGCCGGTGATCAGGATGACTTTTGGTTTCTTATGCATTTGATCCGTGTCCATCCGTGTTCATCCGTGGTTAAAATATTTTCTGCGGCAGGGTTGCAGACTTAGCCAGTGCTGGAAGAACAGGCTAAAGCCTGAACTCCAACGCGCGGACGAGCTGTCCGCGCCCCGGTCTCAGGTTCGCGGATTGAACTTGGACTCGTGCGCGAGCTGTTCCCATAACTTTTTCTCCGCGTCGGTGACTTTGGCCGGCACGGCGACGCGGGTGATCACAAACAAGTCACCATGTGCGCCGTTGCGCACCGGCAGGCCGCGGCCGCGCACGCGGAGCTTCTGGCCGTTCTGCGTGCCGGGCGGAATCTTGATGTTCACTTTGCCATCCAACGCGGGCACGGACAGGTTTGCGCCCAGCACGGCCTCCCACGGCGCCAGCTCGGCCTCGTAAATCAAATTATGCTCCTCGACCTCGAAGTCGGGATGCCGGGCCAGCCGCACGCGCAAATACAAATCTCCCGCCGCGCCGCCGCCGGGGCCGGCTTCGCCGCGGCCGGCCACGCGCAATTTCTGTCCCTCGGTCACGCCGGGCGGAATTTTGACCTGGTGGGCCTCGGTTTTGACCGAGCGTCCGGCCTGATGGCGCACGTTGACCGTGCGCACCGACCCGCGCAAAACCTCATCGAGCGTGACCAGGATGTCGCCTTCGATGTCCCGTCCGCGCTCGGCCGGTTCCTCGTCGGCAAACCCCTGGCCGCGGCCAAAGCCGGCGCCACCGCCCCGCATGCGCGAGCCGAACATTTGCTCAAAAAAATCGCTGAAGCCGGTGCCGCCGAACTGAAATTCATATTCTTGGTGACCGGCACGGCCGCCCGGGAAAGGCTGGCCGCCGCCGAAATTCTCCCAGCCGGAGGGCGGACGAAAATCCGCGCCGGATTTCCAGTTCGCGCCCAGCTCGTCGTACTTTTTACGTTTGGCGGGGTCGCCCAGGACCTCGTAAGCCTCGTTGATTTCCTTGAATTTCTCCTCGGCCTTCTTCTTGTCTTTGGCGACGTCGGGATGATACTGCCGCGCGAGTTTGCGGAAGGATTTTTTAATTTCCTCGTCGCTGGCCGCGCGCGTCACGCCGAGGGTTTCGTAATAATCTTTATATTGAACGGGCATAGGCGCCGCCTTTGTTCAAGGCAGCCTGAGAAGGATGTGCCAGCGGGTGCAGATTGTCAAAATTTCGGTTGGCCGGGTAGTGTCCTAATTTAAGGAGCGCGGCATTTATGCCGCTTCATCGTCCCTTGTCATTGGCGCGGTGAAGCGGGCTGAAGCCCGCGCTCCAACGCCAAATTAGGACACTACCGTTGGCCGCATCAGGTGCCCGCCATTTGAAATGGTGCGTCCAGCCGGCTATTTCCTGCTCTTGGTGTTGTCCACGCTGAGATAGTGCGCGCCGGCCACGTCGCCATCGCGATGCCAGACCTTGAGCAGGATCTGGTCGCCCCTGGCCTGCCGGCCGAGTTTGACCGCATCGGCAGCACTGTTCACCGGTTCACGATTGATTTCGACAATGACATCGCCACGCTGCAAACCGGCCTCGGCGGAATTTGAATCCTGGTCCACGTCGGTGACCAGTGCGCCCTGGATGTCTTTCGGAGCGCCCAATTGGCGTCTTAAGCTGTCCCCGGGGCTGTCCAGGTCTGATACCGTCACTCCGTCCAGCGAGTCGGCCATGGAGCTGCCCCTGGAGGATTTGGGATCATCCCGGTTGCTGGGCGGCGCCGACAGCTGGGGGGAGGATTCGGCCAGATCAACGGTGATGGTCTTTGTCTGCCCTTTGCGGAGCACGTTCAGCGTGGCGGGGATTCCCGGGGCACATTCGGAAATCGCCAGCATCAGGGCAGGCGCATCGGCGGTCTCCTTGCCATTCAACGCCACGATGACGTCGCCTGGTTTGATGCCGGCTTTTTCCGCCGGACTGTTGGTCATGATATCCCGGACGAGCGCGCCATTCTGATCGGGCAGATTAAACGCCTTGGCCAGGCCCGGGGTGATTTCCTGCAGGTAAACGCCGATGTAGCCGCGGCTCACCTTGCCACCGGCAATGAGGCGCTCCATGACGTGGCGCGCGAGGTTGACCGGCACGGCAAAGCCGATGCCCTGATTGCCGCCGTTGCTGTTCGGAACAATGGCGGTGTTGATGCCAACGAGCCGCCCTTCGGCGTCCACCAGCGCACCGCCGGAATTCCCCGGATTGATCGCCGCGTCAGTCTGGATGAAATCCTGGTATTGATTGAAGCCGGCCAGGCCGTTGCGACCCAATGCGCTGACGATGCCCATGGTCACGGTCTGGTTCAACCCGTAAGGATTGCCGATGGCCAGAACCATGTCGCCAATTTCCAGCTGTTCGCTGTCGGCCAGCGTGATGGCCGGCAGACCCTTCGCATCGATTTTCAAAACCGCCACATCCGTGGGCGGGTCGGTGCCAATGACCTTGGCGGTATACTGCTTCTTATCTTCGCCGAAGGAAACCTTGATTTCATCCGCGCTATCCACCACGTGATTGGCCGTCAGGATATAGCCGTCGGGCGATACAATGACCCCGGAACCCAGGCTGCGTTCCCGGCGCGTCCTTTCGCGGCTGTCGTCCGGGATCTGATCGCCAAAGAACTGCCGGAAAAACGGGTCATTCAACATCGGGTTGCGCAGGGGGCGCATGTGCACGATGTGCGTGGAGTAGATGTTGACGACGCTGGGCGCGGCCTTTTTGACCACGGGTGCGAGGCTGGCACCCAGTTTGGCGTCCCGGTTGACGGGCGTGGTTTCGACCTTGATCGCCGGTTCAACCCCCTTGCCCCACAAGGTAACGTGGAAAACGGCAGCCACGACCAGCGCGCCCGCCAGCCCCGAAAGAAAACCTGTCAATGACTTGGAAGCCTGTCTCATAGTTTAGTGAAACTATTGACACCGGCCGGGCCTGTTTGTTCAAGCCGCCGTAACCTATTTGGGCGGCTGGGCTTGCTGCTGCTGGGCGGCTTTTTCGACGTCCTCGGGTTTGATGACTTCGATCTTCGCGCCCTTCTTCATTTCATCCAGCGAAGGCACCTTGACGATGTCGCTGGTGAGCGGAGCGGGCGGGGTCGGATGCTCGGCAGAAAGCAGTTCCACTTCAAAAATCAGGACGGAATTGGGGGGGATGCCGGGCCGGCCTTGTTCACCGTAGGCAAGTTGCGAGGGGATGAACAATTGCCACTTGGAGCCGGCCTTCATTTGCTTGAGCGCCTCCGTCCAGCCCGGAATCACATTGCCGACGGGAAATTGCGCCGCTTTGCCACGCTTGTAGGAACTGTCGAATTCCGTGCCGTCCAGCAACGTGCCCCGGTAATTGACGGAGACCACGTCTTCGGCCGCGGGCACTGTTCCGCTGCCATTGGTGATGACCCGGTATTGCAGGCCATCCGGCAGGGTGACAACGCCCGTGCTGTTTTTGTTCGTCGCCAGGAAAGCCTCGCCCTCCGCCTTGTTCTTTGCGCCGGCCGCCTCGCGCATTTGCTTCTGCTTGGCGACGACCGTTTTTTGGAATTCAGTCAGGACGTTGTGCATTTCTTCGGTCGTCAACAGGGTCGCCCCGCCGGACTGCAAATCCTTTATGCCGCGCACCAGAAAGTCGCTTTTAATGTCAATGCCTTGCGACTGGAATTGATGGCCCAGCATCATGCCGATGGCATAGCTGACGCGCGTCATTTCGTCGCTCAACACATTCGTGTCGGCCGGCGCCTTGGCGGCGGGAGCCTGGCTGGCGGCAGCAACCGGCTTGGCGGCGGCGGCCGCGGGTTTTGAATGAGAGGCGCAACCGGTCAGACCGGCAGCGCTCAGGGAAACAATCACAGCCCAGGTAATGGTCTTCATAGTTATTTAAATTTGAAGTCGGGATTATCGCGATATCAATTTAAAATGCAATTCTGTTTTACATTGAAAAAACGCCATTCAAAATGGTTCCCTTGCTGAACGAATCCGCTTACAATTTGTCGAAGTTGTGCTTATTCCAATGAGTCACCCTAAAATCAAGGCCCTGGCCTCCGTCGTTTTCGCAACCCTGGCAGGGTTTGTCATCATCGCCGGCTGCACCACCAAAGAGGTTTTGCCATCACCCCCGCGGGCGGCGCAAACCCAAACGGCCCCGGCGGCGGCCCCGGCCAAGCCTGTTTTGGCACCGGGACCGAACGACGCGCGCATCGCCTACGTCACGGCACGGTTGCTGGAGGAATTCCATTACTCATTGCAGCTGCTCGACAAGGAGCTTTCCCCGAAGTTTTTCGACGCGTATCTGGACGGGCTGGATCCGCGGCACGAGAATTTTCTGCAGTCCGACCTCGCCGAATTCTCGTTCTACCGGACGAACCTCGACACGTTTACCATGGGCACCAACGGCGCCAACCTCACCCCCGCGTATGCCATTTACCAGCGGTATCTGGAACGCATCCGCCAGCATGCCGACTACGTGAACGGGCTGTTGCAGGCGGACAAGTTTAAATTCAACACCGACGAACACATCCAGCTCGACCGGCGGCACGCCCCCTGGCCCGAGAACCTCGCCGCGGCGAAACAGCTCTGGTCGCAGCGGTTGCGCTTTGAATATTTGCAGGAGAAGCTCAGCCGTGAAATTTCACCGACCAACAGCAGTGTGATTTTGGCCCTGCCCCCGTCGGCCACCGCGGAAATCAGCGACACGCTGGCCCGGCATTACCGCTGGAATTTGCACATGGCAACGAACTGGGACAGCACCGACGTTTTGCAGTCGTATCTCAACGCGCTGGCGCATGCCTATGATCCCCATTCAGACTACTTCAACACCGAGCACGCGCAGGATTTTTCCATCAGCATGAGCCTGTCGCTCTTCGGCATCGGCGCCCAACTGACCGAGGATGACGGTTATTGCACCATCAGTTCACTCGTCCATGGCGGCCCGGCGGAAAAGAGCAAGCAGCTCCATGAAAAAGACCGGATCATCGCCGTCGCGCAGGGCAACAAGCCGACGGTGGATGTCGTGGACATGGAACTCGGCCGGGTCGTCCAGCTCATTCGCGGTTCGAAGGGAACCGAAGTGCGGCTGACCATCAGTCCGGCGGAAGACCGTGCCGCCCGCCGCGTAGTGACCCTGGTCCGCGATGAAATCAAGCTCGAAGACTCGGAAGCAAAGGCCCGGATCATCGAGTCGCCGAACGGCCATGGCGGCACGAACCGCCTGGGAATCATTGATCTGCCGTCGTTTTATGCGACGATTGATCTGCCCGGCAACCGGGATCATTCGACAGCCAAAAGCACCACCGCCGACACCGCGCGCCTGATCAAGAAGCTCAAGGCGGAAAAGGTCTCCGGCATCATCCTGGATTTGCGCAGCAATCCCGGCGGCTCCCTCGAGGAGGCCGTCCGGTTCACCGGGCTGTTCATCAAGGACGGCCCGGTGGTCCAAGCCCGTTCGCCGGAAGGCTCGGTCACCGTGGACAGCGACACCGACTCGTCGGTGCTGTACAATGGTCCGCTCGTCGTGCTGGTCAACCGCTTCAGCGCGTCAGCGTCCGAAATCGCCGCCGCCGCGTTGCAGGACTATGGACGCGCGCTCGTCGTGGGTGACATTTCCACCTTCGGGAAGGGCACGGTGCAGAACTTGAATCCGCTGCGTCCTTTCGTCTGGCCGGCCAGCCCGACGGCGACCAATGATCCCGGCACCGTCAAAATCACCATCCGCAAATTCTACCGTGTCAGCGGCGCCTCCACCCAGTTGAAGGGGGTGATGTCGGACATCATCCTGCCGGACCTGTTGAATTATTCGACGCAATTCGGGGAATCTGCGCTCGAAAATCCGCTGCCGTGGGACACCATTTCCCCCACGAACTACGCCAAGTTGAACCTGGTACAACCGTATCTGGAAGAATTAAGCCGGCGCTCGGCGGCACGCCTGGCCACGAACCGGGAATTCGCTTACACCCGTCAGGATATCGAGGACTTTCTGAAACGACAGTCCGATAAAACCGCCTCTCTCAACGAACATGAGCGCGTGAAGGAGCGGCAGGAAAACGACGCCCGCCAGAAGGCGCGCGAGGCGGAACGCGCCGCCCGTAAAAAGCCGGACGTGAAAATTTACGAGCTGACCGTCAAACAGGCCGATGAGCCCGGCCTGCCGCCAGCGCTGGGCGAAACCAACACGGTGACCGCCAAAGATCCGTCCGACGGCCTGACGGTGGCGAACTCAAACGGAACAGCTACCATCACCGTGCCATCCGAAAGCCCAACGGACGCCATGCTGGACGAAACCAAACAGATTCTTGAAGATTACATTTCCTTGATGTCATCGAACCAGGTGTTGATTGCCAAGTAAAGTGAGTGAACGCAGCGCCAAAGTCATCTGTCCAACCTGCAAAAAAAGGGGCAATTGGTTTTCCGGAAAATACGGCCCGTTTTGCTCGCATCGCTGCAAATTGATTGATCTCGGCAAATGGCTGGGCGGCGAACAGGTGATTTCCGAGCCGTTGCGCCCGGAGCATTTTGACCAGTACGCCGATCTGCCGCCCGGCGGGCATTTGGATTTGCCGGAAATGTAGGATCGGCGGCAATCGCTGAAATTGAAAAACATTGGACATTCAACTCCGATAAATCGCGAGGGCGCATCGACACCCAACGGTTGCCGCGCGCAGTTTCAGTGGATGTTGGACGTTCGATGTTGGATGTTCGAGGTTCGATGTTTCCAATATGAAACTGAAACTGGCGCTTAATCTCTTGGCGGTTTTCGGCGCGCTGAGCCTCTCTGCGCCCGCCCAACCCGCCAATCCCGGGAGCACGAACAAAACGGGGCTGGCCACCTTTGGCGGCGGCTGTTTCTGGTGCATGGAAGCCGTCTTCGAGCGGCTGCCCGGCGTCAAATCCGTCACCAGCGGCTTTGCCGGCGGCCACACCGCCAACCCGTCCTACGAACAGGTTTGCACCGGCACCACCGGCCACGCCGAAACCACGCAGATTGAATTTGACCCGGCGAAAATCTCCTATGAAAAGCTGCTCGACGTTTTCTGGCAGGCGCATGATCCCACCACGCTGAACCGCCAGGGCGCGGACGAAGGCACGCAGTACCGCTCCATCGTTCTTTACCACGATGACGCGCAAAAAGCGGCGGCGGAAAAATCAAAAGCGGCGGCGCAGAAAAATTTCAAGCACCCCATTGTCACCGAAATCATGCCGTTCACGAAATTTTACCCGGCCGGGGACTATCACCAAAAATACTACGACAACCATGCCAATGAGTTCTACCCCCGGGCGGTGATTGCCCCCAAACTGGAGAAGTTGGAAAGGGAAAAGGTGATCGAAGCAAAACCGCAGCAGTGAGCCGCGGATCGCACCGCGCGTCGGTGGCCACTGCCAAAGGAGTGCGGACAGCCCCCGCGTTCTGATAAAATTTTGCCAACGAACAAAAAACGGCGACCCGTTGCCGGATCGCCGTTTGGAATTGCGTGGCCGGGGGGATCAAATCCCCTTTTTGACCATGAGCTTGACCAGATCGCCCACGCGGCAGCTGTAGCCCCATTCGTTGTCGTACCAGCTGATGAGCTTGAAGAATTTCTTGTTCAGCTCGATGCCCGAGCCCGCATCAAAGATCGACGAGAGCTGGCAATGGATGAAATCCGAGCTGACCACTTCGTCGTCGGTATAACCGAGAATGCCCTTGAGGTAGGTCTCGCTGGCCTTTTTCATCGCCGCGCTGATTTCAACGTAGCTCGTCTCCTTCACGGTTTTCACCGTAAGGTCCACGACCGACACGGTCGGGGTCGGCACGCGGAACGCCATGCCGGTGAGCTTGCCTTTCACTTCGGGGCAGACCAGGGCCACGGCTTTCGCGGCACCGGTGGTGGACGGAATCAAGTTGAGCGCCGCACTGCGGCCGCCTTTCCAGTCCTTCTTGCTGGGGCCGTCCACGGTCTTCTGGGTCGCGGTGTAGCTGTGCACCGTCGTCATCAAGCCTTCGTCAATGCCGAACCCTTCCTTGAGCAGCACATGAACGATCGGCGCCAGGCAGTTGGTCGTGCAGGAGGCGTTGGAAACAATGTGGTTCTTGGCCGGATCATATTTGCCTTCATTCACACCCATGACGACCGTAAGGCAATCACCCTTGGCCGGGGCGGAAATGATGACCTTCTTGGCGCCGGCGGTGATGTGGCCCTGCGACTTCTCAACGTCGGTGAAAAGGCCCGTGGATTCGATTACGAGATCCACGCCCAGCGCCTTCCACGGCAGTTCCGCGGGCGTCTTGGCGCTCACGACCTTGATGTCCTTGCCGTTGACCACGAGTACGTCGTCCTCGGTCTTGTCGGCGGCAGACTTCTTGGAGCCAACCTCGCCCTTGAAGCGGCCCTGAATGGAGTCGTATTTGAGCAGATACGCGAGGTTGTCCGCCGGGACGATATCGCCCACGGCAACCACTTCGATGTCCTTGCCCACCAGTCCTTGTTCGACCAGCGCCCGGAACACCAGGCGCCCAATGCGGCCGAACCCGTTGATTGCTACTTTCACTGCCATAATTTTAATTAAATTTTAAATTTGACCGAACGCAAATGTTAGCGACGCGCTCCTTCCCGTCAATGAAGAATTCGGAACGCGATTGTCAAACCCTCTCCATTTTTTGCATCAACCCGCCGGGAATTACGGAGCGGACAGCCTGACGAGCAATTCGTCGCGTTCGTTCACCGTCACCGGATAGACCGGCAAATCACGTCCCGCAGGCCCCTTGGTCACGCGGCCGTCGGGGCCAAAGGTCGACCCATGGCAGGGGCAAAGAAAGGTCCGATCCGGTTCGGCGGATAACCGGCACTTTTTATGGGTGCAGATGGCGGACAAGGCGAACCATTGACCGCCCTGGCGAATCACAAAAAAGCCCTGGTCGCGAAAGCGGCCGTAGATGCCGTCGGCGGCATAATTGCCGGCCGGACCGGCATTCACAATACGTGGTACGGCGGCAGCGGCCGGGCCCTGGTTCGTCCGGCAGCCGGCGGCGGCGCCGGCGACCAGCAGCAAAAACTGCCTGCGATCGATGGTCATGACTCAATACTCGAACACCAGGCTCGTAACGATGCCCCAATGGACTTCTGTGCGCGCCTCATTATTGGCCGGGAAGACAAACCCCATGCCCAGACGCGGTTGAACCTGGCCGACAGTTTTGAGGTTGAGGCGAAAGCCGGCGTTGCCCACGAGGCTGGTGCGGCCGGAATCATCGTGATTCATCGGTGTATCCCCCACTAATTCAAACATGGGGACGAATTGTTCCACGCCGGGCAGCGGCAATTCCTTGTGTTGGATCGTGTAGCCGAAAACAAAGCCGGATTCAAACGTCCGCAAGCCGCCCTCTTCGCCGCCGCCATAAAGCGTGGCATAGCCGAAGACGGATTGGAGCGTGAAATGGCCGCCGACGCGCAGGTCATTGAAAACCTTGGGGACCAACTCGGTGTTCTGGCTGACCGCCGAATTGACCGGAATCCCGACTTCGACAGCGGCGCCGAAAGTGGTGTCGAAGGACCCGTTGGCGGCGACGAATTCATAAAGCGGATAACGGGCACCCAAATCAATATTCCCGACCCCGCGTTCGGTGCTTTCACCGGCTGACGCATCGCGCTCGTACGGAATTTCAATCTCCAATGTTAACTGGCCGAATCCTTTTTCGACTTCTGCCGTGACCGTGTCGCTTTGCCGAGCGTTGGCCTCCGTGTGCAGCCAATCCAGTCGCGCTTCATTGTTTTCCAAGGTTGAATCATCCACCAGAAACGGTTCGGGGAAAAAGTCCTGGTCATACGAACTTCGATGATCAAGCCCGTCAAAGAGTCCGTCGCTCCATCCGCTGGTGCGCGAGGTGGTTTCCGGGGAGCCGGAAGGATCCGCCGTGGCGGCGGTTGCGCGCCTGGACAGCCGTCTGCAGCAATTGCTGGCCAGCCTGCGCGAAGCGCCGGTGCTGGCAACCGCCCGCCCGTTTTGGTATCGCTCCAAGGCGCTGGAACTGGCGGCGGAATTGTTCTTTCTGGCCCCGGGCGGCGAGGAGCTGTTCTGCCAGCGGCAGCAGCGGCTCGCCGCCGAGCGCGTCGAGAAGGTCATTGCGCTGCTGCGCCGGAATTTGTCCGAACCGCCCGCGCTGGAGGAGATTGGACGCGCCGTGGGCTGCAGCCCGTTTCATCTGAGCCGGACATTTTCGTCGGCGACGAGCATGACGATCCCGCAATACCTGCGTCAGTTGCGGATGGAGCGCGCGGCGGAACTGCTGCGCTCGGGAAAATTCAACGTCACTGAAGCCGCGCTGGAGGTGGGCTATTCAAGCCTGAGCCATTTCAGCCAGGCCTTTCACGATACCTTCGGCTGCTGTCCCGGCCTGTGTCCGTTGCGGACTCCGACCCAGAAATCCTCGTTTCCGCCTCACTGATTCTGCGCCGCGAGAAACCGTTCGGCGTCAATCGCTGCGGCGCAGCCCGCGCCGGCCGCCGTGATGGCCTGGCGATAGACATGGTCCGCGCAGTCGCCCGCCACAAACACGCCCGGCACATTCGTCATGGTGCCCTGTTTGGGAATGATGTAGCCGTTCTCGCCCGTTTCAATCTGGCCTTTGAAGATTTCCGTGTTCGGCCCGTGGCCGATGGCCACAAAGACGCCGGCACAATTCAAAACGGATTCCGCGCCGGTCTTGAGATTTTTCAATTTCACGGCGGTCACCTTGTCCTGCTTCACGTCGAGAACCTCCGTCACGGCGGAATCCCAGACGGGTTTGATTTTAGGATTCTCCAGCGTGCGTTCCGCCATGATTTTGGACGCCCGCAACGTGTCGCGCCGGTGCACGAGATGAATGATGGAACCGAAGCGCGTCAAATAAGTCGCTTCTTCGCATGCGGAATCGCCGCCGCCGACCACGACGAGCGGCTGGTTGCGGAAACACGGAAGCGCGCCGTCGCAGGTGGCACAATAGGTCACGCCCTTGGTTTCGAGCAGGTTCTCGCCGGGCACGCCCAGATGTTTATGGCTGGCGCCGGTGGCAATGATGACGGTTTCGGCCATCACGGTTTCACCATCCGCCCTGAGCGTGAAGGGGCGTTTCGCGAAATCCACCTTTTCCACCAGGCCAAAACTGGCGCGGGCGCCGAAGCGTTCAGCCTGTTTCTGCATCCGCGTCATCAGCTCGAAGCCGTCCACGCCCTCGGGGAAGCCGGGGAAATTTTCCACGATGCTGGTGGTGGTAAGCAGCCCGCCGGGGTGTTTTCCGGTGAGCACCAGCGGCGACAGATTGGCGCGCGCAGTGTAAAGCGCTGCCGTCCAGCCCGCGCAACCCGAACCGATAATGACAACTTTTTCCATAAGCGGGCGAAAGATAGTTCCCCCGGGCCCGGGTTGCAAGTTTGGCGGAGCAGTTTGTGATTTAAATTTGCCGGACGCGCCTTTTGCGGCTTTACTGACGCAGATGAAGCGATCCACTGTCACGTATCTGGCTGGAATGGCCGCCGGTGCATTTTTTTGGGGCACGTCACCCGTCGGCCACGCGCAACCCGCCCCGACCAACTTATGGACGCTCAACCTGAAAAATAACTTTGCCGATGCGTCACCCGCCATCGCGTCCGATGGGACCCTTTATCAGGCGCTATTCGATGGCCGTTTGCTGGCGGCCAGCCCCGAGGGAAAATGTCTTTGGACCTTCCGGATCCATTCGGAAATCAAATCGTCCCCGGCCATTGCAGACGACGGAACGGTTTATTTCGGCGCGCGTGACCGGAAATTTTATGCCGTCACGCCGCGCGGCAAGCTCAAATGGACCTTCCCCACCGGCGCCTGGGTGGATTCTTCCCCGGCCATCGGCGCCGACGGCACGGTTTATTTCGGTTCCTGGGACAACAATTTTTACGCGCTCAATGCGGATGGTTCAAAAAAGTGGGTGTTTGCCACGAGCAATGTTGTGGTGTCGTCACCCGCCATCGGAAGTGACGGGGCGATCTACTTCGGCTCGCACGACGGGAGGCTTTACGCGCTGAAGCCGGACGGAAAACTTTTATGGTCGTTCCCGACCGATGGCCAGATCATTTCCTCCCCCGCCATCAACCCAGGCGGCACGATTTATTTCACGTCCACCGATGGCAATCTTTATGCCTTGCGACCGGACGGCTCGGAACAGTGGCGGTTGCGCACCGGCGGCGCAACCGGTTCCTCGCCGGTGCTGGACGAAAGCGGCAACATCTATCTATCGGTGAATCAGCACAATATATCCGTGGCGGACGACGGCAAAAAACGCTGGGACTGGACTTTGCCGGATTTGGTGGATGCGTCCCCGGCGGTGGCCGCCAACGGCGTGATTTACTTTTCCGCGCCCTCCCGGCAACTGCACGCCGTCCAGTCGGATCAGCCGATTCTCTGGCACGCGGATATGATCGCAACGCTCATCGCTTCGCCGACGATTGGCAATGACGGAACCGTCTATGTTTGCGATGGCCGGTTCATATATGCCATCAATTCAACCAACCCGCTGGCGCCGCCGGCCAGGAGTTCGTGGCCGATGTTTCGCGCCAACGCCCGTCACACGGGCCGGGTGCAAACCGGGAATTAGGCCGGCGAAGCCTGTCTTAGAACGACGGGATTCCCGGGAGCTACAGCCGTTCGCGACCGCTGAAGCCGGTGTCGAGGTCGTGCCAGAATTCGATGTCGTCTTCATCGTGCTCCCAGCAGAGAAAAACCTCCTTGCCGCCAATGATGGCGGGAAAATCAATCAGGCCGCGTTCCAGGTCCTTGATGAAAATCTCCCGGCGTTGAAACTCGGCGAGGACCTCCTGCATGTCCGCGAGCGCGCGGATCCAGTTGTTCACCGTGTCGCCGCCAAGGTCATGCCCCTGCTCCGTCAGTCCGCTCAGGCGCTTGTCATAACGCTCCAGCTCCTTCCGCAACCGGTTAAGCAGCTCCAGCCATTTGCGGATCCGGGGCAACAGCGCGCGCGCTTCGTCGCGGGTGTAATGTTTTTCAAAACGATGTTCCATCAGTCAAACAGGCCAGAGACAACTGCGGGGAGGCGCCCTCCCTCATCGGTTGCCGGGTTGCGTCTTGCTGCAATGCGGAACAAGGCGTCCGCAAAAACAAAGACCGTTCGCGCCGGCACGGTGAGGCTCCGCGCGAACGGATGAATCCAGACGCCAGGCAGATTACTTCTGCCAGGTGCGCTTCTTGTGACGATTCAAGCGCAGCTTCTTGCGCCGTTTATGCTTGTTGATTTTTGCCTTGCGGCGTTTTTTGAGTGAACCCATAGGATTTCGAGGTCAATATACCACTTTGTTCAACGGATATTCAATAATTCCTTCCGCCCCGGCGGCTTTCAGTTGCGGAATCAATTCCCGGACTACCCGCTCGTCAATGATCGTCTCCACCGCCACCCAGCCTTTCAGGCTCAGGTTGGAAATTGTCGGATTGCGCAGCGCCGGCAGGTTTTTCAGCAGGCTCTTGAGGTTCTTTTTGGCAATGTTCATCTTCAGACCCACCTTGGATTCGGCGTCCAGCGCGCCCTTCAACAGCATCGACAGCGTCTCGATCTTCTTGCGCTTCCAGGCATCCTTCCACGCCGTCGCATTGGCGATCAACCGCGGCGTGGAACTGAGCAGCTCGTCCACGATGCGCAGCTTGTTCGCGCGCAGGGACGACCCGGTCTCGGTGACCTCGACAATTGCGTCCACCAGTTCGTGCGCCTTCACCTCGGTGGCGCCCCAGGAAAATTCCACCTCGGCCGAAACGCCGTGTTTCTTCAGATATTGCCGTGTCAGGTTGACCACCTCGGTGGCAATCCGTTTGCCCTCGAGATCCTTGACCGACTTCACCGGCGAATCTTCCGGCACGCACAACACCCAGCGGGCCGGGCGGCGCGAAACCTTGCTGAACAGGAACTCGCCGACCTCGTGAACCTTCGAGCCGTTCTCAATGATCCAGTCATGGCCGGTGATGCCGCAATCGAGATAGCCATGCTCAACGTAACGGCTGATTTCCTGCGCGCGGATCAGGCGGATTTCCAGCTCGTCGTCGTCCACGTACGGCACATACGAGCGGCTGCTGACCTGGATGTTGAAGCCGGCCTTGGCCATCTTTTCGATGGTGGCATCCTGCAAACTGCCCTTGGGCAGTCCGAATCTTAATTTCTTGCTCATTTAGTTTTCAGCCGCTGAATCACGGAGAACACAGAGAAAAATGGTTTCAAAAGCGCAGCGCCCTCCGCGTTCCGGTGGCAATTGTTCTTCGATTATCCGGCGCAAACCGCTTTTGGCGTGGGGACGCGAACACCTTTCGTTGATTCCTTCACGCATCTGACCCGGACAGTCTGCCAACTCCCGTGGCGAAACGCCACCTTCTTCTTTGGCATCGTTCCCCGCCGGCGTTACTGCGCGCTTTGAATGGTCCATTCGCCATTCATTTCCACTAGCACAAAGGCATATAATCCGGATGCCGTTTCGCCGCCATTCCAAGAACCAACGGCTTCCGACACGCCGTTGGTCGGGTCCACGGCTTTTGCGGTCAGGAGCAGGGCCGGCTTGCCGGTGTCCTTGTCCAGCGGGGCCTGATCCGGACGCAGTTGCGCCCGGTTGCCCGGCTTGAGGGGCGGAGTCAGGTGCGGAAATTGTTTGACCAGCACCGCCACCCGGTCATCGCTGCTTTGGAGGAAAATCGAGGCGTATTTGCCGCCAGCCCATGGATGTTTGTTCAGCAGATAAGCGTAAACCGCCACCTCGATCTTGAAGTCATCACTGACCGCGATCTTTTGATTTTCACTGACCACCTTCGCATTGGTGGCCTTTGCCAATCGGTGCGAGGCGCAACCGGCCAGCAAGCAAAGAAGAATGGCGGCAAGAATAGAAATGCTTTTCATTTTTTACCACGGATGAACACAGATGAACACGGATGGGCAATGCGGCTTGCGCCACAACCACAGATTTTTGGACTGCGGCGGGATTCCCGCCGCTGCGGGAGCCACGCCGCCTTTGGACGCAACCGGTCGCGCGAAAAGCGGGGTCGCGCCCCACCTTCTACTGATTCGTAATATCCGTCTTTATCCGTGTTCATCCGCGATTAATTCACTTTTTCTGAATTACTCTTCGGCCCACGACCGAAATTTCCCCGCGGGCAATCATTGCCACGCATTTCGGATACAGCTCATGCTCCGCCGCGTGGAGGCGCTGATGCAGCGATTCCGGCGTGTCGTCGTCCAAGACCGGCACGGTTTGCTGGCCGATGATGGCGCCCGAATCCACGCCCGCATCCACAAAATGCACCGTGCAACCCGTCACCTTCACGCCATGGTCGAGCGCCTGTCGCCACGCCTCAAGGCCGGGGAACGACGGCAGCAGCGACGGATGAATGTTCACGATGCGCCCTTCGAACGCCCGCAAAAAATCGCCCTTCAACACCCGCATGAAGCCCGCGAGCACGATCAAATCCACCTTCGCCGATTGCAACGCGGCGACGAACGCCCGCTCGGCATTCTCATCCAGTTTGGTGCGGAATTTCCCCGACGGGATGAATTGGGCCGGAATCTCCCGGTCGCGCGCCTGCGACAAAATCCCCGCGCCCTCGACGTCGCTGAGGACGACGGCGGTTTCCGCCGGGATTTTGCCCGCCGCAATGGCGGCGGCAATGGCGGCAAAGTTCGAACCTTTGCCGGAACCGAGAACGCCCAATCGGAATGCATGACTCACGGCGACTTGAATAACAGAGCGCCCACTCAAAACAAGCGGAAAGGCAAAATCAGAAATGAAGTCTGGCTCACCCTGATCCCGGCTTTCTCTAGGGGAAGAAGAATGGTTTGTCGTCCTGCTGTCGATTCACTGGCAGCATACTGCGAATTGGCATGGGTGCCGCCTCCGGGATTCAACACCAGCGGTTTGATGATGCAGGTCATCCGGCCCAGGCTGTCAAATGGTCTGGCATCTGCCTGCAGCCGTTCCGTTTCCGCTTCAAACCTTGTACTGGTAAAAAGTGCTGGCCAGCAGGAGCAGTTCAGGATGGGCGGCCGACAGTTTCGGCAGGACCACGCGGATGCGCGAACGGTAATCGGCCAGCTTCTCGCACAGCGGACGAAGGTCTTCCGCCTTGTGCCAGTGCAGCTTGTTCAGGTCCAGCACAAGCCGGCTCCGGCTGCGCGCGAGCGAGTCGCGGATGCGCTGGGCCAGCCCCTCCGCGTCCCGCGCGGAAAGCGCACCTTCCAGCCGCATCCAGACCTGTTGCTTCGCGTGCTGCAGCTCCACCTTGACGGAAAAATTCGGGATGGAAACCTTGGCGTGAAATTCCTCCCACAAATGAAACGCGCTCCAGCTCGTGGCCGGCAGGCGGTATTCCGTCCGCTGCAATTTCGGATGCTGAAAAAGATCCAGCTTCAGCGCCAGCCCTGTCCATAGCGCGGCACCGACCGCCATGACGGATTTCATCCGCTGCTGGAAAGGAGCCGGCCCCAGCTCGGCGTGGATGCGCTGTTCCAGCTCGCCGATCCATTTCCGGATCGCGGCATTGGGTCCCAGCAATTTTCCCGGCAAAAACACCGGATAAGCATAGCGCAGTTCCTTGGCGAAGTATTCGGCCTTCTGCCGCAGCAGCGGGTTTGGCGAATCCTTGAGCTTGAGGTAGCCGAGGAAGCGGGATTCCAGGACGCGGTAAATGCTCGGGCCGAGCCGCTGAAAGTCCTGCTCGAAACACCAGGTCTGCAGGTCCTCGATCTGCTTCGCCGAAAGGGTCGGATGTTTGATCATCGTCTGGAAGCCGTCTGCGCGGCGATAAAACAAATCCTTGTCGCTGGTGTAAACGTCCTGCAGCAGATTGTCCTTGATGATGCGTTCGTAAAACGGCGTGCCCGGCACGGGGCCGTAGATGAGATATTGTCCGAGCGAGGGCTTGAGCTTCATCAGCCCGTCCAGCTCCTGGGCCACGATTTCCGGGGTTTGATAATCGAACCCGACAATCATCGAAGCCAGCACCGTGATGCCGTGTTCGCGGAATTCGTTGAAGATCTCGTCCACCGGCCGACCCTGCTGCTTGGCGTAATTCGAGCGCGTGCCTTCGTAGCCGATCCAGAAACCGTCAATGCCCATCTCCAGGATTTCCTCAACCTTGTACTGGCTGATGGCCTTGATGCTGGAAAAGGCGAAAATGGAAAGTTTCTTCCCGCCCTTGATCACACAGTCGCGGAATTCCATCGCGCGCTTTTTGTTGAGCAGGAAATCCTCGTCGAGAATCAGGAAGACCAGGCTGGGGTCCAGGTCCAGGTAGCGTTCCGCGACGGCGTAGATATCCCTGCCTTCCGGCAACAGCTTGATGTGTTTGCGCGAAAAGAAATGGGAGGTGCAGCAAAAGTCGCAGCCGTTCGGACAGCCGAGCCCGGCAAAGATTTTTCCCGTGCCGGAAACCTTCCAGCCAAACACCTTCAGCCAGCTGACGATCAGCGGATGCTTGTATGGCATCGGGATTTCCGGTTCGCCCAGCAGGCGGCGAAAATAGGCCACGCCTTCCTCGCGGCAGATGAAATCCGCATAGGGCTTCAGCACGTCGTCCTTCAAGATGGTGCCGTAACCCCCGAGCACGATCTTGCTGTTGGGCGCGTGTTCCCGGATCAACGCCACCATCTCCTTCATTTTGTGCATCAATGCCATGATGAATGAGATGCCCACGTAGTCGTAGCCCGTCTTGAGTTCCTTGATGAACTCGCGCCGGGACGGGTATTGCAGCACCACCGTCGGCGCATCGAGGTTCTCGGCGATGTAATCGAGCCCGAAGAACACGTTCACGGTGCGCGGGCTGAAGATCCCCTGCGCGCGGGTGACCTGCCGGTAAAGGAGTTCGTAACCGACCGACGGCGCATCCCCGTATTTCGGTCCCATCGGGCGGGTGACACTGGTCAATAAAATCTTTTTGCTCATGAATCTCTTAAAAACTGTTTGAAACCAGATGGAATCGCTGCTCTGCGGCTCGAAGGAGGCGTGATCGGACGGACACAACCTGGCCGGGAAGAATTTCCGCCCTAGCCCGGGATAAGTCAAAGATTGATTCAGATTATTTCACCTGAGCATACCATCGGATTTTGCGAACGACTTGCCAAGAAACGCCTATCGCTTTTGACTTCAATACCGGAACCGGGATTGCTTGCTGATCTTGGCGGGGCGTTTCTCCCACCCACCCAGACCGGGCGCCCCTGCGACTTGGGATCCAGGGCGATTTCGCAATTGGCGAAGAAACTGTCGCCATCCACATGCAGGATGCGGTTGGGCGTTTTCGTGTTCACGGGCAATTCTGATTTGACCCAAATTCAGGCCATGTCAAATCCTCGCAGCAAGGGTGGGACAAAGGCGGTCCAAGCCAACGTAGGGCAGGCGTCTCGCCTGCCCATCCGAGCATGGCGAGGCAAAGGTCCGATTGCTCGATCTTAAGCAACGAGATCGACTTTGGGCCAAATCAACCACTGACAGGCGAGACGCCTGTCCTACGTTAAAAAAAAGCGCGGAGTGAAATTCACTCCGCGCTTTTGAAATTCAAATCTCGACTACGTCAGGACGATCTTATCGCCGTCCTTGAGCGTCACGATGGCCTTTTTCCAGCTCGGCGCCTGGCCGGCCTGGCTGGTGCGCTGGCGACGGAGCTTGCCGCGGACGTTCAGCGTGTTGACCTTGGTGACCTTGACCTTGAACAGTTCCTGCACGGCCTGGCGGATTTCCGTCTTGTTGGCGCGGCGGTCGGCCACGATGGTGTATTGATTGTACTTCTCGCCCTGGCGCGTTCCCTTTTCCGTCAGCCGTACGGTTTTGATGATTTCAAAAGCGTTCATGGTTCGTTAAATCGTAAGTCGTTAAACCGTTGCACCGTCAAACCGATGAATCGTGGTCGATCTAACGATTCAACCGTTCAACGGAATTTATTCTTTGCTCAAACGTTGTTCCACCTTTTCAAACGCGCTCTTGGTGAAGAGCAGCTTGTCCGGCCGCAAAATGTCGTAGGTGTTCACCGAATCGCTCGTGGCCAGCGCGACCTCCGGGAGGTTGCGCGAGGCGAGCGTAAGGTTCTTGTCCGCGGCCGCGACGATCAGCGTCGTGCCGGTCAATTCCAGCGTGGACATCAGGCCGACAAAATCCTTCGTTTTGGGCGAACCGAGCTTCAAATCGTCCACCACCACCACGTCGCCGGCCTTGAGCCGTTCGCTCAACGCCTTGCGCAGCGACAGCTGGCGGGTGCTCCGGGAAACTTTTTTGGCAAAGTCGCGCGGCTTCGGGCCGAACACCACGCCGCCACCCACCCACAACGGGGACTGGTGCGAACCGGCGCGGGCGCGGCCGGTGCCTTTTTGCCGCCACGGTTTCTTGTTGGAGCCGGAGACTTCGCCGACGTTCTTGGTGCAGGCGGTGCCGCTGCGCTGGGCCGCCCGATACGCGACCACGGTGTCATGGACGGCCTGGGTACCCTTGCCGTCCTCAATCAGCGGGAACTTCACTTCAAGTTCGCCCGACTTTTTTCCTTCGATGGTTTTAATGGCAATTTTCATGGCCGGTCAAATTACTTTTTCACTTCCGCGGGTTTGGCTTCGGCCTTCTTCTCGGCGGCGCCCTTCTTCTTCATCGGCGCGCTGCTGACCGGCGGCTTCCAGCCCTTGGGCCGTTTCTTGGATTCGCGGATGACGACGTAATCGCCTTCCGCGCCGGGGATGGCCCCTTTGATGAGCAACAGATTATCGGTCTCGCGCACCTGGATGACCTCGAGGTTCTGCGTCGTGCGGGTGACCTGCCCCATGTGGCCGGGCATCTTCATGCCGCGCATGACCGTGCCGGGGAACAGGCGTTGGCCGATTGCGCCGGAGCGGCGGTGCCAGCCCTTGGCGCCGTGCGTCGAGTCACCACCGGCGAACCGGTGACGCTTGACGACGCCTTCAAAACCGCGGCCCTTGGTGACGCCAATCGCGTCCACAAAATCGCCGGGCGCGAACAGGGCCGGGCCGACGACGTCGCCGGGTTTCACTTCCTTGGAGAAATTCCGGAATTCCCTGATGCGCTTCACCGCCGCGCCGTTTTGCTTCTTGATGTGGCCGAGCAGCGCCTTGGTGAGGCGCTGTTCCTTTTGATCGTCGAAGCCGAGCTGGACGGCGTTGTAACCGTCTTTGCCGGCCTGGGTTTTCACCTGCAGGACGCGGTTGGGACCGGCAAGCACGACCGTCACGGGGATCAGCACCCCGCTGGCGTTGTACACGCGGGTACTGCCGAGTTTTTTTCCTAAAAGTCCGAGTGGCATGGTCGTTCTCCTTAAATCTTGATGGTGATGTCCACGCCCGCCGGAAGATTGAGTTTCTTCAATTCATCCACGGTCTTGGCGGTCGGGTCGAGAATGTCAATCAGCCGCTTGTGCGTGCGCTGCTCGAAGGTTTCCTGCGATTTCTTGTCCGCGTGCGGCGAGCGTTGCACGGTGAAGCGCTCGATGCGGGTCGGGAGCGGGATGGGCCCGGCCACACGGGCGCCGGTGCGTTTGACGGTGTCGGCGATTTCGCGCGCCGACTGATCTATGACCCGATGGTCATAAGCCTTAAGTCGAATTCGAATGCGTTGGGCAGCCATACAAAGAACAATTGTCTGTTAATGTTTAACTAACGGTCCCGCCCTCGGTTTGAAAGCGGGCGCGCAATCTATCAAACACCCATCCCAATGCAATACCTTTTTTCAAGTTTTTTGGTTCAATCCAGCACCAGCAGCCAATTGCAGGGATTAACCATGATTTCAAGGGGAAGGCTGCTGCCTCAAAATGACATTCCGCCATTTGTTCAAACGATGCCAGGGTTGATTGAAACTGCTATATTGCGGTCATCGGCGCCGGTTGAAGCGCCTTCCCAGCACCGTCATGTTTCTTGTGCATTCGTTCCCGCCATAATCGCAGACGGTCCAGATAAAGATAAACCACCGGCGTCGTGTAAAGCGTTAGCGCCTGGCTCATAATCAATCCACCGACGATCGTGATGCCCAGTGGGCGGCGAAGTTCCGAACCTGTTCCGTTGCTCAAGATCAACGGCAGCGCCCCGAACAGCGCCGACATGGTCGTCATCAAAATCGGACGGAAGCGCAGCAGGCAGGCCTGGAAAATGGCGTCGCGCGAACTTTTTCCGTCTTCGCGTTCCGCCGCAAGCGCGAAGTCCACCATCATGATCGCATTTTTCTTCACGATGCCAATGAGCAGCAAAATTCCGATGATCGCGATGATGCTCAAATCCGTTTTGAAAATCAGCAGCGCGAGCACCGCGCCGACGCCGGCCGATGGCAGCGTCGAAAGAATCGTGATCGGATGAATGTAACTTTCATAGAGAATTCCCAGCACGATATAAACCGCCACCAGCGCGGCAAGAATCAGATACGGCTCGGTTCCCAGCGATTGCTGAAATGCCTGCAACGTTCCCGAAAAACTGCCGTGAATGGTTTCCGGCATTTTGATTTCTTGCTCCATCTGCTGAATGGTTTTGACCGCGTCGCCCAAGGCAATTCCCGGCGTCAAATTGAATGAAAGCGTGACGGCCGGAAACTGGCCCTGATGATTCACGGCGATGGGCGCCGTGGTCGGCTCGTAATGGGCAATGGCACTGAGGGGAACCATCGCACCGCTGTTGGTCGCGTGCAGGTAAATCCCCGCGAGACCTTGCGGACCCTGCAAAAATTGCGCGGCGGCTTCCATGACGACATGATATTGATTCAATGACGAATACATCGTCGAAACCTGCGCCTGCCCGAATGCCTGGTAAAGCGTCTGGTCCATCACCTGCGGCGAGACGCCCAACCGCGCGGCCGTCGCGCGGTCATAAACGAGCGATGACTGCAGGCCGTTGTTTTGCTGGTCCGTGTTCACTTCGGTGAAGCCGCGCAAGGTTCTCATTTGCTGCAACAAAATGGGGCCCCATTTCACAAGGTCGTCCAGGTTTTCGCTTTGAATCGTGTATTGATATTGCGCACTGCTCAGGCGGCCGCCGATGCGCAAATCCTGCCCGGCCTGCAAGAACAAAGACGCGCCCGGCACGGCGGCGAGCTTCGGACGCAGCCGCGCGATGATCTGATCAGCGCGGGCTTTGCGTTCTCCGATCGGTTTGAGCGCCATAAAAATGAATCCGCCATTGGCGGCGCCGCCGCCGCCGGTGAAGGCAACGACATTTTGCACGGCCGGATCATTGGTACTCATCCGGGACGAAACGGGGACGGGAAAAGAGTTAATTGCTCGCGCCATCTATCAGCATAGCCCGCGCACCAAAGCACCGTTCATCGCAATCAACTGCGCCGCCATCCCGGAAAATTTGCTGGAAAGCGAATTATTC
>Ga0265338_10000833_pt1 | contig 52026 bp, 49 predicted proteins | sample 42126metaG_FD_193579 | JGI IMG/M metagenome (GOLD analysis project Ga0265338, IMG submission 193579) | Rhizosphere microbial communities from Carex aquatilis grown in University of Washington, Seatle, WA, United States - 4-21-26 metaG | ecosystem: Host-associated > Plants > Roots > Rhizosphere...
CGCGGTGAAAGAGATCGCTCGCGCAACCGGAGGATTTGTCTTTGGCGTTTCTGGACACAGAGTTATCGAATTCTTACCCACGTGGAGTTCAGCCTTCGACTACAACGACCGGACTCGGGACCTGATCAAGACCTACACGCAAGCCCTCAACTTTCAGGTCAATGGCTTTTATCGCTTGCAATTTGATTTGCCTGTGACCGCGGACAAGGCCAAAAAGATTTCCCTCGAAGTTGTGGATAGAACGGGCAAGCCGAGGAACGACGTTGCATATACGTATTCAACCGCATTGCTGCCGGAAACTAGATAGCTAGGTTCGACGGCGCTTCGTCTGGGGACCTTTTCGGCGCAGCCTCTTCTCCACGACTCCTTTCTTTCGTATGCCGCGCTTCCGCCGGGACCGATCTTTGCTGATCTCCTTCACGGCACTCCCTCTGCCGATGAGCGCCTGCTTCGCTAGTCCGATGAACAGGCCATGTTCCACTATTCCCGGTATCTGGCTCAGCGTTCGCGCTAGCGCGGGCGGATCCTCAATCTTCCCAAAGCTGCAATCCAGAATCGGATTGCCGTTATCCGTGAGGTAGGGGCTGCCGTCGGCGCGCGTTCGTAATTTCGGTGTGGCGCCGAGAGCGATAATTTTTTTCTCGACCACAGTTCGGGCAAACGCAATGATCTCGACAGGCAGCGGGAACCTCCCCAGCGTGGGGACTAGCTTGCTTGAATCCGATATCACAACCATCTTCTTCGAAGCAGACGCAATAATCTTCTCGCGCAGCAGCGCGCCACCTCCGCCTTTAATCAGGTATAGCTGAGGGTCGATTTCGTCGGCACCATCAATGTCGATGTCGATTACGGGATGTTGATCGAGCGTAGAAAGTGGAATGCCGGCCGTGCGGGCGAGTTCGGCGGTACCGTTCGAGGTCGGGATGCCGACAATTTTGAGTCCGGTCTTTATCCGTTCGCCGAGTGCCAGAACCATGAAATATGCGGTCGATCCAGTACCCAAGCCGACGACATCTCCGTCGCGGACCAGTTCCGCCGCCGCCCGCCCCGCAAGCTCTTTTTCCTGTTCATTCGCCATAGATATTACTTTCGAAAAAGCTCGATGTACGCCAGATACCCGGCCAGTACTAATCCAAACAATCCCAACAGGTACGAAACGATATCAATCACAAACCCGGCCGGCTCGAAAGTGTCTGTGTCCAGTTGCGCGCGCGTCTTGTGATAGCGCGAGAGGCCCGCAAGAATCAGCAGGACCCCGCCAATAATCGAGATCACGCCCAGCCAGGCGGTGAGGCCGCTGCCGGTCTGAGTGTATCCCTGAATGTGCATGAATTCGCGAAGAGCGATCGAAAAGCGGCCGATCGCGAATCCAAATACTACGGTCGCCACGCCCGTGCGCACCCATGCGAGGAACGTGCGTTCGTTGGCGAGGTGATCTCGCGCGCGGTTGGGATTGACGTTGACGTTGATGGGATCGGACATGTCGGGCAAGCCCGCTATTATTCCACAGCCTTCTGCAGCAGCGCCGCCGGGCCCGCAATATTCTTCATCAGTTCCGCTGGAAAGCCGTGCCGCTGCTGCAGGTATTCCGGTGCGTTGTAGGAGAGCCACACTTTCCCCTGCGCGTCTTCCCACGCCAGAGCCTTGAGCGGAAGATCGATCGCGGATTTCGGAGCGGCCACCATCAGCAGTGTCCCGCCTTTCGGGTTGCCGAAGATCAGCAACTGCGTCGGCCGCATCTCCAGTCCAACCTTAGCTGCCTCGCCACTGTGATCAACCAGAGCGAATACGGTCACGCCTTTTTCTTTGAGAATGGCCTGTAAACGCGCCAGAGTTTCGGGCACGGAGTAAGGGCTAGGGATATCGATGATTCCTGAGTTCATGAAGTCCTCCGGAGGGATATGGCGCAACTTCGAAATAATCGCAGGGAACTTCAGGTTGCTGCCGGGCCGCGCAAGGACAGGACTCGCGTCCCACCAACGCTATCCGCCGATCATCTTACCCAAAATTTCCTTGAGCAGCTTCGCGGCGACCATGGCGGTGATTTGCGTGTGGTCTTGTGCCGGATTGAACTCCACAATGTCCGCGCCGACGATATGGCCGGTGATGGCGTGAATATGAGCTAAGACCTCCCTGGTGGACATACCTCCGGGCTCACGATGGGAAATACCGGGGGCGAACGCCGGGTCGAGAGCGTCCATATCAAAGGAGATGTAAATAGGGCCATCGACTTTCATGCGGTCGAGTGCGGGCAAGTGGCGCATCTCGATGATTTCGACCCCGAATTTTTTCGCCTGCTCACGCTGGTGAAGATTGATCGTGCGAATGCCGACCTGGATTAAGCGCTTCGCGGCACCTTTTTCCATGATGCGGGCAAATGGGCAAGCATGGGAAAGCCGATTGCCTTCCAGTTGGTCGTAAAGATCGGGGTGCGCATCGAAATGAATGATCGTCAGGTCAGGAATACGCTTCCCAAAGGCGCTGACAATCGGCAGGGTGATGGAATGGTCGCCGCCCAGGCAGACCGGGCGCAGTCCCTGATCCAGGAGTTCGCCTACCTTGGCTTCGATTGCGGGAAAGGGCTCTTGGAAGGTGAATTTCAAATTTCCGGCATCGCAATATGCGCCCTCTACGCTGAGATCAACTCCGGTTTCGGTGGACGAGTTTGACGAATCGGAGCCGAATGCGACCCGAATAATCGGGGGCGCTCCCGCCGAACCCCTTAGCCATGATGAATTTGCGTCGAATGGAATGCCCAGGATTACGGGCGTTCCGGGCTTGACTGTCTTGGGATGGATCGTCATAGGAGGGGTTCCTTTCCAGTTCAGAATAGTTGACCCCAGGCCGTCTTGCAGTGATCGCCGACACAACGACAGGCTGCAAAATATCACGCTTTGAGCCAGAAATGCGCCGAAATGCTGTCTTCCGTGCCAAGCGTTGAATCGGACACGGAATATGAATCATCCGTTATTCTATATAGACCTAATTATGGCTACTTCAACTCGCAATCCTGGCAAGAGCACGACCGCTGACATCATCGAAAAGTACGAACGGGAAAGGGTTTTTACCCTGTTCCGCCAGTTTGGCTATCTGGAGGCGGAACTGAATCCTTTGGGCCTTCTACCGCCGCAACCCCATCCGGACCTTCAGATTGACAATGAATGGTCCCGCGAAGCGCGGCGCATCTATTGCGGGAGCATCGGCGCAGAGTTCATGCACATTGCCGACCCCGAACGGCGGCGCTGGATTCAGGAGCGCCTCGAAGGAGAACCGGCTGCGGTCGATCAAGAGCGGGCGCTGGACCTGCTCATGCGCGCCGACCTGTTCGAACAGACGTTGCAGCAGCGCTACCTCGGCAACAAGCGGTTTTCCCTGGAAGGAAACACGTCCCTGTTGCCGGCGGTGGACGAAATTCTGGACGTAGCTGGAGAGCATGGCGCGCTTGAACTGGTGATGGGAATGAGCCATCGCGGACGCCTCAACGTGATCATTCACGTGGCAAAACGGGCCGCGGATCAGGTGTTCGCAGAATTTGAGGATGTCGATCCGCGCAGCGTACTCGGCTCCGGCGACGTCAAATATCACATCGGTGCGACCGGCGAGTACCTCACCAAGAGCGGAAAGAAAATCCACATTCACCTGGCATCGAATCCCAGTCACCTGGAGGCAGTGGATCCAGTGACAATCGGCCGCACACGCGCCAAGCAAGACCGGGCCGGTGAAGGTGGCAAGGCGAAGTATCTGCCACTGCTGGTTCATGGCGATGCTGCATTCGCGGGCCAGGGAATCACGGCAGAGACGTTGAATTATGCTGACCTCGGCGGTTACACGGTGGGCGGGACGATCCACGTCATCGTCAACAATCTGCTGGGATTCACCACCAACGCCCGCGAGGAGCATTCATCACGGTTCTCCGCTCAACTCGCACGGCGGCAGGCGATCCCCATCTTTCACGTGAATGGTGAAGATGTGGACGCGGTATTGCGGATAGCGCGGATTGCGACAGAATACCGCTACAAGTTCGGCACGGACGTGGTGGTTGACCTGATCGGATACCGCCGTCACGGCCATAGCGAAGTGGACGATCCAACGGTAACGCAACCCCTGATGTACAAGGCGATTAAGCAGCATCCGCCGCTATTTGATATCTACGCCAAGCAACTGGGAGTCGCCAATCTGGCCGAGCGAACCGCGAAGATCAAAGGCGAGTTCGAGAGCGCGCAGAAGGCTGCCTCGCAGATTACGAAGAAACCGTCCCTGCGGGAACTGCCCACATACTGGGACAAATATTTTGGCGGCCGTTACAAATCGGAGTTCGAACAGCCGACTGGCGTCGCCCGCGAAGAGTTACTGGAACTCACCGAGCGCCTGACAACCTATCCTGAGGGCTTTCATATCCACCCGAAGGTGAAAAAGTTACTCGAACAGCGAGTGGAAATGGGTACAGGCAAGAAGCCGCTGGACTATGGAATGGCGGAAGCATTGGCGTTCGCCAGCCTGCTGAAGCAAGGCGTTCCGATCCGCTTGAGCGGGCAGGATTCCCGGCGGGCCACGTTCAACCAGCGGCACTCTGTGCTGTTCGATATTGAGAATGAAAGTGAATATGTTCCGCTGAACAACATTGCGCCTGGGCAGGCGCGGTGCAATATCTACAACTCGACGCTCTCCGAAGCGGGCGTAATGGGTTTTGAATACGGCTACAGCCGCGACTATCCGGAAGCTTTAGTTCTGTGGGAGGCGCAGTTCGGAGATTTCGCCAACGTCGCACAAGCGGTGATCGATCAGTTCGTGAGTGCGGGCGAGGACAAGTGGGGGCTGCTGTCAGGACTCGTGCTGTTGTTGCCCCACGGCTATGAAGGACAAGGGCCGGAGCATTCCAGCGCCCGTATCGAGCGGTTCTTACAGCTCGCTGCTCGCGACAATTTCCAGATTTGCCAGCCCTCGAACGCGGGCCAGTATTTCCACCTGCTGCGGCGGCAGGCATTACGTCACTGGAGAAAACCTCTGGTCGTATTTACTCCGAAGAGCATGCTGCGGCATCCGGACGCACTTTCTCCTCTGGAAGACCTGACGCATCAGCGTTTCCTGCCGGTAATTCCCGACACGGAAGCCCACGATGTAAAGCGAATTCTGATTTGCACTGGAAAAATCGGACACGAACTGCGCACGGAGCGGCAAAAGCGCCAGGAGATGAACACAGCGATTATCTTTCTGGAACAAATGTACCCGTTTCCTGAAGCGGAATTGGCGGCTGAACTGGCGCGTCATGGTCAGGCGCGCGACATTGTGTGGGTGCAGGAAGAGCCTTCGAACATGGGAGGGTTGTTCTACCTGCTTCCGCGCTTGCGCAGAATCTCCAATGAAAGGCCGGTCCTTTCAGTGAAGCGTTCCGGAAGCGCGAGTCCGGCAACGGGTTCCGCCAAGGCCCACGAAGTCGAGCAAAAGACTCTCTTGCAGCTGGCCTTCACTACCCAGGGCTGAAGAGACTCTGCACAAAAACAAAAGCCCAGGAGCGCCGAGCGCTTCTGGGCTTCGTCATTTCCAAATCTTCCGTCTACGGCCAACGCTTGGCAGCGTCTTCCCACCCAGCGACACGAGCAGGCGGATTTGCGGCCTGAGCGGCAACAGGCGCCGGTATCCGGATCGGCTGCTGCGGAACGGTAGCGGTTAGCGTGGGCTTAGGGGCCTCAGTCAATGGTTCTTTTTCGTCGGACAACAGCGGGGCCGCGACGCGAAGCGCCTCTACTTCTTTTTCCAGCCGGGTCAGTTCAAGCTCTTTCTGCCGCAAAACTTCGTACACATTTTTCATTGCTTAGGCACCTTTGGTTGCAAAGAGCGATTAAGCGCAGGGTATTGGTTTTCGCCGCAATTTGTCAAGAAAAACAGGCACTCGCGAGTGCACCGGGCTAGCGAAAAACCACGATCGCAAGGATGATTCCGACGACCAAAACGAGGATTGCCAGGATATTCACAGGATTCGACCACCAAGACTGCTCCGCCGGGAGGGCATTGACCAGGAACGGCGGGAGAACCTCATCGGGAGCAACAGTATCTGATGGCACGGCCAGCCCCTCACTCTGAGGCGAATCCAGTTTTGTCTCGAGTTGTTTTTTGACACCCTGCTTTTTTTCGGTATCTTTTCTCTCGCAATCCAGACATAACGTTCGCCCCTCAGAAACCGGAAATCCGCACGAAGCGCATTTCTGGACACGCCGCATGGACTCGGGGACTGGAGTAGCTACGGGCGGAGTTTCCAAGACCCCTGCCGGTGGGGGTTCTAACGCCGGTTTCTCAACCGCGGGGTCGACCGAAATAGGAATTTCAGCGAACCCTGGCGCCGACCCAACTATCGTCGGAGCTTCTGGCACTGACTGTTGTGGCGTTGGGGCAATGGAGGCCGGAGGCTGAAAGATCGCTTCTTTCACCTTTGGGGGAGGAGGAGGAGGAGAAGGCACCGAACCATGGCGTTGTTCCGCGAGATCAAGCGCTGTGAGCGTCAGGTCGGCCATCCGTTCCAATGCGATCAGATCGCGCTCCTCGAACGCGTACGGATGGTCGGAAAATAGCTCGAACAAGCCTCGAACCTCTCCACTTCGACGCAAAAGCGGCAAAACGACAATGGAGGCGATACCCAGCGCCCGGCACGTCTCCAGGTTGACCCGAGGATCAGCTTCCGCATTGTCGCACCGGAGCAATTGGCGCCGGGAGATGCTTTCGCCGGTCAACCCCGACCGTACCTGCAGGCGTGCGCCGATTGAGGGAGCGCAAGAACCAGCACTGGCGCGGCACACCATCTCTTCCCCTTGGGGCAAAGCCAGGGCAGTACCCGTTGCGCCCGTGATGTACTGAGCGCGCTCCACTAGCAATTGGAGCGCAGCTTCCAGTTCCGGCTCTTCGAGTGTTTGGCGCCCATTGGGCTTGTCTACATCCGTCGGCGCGCCATCGCCGTTTCCGTCCGGCGAATCAATGCGCCGGGATAGCTCGTCGGGTTGGGCAGATCCTTGCATCTCGTTCAGGTCACGCCGCTTTCGGCAGCCAGACAAAGGTGCGCAGAAAGGGATGACCCGAGTCTCGCCTTGGAGACACTGGCTGTCAAGAGCAGGGTGGGCAGGGTCGGTGGATTAGCGCGAGTGATTCTCTTTGTGGCGGAGCCACTCGATAAACATCTGCTCTTTCGGCTTGTCGTACGCCATCAGCAGGTGGCGGATGCTGCGCCCACTGACAAAATGGCAAACCTCTTCCGCAAGGTTCTTGGCGTGATCGCCAGCGCGCTCGAGCGACTGTGTCATGAAGATGACTTGCAGGCTGGCATGCCGCGCGACGTTTTCAGGATTCTCGATGTGCCGGAGAAATATCAGGTTTCGCAAGCGGTCCATCTCGGCATCAGCTCGTAATACATCGATGGCTTTCTTGACGTCGCGTTGCGAGAACGAGAGCCCCACGTCTGCCAGCATTTTCTCCAGAATGGTCGCCATGTGCGTCAACTCGCGCGCATCCTGCGAATCGATCCGTCCGCCGGCTGCCTGGGCGCTTGTAGCAAAGCTCAGCAGCAGGTCGCCAATGCGCTCCAACCCGATCATGAGCTTCATGCAGGCGAGCAACTGGCGCGTTTCGGCCTCTGGCACACGAGTAATGGTTGAAGTCACGCCGGAGTCGACTTCCACGTCAATGGCGTCGAGATCTTTTTCGCACTGCCGGATGGCATTGAGGCGGGACATCGATCCGGTGGCAATTCCTTCCGCCGCGATGGAGGCAGCTTCGCGCGCTAATTAGCAGGCTTCCACGGTTCGGCGAACTAGGTCTGGATAAGCAGGATCGGACGAAGGCGTTTTGACACTGGCCGTACTCATGAACCACACCGCAATAATCGGCTGGATGCCCGATTTTCTCCGGTCGACGCAACCGGCAACAAGTCAGAGTGTGACACAGACACACGTAAAATCATATGTCCGGGCGTCAGAAATCAGGTTAAAACGCGGTGAATTTCCGCTCTCTAGTCTAGATAGGTTAGGCGGAATCGGGACCGGAGTGTGGCAGGACGAACAAGAACGTGGATCCGTGATTCAGTTCGCTCTCGGCGCGAATGGTGCCGCCATGTGCCAGCATGATGTGTTTGGCGATGGCCAGCCCCAGACCTGTCCCTCCAGATTCGCGGGAGCGGGCCTTATCGACGCGGTAAAAACGTTCGAAAAGCCGGGGAACGTGCTCTGAAGAGATACCCGGACCAAAATCGCGGACGTAAAGCTCGATGCCATCGAAGGTCGCACTGGACACCGCGCGGGCCCCTAAAACAACCTTTTCCCCGGAGGCAGCATATTTCAACGCGTTCTCGATGAGATTGGAAAATATCTGATGAACGGCTTCCCGGTCCGCGCTCACGTTCGCATCGGGGACAGCGTTCTCGACAACTAGTTCGACCCCATAGGGACGCGCCACTTCGCGAAAACTCTCCAGGGCATCCTGCAACAGTTCTTCGACATTTACTTTCTGGATATCAAACCTCTGCTCACCCGATTCAACTCGCGCTAAGGTCAGCAGATCCTCAGTGAGGCGCGACATTCGCGCTGCATTCTTGCGGATGATCTCCAAGAACTCGCGAATGTGATCGTCAGCGATCGGGCTGTCGAGAAGGGTTTCGGTATATCCCTGAATGGATGTCAGGGGCGTCCGCAACTCGTGCGAGACATTGGCGATGAAATCCCGCCGCGTCTTCTCCATGCGCTCGGTCTCTGTGAGGTCGCGCAGGACTGCCACCGCGCCTCCACCAGGCATAGGCGCCGCCGTTACGTCGAACGTGCGGCCGGGAGTAATCGTGTTCGAGCGCGCGGATGTCACGATGTGATCGCGCGCGGCCTCCTGAATCGCGGCCAGAAAGTCCGGATCGCGGACACTATCGATCAGAGGTGTATTCAGGCGTGGCGGGCGTCCGAGCAATCGGTCCATGCCGCGATTCGCCCATTGCACACGGCCGTCCGGGCCCACCGCGACAACAGCATCTTGCATACTGTTGAGAAGAGTCTCCAACTCCCGCTGACTGGTTTGCACGCGCGCAAAGCTTTCTTCCACCTGGCGAGTCGTCTTGTTAAGAGCAGCCGCCACCTGTCCGATTTCATCCGTCGAGGGGGATGCGATTCGGGCGGTTAGATCCCCGGCCGCTACGCGTTCAGCGAAACTGACAATCCGCTGCAAACGCCACCCGACATATTGCGAGGCAGCCGCGGCAATGATGATGGCAATAACAAAAGCGGTAAGAGAGCCCCAGAACAGAGCGCGACGCAACGGTCGATCAGTGATCTCGATCTCCGGGAGGGGATATGCCAGACGAACTGCGCCGCCTGAAACGGGCGCCGCGACATACAAGAAGGGAACATTCAGCGTGTGACTGCTGCGCTCATCGACCCCGAGTTGCCCATTGAGGGCCGCCACGAACTCTTTGCGGTGTGCATGATTCTCCATGGTGCTGGGGTCTGCCTCAGAATCCGCCAGCACTTTGCCTGTCGGATCGATGACGGTCGCCCGCGCGCCAGCCGCCTGCCCTTCCTGGGCCGTGATATCCGCCAAGCTATGCTGCCGGTCCGCCTCTACGCGATAGGCGAACATCTGGGTCTTTTGCTTCAGATTACGTTCAATTTGTTCATGCAGCGTTCGTTCCCAGACCTTGTGGACGGTCCACTGCAGCGTGATCGCTGTAACAGCAATCACCAGCAGAAAAACGACCATGAACTTGGCAAAGATACGACTTCTCAACGCGGGACCTCGAAACGGTAACCGGCTCCCCGCACCGTCTTGAGGTAGCGCGGGTTCTCTGGATCCGGCTCGATCTTTTCTCGGATACGCCGCACGTATACATCGACCGATCGTGGAGTGACATATGCCGTGTCGCGCCACACCGAATCAAGCAACTGGTCGCGCGTAAAAACCCTTCCCGCATGCCGCATGAAGTAGTCGAGAAGGCGGAATTCCGTGGCTGTGGTGGGAACTTGCTTGCCACGTACGGTCAATGTCATGGCTGCCGGATCAATGTGAACTTCCTCAATTTTTGTCGGCAGCGGCGGCAGTGGACGTTCGAAACGGCGCATGACAGCCTTGACGCGCGCCACGAGTTCGCGAGGGCTGAAGGGTTTCGGGATGTAGTCGTCGCCCCCCAACTCCAGGCCCAGGATTCGATCCGCTTCGCCGCTCTTGGCGGTTAGAAAAATGACCGGCACGGAAGCCAGCGAGACGGATTGACGGATCTGGCGGCAAAGCTCAAGCCCATCTTTCCCCGGCACCATAATGTCGAGGAGAAACAATGCAGGGCGCTGGCGCTCGGCGTCTGAGACAACGACATTCCCCGTTGAATACAACCGGACATTGAAGCTGGCACCTTCCAGATGATGGCGGACGAGGCGGGAAATATCAGGGTCGTCTTCCACTACAAAGATCGTCGGTTTCACGGCCACCATTGTATCCGGGAAATGTGACGTTTTTGCAACCAGGAGGAGATCGAATCGGAGGCAGCGTCGGAGCGGGTAAAAATGCTAGCGCAGCGCCATTCCAGCTTCGGCGCAGAAATCCATCGACTGAAATTGTTTCCGAAGAAATTTTGGGAATGCCGCCGCGGCGATCATAGCCGCGTTGTCCGTAGAAAGTCGTCGAGAGGGAAAGAACACGGGCAAGCCTTGCATCTCAGCTTCCCGCTGAAACGTTGTTCGTAGTTCCTGGTTCGCGGCAACGCCACCGCTCACGAATAACGTGCGAACATCGTACTCGCGCGCAGCGGCCAGCGTCTTGCTGACCAGATCGTGAACCATAGAGCGCTGAAAGGATGCCACGAGGTTGAGAATCCGCCGATCGCATACCTGGAGATAATCATCGAGTGTCGGCTGCGCAGCTTTCACTCGAGCGATCTCCATGAGGGCTTGACGTTGCTTTTCAATCAGGGGTGCCAGTTGGTGCGTCTCGATGTGTCGCAAGACCGCCGTTTTGATTCCGCTGTAAGAAAAATCGAAATGCGGTTGGTCAGCCTCCGCTGGAAGGGCCGTATCGTTGCGGTCGCGGTGTTTGATTTGGGCAATCTGGAACTTGACCGCATGCGCGTCGCCGTGAGGCGCGAGTTGATCGATGATGGGCCCCCCGGGATAGCCAAGTCCGAGCAGCTTTGCGACTTTATCGAATGCTTCGCCGGCGGCGTCGTCGCGGGTGTGTCCGATATTCGTGTAGGTCCAAAGATTTTCTTCGACCTGCACGAGGTAGAGATGTGTGTGGCCCCCCGAGACAACGAGTGCGAGCACGGGAAATTGTAGATCTCCTGTCTTGCTTTGCCGTTGTTCGAGTAACACGGCGTGGACGTGCCCTTCGAGATGGTTGACGGCAATTAAAGGCTTACCCAGCGCGAAGGCGAGCCCTTTGGCGAAGCTGATCCCCACAAGCAAAGCGCCCGCCAGTCCTGGGCCCTGAGTGACAGCAATCGCGTCCACTGAGCTATAGTCCTGTTTTGCTTCATTGAGGGCCTGGCGCACCACCGGAACAATTGCCCGTAAATGTTCACGTGAAGCAAGTTCGGGAACCACGCCTCCATACAGCCGGTGGGTAGCAATTTGCGAGGCCACAACGTTAGACAGAATCTGCTCGCCCGAGCGCACGACCGCAGCCCCTGTTTCGTCACAGGAGCTTTCGATGCCGAGGATAATGGCGTCAGGCATAATGGGCTTTCGAGCTGCACGCTCGGGGCTTACACAATTAGTTTAGATGATTTGAACTTCAGCATCGAAGGTCCGTTGGGGCCGCATTCACTTGACCGTCGCCAAACAACACGCCAGTAACATCGTTCGCACACTGCGGGAACGAGGGCACATGGCCTACTTCAATGGAGGATGCGTCCGCGATCTGCTGCTTGGCCGACAACCTGCCGATTATGATGTGGCGACGGATGCCACTCCTCAACAAGTGATGGAGATTTTCCCGGAGACCTTTGCTGTAGGCGCGCAGTTCGGGGTGGTGCTGGTGCCGCTTCCCAAGACTGACTCTGGCGAGTCGGCGGTCGGTGTGGGCGAGAAAGTTCCAGCAGTCGAAGTCGCCACCTTCCGCTCGGATGTGGGCTACTCCGACGGCCGACATCCGGATGAAGTTCGCTTCAGCAAGGATCCCCGGGAAGACGTGCAGCGGCGTGATTTCACGATTAATGGCATGCTGTTCGATCCTCTGACGGGCGAGATCCTGGATTTTGTCGGCGGTCGCAATGATCTGAAAGCGGGAATCATTCGAGCGATTGGAGACCCCGCGCGGCGCTTCGCCGAGGACAAACTCCGCATGCTACGTGCGGTGCGGTTTGCGGCTCGATTCGATTACCAAGTCGACCCGGCGACTTTATCGGCAATCCAGAATCTCGCGGCTCAGATCCATCAGGTTTCCCGCGAACGCATTCGCGAGGAGCTAACAAAGATGCTGACAGAAGGCCGTGCGCGCCGAGCGTTTGAGTTACTGGATACGAGCGGACTTCTGCAAGAAGTGCTGCCCGAAATCTCAGCCATGAAGGGAGTGGAACAACCGCCGCAGTATCACCCGGAAGGCGACGTCTTTGTACACACATTGCTGCTGTTGGAAAAACTGCCACCAGGCTGTTCCAAGACTCTTGCGTGGGGAGCGCTCCTCCACGATGTCGGCAAGCCGCCCACGTTCAGAATTGCGCCCGACCGCATTCGTTTCGATGGCCATGTGGAGATTGGTGTGAAAATGGCCGCAGCAATCTGCCACCGGCTGCGTTTCTCGAATGACGAGACAGACCAAATTCTTGCACTTGTGGATAATCACATGCGCTTTGGTGATGTTCAGCGTATGAAGCAGTCCACCCTGAAGAAGTTTCTACGCCTGCCCGCGTTCGGTGAACATCTGGAGCTACACAGGATCGATTGCCTTTCGAGCCACGGAGCACTGGGCGCCTACGACTATGCCCGCGATCAGTTGCAGTCTCTGCCTGCTGATGCAATTCGGCCGGCCCTGCTGGTGACTGGTCGCGATCTGATCGAGGCCGGATACAAACCCGGGCCGCGATTCAAACAAATACTGGCGGCCATTGAAGACGCTCAACTGGAAGGCCGCGTGACGACTCAAGCCGAAGGGATGAAGATGGTCGCGAGCGACTTTCCCTTGTAACTTTTCTGCGCTAGCCACTCGCATTCCGAACCTCGAGAAACTCAGGCTTCCGCGAGATACCGTCTCGTCGCGTCGGCCCATGGAGGCATCTGAATTCCATATGCCCGTAAACTTGCGGGTGACAACACAGAGTAGACGGGCCTTCGCGCGGGGCGGGGAAATTCCGCGGTCGTGACCGGTTTGACCGGGGTTTGCACGCCAGACTGTTTCAAGATTTCCTTTGCGAATTCATACCAAGTGCAATCGCCGGAGTTCGTCGCGTGCACAATACCTTTAGCGCCCGCGTGGCAGAGTTTCACCAGTGCGGCAGCGAGATCCCGTGTAAACGTTGGCGTTCCACGCTGATCGTTCACTACCGAAATTTCGGGCCTGGTGGAGGCCAGTTTCAGAATCGTTGCCGGGAAGCACTTGCCACCATGCCCGAAAAGCCATGAGGTCCGCACAATGCAAACATCCGGCAAGAGTTCGAGCAACCGCTCTTCTGCGCGCGCCTTCGTTTCTCCATAAACATTAATTGGCCTTCGCGGATCACCAGTTTCGTACGGGGATCCCTTGGCACCATCGAACACATAATCGGTGCTCAGGAAGATGAGACGAGAATTCGACTCTAACACCGCCTGTGCCGCATGGACTGCCCCTTCGCAATTCACAGCCATCGCCAGTTGACGATTCGATTCGCAACCGTCTACATCGGTATACGCCGCCGATAAGATCACCCGATCCGGTCGGGATTCCCGCACCACCTGTCTAAGGCGCACGGGATCGCGCAGGTCCACCTCTTTGGAAGAAGGCGCAACAACTTGTACGCCATCAAGCGCCCGAACCAGTTCTTGTCCGAGCAGGCCCGACGCTCCAAATAACAAAACTCGCATGGCCGCATTGTAATGGGAATCAGGAGAGAACCGGGGGACGGCCGTTACTCTCCGTTCGGCACCTGAGGCGGACGCGAAGGACGACGTAGAGCATGCAGAATAAGCGATCCGCTGATGCCAAAACAAATAACTGCGCCGAAGGCTGCAAGATCAAGCAAAGAACGTTTTATGCGAAGCTCGTCCGCGAACAGAGACGCCATCGCACAGAGCAGGCCCAGCACATTCAGCCATAGAGGGGAGCGCACGCTGGGTAGTTCCTGGCGAAATCGTACCTGGAGCAAGAGCGCCGCCAAGCCAATCGCAGCCACAACCACTAGTGCCTTTGGACTGAGAAACGCTTTGGGGCCGGTGTAGATGACGACCAGCGCCAGCGCGAGAATAAGGAGTCCTGCGGCGATCACCGTCCACCGGCGTGCGGCGGCGGACCCGGAAGTTGTCACTGGCCCCATTCCTCCTGTTTCGGCATGCCTGCCATTGTATCTCTGAGGAGCTGTCAAGAAGGTTCAGGCGATCCCTGGCAGCCATTCGCCGGGTCTGTTGTCGCCATGTGAAAACGCATAAAGCACCAGTTCCACACGGCTCGAAATTCCAAGTTTATCGAAGATACGCAACAGGTATTTCTTGACCGTATGCTCGCTGAGCTGCAGCTCGCGCGCCACTTGGCGATTGGTTAACCCATCGGCGACGAGCGCGACGACTTGCTGCTCGCGGGGTGTCAGCAATTCCCTGCCAGTGGCATTTACAACTCGCAACGTTGGCACTTCCGAGAGCGCATCGAGCACATAGTGCAGCTGCCGAGCGTTGAGCCAGATTTCTCCGCGTGCGACGCAATTGATGCACTTACACAGCATCCGAAAGGGACCTTGCCCGGAAAGAAAAATGCCTTTCGCTCCGGCGCGCACGGCATTGATCGCCGACTCACGGTCCTCGGTGTCAACCAATAGCACAGGAGCGACGTCGGGATGGGAAATCCGCAGCCACCGAAGCAGGCTGAAGTCGGGGGAGTAGTTCCCGGCAATCAGGGCCACATCAGCGCGGCTCGACTCTAGAAACTGGTCAATCGCTGCAGTATCGAGCGCCACCGCGGACACTTGGAACTCGCGCCGGCTGTTCAGGGCACGCACGAGAAGTTGAGACTGTAGAGGTCCAGAATCTGCGACGAGAACATGGACGACATCAGTCTTCAGGGGAGAAATCGCAACCGGTTGTTCAGTACTTGTTGGTGTTTGCACCGAGCCATACTGCCCGAAAGTAGGCCGAAACATATGTACAACTCGTCACATTGAAATTGTGACAAATCCATGGGAATGTCCACTTTCGTAGACCTACATTCGTGCACCTCCAATTTTGCCTTGCTTCCCTGGCCAATCCTCAATAGACATCCGAAGCTCAGCGCCCCCATGACGATCCGTAGTTTCATCACGTTCCTGATGTTCGCCGCTTCGCTGCACTCTAGTGGACAGTACTTTCCAAGTCTTGTTGTTCTTGAGGCGCGACACTACCTTCGTGCCAACAGCTCAATCGCCCGAGCTGATCATTCACTGTTCTGAGCAGCAGTGAGGTACGGAGATGAATGTGCTGTCGCAAAACGTCGTTTTGGGAGCTGTGGGGCTGCTCATCCTGCAGTTCGCCGTGCTCACCTCGGCTCAGGAAGCTGTTTCGACACCTGCATCCAAGATTTCTGCTCTGTCGTCCGTCACGTTTGCGGCCGCAGAGAGCTCGCAGAGTCCGGATCGGGCAGGTGCTGGCGGTTCCGGAACGGAGGCGGTCACACAATCCGAAAAAGCGGGTGGCATGGGAGATCCTGCACTCGGAGGGGAACGCCATCCGCTTTATCGGCTCTCGAAATCAGATGTCTTGGACATCAGTTTCTTGTTTTCCCCCGAGTTCAACCAAACCCTGACGGTACAACCCGATGGCTTCATTCCGCTGAAAGGCGCCGACTCAATCCTGGCGGAAGGACTGACATTGGCGCAGTTACATGATGCCATCGTCGCCGCTTATCTCGGTCTTCTTCATCAGCCCGACATCACAGTCACGCTCAAAGACTTTGACAAGCCTTACTTTCTTGCATCAGGCGAGGTGGCGAAGCCGGGCAAGTACGAGTTACGCGGGGATTTGACCCTTAACGAAGCTATTGCCATTGCCGGCGGCTTCACCCAGCAAGCTCGTCATACCCAGGTAGTTCTGTTTCGCCGCGTTTCCGCGGACATCGCCGAGTCGCACGTACTGAACGTCAAGAAGATGCTGGACGCTCGCAACCTGAGAGAAGATCTCCACCTGCAGCCCGGTGACTTTATTTTTGTGCCGCAAAGCCGGATTTCAAAGATCCGCAAGTTCGTTCCAACCAACTCAATGAGTTGGTACATGAACCCATTGCACTACTGAAGAAAAGGAGTCGCAGCCCTCACTGATTTGACACTACAACACGGCGAGTCCCCCAGCCCGCCCAGCGTGATCGCTTGCCACACAAGTTATGAACTCCGGATCGCCGGCTAGCAATTCTCTTCCGACCTCTCCCACCCCGCGCGAGCTTGCTGCCATCTTGTTCCGCCATCCCCGGCTGATGGCAGGAACGACCGGGGGCGTACTGCTCGTCACCATCTTGTTTGCAGTCTTCTCTGCCCGCTACGAATCCCATTTCAGGGTCCTGCTCCGCCGCGGGCGTATAGATCCGGTGATTTCGGCCCAGGCAAGTTCCTTGGGTTTCGCTCGACCAGAGATCACCGAAGAGGAGCTGAACTCTGAAGTCGAACTGCTTCGTGGCCGCGACCTCCTGAAGCAAGTCGTAATGGCGGCACATCTTGTTCCGCAAGAGACACCAGACCCGTCCCCTCGGGTCGAGCGCGCCGTTCGCAAGCTCGCCGAACGACTGGAAATCGAAGCGCTGAAGAAGTCGAACGTGATCCAAGTCAGCTTGCGAGACACGGACCCAGAACGTGCGGCCCGGATACTCAAGGCTCTTTCCGTCGCATACGTGAACAAGCACACCAGCGTTCAGCGTCCTACTGGCGAAGTCGATTTTTTCAGTGAGCAAACGGCAGAAAGCGAAAGGCGGCTCCGTGATTCTGAGGCAAGGCTCGTCGACTTCACGCGGACTCGAGGTGTAGTTTTTGCCGCGATGGAACGGGACATCGCGTTGCAGAAGTTAGGGGAAGCGGGCGCCAGCTATCGCCAGATCGACCAGGATCGTGTGGAAACGGAACGCACAGTCGCATCCCTCCGCGAACAACTGAAGTCATTTCCCTCGCGCTCGGTCACGCTCAAGCGATGGGCTGACAATCCACAGCTTCTTGAGAAGTTGAAAACGCACTTGCTGGAACTGCAACTCAAACGCACTGAGCTACTTACGCGCTTCGAACCGTCCTACCGGCTGGTCGGGGAGGTGGATCAGGAGATTGACCAAACGCGAGCGTCGATCACCTCCGAAGCTCTCACGCCTGTAAGAGATGAAACCTCAGACAAAGATCCGAACTATGAGTGGGCTCGTCTGGAGTTAGAGAGAGCCGAGGTGCGTCTGGCCGGCCTGCAGGCTCGACAAGCTGATGCCTTAGCCCAGACCTCAGCATTGCGAACGATTGCTCAACAGATGCAGTCTCACTCTGTCGACCAACAAGACCTGATGAGGGCTGCGAAGGCGAATGAAGACGCCTACCTTCTTTACCTCCACAAGAGGGAGGAAGCGCGCATCAGCGATGCGCTCGACCAACAGCACATTCTCAACGTAGCAATCGCGGAGCACCCAGAAGTGCCTGCACTGCCAATGCACTCGTCGTTCGCCTATCTGCTCGCGGCTTTCGGATTGGCGATCGCTTTCAGTGTCGGCGCCGCCTTCATTGCGGAGTATTTTGATCCCACAATCCGCACGCCCGACGAAGCACGCGCCTTGCTCGACGTTTCTGTTCTAGCGTGGCTTCCGGCGTCGGAATCCTGCGCCACAAAGCCTCGCATTTCCCGAGCACGAGGATCCAGGATCGTAACGCAATGAGCGCACTGAGCGAACTTCTCCGAGAACAGCCAGCAGCAAATGCTGACCCCACGGTTCCTGTCGACACGAGCGACTCGGTCCATGTGGCTTTCCCATACCATTCCGTTCGTGAAGAGCAAATCCACGAGTTAGTACACCAACTGTTCCTTCGCCACAATCCGGAGCTCACCCGAAATATTGGGATCACTCCAGCGGAGCCGTGGCAACCAACAGCGTCGTTATGCCTGGATGTCGCACGTGTACTAGGCAAAGAGGGTCAGGATGATGTCGGTTTGATCGATGCAAACCCGGATTCGATTCCCTTGCAGGAACAGTTGCAGATATTGGCGCCCGCACACGATGTCGCATGTTGGCCGATCGCGCCCCGGCTTTGGCTGATCCCTCGCTCTGTGTGGTGGCCCGACACCGCGCAACCCGTTACGAATCAGAATCTCGACCGGCTCCGCGAGTTGACCGCAGAATTTGATTTTTCCATCTTGCACTGCCCACCCGTCTCGTGGCTTACCGCTCGGATCGGACAAGTCTGTGATGGTCTTGTTTTGGTGCTGACCGCAAACAAAACACGGCGGGTTGTTGCTGCTCAAATCAAACGCTCGCTCAACAAGACCAATGTGCCCTTGCTGGGCACTGTTCTCGCGGAAAGGCGTTTCCCTTTGCCGCAACGGCTATATCGGAGCTTGTGAATTTTATGGGGGAATTGACAGCACGAAATCTCTGGGCGCAGGTACCTGACTCTGCTCCTTCCCGTTATTCACGCATGATTCCGGGGCTCGCAAGCGCCATGTCGGCGAGATCGACTGGGAAGACTACTGAACCAGCCAAGCCCTTATCAAGTGCAAAGAGCGCCAAAGCCAACGTTTACGCCACGCGACAAGCTTTAACCGGATTACTCCTCCCGCACCCAACGGCGGACGCCTTCGTTCTGTACCGGGCTGTGGTCTTAGACCTCTTCGTGATCACCACCCTCTGTTCGGCACAGGCGATGTTACTTCCCGGTTGGACCTTGCCGAAGTTCGGTCTCCCCATTTTTGCCGTGTTGGTGACTCTGTTTGGTTTCAGTGAGGGTCTATATCGGCGCCACGCGGCCCCGCTCTCGCCGGAAATCATCGCCGGAGCGGCCAGATCCGTTCTGTTTGCAGTCACCCTGGTTTTTATCGCGGAGAAGGACAGGCCGCCGTTTGCCGCCGCTGTCGCGACATTTGCCATCAACTTGGCGGGACTTATTCTGTGCCGTCAGATCCAAGGGGCAGTTCGATCTCGGTGGAAGCGGGCAGCCGAACACAGAGTTCTCATCGTTGGCGGAGGCCCGGTCGCACGCTCGATCGCACAAACACTTCGCAGGGATCTCAATCCCTTCCGCCGTACAGTCGTTCGGGGATTTTTGGCAGACGACGTTTCACTTTCCTCTTCGGTTCTGGGGAAAATCGCAGATCTGGACTGGCTGGCTCGAGCTGAGTTCGTTGATGAGGTTATTCTCGCGCTCCCTGGTGAACGCGGCCGGAGCAGTGAAGCCGCCGAGGTCGCGCTTCGGAACCACCTCGATATCCGCGCAGTCCCAGACTTGCCGCGCGGACTATGGTCTGACACCGGGATCGACCACATCGGAAATATTCCTGTTGTCACTCTTCATCGCGAACCTGTCCCTAGTTCCGCGTTGTTCTTGAAGCGCCTTGTCGATGTCCTTGGCTCGGCATTCCTGCTGGCGGTCGCGTCTCCGGTTTTGGCCGTCATCGCACTGCTCATTCGCTTGGATTCACCCGGTCCCATTGTTTATTCCGCGGAGCGTACCGGTGCGAAAGGACGTCGGTTTCGCTGCCATAAATTTCGTTCGATGGTCACGAATGCCGATCATCTCAAAGACGACCTTCGCGCTCAGAACCAGCGGGAGGGGCCGATCTTCAAGATCGACGATGACCCGCGGGTCACCCGGGTTGGGCGCTTCATCCGCCGTTACAGCCTCGACGAACTGCCCCAACTCTGGAATGTGCTGCGAGGTGAGATGAGCTTGGTTGGTCCACGACCGCACCCGGTCGACGAGGTGAACCACTACGAACTTCACCACTACCGGCGCCTTGATGTGAAACCAGGCATTACTGGCCTCTGGCAAATTACGGCACGCCATTCTCCGTCGTTCGACCTTAACATGCACCTGGACCTGACCTACATCGAGAACTGGAACTTGCGTCTCGACCTGCAGATCCTGCTCAAAACGGTGCGCGTCCTATTCGCCCCGGAGGGATCCTAGATCCCTCATGAACAGCCACGCACTTACGTTGGATTACGATGAAAGCCCTCTTTGGCGAGTCGCTGGATTACTATTTCGACCGCTGCATCTTGTGTTGACATTCCCGTCCGTCTTGTACTTGGCGGTCATCTCGGTTTTTCTGTTTCGGCCACCAGATCTCTATTCGTTTTATGTAGATCGGCTCGCCTTCGCAGCGCTTCTTTTCTTCGTGTCCTTACGAGCCCTGGCCCTTCGGGAGAAGATGCCCTTCTTCCCAGCACTCACTCTGCCCATGGCAGGCCTAACGGCGTTGGCAGTACTGCGCGTTTTACGTGAGCCCTTCGACGCACAGGCCTGGAGCATCATCGCCAGCAAGTTCATCGTGCCCTTTGTCCTTTTTCACGTAGCGGCCCTCGTGTTCCGTGGGGATCAACAGCAACGGCATTTCGGAATCTTCACCACCCTTGTTCTCGCTTACCTCGTTTTCGTCGCGATCGCCTTTCTCACGGGGACACGCTCCCTCATTTTTCCCAGATTCATCCTGGACGAAAGCCTCGGGTTTCATTCAGATCGCGCTCGCGGGCCATTCCTTCAAGCAGTCGCGAACGGCGTTTCGTTGACGATGCTTGGCATTCTGGTGCTTGTGTTTCCGCAAAAACGAAAATGGTTCGTCTCCCTCCTTTCGCTTCTCCTCCCACTGGCGGTGCTAGCAACGATGACAAGGGCGGTCTGGATCTCATTTGCGGCAGCCAATCTCTTCCTCGGCTTCAAACTGGCGGAGCGTCGCCGGCACGCGGTATGCATTGCGCTAGTCGTGGCAGGCCTGTTAGTTGGCTTGGCGGTAGGCCTGAGCGATCATTCGCTCAAGAGCGCGCTGTGGGACCGCACCGAAGAGCGTGGTCCGGTAGAGGCGCGCGTGGCTGTGTACAGCGCCGGATGGGCGATGTTTCGAGAGCGGCCGTTTACGGGATGGGCTGCCGGAGGCATGTACTCCGAACTGGCTCGCCGGATGGAAGGTTTTCACTTACGCACCTTTTACGTTCACAACACCTACCTGGCGCTACTCGTGGAGTTTGGGATGCCGGGACTGGCTCTTTACGGCATTCTCTTTTTCAACCTCTTTCGCCTCTCGCGCCGGAGGGTTCCCTGTGAATCCGTCTCTGTCGCTTGCCTTCGGAGAGTGTGGCCGGTTTTGCTCGCCGTGTATCTCTTCAACGCGTTCTTTGTGGACATGGCGTATCAGTTCGTCATCGGACTTCTGTTCACCGTTGCCGGAATGCTTTGCGCATCCGAGGAATACTGCGCATGACTGCTGTGGCATACATCGCGAATGAATTCCCCTCGCCAGTGGAGCCTTACGTGATCGACGAGATTGCCGAGTTGCGCCGTCGCGGGGTCAACGTAATCTGCTGCAGCGGGAAGCGGATAGCACCCAATGCGCTGAGCCTTGCTGAGCGCGCCTATTGGAAAGAAACGCGATTCTTTCAGCCTCTCAGCGATGATGTTCTCTTGCGATCAGCCAGACGGCTTGCGTCCGACCGCGCCAGCCTCTGTCATTTCTTGAGACCGCTGCTGTTCGATCCGCGCGCTTCCATGAGCCTGCGGGTCCGGACGCTCGGTCACACTCTGATGGGTTCGGCTCTCGCAGAAGAGCTGGCGCCACTGCACGTGGATCATATCCACGCTCACCACGGCTATTTCGCCTCATGGATGGCCTTGGTGGCATCCCGTCTTCTCAGAATCGGCTTCAGCTTCACACTGCATGGTTCCGATTTATTGCATCGAGCTGACCTGCTGTTCGCCAAGCTCCAGGCATGCCGATTCTGCATCACGGTCTCTGACTTCAACCGGAACCATATTCTTCATCACTATCCCTCGATGCCCGCCGAGAAAATCATCGTGCAGAGACTTGGCGTTGATCGCCTGCTCACATGGCCCGGGAGTTCATCGGCACCTGCGGCCGTTGATCGGCCTCTCTCGTTGCTTGCGGTGGGACGTTTGCATCGCGTCAAAAATTATTCCTTCCTCATAACTGCCTGCTCGGCGCTGCGCGACCAAGGAGTCGACTTCGTATGCAGGATTGCCGGCGAGGGGCCCGAACGTTCCGCACTTGAGCGGCAGATCTCAGAAGTGAGACTTCAGGAACGCGTTCACATCCTCGGGCATGTCCCTCGCAACGACCTAGTCCGCCATTACCGCACCGCGGATTTGGTGGTGATGACGAGCCAGAGCGAAGGAATCCCGGTGGCGCTAATGGAAGCCATGTCTCATAACCAGCTCGTGCTTGCCCCTGCGATCACGGGCATTCCGGAACTCGTCGAAAATCAGCGCACGGGATTCCTCTACCAGTCCGGATCCCTCTCCAGTTTCATGGACGCATTCCATTTCATTCGCTCCAATCGAGATGCCCTGGCAGGTGTCCGGCGAGCTGCAGGTGCCAAAGTCGCCGAAGTTTATAACCGGCAGCGCAATCTGCGCGCGTTTGCCGAGCAGTTCCTGGCTCGTATTCCCCATTCAGGTGGAACCTATGCGAATCCTGTACTGCAACAAGTACGACTATCCATTTAGCGGAACAGAGTCCTATTTATTCGACCTCATCCAGCGGATGAATGATCGCGGCCATCACACCGCCCTCTTCAGTATGGAACATGGCAATTCGCGGGCCTTCTCCGGGCGGAGTTACAAGATCCCATACATTAACTTCAAAGATCCGAATGCCGGGATCCTAAAGAAAGCGGGGACGGCCGCGCACGCCCTCTACTCAACATCCGCCCGACGGGCCATCAGCAATTGCATCTCAGATTTTTCTCCGGACATCGCTCACGTCCGCGGAATTTACCATCACCTGTCGCCGTCGATTCTCTGGGAACTTAAGAGCCGACATGTTCCTGTGCTCTACCACGTCAATGATTTCAAGATTCTCTGCCCCACTTACAATCTCGTCGCCCGTGGCGAATCCTGCGAAGCATGCCATGGCGGAGAGTTCTATCATGTGGTAACCGAACGCTGCTATGCAGGCCCACGATCAAATGCATTCGTGCTCGCCGCCGAAGCCTACCTTCACAAGTGGTTGAAAACCTATGAACGTTGCGTCGACCTTTTTCTTGCGCCGAGTGAATTCGTGCGCAGCAAGCTGATCGCAAATGGATTCCCTACTGGGCGCATCGAAATCCTCGCCCACTACCAGGCCCTGCCGGAGTCGGTGCAAACGACCGACGAGGGCTATCTACTCTATTTTGGACGTCTCTCCGCCGAAAAGGGACTCGACGAACTTCTGCTTGCCCTCTCTCGTGTGCCGCACATCCCGGTCGTGATCGCTGGTGAAGGACCCGCGCGAGCACGACTCGAGTCGCTGGCGCACGAATTGAAACTCCATAATGTCCTTTTCGCAGGCATGGTCAGTGGCGTGCAGTTGGAGACACTCATTGCTGGCTGCCGCTTCTCGCTCTTTCCCTCACGCGCCTATGAAACTTTGGGCAAGTCGATACTCGAGTCCTATGCTCACGGACGCCCCGTCATCGCTTCTGACCTTGGATCCCGGCGCGAACTCGTCCAACATGGCCTGACGGGACTGCTGTATGCTCCCGGAGACTGCGAGCAACTCGCTCATTCCATCGAATTCCTCTTTGATCGGCCGGACCTGGTTCAGAGAATGGGCACGGCGGCGCGCGATCGCGTGCGAGAGAGACACGACCCCGAACAACACATAGAGCGACTGGTCACGGTTTATTCGCGACTGAATGGATCTCGGACCCCTGTCACCTTCCCGGCTCCTCCTGTGCAACCTCGCGCACGCCGTGGGGTGCGCGTCGCTTTTATCGGAGGCCGTGGCCTGGTTTCCAAGTACAGCGGTATCGAATCGTATTATGAGCAAGCCGGTCGTGAACTGTCACGACTCGGACACGAAGTTACAGTGTACTGTCGCACCTACTTCACTCCGCCGATAAGCGCGCACAACGGTATGCGTGTTCGCCGGTTGCCGACCATACGTTCCAAGCACCTGGAGACTGTGGTCCACACGCTGCTCAGCACGCTTCACGCCATGGCGTCAGATTGCGATATCGTCCACTACCACTGCCTCGGTCCGGCGCTGTTCTCGTTCTTACCGCGGCTTGTCGGAAAGAAGACCGTCGTCACGGTTCAGGGTCTTGACTGGCAACGCGGTAAATGGGGGCGCTTGGCCTCGCACGTTCTACGCGTGGGAGAGACTGCGGCGGTCACTCTGCCTGACGCCACGATGGTGGTTTCTCAAACTCTGCAACGGCACTACCGCGATCAATACTCGCGTGACACTATTTACATTCCCAACGGAGCCAGCGTGGCCCCGCGGCGGCCTCCGAAACAACTCATCGAGTGGAGCCTCCTCCCCGGAAATTATGCCCTGTTTCTGGGACGATTTTCGCCTGAAAAGAACTGCCACATGCTGATCGACGCGTTCGAGAAAATCGACACGGACATGAAATTAGTGCTGGCCGGAGGATCGAGCCACTCAGACGCCTACGTCACCAATCTCCGCCGCCATGAATCAGAGCGCATCCGCTTCCTGCCCTGGGTCTCGGGCGCAGATCTCGAGGAACTGCTTTCCAATGCGGCCCTTTTTGTACTGCCCTCCGAACTGGAAGGACTGTCTTTGGCTCTCCTTGATGCCATGGCAGCGGGGGTCTGTGTCCTGACGAGCAACATCCCCGAGAATCGAGAAGTGGTCGACGGCGCCGGTTTCACCTTCGAGCGCGGCAACGCAGCGGATCTCCAGCGCATGCTCGATCTGCTCGTACACGATCCCGAACTTCGCCGCCAGGCGGCAACCCGCGAACGGGAACGCATTCGTGGCCAATACCTCTGGCCTGAAATCGCTCGCACGATCGAAAAGACGTACTACAGAATATTGGGCTGGCACGATGGAGAAAGCACGGCCAGAAACGAGGCGGGTTTCGGTGCTTCCGTCGTCACGGCGCCCGGATCGGATTGAGGAAAAGAGTTCTCGAGATTCGGCCGCCGAATCGGTTCGCTGGCGATTCAGTTGAGCCGAAAATCCACGGACAAGGTCGTTTCTACTTTCACAGCTCGTCCCGAAAACTGATAGGGTTCAAACTTCCAGGACCGCACTGCATCGGCCGCGGCCTTCACCAGCACGTCATCTCCAGATACTGGGCGCAAGCGTTCGACGGAACCGTCCGGAGCGATCACCGCGTCCAACACCGCGAGCCCTTGCCTGCCCGCTCGTCGCGCGTCTTCCGGATATACCGGATCGACCTTTGATACGATCCGCATCTCCATCGTCTCTGGGGAAACTCGCAAGGGCGCCGTTTCGGCCGCCTTCGCGCTGATCTCCAGTTCGCTCCAGGAACGTTGCCACTGCCACCAGCCAATACCGGCCAACAGGATCATTCCGGCCAGCAGCATGTTGAATCGTCGCCGCCTGATCCGAATCCGTGGGCTCGTGGAAGCCGCCACGGCTCGCGCGAGGGCTACCTCCTCCACGATTTCGGGCTCTTCCCTTTTTTCAAGAGCCAACGGGTGCGGAGCCAACCGGTAAGCCCAATAGCGAATCATCTCGCGTTGCTCGATTGACAAACCGACAAACTCAAATCCGCAGCGAAGGCTCCCTTGATAACGCACCAGGGCACGCGCACGCACCGGCACGCCAACATTCGGGAGGCGCAGTTCAACCGCCACTTGCTGTCCGGCGGCAAGTTCCCCAGCCACCATTCCGCCCACGCCGGCTTCACTTAAATCGGTGCAGCGCCCAGGCAGGTTTTCGGGAACTCCGGATCGCAAGGCGATCACGTCGAGAGGGACATTGATGGGCTGCCGGGGGAAGCCACGGCGTGGCGTTTTATCCAACGCCAACGATGGAGCTGCACTCATCCTACTGCCTCCGCAGGATCAAAATTCTTCCTTTGCGGCTGGAATCAACGACGAACGCGGCGCGTTGCAAGGATTGTTCCCCAGAGTATAGCGGAAAAACTTCAATTCACTTGCCTCAACTTCGATTTAGAAATTTCGAGTCTCGTTTCCCACATCGCCCCACCTGAACGAGGACGCCCGGTCACTCGAGGTCCCGCCAATTCGGGCCTACCCCGAGTTCCACGCGCAGGGGAACCGCCAATTCATGCGCCCCTTCCATGTGCTCGCGCACCATCGCCTTCACCGCATCCACCTCGCCCTCGGGCACCTCGAACACGAGTTCATCGTGGACCTGCAGCGTCATCCGCGATGCCATACTGCGCTTCCGGATCTCTTCATCAATGCGAATCATCGCGATTTTGATCAGGTCGGCGGCAGTTCCCTGCAAAGGGGTATTCACCGCTGTCCGTTCCGCAAAGCCACGCTGGTTTGTGTTCTTGCTGTTGATGTCGGGAATCGGGCGGATGCGCCCGAATAGGGTCTTCACTTTCTGATCACGGCGTGCCTGCGCGAGAGTCTCGTCGATAAATGCGCGCACGCCTGAATATTTCTCGAAATAGGCTTCGATAAACCTCCTGGCTTCACCCGGCTCAATCCCTAACTGTTGCGACAACCCAAACGGCGAGAGCCCATAGACGATTCCGAAATTCACGACCTTAGCGGCGCGGCGGTGCTCCGTGGTCACCATCAATGGTGGAACTCCAAATACCTGCGACGCAGTCAACGTGTGAATGTCGTCTCCCCGCCGGAAGGCCTCCACCAGCAGCTTGTCTTTTGAGAAATGTGCCAGGAGCCTGAGTTCAATCTGCGAATAGTCCGCCGCCAGCAGCACGTGGCCCGGTTCGGCAATAAACGCCGCGCGAATCTCCCGCCCCAGTTCCGTTCGAATTGGAATGTTTTGTAGATTGGGATTTGTCGACGACAGCCTCCCCGTCGCCGTTCCCGTCTGACCAAACGTTGTATGCACACGCCCGCTTCCCCTGCGGATCAGCGCCGGGAGAGCGTCCACATAGGTCGACTTCAACTTGGTAAGCTGGCGGTATTCCAGGACCAGCCGTGGAACTTCGTGTTCCTCTGCCAGACCCTCCAGAACATCCACTGCCGTGGATATCTTCTTGCCCTTGCCATATTTCACCGGCACCGGAAGGCCCAGCTTATTGAACAGCACATCACCCAGTTGTTTCGGCGAATTGATATTGAACTCGATACCGCATCGCTCGTAAATATCCTTCGCTTTGACATCGGCCTCGCGCTGTAGCTTCACGGACATCTCACCCAGCGCCTTGGGATCGATCTTCACCCCCGCACTTTCCATGCGCGCCAGAACCGGCACAAGGGGAGTGTCGATCTCTTCATATACGGACATCAACCCCTGCTCTGCTGCCACCTCTTGCCGCAGAGCCGTTGCCAAACGGCCGGTAACATCCGCCGCCTCCGCCAGGTTTCCGCTCAGTTTCAGATTCAATCTTCGCAGTGCAACTTCTGCCAACGAGTGCGACGAGTAGGTCGGATCGAGCAGGTACGAATAGAGCATCGGGTCGTGCTTCACCCCTGCGGGTGTGATTCCCATTTCCGAGAAGTGGTGGAGAGATGCCTTTAAGTCGTGAATACTCTTGAGCGACGTCGCGTCTTCCAGGAGGCTCTTCACGCGGCCAGCGAGTGTCTTGTCTTCGAGTGATACCAAGGCGCCTTCGCCTGAAGCCTTTGAGATCGCCAAATGGTTCCGCCACGCGTCGATGCGATCCTCCACGTCCGCCGGTTCCAGAGCGAGGAACCCGCTCTGGGCAGGCTCAGGCTCTTCTTCTTCCTCTTCGATGTCTTCGGTCTGCTCCGCGGGAATCGCGAGGGCAAGTGGCGCCCCCGCTGCCATGCCCCACAAATAGTCTTCGAAATCGGCCTTCGACTTGATGTCCCGATAGTCGCCCTCTTTCACTTCCACCACAGGTAACAGTTCTTTCAACAGCGAGCTGAATTCAAGTTCGGCGAACAGCGCGCGCAATGCATCGACATCGGGTTCGCCAACTTTCATGGCTTCCACATCGAGATCGACTGCAACATCTGTGTCGATGGTGACCAACTGTTTACTGAGGAGAATGTTGTCGCGACTGTTCTGCAAAGATTCGCGATAAGTCTTTTTCTCGACTTCAGCGGCGCGATCCAACGCTGCCTCTACGCTTCCAAAGCGCTGGATGATTTCCACAGAGCCTTTGTCGCCGATCCCCGGCGCTCCCGGGATGTTGTCCACCGAGTCGCCACGAAGCGCCATTACATCCACGACTTTGGACGGCGGTACGCCGAGGATCTCCTCAACCTTCGCAGGATCGCTGATCAGGTTGTCCTTCGGAGGATTGAGCACGTGCACTTGGTCATTCACCAGTTGCATCATGTCCTTGTCGCTCGAAACGACATACACAGGATGCGATTCTGCAGCTGCTTTTCGCGCCAAGGTGCCGATCACATCATCCGCTTCATAGCCTTCTAGCTGAAGGATCGGGATGCGGTATCCCTCAAGAGCACGACGAATGTAAGGAACCTGCTGCACGAGATCGGGAGGCATCTCCTTGCGATTTGCTTTGTACCCGCCATACTCCGCTTCTTTAAACGTCTGCGTCTTGATGTCGAACTTTCGGATCGTGGTGATTGCTTCCGCCTGCTGGTTGCGGATTGTCGGCGCCCCCACATCGAACACCGCAGCGAGGTATTCGGGAGAGAAATCATCCCGCAGCTTGCGCAGCATATTCACGAAAACGTAGATCGCCGCGGTGGGAAGGCCCGTCTTGGTGGACATCGGCCGTTGCCTCGCCATCGCGTGATAGGCGCGGAAAATGAACGACATCGTGTCGATCAGAAAAATGCGACCTTTGTTCGGATCAGGGGCAAGAGCCGCCTTCAGAGCGTCGCGCTTCGGCTCGGCGGAGGCCTTCAACGATGTTTTCTTTTTCGGAGGCAATGGGCCAAGTTTAGCAGTTCATCTGAACTCCCGAATATCCTGTGACGCCCATGACAGCCAAATCTGGCGACACCGCGTATGATATGGACTTTTCGGCACGCAATGCCTGAGTACCGCATGCTTCCCTTCAAGCTCATCTACAGCGACGACTACTTCCTGCCCATCGGCTCGCATGTGTTCCCAGCCGAAAAATACAAGCGCATTCACGACCGGTTACTGGGAACGAAGGTAGCTGAAGCGTCCGATTTCATTGCCCCTCGCCCTGCCAGCGATCAGGACATCCTGCTTGTTCATACGCCGCAATACGTCGAAAAACTGAGAACAGGCACGCTGAGCGCAATGGAAGAACTGCAACTCGAAGTCCCGTACTCTCCCGAGCTAATCAAAGCGTTCTGGCTGGCCGCTGGTGGCTCCATGCTCGCCGCCGACTACGCGCTCAATGACGGTATCGCCATCAGCATTGGTGGAGGATTCCACCACGCATTTCCCGATCACGGGGAGGGCTTCTGCGTGATCCATGACGTAGCCGTCGCGATTCGGCGCATGCAGCGCGATGACAAGATCCGCAATGCCATGACGGTAGATTGCGATGTTCATCACGGTAATGGCACAGCGGCGATCTTCGCAGGCGTACGCATTCCGAATGATCCGCTGCCGTCGTCCTCTGCTCCCGTCATCAGCCCAACCCGACCGGCAAGAATGCGCGGAGCCCACGCAGGAGACGTCTTCACGATCTCACTCCACCAGGAGAACAATTACCCGGCATTCAAGCCGCCGTCTTCGATTGATGTGGACCTGCCCGACGAGATCGGCGATGCCGACTACCTCGCCTGGCTCGACAACGCTCTAAGTTCCGGACTCCGCCAGTTTGAACCAGAATTGCTCTGCTACATCGCCGGAGCCGACCCATACCGCGAAGACCAGTTGGGCGGTCTATCGCTGACGATCGAAGGGCTAAAGAAGCGGGATGAACTGGTCTTTCGCGTGACCAAAGCCCGTGGCATTCCTGTGATGGTTACCCTCGCCGGAGGCTATGCCCAAGAACTGGAAGATACCGTCACCATCCACACCAACACTGTGGTCGCGGCAAAAGAAGTCTTCGCAGCAAAATAGGTGTTGAAATGTGGGCGCCTCGTTCGCCCTATGCTCACGAGAAGCTAGTAGCCAGTAGCTGCACTCCGCACTGCTAGAATAGGGATCGCACCCTATGTTCGAGAATCTCCAGGAAAAATTACAACGCGCATTCAAAAGCCTTCGCGGACAGGCCGTTCTCACCGAAGAGAACATCGCTGACGCGCTGAAGCAGATCCGTCTTGCCCTGCTCGAAGCCGACGTCAACTTCAAGGTCGTGAAGGACCTGATCGACCGTATCCAGGCTAAGGCCGTCGGACAGGCGGTCCTGACCGCTCTTTCGCCCGGCGAGCAGGTCATCAAGATCGTCCGCGACGAATTGGTCGAAACTCTCGGCAAAGATACCGCCAAGCTGAAGTTCGCTTCGCAGCCGCCTACGGTCGTTCTCATGGCCGGTCTGCAAGGTTCCGGTAAGACGACAACCTCCGGAAAGCTGGCTAACTGGCTTAAGAATGGCGGACATCGCCCCCTACTCGTTTCAGTCGACGTCTACCGCCCCGCCGCCCGTGAGCAGCTAAAGGTCGTCGCCGCCGCGATCAAAGCCAACATCTATGAAGGCGAAGTCGGGGAAGCCAACACGGCCACGGTCGAGCGCCTCGCCAAAGAAGCCCGCAAAGAGGCCATCAACTCCGGCTGCGACGTCCTCATCGTCGATACCGCCGGCCGTCTCCACATCGACGACCAACTCATGGAAGAGATGCAGTCGCTCAAGCGCCTGCTCAATCCCCAGGAAATCCTCTTCGTCGCCGATTCCATGACCGGTCAGGATGCGGTCAACTCGGCCGACGAGTTCCACAAAAAGCTCACGCTCACCGGCGTGGTTCTCACCAAGATGGACGGCGATGCGCGCGGCGGTGCCGCTCTCTCGATACGACAGGTTACCGGTCAGCCGATCAAATTCATCGGTATCGGCGAAAAGTACGACGCCCTTGAACCGTTCCATCCCGACCGCATCGTTTCGCGGATCCTCGGCATGGGCGACATCCTGTCTCTCATCGAAAAGGCCGAGTCGCAGATCGACAAGAAGAAAGCTCAGGAACTTGCCACAAAAGCGCTATCTGGCGATGGATTTTCGCTGGAGGACTTCCGCGATCAACTGCGCCAGGTTCGCAAGATGGGATCCATGCAAAGCCTTATCGGCATGCTGCCAAGTATCGGAGCTTTCTCTGGCCTGCAGAAGGCCGCCGACAAAGTGGACGAGAAACAGATCAACCGCGTCGAAGCCATCATCAACTCGATGACCGGTTACGAGCGCAACCATCACGAAGCCATCAACGGGAGCCGCCGCAAGCGCATCGCCCGCGGTTCCGGAACCAGCGTGCAAGAGGTCAATAACCTGCTCCGTCAGTACGCCCAGATGAGAAAGATGTTCAAGCAAATGGGCAAACCCAGCTTCGCAAGACGGCTGGCTGGAATGAAACTGCCGGGAATGTAGATCGTCGTTCATCGCTGGTCGTTCGTTGTTGACAGTCCCTACGATCCTCACGGCGAGCGAAAATAGCCAACGACGGACGACGAAACCATGAAATGGCGCTCTCTTCAGGAATCCGGCTCCTATAGCGACACCCGCCCCTTGCGGCAGATCTTCGCCGAGCGCAAGGAGATGATCGCAAAGTATGTTCCGGCGGACGTCCAAGCAGTGCATGCTCGCACCGTCGAAAGTCTCAAGGCGCAAGGGTTCGCGTCCAAGACTCTCGGCATAGGAGCAGCCGCCCCGTTTTTTGAACTTCCCGATCACAATGGCAAACGCGTTTCCTCGACAGACCTACTGGCCAAAGGGCGTCTCGTTGTTACGTTCATTCGCGGTCGCTGGTGTCCTTTTTGCGTCGGCCAAATGGAGGCGATGAATTACATCGCCGCGCACATTGCAACCGCAGGAGCTTCTCTGGTCGCCATCTCTCCGCAGACCGAAAAGCAAGCCTTCTTCATGCGCGACCAGCACAAACTCGCCTTCCCACTGCTGGTAGACACGCACAACGATGTCGCTCGCCAGTTTGGGCTCGTCTATCGCATTCCCGAGGAGCAGCAGGGACTTTACCGCAGCACCTTCGTCAACCTTCCATTCGCCAACGGCGATTCCAGTTGGGAGTTGCCTATTCCCGCGACTTACTTAATCGATCGGGACACAAAGGTTCTCTTCGCGTCCGTGAACGAGGACTATACCGAGCGGCCGGAGCCGCTCGAGATTCTTAGCATTCTCGAGCGCATCGGTTAATCTGGCTGCTGATCTTCCCGCGAACCTAGGCCATGTTCGAAACTGATTTCTTAACCCCATCCAGCCACGCAAGCTATCGCGACGTCATCGCAAAGGCCGTTGACACGCTCCTCGCGGCCTTTCCGCCACAGTCCTACACGGGCAGGTCTCCATCGGAACTGGCGGACTTGCTGAATAGCAACATCTTTCCCGCACAAGGATGCGGGATCGAAGAAACGCTCCAACGAGTGCGCCCAATCATCGCCAACTCGATAGCCGTGACACATCCCAACACGGTTGCTCATCTCCATTGCCCTCCGCTGATCGCTTCGCTCGCCGCCGAGGTCATCATCTCCGCTCTCAACCAGTCCATGGACTCGTTCGACCAGGCTCCGGCCGCGACCGTGCTCGAGATTGCAATGTCGCGCTGGCTCTGCGAGGAAGTCGAGCTGCCCGCCGGATCCGACGCAACCTTCACTTCAGGAGCGACCCAATCGAACTTCATGGGACTATTGCTCGCTCGCGACTCCTGTATCGCCTCGCGCTGGAATTGGTCAGTTCAACAACGTGGCTTGCCGCCCGACGCTAGTCGACTCCGCTTCCTGTGTTCGGAGGTCGCCCATTTCACAGTCGAGAAATCGGCTTCCCAACTCGGACTCGGAGCCGACGCCGTCGTGAAGATCCCCGTGGACCGTGATTTCCGCATGATTCCCGGTGATCTCGCGAACATGCTGCATCACCTGGCGGAACAAGACCTAATCCCGGCCGCGATCGTAGGAACAGCAGGAACGACGGACTTCGGCTCCATCGATCCGCTGACGGAAATTGCCGCCCTAGCGCGCGAGTCGGGAGCATGGTTTCACATCGACGCGGCCTACGGCTCCGCGCTCTTGCTGTCACAACGCCATCGCGGTCTTTTGCGGGGTATCGAACAAGCCGATTCCATCAGCATGGATTTTCACAAGCAATTCTGGCAGGCAATCAGTTGCGGAGCATTCCTGGTGCGCGACGCAACCCAGTTCCGCCACCTCGAAGTCCACGCGGATTACCTCAATCCCGAGGCTGACGGCGCGTCCGGCATCCCGAATCTCGTCGATAAGTCCGTCGCAACCACGCGCCGCTTCGATGCACTCAAACTCTGGCTCACCTTCCAGGTCGTGGGACGCGAAAAACTCGGCCAGATGATCGACCGCACCATCGATCTGGCCGCTTATGCGGCCGCGACAATCCGCAGCAATCCAGCTCTAGAACTTTTGCACGATCCCCAATTCGGATGCGTCGTTTTCCGGTACCGTCCCAACGCTCCAGAGGCCGACACCGACGCCCTAAACGCATCGCTGCGGCAACGGCTGTTCGATCGCGGACTCGCGGTCATCGGCCACACGCGAGTCCGCGGCCGCCAATGCCTGAAGTTCACGTGTATGAACCCGATGACCACGGAAAAGGACCTCGAAGTCCTTCTCCATCAGATCGTTGAGCAGGGACGCAGCCTTGGGAACGGGAAACTGGCGGAAAACGGACCCTGATCCCACCCGAGCTCCCGCCCTTGCACTCCCCGCTAAGCTCCGGCATAATAATGGTTTGTCTCAACCCTGCCGGACTCTTCCGGACCAAAGGAAACGAAGTCAGTGCTAATGATCCGTCTGGCGCGCTTTGGTGCGCGCAAACAACCGTACTATCGTGTAGTCGTTATCGAGAAGGAACGGGCTCGGAATGGCCGTCCGGTGGAAGTTGTTGGCACCTATAATCCTCGGACCAATCCAGCCACGTTCGACCTGAAGCGTGAACGCATTACTCATTGGGTTTCCAAGGGAGCACAGTGCTCCGAACGCGTGAGTAAGCTGCTTGCCATGCCCGCACCGGCTGCCGCTGCACCGGTCGCCTAGTCCTGCTCGAGGCCTATTAGCCGATTCTTCGCTCGCTCGGAATGCACTCGGTTCCTATGTATGTGTGACTTTAGGAGTACCAATGACTGAACAGACCGCCGACGCGCGCGCCTTGATCGAGCACATCGCCAAGTCACTGGTCGAAGCCAAGGATGCCGTCTTCATTGACGAGTACGAGGATGGTGACGAGACCGTTATCGAACTCGAAGTCGCCGAAGCGGAAATGGGCAAGGTCATTGGCCGGTCCGGCCGCATTGCTCGCGCGTTGCGCACGATTCTGGCGGCCGCCGGCACGAAGAACAACAAGCGTTACGCGCTGGAGATTCTCGAATAGCAACACCCGACGCAAGCGGCGAGTGGATTACCCTGGCGTTTGTGACCAAGACGCAAGGGCGCCATGGAGAAGTCGCTGCCGAATTGCATACCGACATTCCGGACCGCTTCCGGCAAGGCATGCAGTTGTGGGCGCTCTTGAAGAACGGCGAGCGCCGCGAAGTGAAGATTGAAGAGTTGTGGCCGCATAAGAGTTTGCTGGTTCTGAAGTTCGAAGGCGTGCAGACGATGACCGAGGCAGCAGCGCTGAAAGGCGCCGAACTTCAGGTTCCACGAACTGAACGTGCTGAACTCGAACCTGGCTGGATGTACCTGAGCGATTTGGTCGGATGCAAAGTATTCGACCGCGATCGCGAGATTGGCCCGGTTGAAGATGTACAGTTCGGGGCGGGCGAGGCGCCGCTGCTGGTAGTGAAAAGTTCCGGCAAGTTGCCCTACGAGATTCCGTTCGCCGAAGCGTATCTGGAGAAAGTTGATCTGGAACGCAAACAAGTGCTGATGCGGTTGCCGGAAGGCTTGTTGGATGTGAACGCGCCGCCAACCGAGGAAGACAAGGAAAGGCGTCGTTAGCCCGGGTGTTGGTTTTGACGACCGACCAACGACGAGCGACCGAAGACTGGTTCCCGAAATGAAGATCGATATTCTGACGATCTTTCCTGACTTCTTTCGCGGACCACTGGATTACGGGATTGTCCGCCGGGCTCGGGAAACCGGGCTGGTAGATGTGGGCATTCACGACTTGCGGAACTATACGAAAGACAAGCACCGCACCGTGGATGACCGGCCCTTTGGTGGCGGCGAAGGCATGGTCCTGAAGCCGGAACCGATCTTTGAATGTTTGGAGTCGCTCGGCGACATTGCGCCGCGGGGCGACCGCGCGAACCGGAGAGTGAAGCAATCGGTTATTTTGCTTTCGGCCATGGGCAGCCGCTTAAGTCAAGCCTTGGCTGGCGAGTTTTCGAAGTTGGAGCACGTGGTTCTGATCTGCGGCCGGTATGAAGGCGTGGACGAGCGCATCAGCGAGCACCTGGCCGATCGCGAAGTTTCGGTCGGTGATTACGTGTTGAGCGGGGGCGAACTTGGAGCCGCCGTGATTGTCGATACGGTCACGCGCCTGATTCCGGGTGCGGTCGGCAACGAGGCCTCGACGCAGCAGGAATCGTTCACGGCGCATAAGGAAGTAGCGGGCGACGGGCCGAGTTCTACCTGCGTTTCCGGCGGATTGCTGGACTATCCGCATTACACGCGGCCCGCGGAATTTCGCGGGATGGCGGTACCGGAAGTGCTGATGAACGGCAACCACGACGAGATTCGCCGCTGGCGCCGCAAAACAGCACTGGCGAAAACACTGCGCAACCGTCCAGATTTACTGGAACACGTGGCGCTGACGGACGAAGACAAGAAATTGCTGGCCCGGATCAAGGGCGAGATTTACGAAGAGAATTAGGAAATTCAGGAAGGAAAACGTTATGCGGAATGCGATTATTGAAAAACTGCTGGCGAAAACTCGCCGCACCGACCTGCCGAAATTCGGGCCGGGGGACACGATCCGGGTGCAGGTAAAGATCCGTGAAGGTGAAAAAGAGCGCCTCCAGGCATTCGAAGGCGTTGTCATTGCTCGCAGCCGCGGCGCGCAGCCTAGCTTCACCGTTCGCAAAATGAGCTTCGGGCAGGGCGTGGAACGCATCTTCCCCGTCGATTCGAAGGTCATCGACAAGATTGAGGTCGTTCGCTCCGCGAAGGTTCGCCGCGCGAAGCTCTACTACCTGCGTGATCTGCGTGGTAAAGCCGCTCGTCTGAAAGAAGTCGAACGGTAGACAAAGGAATTTGCTGGGAGCCGGCGTCCGCCAGGACGCCGGTCGCTCTATGGCGCAACGATAGTCCCCCTTGTTTTCCTCACGCGTAGTCGGCGAAGATGCTAGAAAGCATCGTGCCAAAATCTCAGTCGAAATCCGGCAAAGCCCCCAGGCAGTCTACGACCGGCATCTCCGCATCCGCCGCCAAGCTGCGCATGCTGAAAAAACTGCGATGCACCCTGCGCTTTGAAAAACAAGCCTGGATCTCTGGCGCCACGCTGGTGGCAGGTGTCGACGAAGTGGGGCGCGGTTCTTTATTCGGTCCGGTCGTCGCGGCAGCTGTCATTCTCGATCCATCGCAGCGGATCCGCGGCCTGCGCGATTCCAAACTCCTGCCCGCTGAACGCCGTGAGGAACTCGCGCTCCTGATTCGCGAGCGCTCCATTGCATGGGCAATTTCCGCCGTCGACGCCGCTCGCATCGATCAGATCAATATCTACCAGGCATCGCGCCTCGCCATGCTCCAGGCCGTCAAGCAGCTGACGCCGTGTGCCTCTCACCTGCTGGTGGATGCGGTTCGCCTTGATTGCGACCTGCCGCAGCAAGCCATCATCCACGGTGACGCGCTCTCGATATCGATCGCTGCCGCGTCCATCATCGCCAAAGTGGAGCGGGACCGCATGATTGCTGCGTGGGACCCCGTATTTCCAGCCTATGGATTGGCTTCCAACAAGGGCTACAGCACACCCCGTCACCTTGCGGCGCTCCGGGAGATAGGCCCTTCGCCACTCCATCGCCAGTCATTTTCGCCGGTGTGGGGAGCGCCGATCCCCCAAGAATTATTAAGTTTCATGCGAGAGACCACCGGGACGCAGGAAATCTGCGGCGATGAAGAAGCGATAGCTCTGTAGGCCCGTTTGTATCTTCCAACTTCTTCAATCGAGCTCGACCTCCCTGCTATCATCCCGACGTGGCAGCGCGCGGAAAATTCATTACCTTCGAAGGTCTCGACGGAAGCGGCAAGAGCACACAGCTCGATAAACTCGCCCGCGCACTGCGTGCTCACAGTCTCCCCGTCACCGTGACGCGGGAACCCGGAGGCACTTCAACGGGCGAGAGAATTCGTGAAGTGCTGCTTCGCTCGACGACATCCGGGCTCGCTCCGTTGGCGGAAATGGCGTTGATGTTTGCGTCGCGTTCACAGCATATTCACGAAGTCGTTCTGCCTGCGCTTGCGGAGGGCCGGATCGTGCTGTGCGACCGCTTCACCGATTCGACCGAAGCGTACCAGGGCGGAGGCCGCAAGCTTGGCACAAAACCAGTACTCACGCTCCACGAAATTCTGTGCGGAGGACTGCAACCAGACCTGACGATCCTACTCGACAACGATGCAGCTTTCAGCGTCGAGCGCGCCCGCCGCCGCAACCGCAAACACAAGGCCGCGCGTCCCGAAAAGAATGAAGACCGCTTCGAGCAGGAGAGCCGCGCCTTCTTCGGGCGCGTTCGCCACGCCTACCTCGCCATTGCCGCACGCGAGCCGCAACGCATGCATGTCGTCAATGCACGCGGCACTCCCCAGGAGACGCACGCGGTTATCATGGAGTTGGTACGGAAGAAGTTGAAAATCAGCTCTTAGCTGCTAGCTACTGGCACCAGTCGCGTCGTTGGAAGCATGCCGGCTCGCTGCAAGTAATTGGCGGTCCGTTCGGGAGCAGTTGCCTGTTCAGGTCTGAGCTAGACGCCAGGAGCTAATAGCCAGAAGCTGTCCCTTATGCCTTTTTCTGATTTCGCCGGCAATCCCGAAGTTGTCCACCGCCTCCGCGAAATGCTGGCGCGCGACCACTTTCCCCATGCCGTGATTCTTGCGGGCGCGCATGGCTCCGGCAAATACACGCTGGCCCTCATGGTTGCGCGGGCCATGAATTGCCTGGACCATCCGCTCACGGACGGTCTGCCCGATTTCTGCGGACGATGCTCGAACTGCACTCGCTTTGCGCTGGCCCAGGATCTGGACGCCCGTTTCGCCGAAGCGGTCGAGGCTCGCGAGAATCTACGCGAAACCGACAAGAAAGAAACCCGGATCCTCATCCAGACTCACCCCGATCTACTCGTCATCCCCCCCGATCCACCCCAAATGATGATCAAGGTCGATCAGGTGCGCCACGTCATCCAGCGAATTTACTATCGTCCCGCCGAGGCACACGAAAGCGTGTACATCTTCACCAGTTCCGCCTTTATGAAAGAGGCGGCGAACTCGTTGCTGAAGGTTCTCGAGGAGCCGCCCGAGTTCGCGACTCTCTTTCTTCTCACGGAGAATCCGGGCGAGCTTCTGCCTACAATTCGCTCGCGCTCGGCCATGTTCACACTCGGCGCCCTTGCCGTCAGTGATCTCGAAAGCCGTCTCGCGAAACTGCGACCGGAATGGAACCCTCGCCAGCGCGCTCTCGTCGCCCGCCTGAGCGAAGGAGCGATCGGGCGCGCCCTGTCTTTCGACCTAGAGGGGTATATCGCCGCGCGCAGCCAGGCGTTAGTCATGCTGAAGTCGGCACTCAGTGGGGGCGATCATACCGACCTTTTCAAGACCACCGAGACTTTCCGCCCCGGCGCCGACGGCCGTGAGAAGGTCGACAATCTCCTCCGCACGCTCTACCTGCTCCTCGAAGATGTGATGTGCCTGCAATCCGGAGCCGAGCGACTTGTGCGCAACACAGATGTTCTCGGTGAGCTTAAGAAAATGGCCGAACAGGCTGATTTCACCTGGATTCAGCGGGCCGCTGAGGCCCTGGCGGAGGTCGAACGGGGAATGCGCCGCAACCTCTTGCGGTCGCTTTCACTCGACGCTTTTGCCACAATGCTTGAGCCGCGCGGCTGATGGGAAGCCATGGTTACGGTGCCGGCGCGCTAGTGACACAAATCATTGTCAGACTAACTTCACTGTGTTACCGTACCTTTTAAGTTTACCCCCAAGACCCACAAGACAGGCTCAAGTGTTGTGGCACATTGCCGCCCCGCGCGCAGGTGGTGACATATGAAAGAAACCCTAGAACCGGTACCAGCCGAACAAACTGCCGACCAGGAAGGCTTTGCCAACCGAAAGCTGATCCGCCCGTCGCTCAATCGCAACGACCACGGCAACAATAATCACGGCCACAACCACGGCTCGAACCATACTTCGAACCACGCATCATCCGAGCGAAGAGACCGGTCCGCCGCCCCAGCCAAGAAAGTCGCTCCCACCGAGCAGACCAACGCCGAGAATTTCTACTACCAGAAACAGATGCAGACCAAGACTCCCATGGTCGTCGTCCTGCGCGATGGTGAGGAAGTCCACGGCTACATCGAGTGGTACGACAAGAGCTGCATCAAACTGAACCGCACGGGCGCTCCCAATTTGATGATTTACAAGCCCGCTATCAAGTACATGTTCAAGGAAGGCGAAGGCGGGAAACGCTAGTAGCCAGGAATCAGCTAGGTCTTGCGGGAAGTTTTCTTCACTTTCTCGGCACTCTTCAGATAGTTGTCCATCCAGTCATAGCTTTCCTTGCGAACGTGCGGCGGAAAGTCGTGGTTCCCACCATTTTCGTCGAAGTAAATCGCCTTAAGATTCGCCGAGGCCTCCATTCGCGTGTAGCGCTTTCGCGCCGCGGCCTCCATCTCGCGAGTCTCCTGGACGTGTTCTTTGCTGCGCCGCGCATCGTCTCCGTCCGTTCCCCATTCCCAGAGTCCTCTTGTCAGCAGGATCGGACGTGGCGCTATTCCCGCCAGGTAGTCTCCCGAATCGCCAACTTTTGCCAGGCCTGGCAATGCGACCGCTGCCATCCGTCTTTTCGGCGCATTCTCATTAAAAAATCGCAACATGCTGAACAAACCGCAGGATGAAATTCCGACCCGGACCCGACGATCCGCAAACATGAAGTAGGCCAGAGAGTTTCCGCCCGCAGAGTGCCCGATGGCCCCGATTCGATTGTTGTCGACATAGGCTAAAGAGGAGAGCACATCCGCCCCCACCATCAAATCGTAGACTTCTTTGCCGATGAAATTTCTTCCCGCCAGCAGCAGTTGACCTATGCGGTGGTTGAACAGCTCGTCATCCCGATTGGGATCGATCGAATTGAGGTCGTTAGGGGCAACTCGGCGTCGTTCCGCATGACCAAATCGGTCCGCGCAAAGAACGACGTACCCCCTTTGAAACAACTCCACACCGTAAAAAAGATTCTTGTCGCCGGCCAAACCCGCGGGCTCCGACTTTCCGATGTGAGATTGCGGACCATCCTGATGGATCGCCAGTACAGCCGGAAGCTTCTCTTTCTCCCCGTGATCAGGGACAAACAAATATGCGCGAACTATATCGGCGGGAGTCGAAAAAAGAAGATCCGGAGGTTCAGACAAATACTCAATCTTGTATCTCGTACCGCCTTCCAGCTGAACCGACTCCAGGACTTTCAGACTTGCCCGGGGCCGGGCGGGCATGACTCCAAGCAGATTTAGGAGCGCCGTATGACGCCCAGGCAGGGGGATCCCTTCGGGAGTTGCAACGCGCGCAGGATTCTCGCTTCGAAGGGCAGAGGCGGGGTGCGACACACACGCTGCGGCCATGCTCCAAAGCAGTTGCCGCCGTACTTTGTCAGTCACCGGACACGCTCCACCCAGGGCAGCACTCGTATCCAACTGGTATCGCGGCTTCCTACCTTCTGATCAGCCACATAATCCAGCCGGCGATGAATACGCCGCCGACAAACATTCCGAAGCAGTAGAGGAAATAATTGAACTGGTCTTTTGCGGTGTTCTTCTGGGTAATTCCGAAGACGATGGAGGCAAAGAGAGCGAAAACTACCGCAGCTGAGAAGTGGGTCAGGCTGATGGTCACGGTTTCTTCCCCAGTGCGATGTGGTGCGCGTCAGCGGCGGCGATGAAGTTGAGCAAGCCAGCCACGATCAAAAATGTCTTCCCGTAATCGGCGGCGGCATTCGCAGCCATCACGTTGCCCCAGTCCATCATGCGGGCGAGAAAATACAGAGCACCCGTTCCCACATCACCGACGAAGCCGAGGATGTCGAGAATATCTCCGCCATTGGGTTTGTAGATGCGTCCCTGCAGTCCCAACCCGATGGCGAACATTGCGACAATGGAAATGAGGAGAAGGCCACCGCGAACATAGCGTCGCAGCAGAAGGTGCCCGGCGCCTGGGATCAGCCAGCCCACGATGGGAGCGATAATCGCCATGTTCGTCACCGGGTATTCCGGCGCGGCTACGTCTTTTGTCTTATCTGTCGCGGATTTCGCCATTCAGATGGTCACAATCTCTTTTTGAATTTTACCAGTGACCTCGGCTGTGCCCTTACGTACGAGGACATCCACTTCGAGGCGCACGCCGAACTCCGGCAGGTAAATGCCGGGCTCGATGGAGAAACAGGAATTGGGCAGGATGCGACGCTCATCGTGGATTTCGAGGTCATCCATATTAGCGCCGTTGGAATGCACTTCCGTGCCGATGGAATGGCCGGTACGGTGGATGAAGTACTCTCCGTATTTGGCTTTCTTGATGTGGCCGCGGACAGCGTGATCCACTTCCCATCCTGAGATGGCCTTACCGGCAGAAACTGCCTTCTGCACGGTTTGAACTCCGATATCCCGCGCTTCGCTGACAATCTTGAAAATTTCGCTCTCGCGGTCGGTGGGTTTCTTGCCGACGACTCCAACCCAGGTAATGTCGTAGTAGACCGCGCCGGGCTTATTTTTCTTCCCCCACACATCGAGGAGGACGAAGTCCCCCTCGCGGATGGGAACGCGATGGGCAGCACTGGGTTCGTAATGGGGGTTGCCGCTGTTGGCGTTGACGGCGACGATGGGGGGATCGTCCGTCACCATGTTCTCGCGGGCGAAACCGTCCTTGAACCACTGCTGAATTTCGTGTTCAGTAGTGCCACCATTTCGCACGCGGCGTCCGATTTCCTTAAAGGCATCGGCGGTGAGAGCGTCGATAACGTCGCGAGCCTCGAAGTGCGTCTTGATCTGCTCCTCAGTCCAGGTCGCTTCAAACTGGGCAATGAGGTCGGCGGAACTTACGATGTTCTTGCCGAGCCCGCGAATCATGTCGGCGGTACCGGCATCCACCATTGAGATAGTGAAGACGATGTTGTTGGGCGAATATTGCATGGCCACATCACGATGCGCGGCCAGCATGTGCTTGAGGTTGTCGAAGAGTTCCTGCCATCCGGCATATTGCTTCTTGATGCCGGGAAGAGTATCGAGGTGTCCGGCTTCGATCTTGTGGACCAGTTTGACGGGATCGCCCTTGGCGGGGATCAGGTAATACCAACGTCGGGTGACCATCAAGCCTTCGGGCAATCCGAGAACGCGGTAAGAGATCGGATCGCGATGGTGATGGTCGTAGAAGAGCCACGCGTCGATGTTGCGCTCGCGCAGGGCGTGCTGGATGGCCGAGAGGTCCATAGATAAAGGGTTATTCTACACGACTTTGGAGTTAGGTCTGGGATGGTGGGGTAGGCTCATTGCCCTGAGATGTTTTGAATGTCGAGTGGGGGATGCAGGCTTGTCAAAAATCAGATGCGAGCCCTGAGGCAACTCTCAGAGGAATGTCACTCGAGCGCGGGACTGGGCTCACGAGCGGTGGTGATCTGTGTCATGCCTCGGGGGCAGGCTTTGTGGTAAAAAATACTGTAATGCCGATGAACGTCTCTGGCAGTTTCAATCCGCCAAAATCCGGTGATGCATGCTGAGGGCGCTATTTATTGCGCTTTCCGAGAGTAAATCCCTGCGCGGGATCGCGGAGCGGTCAAAGTTCGGACAGCGGAATTCGGCTCGCTTTGTGGCGGGGACCGAGGTTTCGGATGCGATCCGGGCAGCCGCGGTGATCAATCAGTTTGGGGCGGGCGTGTCCATCGACAACCTGGGCGAGAACGTCACCAACGCGGACGAAGCGCTGGCCAGCGCGAAGCTTTATCACAATCTGCTCGATGAAATCGCCGCCAATAAGCTGAACGCCAATATCAGTCTGAAGCTGACCCACATGGGCCTGGATGTGGACGAGAAGATGGCCCACGATATCGTGCGCAACCTGGTCGCGAAAGCTGCCGGAATGACTCCCAAGAATTTTGTGCGCGTGGACATGGAAGGGTCGGCGTATACCCAGCGCACGCTGGATTTCGTTCACGAATTGCACCGCCTGCCGGGGAACGCTGGCTATGTGGGGACGGTGATCCAGTCGTATATGCGGAGCGCTGAGGCAGATATTCAGAGGCTGCTGGCAGACCGGATACGGATACGACTTTGCAAAGGCGCGTACAAAGAGCCTGAGAACCTTGCCTTCCAAAAAAAATCTGAGGTGGACGCCAACTACGTGAAGCTGATGAAAGTCCTGATGAAAAGCGGCGTGTTCCACGGACTGGCAACGCATGATGAAGCGATCATCAATGAGGCCAAGGCGTTTGCCATTCGCGAGAACATTCCCCGGAACGCCTTTGAGTTCCAGATGCTACACGGGATCCGCCGGGATCTGCAGCAATCACTGGTCAAGGAAGGGTGGGGGATGCGGGTGTATGTCCCATTTGGGACAGAGTGGTATCCATATCTGATGAGGCGGCTGGCAGAAAGGCCGGCTAATGTGCTGTTTATCGCCAAGAATTTGCTGCGGAAGTAGGGTCCAACCTCCAGTAGTTCCATTCTTTTCAATTAGATGGGGGAGCTGGCAACGGAGAGAGGCGCGTCAGTGTACGCGTTCTTGTAAGTCTGCACGCATGTCCGAAAGCGGAGGCGTGCGGGGGTAAATGGGCGTGTGGATAGGGGTTTTGGGGATTTCAACTTTTTCTTTCGAGACGTGAATGGAATTGATTTGAGTTTTCGTTTTACTTGGTGGAAGCCAGCTTGGATTGGATTCACGCTTGCCCCCTCGGCGATGTGCGATCCAAACCGGCTCAAAGGGTCCGTGGCTCGCGAAAATTGAGACTCCGGTTTCCACCTAAATCCTCTGCGTCGTCACGGGGAAGGACGACGCGGGGGTTTTTTGTTTTTGAGGTCCATCCTGCCCGGTAGCATCCAGTCTTGCGGTGAAATCCTCAGTCAACAATTGGTCTTTAAGTACGCGATTATTCGGGCGGCTCCGCGAGACCCCCAGGGGCCAGCGGGAGGTGGGCTGCTCCGTTTAGCAGTTCGCGTTCCTGCGGCGAGAACTCTCTTCGATATTGTTCCGAATTAATCAGTTGATCGCGCTGCGACGTGGGCATACCGCGCATGCCGCGAATGGCCCGGTTGACGGCCTGACGGCGATCCGGAGGCAACTGGCGGAACTGCTGGAAGAGCTGGCGGGCCTGTTGTTTCTGGCCATAGGTCAGGTGTTCCCAGGTTTCCATGCGGGAGAGGACGCGATCCTGTTTCTGCGGAGGCAGACTGGAGAAATGCTGCAGCCTTCTTTGCAGCTGCATTTGCCGTTGGGGCGGCAGCTTGCGAAATTGCGGATCATTTTCAAGAGCGCGATGCTGCTGGTCCGGTGGAAGGTCTTTATAGCGGCGGAGCCAGGCACCGGCATGGCCGGGCCGCGCGCCGGGACGATTTGCATCGGACTGGGAATTCCTTGGTGGTAGCGAAGGTGGCGGCTGGTGACTGGCAGGGGGCGGCGACGAGTGCGACTGGGCGAGGGCTGGCGCGAGCAGAAACAGAAACGCTGCGAAGCAGCCCGCGGTTTTTGCCATCCCCAACATGCCAGTGTCCCTCTTCCAGAGATATTTTCTAAATTCCCTAGCGCCTCTTACGGATTCGCCGTTGCGTCATCGTCCTCCACCTGCAATTCGTCGAGGACGTCGAAATCAGCGTAGAGTTCGTCGTTCTTCTCGAGGGCTTGCAGATCGCCGACGGCGGTCCCGGGCTGCACGGGCAGACCGAGCGCGGGCGGCTTGGTGGCGATGGTTTCCAAGGTGGAGATGTAGGACCGGTTGCCGATCAGAAGCGCTCCGGTAAAGAGCACGGCAGCGGCCGACATAATCCAGGCGGGACGCAAGAGGCTTCCGCTGAACAGGCGGTGATACCAGCGAGCAGGCGGGCGCGCCATTTCCTCGCGCAAGCGCGCCTGAAGGCGAGTATCGAAGTAGGGCGACGGCTCGGGAGCGTGCCACTCGTCGAGCAACGCCATGGTTTTCTGGAATTCCAGGAATCGGGTCGAACAGGCATCGCAGGATGCGATGTGTTTCTGTACCTCGGGCGTGGAGCCTTCCATGCCAGCGGCCAGGTCCGGCAAAAGTTCTTTGATTTCCTTGCAATCCATACTGCGTCCCTCTTTACTTCCCCGAAACGAATTCTTTCAACTGCTCGCGCAACGTTTCGTAAGCGCGAAACAGGAGTGACTTTGTTGCCGACTCGCTTAATTTCATCACGGCGGCAATCTGTCGGTAGTCCATCTGCTGATACTTGTGCATCATGACGGCCAGGCGCTGCCTTTCGGGCAGGGCGTTGACCCTGATACGAATCGCCGCGAGCCTCTCTCGTTTCAGCATCTGCTCTTCGGCGGTTAAAGAATCGTCGGCCAGATCGGGAGTGTTGCCCGTTTCCTGATCGGGCTCATCGAGACGCACGGTATTTTCCGGGCGCTCGTGACGTGTGTCACGCGCGTGGTTGACGGCCAGGTTGGTTGCGATCCGGTAGAGCCATGTGGTGAACTTGGCGCTCGGTTCGTAACTTTCGCGCGACCGGTAGACACGCAAGAAAACTTCCTGAGCCAACTCCTCGGAACTGGCCGGGTTGTGGCACAAGCGATACATAAAGCCGACCAGAGGTCGACGGTATTTTTGAACCAGGAAAGCGAACGCGGATTCGTCACCCGCCTTGACCCGCAGCATCACGTCGACGTCGGAAACGGCTTCGAGGGAATTTGCCATGGGAAGGGGAGCAGACGACTGCTTCCCCGATGCATTCAGCAGCCTTCGGTCCAACGCTCCGGCATGGGCGATGCTGCTCACATCAGTGGAAACCCCGTCGGCACCGGAAAGTTGCGCGCGATCGGAATCTTGCAGTGGCACAGAAGTGCTTTCCTGTGAGTCACTTACGGGACCCGACTTTGGGGTTTCAGGGGCAGCCATGAATGAAGGACAGCCAAAGGCTATCTGGAGAGCCTGATGGTGGTCAAGCAGGCGAAAACGCATGGCTCGTCACAGACAGGTTTGCGGCCGTTTGTTATTCTGCGGCCGAAAAGTGGGATCCGTACGTCACTAACTGGAAAGTGGCACGGCTACCTATCGAAGGCCGCCGTCGGATGTTTTATCTTTCCGACACCCATTTAGCAAGCTCGCGCCGCCCCAGTTCCTAACCGCAACGGAGGCTCCATTCATGCCCGCCGAGTGGGAACGGCTGTACAGAGAAGCATTCCAGGAACTGGATGCCGAGAAAGTTCCTGAGATCTGCGATCGCGCGCGGCGCGCGATCAACGACCGGCTGACGGAACTGGCTGGGGAGCGCCTGACGGCCGAAAAAGAGCGAGAACAACTCTTCGACGCGCTGCGAAAGTTGCTGCTTCATGAGCACCAACGCCGTGCTCCAAACTAAGCTCACAGCAGTCGCGGGCCGCATCCAATCCGCGCTGTCGGCGCAGTAAAGTAAAATGATCGAATTACTTTTACCGGATTCGCTCTGGGGAGGTGAGACGATCATGAGGAAGACTTTTCTGTTTTATCCCGCGCTGCTGGTGGTTGCACTGACTCTGCTGTCCCTGACGGCGCAAGCGGCATCTGATCAAAGTTCCTGGGGGAGCGAGCTTTCGGCGTGGAGGACAAAGCGTGCGGCAGGTTTGCAGGCGCCGGAGGGCTGGCTGTCGCTGATCGGACTGGGCTGGCTCCAGGAAGGCGACAACAGTTTCGGGTCGGACGCAGATAACCGCATCCAGGTGAACGCGAAGACGGCTGCGCACATTGGAGTAGTGAGGCTCGAAAAAGGCGTTCTGAAGTTGCTGCCTCCAACGGGTGGCTTTCCCAAGGGGCTTCTGGTGGAGGGCCATCCGGCGCAGGAGCAGGCGCTGAGTTCGGACGATGCTGAAGCGCCCTCAAAGCTGACGATTGGCACGACGACAATCATCCTGATTCATCGCGATGACCGCTTTGCACTGCGGATCAAAGATCCCGCCGCGCCGACGCGGACAGGCTTTCACGGGCTGCGCTGGTACCCTCCAAATGCTGCTTATCGCGTGAAGGCCAAGTGGATTCCTTACGATCCCCCGAAGACGCTGGACATTCCGACGGTGCTGGGGACGACGACTCATCTGCCGGCCCCGGGCGCGGCGGAGTTTACGATTGACGGCCAGACGGTGCGCCTAGAGCCGGTGCTCGAAGATCCGAAGTCGACGGAATTGTTCTTCATCATGCGCGATACCACGAGTAAGACAACCACGTACGGAGCGGGACGCTTTCTGTATACGGAACTTCCGGACCATGGCGTAGGGAATGCGGGTGAGCTATGGCTGGATTTCAACCGCCTGATTAATCCTCCCTGCGCATTTACTGCGTATGCGACGTGCCCGTTACCTCCGCCGCAGAACCGGTTGCAGGTGGCAATTCCAGCGGGCGAGCAGAGGTACCACGAATAGCGAAGGTTGACGGCAAACGTGGCCAATGCTTGAATAGAAAGAGTCGGGCGCTTAACTCAGCGGTAGAGTGCCATCCTCACACGGTGGAAGTCGTAGGTTCAAATCCTACAGCGCCCACCACTCTTCCTCGCGTTTCCTAAAACAAACACCTACCCCTGATGGGGAAACCTCTGCGTCCTGACCGCGTCTTTGGTTGCGACAAAATGCTAAGATTCCCCGCATGGCGATTCGCTCACAAATCAAGAAGGCGCGACGGCTGGCGGGAAAGCTTGTGCGTCCGCGGACGGGCGAGCATCGGGACGGGCTGGAACTGGTCATCATTACCGGGATGAGCGGGTCAGGCAAGGCCTCAGCACTGAAGGCCTTTGAGGACCTTGGCTACTACTGCGTGGATAACCTACCGGTCGAATTGATTCCCCGGTTCGCCGAACTGGCGTTGCAGTCGGGAGAGATTCCGCGGACGGCCTTGGTGGTGGACGTGCGCGAAGGCTCGCAACTGGAACGGCTGCCGGCGATCCTGAAGTCGGTAAAGCGGATGATTCCGACGCGGGTGATTTATCTGGAGGCGAGCGATCCCGTACTGTTGCGGCGGTTCAGCGAGACGCGGCGGCCGCATCCGTTGGGGACCGATACTCCGGTGAAGGCGTCGCTGACGGCGGAGCGGAAGCACCTGAGGGCCATTCGCGCGATCGCCGACATGGTCATTGACACGTCCAAATTCAATGTCCATGAGCTGCGATCGCATCTGACGGATCGATTTAAGGCACAGGCGGGGCGGAACCAGTCGATTCTGGTTTCGTGCGTGAGCTTTGGATTCAAGCACGGCGTGCCGGACGACGCAGATCTGGTGTTTGATGTGCGGTTCCTGCCCAATCCTCATTTTGTGCCGGAGTTTCGACCGCTGACGGGGCGTGATCCGAGGGTGGCCAAGTACATCCGGTCGTTTCCGCAGACGAAAGAGTTCATTAACCGGATCTCGGATCTCTTGGTCTATTTGCTGCCGCATTACATCCACGAGGGTAAGAGTTACTTGACGATCAGTTTTGGGTGCACCGGCGGGCAGCACCGGTCGGTGATGATTTCCGAGGATGTGGGAAAGCGGTTGAGGAAGGCCGGATACAAGGTCAAGGTGGTGCATCGGGATAGCCCATAGTAGGGGCTAGATTGCGGTCTCGCCGCGGCGATACATCCGATGCGCGTTCTGGCCTTGAGCCAGGCGCGGAAAGACTCACTCCCATATAGAATTAACCTACACGCATGGCATCGACGACACTGGCGGGCGCGAAGAGTGAAGCGGCACCGGCACCGGCCAAGAGTCGTCAACTGTCGCGCCTTCTGCGCTACGTGATGCCCTACTGGGCACCGTTTCTCGCTTCAGTGCTGTTGATGGCGCTGGTGGGATTGCTCGACGCGTTCCGGGTTCTTCTGATTGGCCCCATCTTCAATCGCGTGTTGAACCCGGGCACACAGGGCCGGAGTCTTGAACTATTCAAACTGCCCGGCTCGGACCGTTTCTTCGACCTTCAACAGGTCATTCCATCGCACTTCCAAAATCCATGGACGGGCGTGGCTTTTGCTCTGGTAGCTTCCACGGCGTTGAAAGGTCTTTGCGACTACGTCGGAACTTATCTCGTAAACTACACCGGATACGGGATGATTACCGATCTGCGTGACGACCTTTACAACGGGTTTCTGCGCAGTTCGGCAGCATTTTTCACGAAGCACACGACCGGCACACTGCTCTCAACCATCATCAACGACATTGAGCGGGTGCAGTTCGCCATGTCGACCGTGCTGTCTGAATTCTTGCAGCAATTTTTTACGTTTGCGTTTACGGCATCGGTCGTAATTTTATTGGGAGGCTGGCGAGCGCTGATTCTGCTGCTCTTTGTTCCGGCAATCTTGCTCTCATCCCGCAAGATCGGCCGTCAGGTGCGGAGCACAACCCGCGGGGGCCAGGACAAACTGGCGGAAATCCAGAACATTCTGCACGAAACCATCACCGGCAACCGCATCGTAAAAGCATTTGGGATGGAAAACTGGGAAATGGAGCGCTTCCGGGCGGCGGCGCGGCGTTTACTTCGCGCCAACCTCCGCATGGTCGCGGCATTCGCCATCAGCTCTCCGTTGATGGATACCCTGGGCGCGGTTGCCATCGCGCTGTTGCTCCTAATGGGCCGCGACGCGATCAACCGGCACGTATTCACGGCCGGTACCTTCCTCGCTTTTATTATTGCCGTCTTCAAGCTGTACGATCCGGTGCGCAAGTTCGCACTCTTCAATAACAATTTTCAGCAGGCGATCGGGGCTTCGACGGAAATCTTCCGGTTCATGGATATCGAGGATGAAGTCCGCGAGAAACCGGGTGCGAAGCGATTGGGCAAGTTCTCGCGGACGATCCGCTTTGACGATGTGTCGTTCTCTTATCGCGACGAAGAAGATTCGCGCAATGTGCTGCACGACATCAATCTGGACGTGAAGGCGGGCGAAGTCGTGGCGGTGGTCGGATCGAGCGGCGCGGGTAAGAGCACGATGGTTCACCTGATTCCGCGATTTTTTGATGTCACGGGCGGGCGCATTCTGATTGACGATCAGGATGTTCGGGATGTGACATTGGCTTCGCTGCGTTCGCAGATCGGGATCGTCACGCAGGAGACCGTGCTCTTTAACGACACTTTGCGCAACAACATCGCCTATGGGCAGCCGCACGTTTCGGTGAAACAAGTGGAGGATGCGGCTCGGGCAGCGCACGCGCACGAATTTATTTCCGCCCTTCCCGAGGGCTACAACACGATGATTGGCGAGCGCGGCGTACGGCTTTCGGGCGGAGAGAGGCAGCGCATTGCGATTGCGCGGGCGATCCTGAAGAATGCCCCGATCCTGATTCTGGATGAGGCGACCTCGGCGCTCGACAGCGAATCGGAGTCGCTGGTGCAGGCGGCACTGCAAAATTTGATTACTGGGCGTACTGTATTTGTGATCGCGCACCGGCTCTCGACGGTGCGGCGCGCCGACCGGATCGTGGTCCTTGAAAATGGCACGATCGGCGACATCGGCGCGCATGAAGAGTTGATCCAGAAACTGGGCACGTACCGGCGGCTGTATGAATTGCAGTTTGCCGAGGCGGATATGCCACGAGCACAGTAAAAAGCAGGCTCTCGGTTGACCGAAACCCCGGCGCCTGAATTTATATGTCACTTCGATCCATGACGGGATACGCGCAGGTCCGCGGGCAGGTCAATGCCCGGTTGGCGTTCGCGCTTTCGCTGAAGTCGGTGAATCATCGCTTCCTCGATCTGCATTTCCGCCTGCCTTCGGATACCGACTCGCTGGAAATGAAGCTGCGCCGCCTGCTGAAGGAAAAGCTGGCGCGCGGCCACATCGAGGTGACCCTGAGCCTGGACGATTCCGGGACTAATGGAGTGGCTATCAACCGGCAACTGATTGCGGGCTACGTGCAGGCATTCCGCGCGGCAGCAACGGAGTTTGGCATTAAGAGCGAGCCGGATCTGAATGTCGTGCTGCGCATGCCGGGCGCGATGGATGCAGGATCGGAACGATCGAGCGAAGAAGTGGAAACGGCGGTGATGGCCTCGGTGGAAGAAGCGCTGGCGCGGCTCAACCAGATGCGTGAGGAAGAAGGCCGCGGGATTGAGCGGGAACTGCGGGAGCGGATGAAGCACTTGCGGGCTGCGGCGGCGGGAGTCGAGACGCATCGCAGCGCGATCCTGCGGGGCTATGCCGAGCGGCTGCAATCGCGGCTACGGGAAATGCTGGGCGCGCAGGTAGACAATGACCGCATCCTGCAGGAAGCGGCGCTGCTGGTGGATCGCAGCGACATTCAGGAAGAACTCGTACGGCTCAACACGCACATCGAGCATTTTCTCGGGCTGCTCGATGGTGGAGGCGAGGCCGGCAAGAAGATGGATTTCCTATTGCAAGAACTAAACCGCGAAGCCAACACGTTATTGTCCAAGACGTCGGGCCTGGCGGGCGAGGCACTGAAAATAACGGAGGCGGGCTTGTT
>Ga0265338_10000834_pt1 | contig 51995 bp, 51 predicted proteins | sample 42126metaG_FD_193579 | JGI IMG/M metagenome (GOLD analysis project Ga0265338, IMG submission 193579) | Rhizosphere microbial communities from Carex aquatilis grown in University of Washington, Seatle, WA, United States - 4-21-26 metaG | ecosystem: Host-associated > Plants > Roots > Rhizosphere...
GTTAAGACCGGTTAAGTAAAATTGTAGAGAGTTCACTTGAATTGTTCGGAGACGATGTCAGAATTTGCTCACAAATCGGGCGTTAAAGGCCCGATTCCGACCCTCGCCTCCATTCGCCCAGTTCCGAAGAAATAACGGAATCACGGGCGATTCAACGTGGAGGAGAGGGGGCAAAACGCCATCACGCACACCAAAACGCACACGAAAAAGTGTACTCAGCGGTAAGGGATAAACGTTTGAGCGCGTAGGCGCCCAGTACGCGTTACCCCATCGGAACGGCCTTCTGTCATGCTTGAAACCGCATGATGAATATGAATAACCGTTACCGATTGGTGAAGGTAGGAAGCCGCGGCGGCGTGTTCTATTACGACGACACGACGAAAAGGAAAAAATTCCGCAAGAGTCTCCACACCACGAACGAAGCCGAAGCCGAGCGCCTGGTTCACGCAATGAATGAGGCGGAACGTGTGCCGGCGGTGAACCGCAAGATTGGCTTGGCGTACCTTTCGACGACCGATCCCGAATACGCCACCCGCACTTGGCACTTCGTAATGGAGGACATCGTCAAGGACAAGACGGGCCCCACCCTCAAGCGGTATCTGATCGCGCTCAAAGACAAAGCCTACAAGCTCATCGAAGACAAACTGCTCGTGGAAACATCGGCGGCGGATTTCAAGGAAGTCCTGCGCGCGGGCACAACCAGCACGAATGTTTACTTGCGCCGGTTCCAAAACCACGCGCTGGACATGGGTTGGTTGCCCGTGCCGGTTTTGCCGCGGAAGAACTTCGATAAGATCAAGCACAAGGAAGCCCGAGCAATTACCCGGGAGGAGCATTGCCGGATCATTGCGCGGGAGGGTAACCCGGAGCGCCGTGACTTCTATGAATTGTGCTGGCACTTGGGCGGCTCTCAGACCGATATTGCCAGCCTTCATGCCGAAGATCTGGATTATGAAACCCACGCCGTCTGTTACGCCCGCCGCAAAACGTCGAATCTAGGCGGAATGCGAATCGGCCCACAGGCCTGGGAGGTGATTTTGCGCCGATCGCGAACAGGCCCTCTCTTCCCTTACCTGATCACTGTACGAGAAGCCGACCGGGCGACCGAGTTCAAGCAGCGGTGCAAAGGACTTAAGATTTTCGGCGTGACTTTGCACTCCTACCGATACGCATGGGCAGAACGGTCGGCCGACAGCGCATATCCTGAGCGTTACGCCCAGCGTGCCATGGGCCAAAACTCAAAAATCATCCACCGCGCCTACGCTAAAAAGGCCCAGGCGCAACTTCCGTCGCTGGAGGAATACGAACTGGCGGTTTGCGAGGCACAGAAGAATGGCAAGATCCTCACGCTGAAGAATGAAAGTGAAGTCCCGAAGGTCGCTTGAGGCAGCAAGGATTCGGCATTAACGACCCAATCACATTTTACGAAGAAAGACGAAAAACGATGGAAAATTTAAAATATCAAACCGTAGAGGAGGTCTTCAATTCGAATTATGAAGCCCTGAAACCCTGGCGCTTGCTAATGTGCGTACCAAATCGGTTGCCCGATGTCGTACGGTATTTCATCTCCCAGCGACTCGGTGGCAGGGAAGTCATCCGAGTCACATTGGATTACGAGCCCCAAAACCTCGACAATCAGGTGCTGGAATTTCGCGACGGTAGCTACCTGGTTCCGCCAGATGAACTGTTTGAGGACAAAGAAAGTTATTTAGGTGGTCTTCTAATGCGCGAACTCCGCGCCGAGTTGTACGTTCTCGATCACCGGATTGGTTTATTGCGCAACGACCCCCACGCTTGTCGGGTGCTTAAACGGAGTTCAGCGATACTCCGAGCCCTGCACCAATTAGACTGCTTTGGTGATGACATGGCTGAGATGAGCGCTGCATTCCTGGCCGCTAAACTTCGCAGTGATCTGAAAGAATCCTTCTGGAAGGGGCGGTTTCACGCAAAGAGTCCCAAGAACCTGCTCTCTGCGGTTAAGAAGGGAGAAGAATTTCTCGCCAGGTGGCCGGAAGCGACCGACTGCAAACTGAGAATCGCAATGACATCGTGGCTGGCACACGAAATGGAGCAGTTGTCTCTTCGGTTCTGCGTTGGTCGTAGAAAAAGCAAGCAGCTGCGATAGCTCCAAATTTCCGGATGGCCGAGATAGTTTGCCAGCTCGCAAACGAACACACATTTGCGCTCTAGATAAAAAGGGGATGCCTCATTTCTGCCGACCAAATTACTCAAAGCAGTCGCGCAACGCTGTGAGGAATCATCTCGTAGCCATGCCTCTCCAAATACCGGCGAATGAGATTCGCCCATACACGATCACACTGTTCGACTTCGGCACGCTCCTCTGCGGTGATAGAATCATTCCGTTCGGCATCCCGGATGATGAGTGACCAGCGCACTTCCCACCGGCGCGAAACTTCCCAAAGCAGCCAATCTGCTTGGGGTAGTGCTTGAGGACATTCGTCCTCAATCGCCCTCCAAATGCCGCCAAGCCACAGCCATTCGGCGCGGGCCTGTCGCGCGGAAATCCCGATTGGCACACATCCACGGGATTGCCCCTTTCCGAAGGTCGGTTCAACCGAAATGAAAAGCGTTTCGACGTACGCAAATACCCAATAAATCACTGTGCGTCTCAAATCTGCAGAGTTGTGCCACGTGAGTGGAAATCGTATTCGCAGGCGCAAAACTTCCACGCCGCAAGCGCTCAAATAGCCGACAAGTTGTTCCCTGACAATGGCAGGTGCGCACCGGCTGGATCCAACATCGAGGATGAAAAACAGGGTTGGTCCAACGCCGACGGCGACGACCCAGGGACCATGGGAGAACACCATTCCTCGATTGAACACGCCCAAGATACCCGCGGGTAGATTGAGGGCGGGGCCGATTGGAAGTAAAACCTGGTTGCTGGTGGAGGAAGCAAATTGCACAATCGAAGAATTCATTTCTGCAAAAGACACCCACAGCCTTCGCTTGGCGAGTTCGACTTGTCCGCACGATATTCACATTAGCGGCCGCGATCGGCGAATGTTCCGCGGTGTGCTAGTATCACGCAGTGCAGGGAGTTTCCCGAGGTGAGTCTGGCCCGTGTGCTCCGCTCCCTTGCTGCACCAGCCTCCCCCTGAAACGGAAAAATCGTATGCAAAAATCCCATCCCGAATCGAAAGCCTCTTTGAGAAAGAGCCTGAAAGTAAGACACGACATCACGATCATACCCGGTTCGGAAGGCAAAGCGCGAACCCTCCTGTCGCAAGAACCGCAACCGTGCGTCAGACATTTGCAGTCAACCTCGGCCGCGGTTGTCTGCCCTTTCTGTCACGAGGACCTCCTATGGGATGCAAAAGGGGCCGCTGAGGTTTGCGAAACACCCCTGGCGCCTGCCAATAAAGCGCCAGAGGTGGTCGAAGCGCTGTGCGAAAAGTGCGGAGGCTACTTTATTGTTTGCTCACTAAAGACCGGACAGTTGCGAGTAAGCCCCGTGGGCGTTCCGGATTGGGTGTACGCGGCGGAAGCAGCAGCTGCGCGCATGGAAGAAAGGCGCGCGCAACTCAAGCACCTTGGAAAGCATGAAAAGAGCACTCGGACAGAAGTGGACGAAGCCAACTTGCCGCTCTCCAGCGATAAGAACCGAGATCTCGACCGGGCTGATCAGCGCACTTTAACACCGGAACAAGCGCTCGCATCAGGTCAACAATCCTCTGGCGGAATAACCACGATTCGATCTCGGCTTGGGCTCGGGCGCTGGTTGGACACTTTGTGCAAAATCGTAGAGCGCCAACGGACCGTAAAATGAAATAAGGCCTAAACCGGGTTCCTGAGTTTCCACTCCCCGCGAGCAACAAGCTCTGACCTGCACTGTGACAATTTCTTAATATCCGGATGCATGGCGCGAAGTCGCTAGGCTCTTAAAAGACATACGAGCGCGGCGGGTCTGCTCTGGGCACTCCGCGCCCCTGCCGCACCAACTTGCCTGAAAAGGCAAACGATGTGAACGCAAACCAATCGTCGGTTTTACATACAAAATGGCCAGGCCCGGCCAGTGCGCTCCGCGTCCCTGCTTGGCCATCCTCGCTTCAAAAAGACAGTACAAATGCAAAGTCTCCATCCCAAAATCAAATTCGTTTTCACCCGTGAGCGCCACGTGCAACGCGGCGACTTCTCCAGCCTTGTCGAGGCATTCAATCCAAACGACATCGGGCAATTGGGTCTGCGCAAATACTGCAACAGCATACAAATTTTATTTCACGGGTATTGCGCCAAATGCTTAAAGCCTAACGGAGCGAGGGGAGCAATGGGAGTACGGCGCAACGTCGGACATCCTGGCAAAGTGTCCATTGGAACGTCTCGTGACCGGATAAACCATAGCTATTATTACTGCCGCACTGATCAAGTCCGCGAGATAAAGCAGTGTGGGCAATTAATGGTGGCCGCGGTTGAACTAGACTTTTTTGGTTTGGTCGCATCTCAAAGCCCGGCCGAACTGGTTTTGGCCGCAACGGCCCCATTGGATCAGGCCGCCTTAGGAGCCAAAAGGCGTGAACTCCGCGAACTGGAGCACCGTGCGGCATGTCTGCGGGCGTGTATTGGAAAACCCGGCTTGAAGGACGAAGAAACTTGCGCCGACCTCGCTGCCTGCAACACCCAACGGGACGCCCTGACAAGTCAGATCGACAAGTTGCTTCAACAATCCTATGCAGAAACAGCAACGGCCCGGAGCTGGGTCGACATGGGCGCACTGATAAATAAAGACATCGTTTTGACGGGAGAAATTGTTGACAAAGCCGCGGAATTCGACCGTGCGGTCATGGCACAATTGCGTGACCAAGCGATGCGTAAGAAACTTGCGGCTATGACCCCAACGTTAGTCAGGGGGCTAGTCATCGACACGGAGCAACAGGCTTACGCGTGCTTAAACCACGAAGGCAAACAGGGGCCGTGGCGTCAAGTAGGGGACCTCGTAAAGGCCCTAGAATACAATCGCGAGTCCGGTTGGAAAATGACCCCGGATTGGCGTGTGAACATTGGCAAAGCAAGTAAGCGTGCATGGGACAAAGCGACGCCCGAGCAACGGGCAAAGCAGCTCGCGGGATTGCGGAAAACCAAATGGACAAAGGCTCGTTTGGCGAAGCGCGTCGCGACGTTCAAAGCAAACCGCACTCCAGCACAAAGGGCACGCCGGTCGACCTCGCTAAAGGCCGCTTGGGAGCGCCGGAGGAACAACCCGACTGAACTCGCAGCCTTCAAAGCCCGGCAATCCGCCAGGACCAAAGCTGTTTACGAAAAGAAGAAAAGCCTCGTCGCAGCCCGGGCCCACCATATCTCCGACGCCCGAGCGGCCTAGGCGCGCCGGGCTTTGCTATGCCCATCCTCATAAATGCCCGGCCTTCTTAATCATTGACGACAGAGCGTCAGCTAGGCCCGTCGCCAGAACATGACAACCGACGAATCCCACGAGTGAATACGGAAGCGGTGCAGCATGGTTTCGTGGTATCATGCCAGGGCATCTCGCCATACGGTGACATCTCCCTCATGGAGCCCCACCAAAAGCTTGCTATCAAATGTCGGCGGGGCCGAACCTGCCGCGCCAACCGTGCCGGATTCGGCACGGCATGGCTCCTCTAGCCTGCCCGGATCAACGGGACTTTCGGCGTCTACAAGTAAGAAGGCTTTGAGGCAACATGAAGTCCCTACTCCCAAAGCTAACGACTCAGTCGTCGCACCATCCCACCCCCTCCAGCTCGGGAAAGCTCCGTCATCGAAATCGTCATCCTGCACCCATCAAGGACTGATGTGACGCTCTGGCCGAAGCTTTGCAGAGCTTCGGTCGAACAGCGGTGTCCTTGCCGAAATGGCGAATGCTGCTGTCGGTTGCGACATCGTCAGAAGTCCGCAATTTCACCGCCAACAGAACCCAATCGGATCGTGGCCAATCTGCCCGACCGGATGGCTGATTCATTCGCGATGGCCAATTTTCAACACCAGACCCAACCAACCATGAGAAAAAAAAGAGTCTCCACAAAGATAGTCCTCATACCACCAGAAAAGAGAGTCCAAATCCGTTCCGTTGCAGACCTTCCCGCCCTCACCCTGCATCGCCTCGTTGTCGCCGGTCACATTCGGTTCCACAAGCCCCAGAACGGAGCCCCAGCCCACTTCGACCGCGCGGATTTAGCGAAGGTCAACGCCCTATTTTCTGCCTTGCGAGGGAAGCCCGCCCGTCCCGGGAAAAATCAGCGCAAGAGAAGCAAACACACCACGGGTTGATTTGTGTATCAGAAGCTAGCGGCCAGAGAGGCGAAGTCCCTCATTCAGTTACTCGGTTAATCGTCGGTGGAATTAAGGCGAATGAGGCATCGCTGAACAGCAATGCCTCATTCGCAACGATCCTACTTACGTTTACCCCGGGGCGGCAGACCCCACTGGAGCAGTGGGCACTGGCTCAAGTAGCAAATGCTTTGCGCCTGCATCAAAGCGGCGGTGCGGATTTGCACACGATTGGCGAGGATTGGCTCCAATGGAGATCTTTGCCTGAAAATCAGCGGTGGCGGCCTTTGCACATATCCTCAACCAACGCAGGCTCCCGTCACCTACAAATCCCTGAAAATTTTTGGGCACGCGGCTTCTCCCGTGATCACGGCGCTCCGACGGCAATCCCGTGAACCGACACGCGCCAGTCGGCATCGATCGGGTAAACTCGCACGACACGTCTCTGCTGCAGGTCCACGGCCACCAGCTTTGCGGGACACTGCCCCACCAGCCAATAGCTCCCGCCCAGACGGGCGAGTCCGCGCAACCATCCGTGTGCGAGAGCCTCAGGGATACACAGAGCGGCTGGTCGTTCCACGCAGCGACCGTAATGTGAAAGCCCCACGGTACACACCTCCACTCCGGGCTGCCAATGGAGGAATCGTCCGCTGCCCGTATCATTTAAGGATACGCTTCCATCCTCGTGACATTGATGGTTATGAGTGTTCCGCACGGAAAGCTCCCGGGCGTCATGAAACACCGAACTTCCCTCAATGGACCAAAGAACGGCTTGTTTGTGAAGCCCGACCAACGTCATGCCGTTCACACGTGAAACCGCGTTAAGATGGGTTGAATTCCGCCTCGGAAACACCTTCCGCAAATCCCGCTCCAGCGGACGGGCGACAAGCTCCATCCCAGGGACCGCAAGTCGTAGGGCCGGGTCATCCGTTGCGACCCAAACATTATTCGTCGCGCCGCTCTCACTGCACCGAACGACCAAATCTACGCGGGTAGAAGTTACAACGTATCCCGTCGGATACTTGATGAACTCATGCACATCACAAAAGTGCTCGTTGCTGATCGTCTCCACGTGCTCAAGTTCAGGCGTCAGGACGTGGATGGCGTCACACGTAGCGACGTGGATGTGGCCATCCGAGCAAACAACCCCTCTGGCTCCGCGCTGGCGAAAACCTTCGTCCTTCGGGTGGCCGGTCGTGATGTCGTAAAGTGGCCCTGGCAGCCAGCGCTTCTTCACGATATTTCCGTCCTCCAAGTTTATCTTTATAATCTCCGCCGACCGATCTAAACTTGCGAACCGATACACCAAGCCAACATATGCGTAATGTGGGAATGTGATCATTCAGCGGAGAGAGCCGGCACCCTAAACACATTTTGATCCCGTGATCCCACGAACACTGACAAAATTACTCATCTCGGCTTCTGTTTTTGCCCTTTTGCACAACGTCTGGGCTTTGCTAAACGTGCTCTGGTCAGTGCGGTTCATCCGATATCGAATTGATACCACTTACGACCAGGTGCCCTCAACCAAAATCCTGATTCTACTCCCGATGTTCGACGAAGCAGCGGTCGCACCAGATACGATCGACCATTTTCGTTCGCTTTCATACCCAACGGAACTCCTGACATTAGCCATCATCACCACAGCCCGGGAACGTGCGGACGACCACGTCCCCACAACTGCGGACTGCGTTAGGGCTCGACTCAAGAGCATTGGAGGCATGGGGCCGAGAACATTGCACATCCACGTGAAAAGCGAAGATTCGGGTAAGGCCGCTCAGCTTAACTCAGCACTGGCCATACTCCGCGACCAGCGCGATCCCTTCATTCACCCCGAATCCATAATCGGTGTTTACGATGCAGATTCACGTCCAGATCGCCGCGTTTTGCAGGAGCTCGATGCAGAAAGCACGAGACGTCCTGATATCCTGGCCTTTCAGCAAGGCGCTTCATACTTCACCAATTTTGACAACTTGCCGACTGGTTTACGAGGCGTGTACTTGCGTGCACGACCATTCTACAATCTGCGGTTTTGCTTTTTCCGTGAACTTCCCGGCTTCGCCCGCAGCGTCAAAGCGTCGAAGTCGGGTCTGATCGCCCGCTGTCTTCTGTGCGGCCCCAATCACTTTCTCGGTCACGGAGAGTTCATCCGGTTAAGGACGCTCGACACGTTCGGCGGATTCCCGTCACCGAGCGTAGACACTTCTCTCGGCAATATGTTGTCCTTCGCCGGTCATGCCATTGCCCCCCTGAGGACAATGGACAAAGCTGAGACACCGCCGTCATTGCGCGCACTGTATCTCCAAGGGATAGTCTGGTATTCAGATTGTGCATCCTATGGGACAGACCTTAAGCGCGTTTTGCCGCCTGGAGTCAGTCCAAACCCAGTGCAACTGATCATGATTCTAAGACGGTGGGTAGACAACATGATCTGGTGTGTCGGCCCAATCGTACTGCTCGCCACCATGGTGCTCTCCCTTATCCTGCACGTCACCACAGCACTCACAATCGGTATTACCGCATGTTTTCTGCACGGTACCACGATAATATCCCTAGTTTATTTTTTGGGATCATCCGGCAGCAACTCGCAAGCTTCAGGCATCCCATCGCACCTTCGACAGAACCCATTCGAGATCGCCCTAATTCTGGCCGGCTACCCCTTTATGCTCCTTGGCACCTGTTTATCACCCATCTCCTATTATTTCTTCCTCCTACGCCAGAAACTTCTAGGAAAGGCTGTCCCACGGCCCAAGACCCCCCGTGGTGAAAAGCCAAACGCCTCAGCATAATACCTGTCCGACACCGTTGCACCTCATCACTATGAACTATCCTCAAACACCTGAATCCGTCTTGGCCGTCAAGTCCTGCCGAAGCTCGAGTCAGCTCAGGCCGCTGCTAAAGGTAGCCTGCGGCGATGCTCTAAGAACGTATGCGGCTTCGCGTCCTGCGAACACCGACGCCACGTACGCTTTGGTTCTGCGGGGAGGCCTCTTCTTCCTACCCGCACTACTTGAAGAGCCTAGGCCAAACCCGATTCTCCTCATCCAGGGAAAGCGCAATGAGGCCAAACTCATAGAGCCGGTGCCTAGGAAGATTATCACGGATCGACATATAGTCCTCCTTGACGTTGTCGCGGATACTGGAGATACGCTGCGGAGCTGTGCGGAACTCCTCCGCGGGCGTGGTGCAGTCGAACTCTCTGCGCTCGTGCTGTTCGGGTGTGTTGACACGCGACGTATGATATTATCACAAAATGTTTGGAAGGACGTTTTCATTGCGGACTCAGATAATAGTCGAACCAATGGTATGGTACTTCCAGACGCCGCATTCGATGTGGGCGACGCATTAGTTGCCGGAGTTGATCTAGTGGAAGCGCCGCCACCGCCACCCCGGGCACGTCCGAACCGGCGCAGCCGAACACCGTGACCCCGCCCCCGAGAATGCGCAGCTCCCGAATTCTCGTCCACCTGACCCGCGAAGACATGGGCCATGAAGGACGGTATCTGTTCTTGTTGCTCTATTTTCTGACCCGTCACGGCGAACAGATTACTTTGGTGAGCCCCCCCCGGGAGCTCGGCACTTACGGCGGGCTGTCACATACGTTACGAACCGTGTCTTTTCGCCACGAGATGCCGTTACCCAGCCCGGACATGATCCTGATTACCGATTCGGAAGCAGACGCAGCAACGGCCCTGGGTTGGGAAAAGGTCTTTTGGCTGGACTACGAGATCTTCAAAGATCGGGCCAGTTTGAAAGGCATTCCATACGCAGTCGTTCCCTATTCAATGCATCCCTTGGTATATGGAACACTGGACGGGCTTGCCCTCAATACGCTGCATAATTTGAAACGCTACATCCGGTTGTTCTTCTCGGGAAACACGGATAAACGCAACTATTCAGGCAGCTTGGCCACGAATCGGTTCCAGATGTTGTCGCGCTGTGCTGCTTTGGAGTTCGCTAAGAACCATCTTGCGAACAGCTTGCTCACCACGGCTCTCCCGCAAGATCTCAGGCACGGCGATGGCGCTGAGCACGAGCACAAGTTTGTGGTAATCGAGGGAGAAGCGGGACGAATCAAACGCAAAAACTGGCTGGCAACCTTGGCGCACTGCGACTTTTTCCTCTCTCTCCCGGGTGTGAAGATGCCCCTTTCTCACAACGCCATCGAAGCTATAGCCGCCGCCGCAATTCCCCTGATCAATTACCCCAAATGGTTCAGGCCCCCGCTTGAAAACGGCGTTAATTGCCTCGCCTTCACCGACGAGCCAAGCTTGGCAAAGGCCCTCAACGAGGCCTTCTCCATGGGCGAGTGCCAGATCGCCGCCATGCGCCAGAACGTCATCGAATATTATACCCACTATCTTGCCCCAGACCAGTTTGCGGCCCGCCTTTGGACTCAACCCTCCGGCCTGAAACTGTTTTACAATGTGGAAGCGGGACCCGTCTTAGAACACCTGCATCCCGGCTCAGTTTACCTTTCCGACCCAATCGATCCTCTTTAACCAAGCCGCTAACTCCTTTCGTATGTGGCAGAACCGCTGGGCTTGGCCTCCCTCCGCAGGGCATGGACAAGGAAACCAAGAAAAACTAAACTCAGACCAATGCTTGGACTAACAATTCAGTGGTCCAGAAAGCCGAGCCAGGTCATCGGTGGGGACGCAGCAGCTTCGTGCTACGTCCACTGACCATCCATGCCATCTATCATTTCGACCCAAACGTTCGTATCTTCCAGGTCCACACATTCTCCAAAACAAGGTTTGTTAAAACACCAGCACCTCAGTCAAGCTCAATGTGTGATCCTAAGCAACTAGAATACATTATTCCAACTGCCACCCACCGTTACCCCAAAGCATTTGTCGACATCCAAATAGCATTTGCCAGAAAATGGTCGGGACTAAGCGGCGAACCATTGACAGACTCAATACTCCATCACACTTTTCTTTTTAAAATGGTCGTCCATGAAAAATATAAACATGGGAAAGATGCGAATCCTAAATGGCTGGAGATGCTTGCTTCGGTTGATCTTTCCAGTTCAAATCTGTCAGAGGGTGTCTATAGTTACTATACCAGACAAAGACCATCGCCTGCTAAACTAATAGAGACAAAAGACTTCTTTAACATCGTATCAAAAGATGATCACACGGTTGAGATTCATTTTCAAAACTGGGGCATCAAGATGTTCTCAACCCTCCACGTCCTTATTCGCCGCATCACCACCAACCCTCAAATCACTCACGTATATTCCGCTTCCTGGCTGAATGACTTAGTATGCCAGCATCCTCGCTTCCGAAGATTACTTCCTGATTCGTATTTTCTAAATATGAAACCGGTTGATCCAAGCTTTCGCGGAATCGCTCTTTGGGGGCAGTTTATAGACTCCAGGCACCATCTAAACACCGACCTCGCGGATAGATTTATTGAGTCTATTAATATGTCCACATCCATTCCCGATTTAAAACGATCGTTTCCCTACAGTGTTAAAGAAGTTAGAATACCAATACAAGATGTTCTTGCCTTTAGCCCAAAGTAAGGTGCTTATCGCTTCTGCACAAGTTGTGCTAAAAAAGTTTATTCTAATTACTTCATTTAAAGGTTAAACACTTGCTTAACAATATTTGTGGCCCGCCGGGGCGGCGTTATTTTGAAATCGAGTGTAATCCCTCCAACTTAGGCTTAAGTATTTCAATGCCTGCCTATACAACGGGGAATCTTGAATAAGCGAACAGGAGTGTTACGGTGCGTTCACTCAGGTCGACCTCCGATATGTTGTCCGGTGAGGCGACCAACCAGCCCCCGATCGCCCTGCGGGTCACTTCTTTTGGAAATTTATGCATGCGCAACTTGTTTTTCCCAGTCATAAGAGATAGAGGACGCGGGGAGGAGCGCCGCTGCCACATCCGAGAAGCTCGAGCTTCCCTGGAAATAGAGAACGTCTACTTGACTCAGCATCCAAATATCGGTGACCGCCTCCTTTAGGATACGCGCCTTGTTATCCGGAGATGCAGGCGCACGATGGAGGCCCTGGAGAAAATTGGCCGGGTAAAAGATGTTCCGCGGAAATATTCTATTTGGCAGAGCTTTGCGGAAAATCTGGTCGACGCATGGATTATCTGTGGCTAGATAAAAGGTATCTCTCCGCTCCGTGCGTTGCAAAAGTATGGCAATTAGGCGGGTTACATCTTTTTTCGGTATTCTGTCCGTGGAACGAACATGCAATCCGATTCTGCGCCCGCCATTGTGCCATAAGTAATATTGGCGAGACGTTTGATCGACAATACTCTGCATTTCCGTAGTCAATCCGAGGTGCGTTTTAAGCTGAGCAGGAGAATGGTCTGAGCTGAAATCAGCAAAAATCACCACTGTCGAAGAGAGTGAGCGCGATAAATCCCTTCCCAAATGAAAGTTGTTTCGACGTAGCGCATCACGCAGAAACGTGAATAATCCAGATCGAACGGATGACGATAAGGTTTTGCGGAATCCCCAGAAACGGTTCAACATTTTCATCCTCCCTCGAGGCAAGAGCCACGTCGGAATGCGTGGCAGTGGCGATGTCTTTAGCTCGTATAGGGAGTCAACGGGCTCATGCAGGGCACCTATTGACCAGGACGAGGGGTGGATCAATGAGATAGGTATGCCCTCCAGGGATTGGAGGTCTGCAGCTCCTGAAAGCATGAAAATCTGCTTGAATGCATCAACGCCGCGTGGCGCGTACATTCCGTCTCGCCAATCCACCACAACTGTTCGTCCGGTTTCCTGAGCATACGTTAGACATGCGCTAAGGCTAAGTAAACGGTTACCGAGCCCAGCAAATCCTTTAAGCATAACAAAGCGAAAACGGCCGGTATGCCTTCCGTTGGAACTTGTCGGGTCCTCAATGAATTGCATCGTTGCATTCATGCGCCCATCCTCGATAACATTGTAAGATACAAGATCACACAAAAATCAGTCAGTGGCGGCGGCATCCAGGCGTCTCCGACGGAATGTATTCTATAAGTTCGAGAGTATTGTACCCCAACGCATCGTGCGAGTTCATCCGCGAATGTTGAGGTCTTGGAATAAGATTTTCCTAATAGCCTCAGCGCCGTCCAAAGAGATTGAGCTGCGGGCGGAGCTTTTCCGCCGCATAGGACCCGTCACTGCAGTCTTAACCGCCTCGTACACATCTTGAATTCCTTGCACCAGGTGGATAGGCACATGTCGCGCGAGCCGACTTGCATGCAAATACTGCTCATCGTTGGCCAGCACCTGCGTAGGAACAATGACAATTGACGCACGGCCTTCCATCACCTCCACAAGAGAATTGTACCCTCCGGAAATCACGGCTACATCGCACGCGGCATGAAGCATCGGCAGATGCAGGCACTCTCTGTGTATACGTACCCGCCCAAAGCCAAATACCTCTGACGTCCTGTAATCCCATCTCAGCGATGATCGCGGCCCCACAATGATATCGAAGAAGCACTCGGACAACCGCTTCGATATATGGATGCACTCTTTGATCAGGTTTTCCCCCAATTTCCCCCCGCCGGCCGAACAAACAATCCATTTTCCCCCTGCCGGTATTCCTCGTTCGTTCCTTGCGGTTTCAATCGCCTCCTCCGACACAGCCTCCGAGACATATCCTACGTAGGCGAGCTTCTTGGCGATTGAGTCGTGCAGTTGATACTCTCGCTCGACGTTGCAAATCTTAGGGTCACAAGCCACAAATATTTTGTCGTAACGCGTCGCGAGAGCAAGTTCGGCTCTCCCCTGCATAACATCGCTGCGCACTTTGTCCGGGTGGTCCAGCATACCGCGCATGACGAAGTACTTTCGGAATTTTCCCTCGCCAATGAGTCGGCCGAGTTCTTCATTTTTTCCGAGGGGCAGATAATCCACGAATACAGCATCTGGCTTGAAGCAGTTGAAGACGGATTCCAAAAGTGACCTTCGAATCCCCAGTGCTTCAGATCGTTTTACCTTTAAGAAAGGCTCCCTATCCCAATACCGGGCCTCCTGCGCCAGAAGCGTGTCCAGGCTCGGAAGCAGCATGTAGCCGCATTCCGGAGGAATCAACCACGCCCCGTGACGATGTCCACTCACAATCATACACGCGCATGGGCCTTGGAGAATTCTGGCGATACGAGAAATGCGGCGCAAGTGCCCGAGCCCCGTCCCGTCATGTACGAAGAAAAGGACCCTGCGCTGCCCCGAAGTTTGATATCCAAGAGCCGACCCGCAAGTGTCATCAATCACGCGATGCCAAGCACTTGCTTCCACCGCGGGTGATAACCGGTTCGCGAATAGAGAAATCTGGTCCCGCGAAACCGACACGCCTTTCGACAGGAGCCTCGTCACCATGGTCCGCAGGTTGGCTACGAACTGCTCGAAGTCAACAGGATCTGACACCAGAACGTGGTCTAGTCCTCCGGCAAGGTCGGGGAGAATGCCAACGTTCGTGCTCACAATAGGAAGTCCATGCACTAATGCCTTGAGGGTCGCGTTTGAACACCCCTCGCTCAAACTGGCACTGCAGTATGCATCGGCCTCGAGAAGCAACCTGCGAGCCTCGGTCTGCGAAACTTGACCACGGAAGTCGAAATTCTTTGGGAAGCGGTCGAGTAGAGACTTTCGCTCCCCATCAAAGAAGTCGGCACACTCCATCTCCGTTGACCCGACCGCTGTGAGGTGCACCGGCAACCCCTCCCCGGCAAGTGTTTCGACCGCACGCATAACAAGGTGCGTCGCCTTCTTGAATGAGAAACCTGTGTCACAAAACAGTCTTATGGCCTTCCCTCGCTTGCGCAGCCGCAACGCTCTAACGCTCGGCTTTTCGCATGAGTTGTAAATTGTGCGGATGCAATCCTTCCTCCCAAAAACATCTCGAATTTGCGCCTCCTGCGTCAGATTCGTTGTAACCACCCAAGTCGCGCTCTTCACGGTGAACTCGAGACAATGCATCCACTCACGGGAATACATATCGTTGGAGAAATCCGTACCCCTTACCGACGCGATGTGCGGTATGCCCACGAGATTCGCGACGTGCTGCGCTACGAAGCCAGCACTCGAGGCGTAAAATGACAAAATGACATGCTGCTGCTCGGGCAGGGTCTTGATCCGCCGCCGAATGATCATTTGAAGTAACGCCACATCCAACCGGAACCAATAGTGCTGGGTCCAACCTCCACCAAATGGCTCGAGCAACCGCCTTCGTCCGGTCCCTAAATACTCCATCGGACCGGGGGAGAGGTCAGGAGCATTTTCAACCTCCTCTTCTCGCGAATACAGAAACACCTCCGCCCCATCGGGGTGCGCCTTTAGATGCCGCGCAATGCGGAGTGCGGATTGCTCGAGGCCACCTCTTTTCGGATCAAGCGAATTGGCGACGATGTGGATTACGTATCGCATCGGTGCTGCTCGTCAAGACTTTCGAGAAGAGCTTCTACCGGCAGTCGGTTCCATATTCCCGATCCCAGAAGCCCCGGCTGAACCTGATCGTGCAGCGTAAACCAGTTCAGCCCAAGCTCCTTCGGCAACCTCCACTGCGGCAGCGAATCGCCAAAAGGTACAGCAAAGTGGCGGCTATCCCGACCACAAAAAACCCCGATCCAGTCCTGAGCCAGAGTGATTTCCCGCAACAACTGCGACCACCGCTGTGCCTTGGGATGAATGTGCGAAAATCCATGGTTCTCGATACCAACCCCCGCCTCGATCAGGGCGCGCAGTTCGAGTTCCGTCATCGTCCTCAAATGGTTCGGTAACCCATCCCGCCTGACGCCGAGGCTCGTCCCAATGTTACCGATTATTGAGTGGGTCTCCTCTACGGAACTCAACATGCAATACCTGTCTTTGACGTGAATCCGAAACTCCCTCTTTTCCAACCAGGAGTTAAGCGGAAAAGTGGTGTTCTCAAACCGAATTGACGAGCACTTTGTCCGGTCAAGGAACCAGTTCAACTCTAGGAAAGAGTAAGGTCTCTGAGAATGGAGGAAATACGGGTTTACAAATACGGTTACAGCGTGACCGTGTTTCCGCGCCAACTTCGCAGCACGGTACGCGGCATTCGTGGCGTCATCCACCGTCAGGGCTTCGCCTCTGCCAGCAACCGCGTCGTCGAGCGAAACGAATTTGAAATGCAGCGAAGACAGGAGGCGTTCGAATATGTCTTCCCGGATCAGACAGCGGTTTTGAAATGCATTGGCGTCGCCATCAGAAAAAACTCCATGCGTTGCATAAATTGCCATTTGAGGAGGATTAAATACCGGAAAAAACGATGACCTTGCAAGTTTGAAAGGCATGTGGTCTGCTCTGTGCGCATCAAACCGATTACATGCATCGCATTTTGTTTTGGCTGGCACGGGCGGGCTAGCCCAAAACCAAGTCCAAATTAAGACCCGCTAGGCTATGTCCTCGAAGCCACCGCATTTGCCAATGGACAAATCGCCCTCTGGGCGAATTTGCGCCGTGACCTGCTATTTCAATCCCGGAGGATTCATTTCACAGCGGCGCAACATGGAACTCTTCTCTGCCCGGCTTCGCCAAGCGCGAATCCCGCTGGTCACAGTAGAGTGTGCGTTTGGTGAGCGCCCGTTCGAACTGTTGGAACACCACGACGTCTTTCACGTACGCACCACAGATGTCCTATGGCTCAAAGAACACCTGCTTAACTTTGCAATTGACCGAATTCCCGACTGCTACGACAACATCGCTTGGCTAGATTGCGATGTCTTGTTCTCCAACGACACCTGGGCGGCAGATGCCGAGGCGGCTCTTCGAGAGGCGCAAGTTGTGCAATTATTTGAAGTAGCGATACGTCTTCCACCTGGGGCAGTCGCTTTCCATGGCATAGGCGATCAACTATCAGGTGTCGCAGCAGTTTGCTCTGCCTATCCAACCCGCATATGGGGAGACAGAACGCAGCATGGCCACACCGGCTTCGCCTGGGCTGCACGCCGGGATTTCCTGCGTTCAGTCCGACTGTATGAAGGCTGTGTAATTGGTGGAGCCGATCACCTAATGGCTCACGCCTTCTTCGGGCACTGGCGTTCCGAGTGTGTTCGCCACGTCCTCGGGTCCGGTGCGATGTTCGACCATTATCAGAAATGGGCTGAAGGCGCATTCGGAGCAACGCAAGGTAGGGTCGGAGTCGTGCCAGGGAAAGTGCTACACCTATGGCACGGGGATCCGACCAATAGGCGATATCTCCGGCGGGAAAAAGAGCTGCAAAGCCTTGCCTTTGATCCCCTCACCGATGTGGACTGGAGCAAGTCTCCTCCTTGTTGGGCGAGCCACCGGCGTGATTTGGCAGATTGGGCCAAGGCCTATTTTTCGTCCCGTAAAGAAGACTCATTGGTTCCCGACCCCGCTTCGACAACACGGTTCCACTACTAACCTGCGCAACGGACAATCGACCACGCCGTTCCGCATTTTACGCGCGTTGATGGCAGAGAAGCAGTTGGCTAACTGAGAGCTGCCTTCAAATCAAGTTAGCCTCAGCGCTTGAAACAGCTCAATGCACACTAAGCGCGTTGTGCTTCCGGAAGTTTCACTTCAGCCTTGGAGGGAAAGTGATCCTTCGAGATGGCGTTCAGTTCCAAAGACCATCGAGATCCCCTGTCCCTGAGAGGTGGCCGCAAATTGTCAACTTACAGCAAATAAGGGCCGAGAAATCTTTCCCACGCGGCAAAAAGAAGTCCGCTGTGGAAGGTGATTTGGGCTTTCTCTACGCTACTTTCATACGTAATCTCACAAGAATGGGCGTGTCGAAAATCCAGAAACAATCGGGCCCGCAACCCGTCCATGTGTCTCTGCGTCGCGATCGTTGCAAACCAGCTGGCCTTCGTACTCAGGCAGCAACAAAGCACGCCCGCAATCACCTCGAAGCCGAACAGCACACAATTTGAGCAACGATATGCTCCCAGAACAAAACGAAAACACACCGATCCAACACCAGCATCAAGACGCAGCGCAAAACAGAGTCGTCTTCACAGATGTACTACGCAGAGATGGCGGGTTGACTCGCTTAATCGAATTGAGGAGACCGGAGAAAAGAAACTGCCTCAGCCTCAAGATGCTCGACGCTCTTCTCTTTGCCCTCTCCACCTCCGGCAAGGCGGACTGCATTGTTCTCACAGGCGACCGTCCCTCCTTCTGCGCTGGCATAGATCTGAAGGAGATCGGCGGTCCCGACGGGGTTACAGAAGCCAGTGTCCTCAACCACCTCATCCGCCTCGTTGACATTTACCGTTGTCTGCTTACTGCCGAAACCAGGACCATTGTTTTAGCCCACGGATACGCGGCCGGCGGCGGCACCGGTCTGCTTGCCAGCGCCAAGAACGTCATTGTTTCAAACGACTTTCAGCTGAAACTGCCAGGCGATAAATTGGCTAGGTTCGCAGCGGTGGCTCTGCCCGTGCTCAAACTCCGAGCAACAATTAAACCAGCGCAGGCGGAAGATTGGCTCGGGCAGGTATGCGATGCAGCTACAGCCAAGGACCTCGGCCTTGTAGACCAAATAGTCTCCCCAGAACGCCTCGACGAAATCGTGGGGAGCGTCAGACGAGGCTCGACCGCACCCGAGTTTCGGCGTTTTTCTCTGCCTACCGCCTCGGCGCTGAAAGAAGCGCTCGTCGATTTGGAGCAATTCCTTAACTCGCTACAGCGCCCCTCCACAAGTTCGAACGGCTCCCAGTCGGGCACATAACCTTCACTTCGACGCTTTATGGAAGAACCGCCACTCAAACCTCCTCGGACCTGGAATATCGACATGTCCGAGACGATGAAACTGAAATTCATCGAGGTCGATACGAAAAATAAGGAAGCCTTGCCACCAAAGCCATTCCGCATCGGCAGCCATGGCTACGAGCCAAGAGAGGAACCCCAGCATACAATCCTCATACCCGAGAACTATTGGTTGGCGGAAACGCCAGTAACCCAAGGTCAAATCCGGGTCTGGGACGAAGGAAAGCAGCGGGACAGTTACGAGCGCTGGCCTGCCTTCGACCCCAAGCCGGCATTCGAACCGCACAAGAACCGCTTTCCTTCAACTCCCAACCACCCCGCCGAAATGGTCAGTTGGTGGCAAGCGATCCTGTTTTGCGCCTGGTTCACCGAGGCATACCGCAAACAACTCCCCCCAGGCTACTCGGCCTGCCTTCCTACGGAAGCCGAGTGGGAAGTGGCCTGCCGCGCTGGCACCTCGACGGAGTACTATACTGGGGACGGTCTAGCGGCGCTGTATGAGGCCGGATGGTTTAACACCAAAGATGAGCCATTGGACACGCGTCCCATAGATAGGCCACAGCCTGTTGGAAAGCTGGCTAGGAACGACCTCGGCCTTGCAGACATGCACGGCAACGTCTGGGAATGGTGTCACGACCTGTGGGACATTAGGGCCTACCGTAACCGCATTGACGGGGCAACCGACCCGGGGTGGGAGACGCGTCAGAACGAATGGGGCCCCGGCTGGGCGAATTTGTTCAAGACCCTGAAAGTACTCCGTATCGTCAGAGGTGCATCATATAGTGAGCGATACCAATTCTGCAGATCTGCCTACCGAGGTAGATTCAGGCCTTCAAACAAGAACCACATCGTCGGATTCCGCCTCTGCTTAGCCAAGATACCCCACTACACGCCAGCCCCACACAGCCATGGACAACCCACCTGATCCGCATCCGGCACCCATCCGCGCAATCTCCTTTCCCGTCCGCAACGGCAAAGACGCATCCATCGACTGGGCATCCATCGACTGGAGCCTCATCCAAAGGATCGTAATCGGCCGACTCCCGCCATTCCCCGAAAGCCAGGAAATGGACCTGAACAACCAAGCGGACTGGGAGAACACGTCCCTTGAATCATTCTTGAAAAACACAGATCACGAATGGAGCAAGCTCAGCAGTCTCACACACCTCCACCTTTGGAACATTCTCAATCTCAAATCCCTCTCAGGGCCACTCCCGCAACACCTCAAATGTCTGGATCTTCGCGGTTGCTGCCACGTCGAAACCTTGCCAGCGCTCCCACCCAGCCTGGAGGTGCTCGACGTCGGATATTGTACCAAACTGCGCTTTCTGCCCAAAGAGGCCCCCCACAGCCTCACTCACTTCTACTTCGGCGACTGCGAAGATCTTAATCGGAAATCGCTCGAAGACTTCCTCGAGAGCGCTCAGAAGCAACGAATTCCTCTCACCGAGATCGACGCAACGCGGTGTCCCGCTGTCGATGAACTGAAATACTGGCCAATAACCCCGGCCCTCCGCAAAGTAGTACTTCAGGGATGTGAGAAGCTGACAAATGTCGACCAACTCGGGCTCCTCCGCGCCCCACTTGGTCCCGCACATGGCAGCGCTAGCGACGCAACATTCGTCCCCCCGGTTCTTAGCCATCTCGACCTGGCCGGCTGTAAAGAACTGGAATCGCTGCCCTGGCTTCCTGACACGCTTCAATTCCTCTGCTTACAGGGCTGCACCAGCCTGCTCCGCTGCTGCAACGGACTTAGTGTCAGCCCAGCTATGCGAGGCGAATCCACCCTCGCCGACCTCAAGCCAAGACAACAACTCAAAACCAAAATCAACATGGCAGAACAGTTTAAGCTAATCGGAAAAGCCGTTGAAACTGCTCCAATGGCCACGGCGAAACTTCTCTTGCTGGGCGACGGACGCGTGGGGAAAACCACTCTCGCCAAGACGCTCATGTGGTACGACAAGCGCGACCTAGAGAGAATGAGCGGCAAGTTCACCGCAATTGACCCGAGAAACGCCCACGATTTTACGAGAACAGTCAAGTTTTGGAATTGGGACACATCCTTTAAGGTGTCGGACGGCAATGACAACGCCCTTATTGACCTCAAAGTACACATATGGGACTTCGGTGGCCAGGAACTCTACCACAACACCCACAGGGTTTTCGCGAGGGAAGGATCTGTTTACCTGGTGGTGTTTACGCCAGAGCCGCCCCCCATTGGCAAGTCTCCCGATCGCAATATCAGCGAGGAAGAGTGGAAAGCATGGAACAGCCATCACTCGATTGATTACTGGTTGGACTACATCGACTCCATTCGTCCGAAGAATTCCAAACCACAGATAGCTTTGGTATGCACCCACGTCCATAACGTGGTACGGAAAGATTGGAACCCGCTCTGTTGGCGCAACGCCAGCCCGCGCGCCAGAGCCCTCGATGTTTTCCATCTTGGTCTCGGCGACGAGTCGATAGAAGGGCCCGTCAGACAGAAGCACGGGGAACTTCTCCGCTTGTACGCATGGATTGAGGACAGGTGCGCTAAAGAAGCGCAAGCCATGGGGCTCCGCAAAACAGCGATTTTCAAGGCGGTTTGTGAGAACTTACTGCTGGAGCAATGGACGCAGAACGCACGCACGAACGAACCACGCAAAGACCGAGTCATCCGCCTACGTAAGCATTGGACATCCGACCTTGAAGGCCTCAGAAAGCGTTTGCATCTATCTCAAGAGCTTTCCGCAAACGACGTCTCGGCACTGACAGAGTGGCTCCACCGCGCTGGTTATCTCGTCCAGGCGAGAAACGGGCACGAATGGGCCGTGTTTCCAGACCCGAGAGCTAGCGTCGAGCTGGTATACTCTCTGACGCACTTCAGGAGCGAACTCTATGGTCTCGTGAAACAATCCGGGGGCTGGTTTCGCGGCGATCAGCTCAAACTCGTCCCCTCACTGAAGGAACTGTCAGAGGATAGACTGCAATTCCTCCTGGCTTTCATGGAGAAGTGCGACCTCATAATCCGATTAAGAACGTCGAATAGACAGGTCAACGCCATTCTGGACGACGTCAATGACTCGGTTTTCTTCGCCCTCGATAGGCCCTTTCTGTCATCCATGGATAAAGAGCACCGGGCGCGCGCGGAGCAGGTCTCGACCAGGCTTGAAAGCGAAAGGGTAGGCGGAGCGCATCTCGTCAGCTTATGCCCCACCGTCTACGGCCCGACTCAGCACGTTAAGGCACACGATTTCCAGAGAATATACGCCAAAGCCGCCTATTACTACGCTAATACAGACTCGGTCTTCTTTGAAAACGGGTTTCAAGTCCAGGACGGTATCAAGAACGAATGGTGCCTGCGTGTGGACTGGAAGCCCAAGGATAACAAATTCTGGGGCGTTCTGGAAGCAAAGTTGTGGGTTCCACCCGATCAGAAGGCCCGCATTTCAGAGACCGTAAACCGCCGCATGTTCTCTGTTCTGGAAACTGACTACCGTGAGGATTCCGAACACAGCCAGCCAGACGCAGACGACTCGCCCTACGCCGTACTCTTGAGCAGTGGTGCCAACAGAGAGGAAGCTGAAAAGATCTATAAGATGGTCACAAATAGAGGCCTTCCGCTAAAATGGTACGATGCCAAAGACGATTCGCCGGAGTGGCATCTCTTCTACCACGAGCTGAAGGAGGCACGTGCTATAATCATGCTCATGTCGAAGGACTACCTGACTTGGAACGGTAGCGACAAGCGCCCACTCGAACTGGCATCGGCAATTAACTCATTGCATAAGACCCGAAGCGCCGACCAAACCATAATAGTGTGTATGGAGGAGCCTGGGTTCTCCGTTGACAACGGGCTCTACGACATGACATCCGACCTGCTCATGGAAGCGATTCGTTCCACAAGGAACAAGCCTCTCCAAAACCAAGAAAAAACGCTCACTGGCAACTTAGTCGACACACACCGCTCACCCGAACAAAACATGCTCCTTTTAGCGGACTGTGGACCGGCCCTCGGAGGTCTTGGCGAGTTCAATAAGCGATGCCTGACGGGCAGCCATCCCATCGTAACAAACACCGCCCTGGATGAGTTTAATGATGCCGTTCTGATCCAGCGCCTCAACAAAGCCCTCTACGGTTCGTTCGACCGCTAAACTAATCTCGGTAGAAGTTCACCGTTATCGCCATTCCCTTTAACTCCTCCCCATGGAGGGAGTCCAGGAGTAGTTCAGCACGCTCCGGTGACTGCATCGTGACGGCGACCTCCGCAAGGCCCGCCCCCTTCTTGGTAACGCTATCGCAGCTTCCCGGCTCGCGTTCAAAGTAACCATTGAAAAGTGCCTCAATGTCACCCGGTTCAACATCGGCACTTAAGTTTCCCACTCTTAGCGTAAAAGGTAACATTGGAATGCTAGGCCTGGAACGGTTAGCTGCAGGGTTCCGTTGCTCTTCCGTCGTCACTATGTCCGACCGCGCACAACATACATCGCATACTTCCCCTCCATCTTAGGCAGCGACACGTCCCCGACTGGTTCACACAGAAACTCCTGCACACCCTCCAATGCCGCCAGGGCGGCGAACGGTCGGCTACAATATATTTCCCCAGGAGCTGTTATAGGCTCAATCCGTGCTGCAAAGTTAATGTTATTCCCGAAGAAATCGCGCTTCCCCTGCGCCGTGCCCGACGCGTCCCCATCCTCCAGCACATAGACCGCACCAGCATGCAGGCCAACCCGCAGAATCAGGTCCTCCCCTAGCCCCGAAGGTTTCCAGGCAGCCCTATCCGCGACTTCCTGAAGCTCAAGGGCAAATTTGCCAGCTGCTCCAGCCGAGTCGAAAACGCAATACAAGCCGTCGCCCCACGTATTGAACCCCAGCAGATTCCCGCACCGACGGGAGTAACCCTTGATGAACCTGATCAGCGGCTCAAAATACTGGATCAGGAAATTCGGTAGGACCGACTCGTCCATCTGGCTAAACCCCTTCACGTCTGCGAACAGGATTGCACAAATCCTCTGTGGCAACTCCAACGCGTTTCCTGGCGGCCGCGGCATCGACTTGCAGTCGGGCTCAACTGGTTCCACTTTCACCGCAGCCGGCCTGCGCAGAGTTGTCAAATGCTTAACATCTACGCCTCGTTTAGCAGCAAGGTCCATCATCGCCGCCGTCCCGCCGCCTGCATCACCGGCTGCACCGTTCCAAAGAGCGATCAACGTCATTCCTGTTGACAACTCCTCAGCCTCACGTAAGGCCAGGCCAAGGAAAACCCGGTTGCAACACTCGCTCACCATGGAGTTGTCAAGCGGACTCCCCTTGCCCAGAAACGTAACGCTCCTCGCCTTGCTCAAGAGGTCATCGAACCGTTCTTCCCAACTCCGGCCCACAATCTCGCTCTCCAAGAATCCCTTCAGGCAGTGCTCCTTGAACGTCTCGACGCGGTACGGCAAAACCAAGTGAAATTCCCCGCCACGGGCATGGATCTGCTCCAGGTATATAATATCCCCGCCGCAAGCACCCGACCCATAGCAAATATCAGCACCCGCCTCGTCCAACGCCCTGCGGATGTCCTCCGTCACTTTCTGCTCCTTATCGGGAGTGAAGCGGGCAGGACTTCGGCCGGGCTTGTCCATCATGTGCCCAGTAAAGGCGACGACCTTCGGCCCGTGAACCACCTCCACCATTTCACCGGGGCACAGCCCCTGCGCTGCAAGCATCGCTAAACTCGACCGCACTTGCCCCGCTACACGCTTCCGGAGCGGCCCCGTCATGTCACCCAGCAACCCGTCAGCCTTTCCCAGACAATCCCGCGCCGCGTCAATCTCTCCATCCAAAACAAATGCCAATCCGCCGACGATGCCAACGACGGCGCGCATTTCACCTCCGAGCAACGTTTTATCCGTACAGCCCCTGCATGCCTCCATACTCATCCTCGTCAAGCCAGATGCCTCTGTATGTTTGCCGGCGGCCTTTAGTTGGATCGCAAGAAGAATACCCGCGTAACCAGCACGTAGCTCGTATTCCCGCTTGGGGGCATGGCGCAACAGGTTCACAATCAGTTCACCATTGCTTTTCAGCAATGCCTCACGCTCTATCACCATGTGCTGACGAAGCATCTCCGTCTGCGCTTCTGCCAAAATCAAGGATGCTTCGAAATGGGTCTGCACAGTCCCGTTCAAAGATCGCGACAATTGAGCTGCCTGCGAACTAGCACCGAAATCCATTAAGCTCTTGGCCTTCTGCAAATCCTTAATATCCATATAAGATAGGTTTATTAAATGTCTAATGATAAATAGGCCAAACTGCTTCATGGGAGTAACCAAGAGGTCCCTTTTAGTCAAGCTAGCTTTCCCAGTTTTCCCTCCAGAAAATTCCACGCACACTGAAATGCACACTAAACGCGTACGCATTGAGTACCTGTATTTGGCAGCCAAGCGTACGGCTTGACTAGTTCTTCGAAACCGGCAATCTAAAGGCGGTTTGCAGGCGATAGTCGGCCGATTCCGACCCTCGCCTCCAGTAAATTATTTGCAATCAATTGTTTGCGTCTAGGCGGCGCGGGCTGAAAACCGACCCTCGCCTTTTTCACCTAGTAGACATGAAAACGAGGCTCTTTCACCACTGACAAACTTGATAGTGATGGGTGAAATTTGGCTCGTGTTGCGCATTCCCCAGGAACGCTGTTGCGGCTGGTTATGCTCCGGTAACGCTATTTCATATTATGGAACCGCTCTAACGCAAGGCCGAGATCATGCCAGGCACGCGCGTGATTGGGATCCAATTGCACGGCGTTTTCGAGTTCAGAAATGGTCGCTTTCAAATTCCCCGTCTCATTCCAGGCGAGCGCCAATTTGTAATGATACTCTGCCTCGTTGGGATCAAGACGGACGGCTTCTTGTAGTTGTTCGCGTGCCTCACGATTCCGGTTGAGCATCGCGTAGGCGATCGCCAAATCATGTCGGATAGGCGCGGAATTCGGATCCCACATTTCGGCTTTGCGATAATGTTCCAATGCTTTCGCCAAATCGTTCTGGGCAACGTAAAATGCTCCCCTCTGCATTTGGCCTGTGGGTTGATCAGCATTTTGATCGAGGCAACGTTCCAGTTCGCGGGCGGCCGGGTTGGTTGATTCCAGGTTCCCTCGCAAAGCCCAAGCGGCGGCAATGCGGACGGAGCGAGTTTCGTCGTTCATCCTCGCGCGCAATTCCGCTTGGACCGGCGTCATTGGTGATTGGACAGTCGCTGCGAGCGCGCGAACGGCCTTCGTGCGCACCAGTGCGTTGGTGTGATTCAGATTCTTTAAAAAAGCGTCCTTGACCGCGGGAAGATTCGCCCATGGTTCGAGGAGGCTGATGGCCGCTGCTTTCCAGTAGGGCGTGTCATTTGAGTCCAATATTTTTAATAACGCTCCGGCTGCAGCTGCATCGCCCATTCGCGCTTGGGCAAAAGCTTCGGCGCGCTTGCGGGTGGGTCGGTCCATGCGGTTGCCATACCATTTCTTGGTCGCTTCCAAAGCCCAATCCACGCTCTTGTCCTGATGACAACGACTGCAGGCATTAGGAATTCCGAATTCTTTCGTGAGCAGCGGATCGGGAATGGTGAACCCATGGTCGTGACGCGAATGCCGCTGCATGTAAACGGTCTGGGGCATGTGGCAGTTCACGCATTCTCCTCCGGTTTCAGGAAAATCTTTCACGCTGTATTTATTGAGGTCGGTGCCAACCAGCTTTCCATCGCTGTCATAGCCGCGAACTTTGTGGTGACTGTGCGCAACGGGGTTTATTACCGGGGCGCCCGGGTAGCCACCGATATGGCATTGCAGGCAAAGCCAGTTTCCGGGCAGACGCACCTTGGCCGTGTGCGGATTGTGACAATTTACACAGGTGACGCCAGCGGCGTGCATACGACTGCCGAGGAACGCGGCATACTCGTAATCTTCCTGCCTCACCTGGCCGTCGGGGTAGTAATTGTCGCTGCCGTCCACCGTATCCAAATCGAAGTGATCCTGAAAATTATCGCCGGGCTTGAAATCTCCCGTCAACTCCGCGCGACGTGAATGGCATTGACCGCAGGTGTCCAACATCTGTTTCGGGCTGAATTTCGGCAAAGTGGGATCAGGCTTTCCGGATTTGCCGAATTGCTTCTGCCAGTCGTTGTGCGCTTTCAGCGGGCCGTGACAGGCTTCGCAGCCGACCGTCATTTCGGCCATCGTGGTATGATAGGTGTCGATGGCTTCGACATAGTTTTTCCGCAAGGCCGTGTTGTGGCAATCGGCGCACATGCTATTCCAGTTCATACCGCGCCCGGTCCAATGCCCCCACTCACCGGCCTGGCGATGTTCGGAACCGTAGGAATCAAACCATTGTTTTCGACGAATGTCCCAGGATGCCTCGAGCGTCTGCAATCGCCCGCCGGGAACAGCAACCAGAAACTGCTGCAAGGGATCGTTCCCAATGACGCGTTCAATGAAGTTTGTTTCACGACGCCCACTTGCGCTCGTGGTGCAGACCAACAGCCTCCCGGCGTCAACGCCAACGGTCGTGTCCTGCAAATCGTCGGTCATCGGCTGGGCTGTTTGAAACGCGATTTGGTCGGCGGCGAAATCCACCTTGCGTTCAGCGAGGCCATGGTTGGACTTGGCCCAACCGGCAAAGGCTTCCTCGTGGCACTCTCGGCAACTCGCGGAACCACCATAATCAGCGAACCCCTGCGTTCGGGATTCGCTAACGATATTGGGCGGCGAAACACTCACGGGGGCCCGGGCATCACGTCGGGAAATGGTTCCCGCCGCAAGAACCGCGACGATAAATGCACAACCGGCCAGGAGCGCTCTTTGAGAGGACAGGATTTTCAATTTGTATCTCAGTCTTCTCCTTCAATGATGACGAGCGGCACAGGCGTCGTTTGGAGATCACCAACGGAATTGGTGGCAAACAACGAGTAAAGTCCCGAATCCACGACCTGCGCGTTGCCAATCCGAAAGGTCGCATTGGTCGCGCCGGGGATGTCTTCGAAGCCGTTGCCTTTATCCACTCTCCATTGCAATTCGATGGGCTCTGTTCCCCCCACTTCCGCCGTCAGCGTCACGACGCGGGTGACATTGTTGGTGCCGGGCGAGTCATTATCAGTGTCCTTCACAATGAACGGATCGCCCGCAACAGATGAAGGGACATTTGCCGCCGCTCCGGTGTTTTCATTCTTCGCCACTGGCTTTTTGGTGTCAGCGTTTTGAGCGGCGGGCTGAATTTCAGGTTGAGCCACACCGGGACGAGTAACCGTGATGATCAACACCGCAATTCCCAGTCCGGCGAGAACCAGCGGAATGGCTTTGCTTGCAGTTATTTTCATACCTTTATCAGAAATTAATCCGTCCCGACGCCCGGCAGAATAATCTGCCGGACGCGGGAACGGATTTGCGGCCTCACGGAATATAGGGCGAAACGCGGTAGAAATAATGATCCGCGCTTGCGTTCGGGTCCGTCAGCACGCCGTTCGTGGACACCAGGAAGTTGTTGGTGATTCCTGTGACCAGATTAGTGGCCACCGGCGTCCAGCCGAGCGGGTTGCTCAGATCCGCCGAACGCCAGAGGATGACTTGATAGTTCAAGTTCGTCCCGCCGAGCGACAGCCGGGTGGGATTTGGCTGGTTGGGATTGGCAAAGGCTCCATTTGTGCTCAACTGCGTAAACTGCGCGTTGACACTGAACGTCCCGTTAGTGAAGCCGTAACTATTGATCTGCGGATAATCCAGCAGATTGCGGGTGTTGGCCGTGTTGGCAAAGGTTTGATATTCGCCCAACTTCAACTTGATCGCGTTGTAGTTGGCTTGCGCCACGTCGGAAAGCGGCAAGTTGAGCAGGAGGTTGGTGTATTCGTAAGGATCACTGGTCAGATCGTAGAACTGCTCCACGTGATTATAGAAGTGGATGAATTTGAACCGGCCATTGCTCAAGGTAACACCGTCGGTGGCGGCGCTTTGATTGAACTGTTCCTCGATGACAAACGGCGTGGGTCGGATTACATCCGCACGGATGGCCGGCAGCAGGCTGACGGAATCAATGACCACATTCGTCACCTTGGTCGCGGCCACGTCAATGCCGGCCAGTTCCTGAATGGTGGCCCACAAGTCCGGTTCGTTGACCAGCGTATCGTTATAACGCCCGGGACTCACCACGTCCGGCCCGGTGACGAACAATGGCGTGCGCGAACCGCCTTCGTAAATGGTGAACTTCGCGTGGCCGTTGCCATTGGTGGTCGCGGGCACCGCAGCGTTCTTGAACGGCGGTTGTTGCACATCGATCTCCGTCCCGTTGTCGCCAATGAAGATGATGTCAGTGTCGTTCGTGTCCACAGACTTGAGTAAGCGCCCGATCTCCGTGTCCAAAGCCTGCGCCATCGCCTCGTAATAAAGCCGGCCATTGGTGCTGGAGTAAGTGCTGCTCAAGGCGAGGTATTGCGGCGAAGTCAGGAGGTTCGTCGGCGGCAGGTGCCGGGGCGCGTGCGGCGCGTTAAAGGCGAGCCACACAAACCAACGGTTTGTCCCCTGCGCGGCGATAAAGTTGGTGGCGTCGTTGACCTGGTCGCTCGTCGAATAAGCGGTGGTATTGAACGAAACCCCGTTGGAAATCTTCGTCCAGTTGAAATAACTCGACACGGACGGGCTGAAAAAGCCCGCGTAATTCGTCCACCCGGCGGTCGTCCACGGCGAGTTCAATTCTGTGGTGGGTGACAAATGGTATTTCCCAAATGACGCCAGCGCATACTCGGGCGCATTCGTCGTGAACGCGCGCGGCAACGTGTATTCATTCGTGCGCAATGGAACGGAACCGAGTGCGACTCCGACATCGTTGCGGAACGAATCACGCCCCGTGATGATGGCCGCGCGCGACTGCGAGCAAGATGGCCGCGCGTAAAAATGCGTGAACGCGATGCCGCTCTGACCGAGCGATGTGATGTTGGGCAACGATGGTAGCGATGCCGCCGGGTTGGTGTTGTAGATGGACAGATTATCAATGCCGAAGTCGTCGGCAATCAACAGCAGGATGTTATGCCGCTTCGTCTGCCACGACGCCAAATGCCGCGCAATGTTGACGGTCGCGGTGGTTGTTCCGCCGAAGCCATCCGCCACTGTGAACGTGAACTGATCCTGCACGTTATTCGGATTGGTGTATTGCAAATATGTGCCGTTGTTGACCGGCGTGATGCCTCGGATGCTCGTGCCAACACTGGCAAGCGAAAGATTGTCGCCGTCCACATCGCTGGCCGCGTTCAGCAAGTCACTGATGGGAATGCTCAAGATGTCCTGGCCCGTCACGCGCGTATAACTGACGTTGCCCACGACGGGCGGATGATTCGTGACGGTCTGCGCCAACGTATTCGTCGCCGCCGCAAAATTTCCATCGCCAGAATACACAGCGGTGATGAGATTGGATCCGCGCGGCAATGAGTTGATGCTTGCGCTGGTCGCGCTGCCGTTGCTTACCGTGTTAGTGCTGAACGCAATTCCATTCGTGAGGAAGATCACGCTGCCTGTGGCCGTGCTGTCAATCACCCCGTTGGTCCGGATACTAAATGTAAAATCCACCGGATCGAGATAGCTTGAAGGATTGGCCGAGGAGATTAGCCTGGTCGCTGTCCCCAAAGGGCTCACGGTCAAATACAATTCACCGCCGATGATATCGAGATAGGCGAATGCCGCAGTTCCGCCGCCGGAAACCACGACCGACGCCGGAACGATCCCCGCCACCGAGCCGGCATTACCCGTGGTTGCTTTGGAGATGATCGGATAGCTGCCCGGAGTGAGCGTCGCACCGGTATTGTTGATGTTGAATACCGTGCCAGCTGATAACGTGAACGAGCCATTGGTGATAATGAACGGGGTTGTGCCCGCGGCGTAGGTGAGCGATACCGTGCCTGAACCCGCTTTGAAATTTCCGTTGAGTGTGGCCGTGGAGGCGCCATTACTCAGCGTCTGGCCCGCACCCAGCGTGAAGGTAGATAACAAACCGGAAACATCCAGCGTCGCGCCGCCAGCGAGAATGATCGTGGAGGAACTTCCAATCGCACCGGATCCACTCAAGGCGAGCGTGCCGCCGCTGACGACGGTCGGCCCCGCGTATGTGCTGACGCCGGTCAAAGTCGTTTTGCCGGAGCCGATGAACGTCAGACCGCCGCTCGAATTGGCTGTGGGTACGGAGCCGGCGACGGTCGCCGGAGTCGTCGCTCCACCACCAATCAAAATAAATGCCGGGGCGGCCGTGTAGCCGTTGCCCGGATTGGTGATCACTATATTCGTGACTTGTCCGCTCGTCGGGCCGCCGGCGGAAGAATCAATCTGCGCAACCGCCGTCGCACCGAAACCCGCCGTGTCGCCGGCACTCGGGTTGACCGCCACAAACGGCGCGCCGAGGTAGCCAGCACCGCCTGTGAAGGACGCGATGCCACCAACGCCGTTGCCGGTCGGTGCGAGCAGCGGCGCTCCGATGGTGATGGCCGCGCCGCTGTTATCGATCGTGCCGCCGTCGCCATACACATACACTCCGGAAATATTGGCTTTGTTGAAAAAAGCCGTTCCCAGATTCAGTGCCGTCGCCTTCAACGTGCCGCCGTTGAAATTGAACAGGTTGGTCGGGCTAGCTTGCGTCGCGGAAACGCCGTTCACAGTCAGTGTGCCGTTCGGCAGCAGATTGGCAACTGCGAGCGAATTGGTGATGTTCACGCCGGCCAACACCAACCCCCGGTTCGCCGAGGTCGTGCTTGGGCCGATGACTTGTGCCGGTCCTGAGCCGCCTCCGACATTCAGGATGCCCGTCACGCCAGAGCCGACGCCATTGGCGCCGTTCGCAATCAGTGACAATCCGTTGGCAGTCGTTGAAAAATTCAGCGTGCCTCCGGAAACAGTGGCCACGCCCCGGCCGGCGGTGACTCCTGTTCCGACGGCAAAACGATCCGAGCTAGTAAATGTTCCGCCAGTAATATCCAGCACACCGACGGTTTTATCCCCGCGCGTCCCCGCCGAAGTGACGTTGGCCTGGGCAACATTCAGCGCGCCCCCGGAAAAGTTGTAGTAGCCATAGCCATTCGTTCCGGAACCAATCCGGAAATTATCCGTGCCCGCCGCCTGGTTCAACGTAACGCTGCCGCCGGTCTGATAAACCGCCCCTACGCCACCGGTTAGATGGCCGATCCACAGGTTGCTGATGGCCAGCGTGCCGAAAACATTGAGCCGCGAATTCACAATGAAGCCCGCCGTCAACGCGTTGAGTGAGCCGGAATAATTTACCGTGCCGCCGTTGATTATAGTGCCCCCGCTGTAAGTATTCGCCCCGGCCAGCGTCAACGTGCCCACGCCATTGTTTGTCAGCGCAAACGCGCCGCTGATGTTTCCGCCCAGCGTAAGGTCACCACCACCCGCCGCGGTCGTGACGTTGCCCGCCGCGCCGAGCGCCAGATTTAGGTTGATGGTTTCAAGGCTGCCACTGTTGTTCGCAATGTCGCCACCCAGCGTAATCGCGTTGCCACCGATGGCGAAAGCGCCCGCATCGTTATTGAACGTGAGGCCGTTGAACGTGTAGCTGCTGAAATCGTTATTCAAAGACAGCTGGCCGGACGCGCCAAAATAGAGGCTGTCTCCGGATACGGGCGTTCCCGCCTCAGCCCCGGGAGTCGTGCCACTGGTCCAGTTAGCGCCGTTGAAATTGGCGTTGCCGGGCGAGGTGTTCCATGCCCAGTTGGCGGCCAACGCTGCCGGCGTTACCGCGCCCAACACGCAACCCGCCAATAATCTTGCCAGTGAACTTCGCGCAAACGTGCGTTTCGAGATGGTTTGGATTGAGGTGATAATTTTCTTTTTTGTTTTCATGGCCGGCTTCTATTTCATTTTGCTCTTCGAGCGTTTTTCTTGTTCGGTTTCAGCTCCAGCTTCCACATCGGCGTGTGCGGTAATGCAAACTGAAGAAAATGATTTTGGGAAAAGGGACGCGGGTTCCGGCGCACACACGGTATTCAGCGCCAGAAACCCGTTCACCCCGGACGATGCGGGACAAATTCAGAGTCTCATCATTCCCGGAGGGAAACGGTGACCGCGGGGAGGTCGGAAAATAAGGCGCCGTGGCGTCAATCGCCTCGGCATCGGCGAAACGAACAGCGGGCGTGAAAAATTCCAAGCGTTGAACTGGATTCCGTAAGGTAAACATTTTGATGTTTTGTTTTCATGGGAACTTCCAGTTGTCCGGTCAGCCTCGTCGTTTCAGGTTTTTAATGAGTCATTTTTTGATTTTAGCGGAGCTGGTTCATCGCGTTGACGCGGCCTCCGTGGCCAGACCGACCTTGGTGATGTCCAGTTGCTGCAATACATCCAGCACTCTCACCATGCTCTGGTAATCCGCCTCGTCATCTGCTTTGACGACGCGTAAATCAGGATTCTGAGTTTTCAATTGCTGGAGTCTTTCCTTGAGCGCGGGCGGGGCGAACAATTCCGCGTCGAGAAAAGCCTGCCCCCGCGCATCCACCAAAATTCGGTTGATCTTCGGCTTTGGCTCGTCCGGTTTTTGCAGCGGCGGTTTGCCGGAGGGCAGCGTCATCTCCAGGTTGTTCATCATCTGCGGCGTGGTGATGATGAAAATGCAGCGAGCGCCGCTCCGGCGCCAAGGAATTTACGGAGTGTTGATTCCATGGAGTTCATCTTCATTTTTGGTTCTTGGGTTCTGATGAAGAAACTCCCTGCGCGTCCGACTTGGACACGGCGATCTGCTTTTCCAATCGCAACAATTTGTTCACGGAGTTTTCTTCTTCTGCGAAGAACCTCCGGTGAACCGGTCAGCTCTCTAAATTTTCGTTTTGCAACACCGCCTCTGGAGAGGTCGGCAAATTAACTCATCCAAATCGCTCGAATCGCAACGATTCCTCCTCCGCATCGACGCCATGGCGGAGAAATTCGCGCAGTTTGCGGCGCTCATAACGATGCGCGGCGGGTTTCGAAGTCGCCTGGCGATGCGCTAACGATTTGTGCGTTGACTGGGCGGAGACAACGTTTTTCAAATTGAATGCAGGCTGTGATTTCATTTTTTAAGTGATTTAGACGGTGGCGAATTCCGTCAGGGCGGCTGCTGAATCAATCCGATCGCTCTCCACGTTGATGTCCGAGAACAACCACGAAGACAGGTAGCGCTCGCTGGAGGACGGCACGATGGCGACAACCCGTTTGCCGCGATTTTCCGGCCGTTTAGCCACTTGCAGCGCGGCCCAGATAATTGCGCCGCTGGAGATGCCCACCGGAATGCCGTCCAACCGATTCACCTCCTTCGAAATCGGCGCAGAATCCTCTTCCAGCACGGCGATAACCTCATCGAGAATCTTCGTGTTCAAGTTGCCGGGAATAAAACCGGCGCCCAGACCTTGCAGCTTGTGGGCTCCCGGCTGGCCGCCGGAAATGACCGGCGACTTCGCCGGCTCCACGGCAATGGCCCTGAAATCGGGATTGCGCTCTTTTAGCACTTCCGCCACGCCGGAAATCGTGCCGCCCGTGCCGACACCGGCGACGACGAAGTCCACTTTTCCGTCCGTGTCCCGCCAGATTTCCTCCGCGGTCGTGCGACGATGAATGGCGGGGTTCGAAGGATTCGAGAATTGCTGGAGAATCACGCTATTGGGAATTTGCTCGTGCAACTCCTCCGCCTTCGCGATCGCGCCCTTCATGCCCTTCGCGCCTTCCGTCAACACCAGTTTCGCGCCGAGAATTTTCAGCAGCTTGCGGCGCTCGATCGTCATGGTCTCGGGCATCGTCAGAATTAATTTCAACCCGCGCGACGCGGCCACAAAGGCGAGCGCGATTCCGGTGTTGCCACTCGTTGGCTCAATCAGGACCGTGTCATGCCCAATCGCGCCGGACTTAAGCGCGTCGTCAATCATCGCCACCCCTATGCGATCCTTGACACTGGACAGCGGGTTGAAAAATTCGAGTTTCAGCAACACTTCCGCGACCGCGCCGTGCTCTTTAGCGGTGCGGTTCAAACGCACCAGCGGCGTGTTGCCAACGGTTTCCGTGATGTCATGGTAAATGCGGCTCATATTCGATTCTCTTTTAAAGGTTTTGCGCGTAAGAAATAAATTTGCGGTATTCGCTCAGGATGGAAGCCAGCGCGCGAACCAGGGCGGCCTCCTTTAGGAACGACGGTGGCAACTTCGGCGTTTCGAGAATGATCTCGAACGGCCGAGGGCGCACTTTGGGAGGAGCGCTCAACACCCCTTCGTAGCACTCGCGCACCACCCCTTCCCGCGCCTTGAAGCCGTCGATGATCGCCCGCGGATCGCGAGGCAGAAATTCCTCGGCTGCCTGCAAGGCCGGCTCGATGAGATGCTTCGTCAAAGTTGCGCCGCGCACGATCCCGTAAACTCCCGCAGCCGTATCGTCTGTATGCAAGGAAATGATTCCGTGAAAAGACCGGGAGGTTAAGTCGGCCTGCAATAATCGGACTTCCGGCTCGGCGGAATTTTTCCAGAACTCGCGGTTCAAATCCTTCTCGCGGCGCGAATGACGAGTGTCATCCTCGAAGCCCGTCGGATTGCAAATGGGATAAACAGACAGCGCATACCCGGCCGCCAGCTCCGGTCTCGTTTCCAGCAATTTCAGAAACTGGACGGCGGCATGGGTGCCTTCCGGTTCGTCACCATGAATCCCGGCAAAGATTGCGATCCGGAGAGGGGCATCGCCGCCTTTGGGACCAATGAACAGGTAACGCGGCAATTCGTATCGTTCGTCGCCGATCTCAAAACTATTGCCGGTTTGCCGGACAAAGCTAGGCGATGTGGCAACCAGGGTATCGAGCGGCGCCAACAAATCAGCTATTGAACGCCGTAAGGGTGAAGGCTGGTTCGCCGTGGTGGAGTTGGAATGTAAAACGGAGGTTCCCATATATGTTTATGTTTGTGTTTTTCATGGAAACTTCCGGTGGTCCGGTCAGCTACGTTGAATTGTTTGTGTCTATCGAGAATCAGATTGTGCATTGTCGAATCGAAGGCGCTCGGTAGTTTCCACCTGAACCACGCGTGCATCATGCACGGTGATCTGCACGACACCGAAGCGGAGCGAAGCCACTTGCTTTTGCACCACCTCCAGCCAATCAGCGTTAATTTTCGAATCGGGCGTTTTGGAATTTTGAGCGCTCATTTTCTAAAATCTAGTATTTTGGTAGAGATTCGATCTAAATAAAAAGATCTCCAGCGATTCACCCACGTTTTTATCGCAATTTTGTTTAAGTGTAATATACTACTAATATGGTCGTATATTGAATCATGCGGGGTTTTTGTCAATGGATTTTTTGAAAATATTTTGAGGCAGCCTAAATCCCTTCTCCACCAACGAATTCCACCGAAAGTTCGCGCGGGCTCAACGGAAGGCCTTTGGCAACCTCCGCCAAAGTAGCGCGGTCCATTATCCCGGCTACGTAATTTCGCGCGTTAAAAAAAACGCGTCGAAAACGACAGACCGGTTCTTGCGAGCAGCGCTTATAACCAGTCACGGAAACGCAATCAATAGGCGCCAATATTCCATCAAAATGGCGGACAACTTCGCCCATAGTGATCTCGCTAGGTTTCTTTGCCAAAACATAGCCGCCCCTTATGCCGGCCAAACTATCAACCCAGCCTTGCGCCTTGAGATCGAGCATGATTTGCTCAAGAAACTTTTTCGGCACATCATTCCTCCTGGCCAATTCTCGGATCGGAATAGGGATTCCTTTGTAATGATCGACGAGGGTAAAAAGTGCCCTCAGGGCGTAATCGGTCTTTCGGGAAATGCGCACGTAAATACGATATGTTGAGTCGTATGTCGGTCAAGCCAGTTTCGCCTTAAGATAACCTCGGTTAGCAGGAAAGCGCACCGGCCCCCTGTCCCACACGCCTGGTGTGTCTGTGGTCGCCAACCCGCCTGCAGATGAAGTGATTGTGAATTGTCCCTAAAACAAAACGCGGTAAGTGGGCTTTAATAATTTGGCACTGCCCACGCGATTCGCGTCCGGACGCCGTTTACCTTTTTGACAGAGCCTCGAAGCCGGAGATTACATCGAACAATTCCTCGTCGATCCCCGCCTGCCGTATTCGGTGGAAAGACCCATGGAGCGTCTCCAGCAATTCATCAATATTTTTATCGGCGCGCTCCATCGCGGCCAGGCGGCTCGCATTTTCGCTCGCGAGAGATTCGGCACAAGCGCGGAAAAGCGAAATGAAAAGGTATTCGCGGATAAGCGCGCGAAGCGCGCTGATGCCTCCGCCCATGACCTCGGGCCGGATCTTTGTCGGCCAGGGGACTTTGGCCAAACCTTCCTGCCACGCAGCATCAAGCGGCAACAACCGCTGGCCAACGGGTTCGTAGAGCGCGCCGGATTTGGAGCGGTTGTGGAATATGTAGAGATGCGCATATTCGCCTTTGGCTCGGCGTGCTTCGCTTTCAATTTGGATCTGTCCGACGAGTGGCGTGATGGATTGAACCGAATTCGGCACGGCAAAGAGCCCAATCAACGGAACGCCTGCGTCCGTCAAACGCGCATACACGCGCTCACCGACTGCCCAGACTTCCGGTTTGCCGGGCAAAGCGGAAAGGGTTTTGATCGCGTAGTCAGCCACCACATCATTAAACTGGCCGACTAATCCTTGATCCGAGCCGAACACAACTGCGCCAATCGCGCCCGCGTCGATTTGTCCTTTCCGCTTTATGACGGGAGCCGCCGGCCGGCTTTCGTGAAAACACGCGCTCAATCCCAGTTCCACCGTCCGGTAGTAATCGCCCAGCGCACGCACCGATTTATCGTATTGTCCGATGCTCGCAGCAGCCAATGCCTTCATCGTGCGGACGACGGATTGGAGATCACCGGCACTCCGGATTTTTCGAGTCAAACTGGCGGTGCTATCGCTCATGCCTTTTCCTTGGGTTCAACCTTTGCTGCGGGTTTAACCTCAGACTTCGCTTCCGGTTTATCTTCTGGCTTAGGCTGGAAAGGCGCGAGCGCTTTCCGAGCGATTTCAACAATCGCTTTTTTATCCTCGTCATTTAATTTCGCAGCGGTTTCAAATCGCCCACTCACCTCTGCGGGAATGGTAGTCGCCGCCTCGCGCACGGCCTGCCCGGCCTTCGTCATTTGGTCGAGCGGCACGGAGTCAAACAGGTTCGCGGTCAACGCCAGCAGGACGGTGATTTGTGCGGGCACATCCACCGGGGCGAATTCCGGCTGTTTGAGACAGGCGCGGATTCGCCGCCCGTGTTCGATGATCTTGCGCGTGTCGTCGTCCAGACGCGCGCCGAACCGCGCAAAGGTTTCGAGTTCCTCGAACTGCGCGTAGGCGAGTTTGAGATCGCCCGCGACGGCCCGGTAAGCCGCCCATTGCGCCTCGCCGCCCACGCGCGAAACGGATTTGCCGACATCCACCGCAGGCAACACGCCCAATTCGAACAGCGACGGCGACAGATATATTTGTCCGTCCGTGATGGAAATCAGATTGGTTGGAATGTAAGCGGAAATGTCCTGCGCTTCGGTTTCGATGATCGGCAGCGCGGTGAGTGAACCGCCGCCGCGTTCCTTGCTCAAATGCGTCGAACGTTCCAGCATCCGTGAATGAATATAGAAAATATCGCCGGGAAATGCTTCGCGGCCAGGCGGGCGGCGCAGCAAAAGCGATAACTCGCGATAGGCTTCGGCATGCTTCGTGAGATTGTCGTAAACGATCAGCACGTCGCGGCCCTGTTCCATGAAATATTCGGCGATGCTGGTCGCGGCGTAGGGCGTGATATAAGTGAGTCCCGGTGCGTCGTTGCCTTCGGCGACCACGATGACGGTGTAGTCCATCGCGCCCTTTTCACGAAGATTCGCCACGACTTTGGCCACGGCGGAAGCGCGCTGACCAATGGCGCAATAAACACAAATCACATTTTTCCCGCGCTGGTTCAAAATGGTGTCGAGAGCGATGGCCGTCTTGCCGGTCTGGCGATCGCCTAGAATCAATTCGCGTTGTCCGCGCCCGATTGGAATCAACGCATCAACCACTACGAGGCCGGTCTGAAGCGGCACCGTGACCGGCGCGCGGTCCATGATTGCCGCCGCCGGGCGCTCGATAGGCAAGCGCTTGCTGGTCGACAACACTCCGTTTCCATCCAGCGGCCGGCCAAGCGGATCAATGACGCGCCCCAGCAATTCGTCACCCACAGCCACATCCATGACCCGCCCGGTTCGCTCGACATCATCGCCCGCGTGCAAGTCCTGATAGGCGCCCAGCAACACAACGCCGATCTCGTCTTCGTCCACGTTGAACGCGATCCCCAGCACGCCGCCGGGAAATTTTACCAATTCCTCGAAACCCACACCGGGCAGGCCGGACACCATCGCGATTCCTGTGGCGATACTGGTGATCGTCCCTGCCTCGCGTGGCGCCAATTGCGGCACGAAGTCTCCCAGCCCGCGGCCAATTCCGGCGAACGTGCGGCCGAAGACGCTCTGCAAGTTTTCAGGCACAGCGTTCATTGTCTCTTTATTGCGGACTCTGGTTCGATTTTCGTTTCCGGCTTGGTTTCTGGTCTGAGTTGAGGCTGATCCTTCTCTTTCAGAAGTTCGCCAACGCCCCTTTCCAGCGAAGTCAGGTAATCCGCGATGCTCCATCCGACTTTTTGTCCATTGGTTGAAAGTTCAATTCCGCTGACCAGGTCTGGCGAAGTTTCGAATCGAAGGTGAATTTCCGCCGAAAAAGTTTCGTTGAGTGCATTTTGGATTGCGGCACGTTGCGCCGCCGGCAGATCGAAGGTGCTGCGGATAAGAGCGGGTTCGGAATTTTTTTTAAGCGCATCACCGAGCACAGCTTTCGCTTTGTCATCCAACTCGCGCAAGCGGCGGGTGAATACTTCGCCCATACGCTCTTCCAAACTCATGGTAGCCAGATCCGTCAACGCCTTACGCGTGATGGAAAACACTTCCTTTTGCGTCAAACGGCTTACGGCCTGATTCAGGTTGCGCGCTTCGTTCATCAGCGATTCCTGGCGCTTGGCGCTCAACACATCGGCAGCTTTGCGCGCTTCGTCGAGGAGTCTCTTGCGTTCGACTTTCGCCTCGTCCGTCGCCTTCGTTAGCAGCGCCGCGCGTTGCTGATCGAACTCCTCGTTCTTTGCCTGGAACTCGTCGCGCTCCTTCTGAGCTTCGGTTTTTTTCGCATCGGCATGGGCGAGTTCCCGGGCAATCAACTTTTCCCGTGCGTCAATGGCATTGAGAATGGGCTTGTAGAGAAAACGCTTCAACAGCCAAACGAGGATGAGGAAGTTCAGTGCCTGCGCACCAATCGTGAACCAGTCAATCAACATAGCTTTATTTTCCCGCCGCTTGCGTGGCTCCGGCGATGACGTGATTCCAGAACGGGTTGGCGAAAATCAAAATCATGGAGACCACGAAGCAGTAAATGGCTGTGGACTCGATCATCGCCAGTCCGACGAACAATGTCCTGGTGATGGTGGCAGAGGCGTCGGGTTGCTGTGCCAGCGCGGTGAGCGCCGTGGCGACCGAACGGCCTTCGCCCAAGGCCGGGGCCATGCAGCCGATGGCGGTGGTAATGCCCGCGGTGACGATGGAGGCCACCGCAATAATTGTCATGCTATCCATAATTTTTCCTTTGGTAATTGTGTCGTCTCAAGTTTTGGGCGCCGCAGTTGGTTTGGAATCGTGCGTGGCGGCCGCGATATAAACGGTCGCCAGAATGAAGAAAATATAGGCCTGCACCATGCCGGTGAGCAGGCCGAGCGCCGTCATGACCACCGGGAAAATGAAGGGCGTGATGGTCAGCAGTATCCCGATGATCATCGCTCCGCTCATCATGTTGCCGAACAAGCGGACGGACAGGGCGAGCGTGCGCGACAGTTCACTGATGATATTAAACGGCAACATGATGAACGTTGGCTCCGTGTAGGACCTCAAGTAACCGCCCAAACCCTGCTCCTCGATGCCGAACAGCGGCACGGCGACAAACACGGACAGCGCCAGCGCAACGGTGGTCGAGAGCGAAGCCGTCGGCGGTTCGTAGCCGGGAATGACAGTGCAAATCGCGGCCAGGGCGACGAATAAAAATAGCGTGCCCAAAAAGCCGATATACTTCTCCGGGTGTTTCAGGCCGACCTCTTCGATTTGTTTCTCAATGCCGGTGACGACGATTTCCAGAAGGTTCTGCCAGCGGGAACGTTTGAGCTCCGTGGAAAGTTTGCGCGTGATAAGTTTCGAACCCGCTGCCAGCACGAGCATTAATCCCCAGGTGAACACGATGGTGGCGTTGAGTTTTAAAAACCCGTGTTGCCAGAAAATTATCTGGTCGGGACTAAGGTGCATGGCCCCCCTCCTTTGCTGTGGCGGGATGTTCGACATGTGTGCGGGTCAGTCGCATCACGATTAATCGTGCGAGGATAAATCCGATCAAGCAGGCCACCAGCCGCTGCCAATCTCCTCGCCCGACAAAATAAAATCCAACGAGGACAACGCTCATCCTCAACAGCCGGCTGCCAATGAACCAAAACGCCGGGCGAGTGGAAAAGATACCCTTGTGAACCGTCCACCAGAGACCGCCAAAGAAAATCGTGCCTAGTAAAAAACCCGCGCTCCACGCGAGCGCCAGAAATAGAAAATTATTCATCATCTTGCTCCGATTCGTCCTGCATCGCCTTTTCTTCCTTGGCCACCCAAAACCACGCATTCAAGCAGCCTAGCGCCAGACCGGCTACCAACAGCGCGAGTGTCCAAGCGTGTTTCCCTGGATGATGTTTATCCAACCAGATGCCGAGCGCCGCGCCGAGCAAGGTCGGCACCACCACCGACCAGCCAACTAGTCCCATCATTCCCAGGCCCAGCCAGACGCCCTGTGTGGATTTGCGCGCTTTGATTTTGCGTGTTGCCTTCGCGCCAATTTCTCCAGCGAAGGTCGTTTCGCCTATCGAGGTTTTGTTGGGCTCGTCACTCATGTTGCAAGGCTGCAAAGCGCCGCAAAAATCCAATTTCCAATTTTGCCGTGGCCCGGCGCACGCTTCGCTCGTTCTCGTCCAGGGTCAGAAACTCCTTTTCTACCGCCGCGCGCAATCGGCCCAGGTCCGTTCCGCCAACCGCCCGGCGCACGGACACAAGCACGTCCGTTCCGGTCTTGACCAGGATACCTTCGTCCACGGCCACCAAAACTTCTTCGCCGGATTCGGCCTGGTAAATTAAAATGCCCGGCACGAGCGCTGCCACACAATCCAGCCGGTGCGGCAAGATTCCAAACGAGCCTTCGCGCGTCTCCGCCACGATCCGCGACACATCGGTGTCCTCGGCGAAAACCTGGAACGGCAAAAGAATCTTAAGATTCATGAGTGGCGAGGGCAGGCTCGACTTTTGGTTGAGGTATTATCTGAGGTTGCTTTGTCACCGCCGGGGCTTTGGGCTCGGCGGATTTCGGTTTCCCCTTCGCTTCGCTGATCGGCCCGATCATGTAGAGGCCGCGCTCCGGGTAATCCTTGAATTCGTCGTGCAAAATGCGTTCGCAACCATCCAGCGCGTCCTTGAGGCTCACAAGTTTTCCGGTCAGGCCGGTAAATTGTTCGGTCGTGAAAAAAGGTTGCGTGAGAAACCGTTCCAGCAGGCGGGCCCGCATCACCACCTGGCGGTCCTCCGGCGAAAGTTGCTCCAGGCCAAGCATGGCGATGATGTCTTTGAGCTGGCCGTATTGCGCGAGCGTCCGTCGAATTTCCTGCGCCAGGGTGTAATGCCGTTCACCGACAATCCCCGGCGTGGCCATCTTGGAACTGGATAGGAGCGGGTCGATGGCTGGGAAAAGTCCTTCGCTCGCGCGTTTGCGCGAAAGCACGATGGAGGCCGAGAGATGCGAGAACGTGTGGACCGCGGCCGGATCGGTGAAATCGTCAGCCGGCACATAGACTGCCTGAATGGATGTGATCGCGCCCGTATCGGTGTTGGCGATACGCTCCTCCAATCCCGAAAGCTCGGTGCCCATGGTCGGTTGATAACCGAGACGCGACGGCATCTGGCCCATCAAGCCCGAGATTTCCATGCCCGCCTGAATGAAGCGGAAAATATTGTCGACGAGCAGCAGCACGTCGCGATGCTCGTCGTCCCGGAAATATTCCGCCATCGTCAGCGCCGCGTGTCCCAAGCGGAAGCGGCTGCCCGGCGGTTCGTTCATCTGGCCGAAGATCATCACCATGTTCGGCAAGACGCCGGCTTTCTTCATTTCGCGGTAAAGCTCTTCACCCTCACGGCAGCGTTCGCCTATGCCGCAAAAAATGCTGACACCCTGCTGATGGCCGATCATGTTGTGGATCATTTCGGTGAGTAACACCGTCTTGCCCACACCCGCCCCGCCGAAAAGACCCGCCTTGCCACCGCGCTCCAGCGGCACCAGCACATCGATGACTTTGATTCCCGTCTCAAAAATTTCCGACTTGGTGGAACGCCTTGCCAACGGAGGCGGTTCGCGATGCACCGAACGCCATTGGACATCGACCAACGCCGGCCCACGATCAATGGCGTTGCCAAACACGTCAAACATCCGCGAGAGAATCGCTTTGCCAACCGGTGCCTTCAGCGGCCCGCCAGTGTCCTCAACCACCATGCCGCGAGCGAGACCCTGTGTGGGTGTCAACGCAATCCCGCGCACGTGACGCGCATCCCGCTGCGCGAGGACTTCGATGACGATCTGCTTTTCCGCCCCGGCACGCAGTACCGAATAAATAGCGGGCAAAGACGCATCGAATCGGACATCGACCACACTGCCGCGCACCGAAGCGACATGGCCAAGATTCGGGGAATTTGCGTTCTCGTTCATCTATCAATTATGCGTCTCCGGCAACGGACATTCCAAAAGGCTCATTCTCCTTCCATTGCGTCAGTGTATTCACCACGGCGTGCAGCGCGATTGCACCGGGCTCGGTGAAGCAGAGCTTGCTGTGCCGCCTCCACGTTAGCCTCCGCACCCTTCCAAATTTCCAAAGCCGGTTGCTGGATGGCGCGGGCGAATGAAAACGCCAGCGCCCAGGGCAAGCGCGACTTGAACCGGACATTCATGGCATTCAGCCGGGCCGAAGCCAGTTGAGCGGATTGGCCACCCGATAAGAACGCAATTCCAAGAACGGCAGCGGGAACGGTTCGCAAGAGACACTTCACGGTGGCACCGGCCACTTCGTCGACATCTTGTTCCTCCTCTGGATGACGGTCAGTCAATCTCACTTGATACTGCTGTTCGCCAGTGCCCACTTCCTTCACTTCTTGGTGCGGGGGACAGGCCAATCCTGGGAGCACCATGTTGGGTTTGAGAATCACCCCTTCCAGCAGCACTCGCTGGCAATTCAACTGGATGAAAACGTTTCGCAAGGTTTCCTCCGTGACTTTGAGACATCGCTCCAAAGTATGCCCGCCATCCATGAGCACTTCCGGCTCGACGATGGGGACCAAACCCGCTTCCTGGCACATTGCGGCGTAGCGCGCGAGCGCGTGAGCGTTGGCCTCAAGACCACTGCGGCTGGGAAGACCCTCACCGATAATAATCACGGCGCGCCACTTGGCGAACCGTGCGCCCATTTGAAAATATTCCTTGAGGCGGTCACGCAAGCCGTCCAGACCTTCGGTGATTTTCTCGCCGGGATGCCCGGCCATGTCCTTGGCGCCAGTGTCAACTTTGATGCCCGGAATAATTCCTGCATCCGTCAGGACTTTAATAAAGGGAGTGCCATCTTTCTTCTGCTGTCGAATCGTCTCATCAAACAGAATCGCGCCGCTGATGCACTCGCCAAGACGGGGCGTGGTCACAATCAGTTCCCGATACGAGCGGCGGGCTGCCTCGGTCTGGGGAATCCCCAGCTTGGCAAATCGTTTGTTGCAGGTTGGGTTGCTTTCATCCATCGCCAGCAGGCCTTTATCGTCGGCGACCAGTGCCTTCGCGGTGTCAATAAGTTCGTGTGTTTTCATTTGCGGTTATTCCATTTCCAGTTCCTGATTTCCGGCATGTCTTCGCCGTTTTTGTCGATGTATTGCTTGTGCTCGATCAACTTGTCCTTCAGCTGCTGCTTCAGGTAAATCCCCTTGTCGCCGGTCTGCGGCAGGCGGTCAATGGTGTCCATCACGAGGTGAAAGCGGTCCAGATCGTTCATCACTGTCATGTCGAAAGGCGTGGTAATCGTGCCCTCTTCCTTGTAGCCGCGAACATGGATATTGGCGTGGTTGGTGCGACGATAGGTCAGGCGATGGATCAGCCACGGGTAAGCATGGAAGGCAAAGATGACCGGCTTATCCTTCGTAAAGAGCTCGTCGAAATCCCGATCGCTCAACCCGTGGGGATGCTCGCTTTGCGGCTGCACCCTCATCAGGTCAACGACGTTCACCACACGGATCTTCAAATTAGGAAGATGCTCACGCATGATGGAAACGGCGGCGAGCGTCTCCAGCGTGGGCACGTCGCCACAGCACGCCATGACCACGTCCGGGGAAGTATCCTGGTCGTTGCTCGCCCACTGCCAGATACCGATGCCTTCCGTGCAGTGCTTGACGGCGGCGTCCATCGTCAGCCATTGCGGCGCCGGGTGTTTGCCGGCAATCACGACGTTGACGTAATGACGGCTGCGCAGGCAATGGTCCATCACCGATAGCAAACAATTGGCATCAGGCGGCAGATAGACACGCACAACGCTGGCCTTCTTGTTCACGACATGATCGATGAAACCGGGATCCTGATGTGTAAAGCCGTTGTGATCCTGCCGCCAGACATGTGAGGCCAGCAAATAGTTTAGCGAAGCAATTTTTCTCCGCCACGGCAGGCATGACGTGACCTTCAGCCACTTCGCGTGCTGGTTAAACATCGAATCGACGATGTGGATGAATGCTTCATAGCAATTGAAGAGTCCATGCCGTCCAGTGAGCAGATAACCTTCCAGCCAGCCTTCGCACTGGTGTTCGCTTAACATTTCCATCACGCGTCCGTCGGGCTCGAGAAATTCGTCATTCGGCACGGTCGCGGCGTCCCATTGGCGTTTGGTTGTTTCGAAGACGGCTTCGAGCCCGTTGGAGAGTGTTTCATCCGGACCAAAGATGCGAAAATTTCTCTTCGCCTGATTTAGCTTCGCCACGTCGCGCAGAAAAGGACCGAGCACGTGCGTATCGCCGATGCCGCTCACCCCGGGAGCGGGCACGTCAACCGCGTAGTCTCGGAAATCCGGCATTCGCAAGTCACGCAACAAAATGCCGCCGTTGGCATTGGGATTTGCGCCCATGCGCCGTTCGCCCGTGGGCGCAAGTTCGGCCAACTCGGGTTTCAGGCGGCCCTGCGCATCGAAAAGTTCCTCCGGCTGATAGCTCCTCAGCCAATCTTCCAATAACTTGAGATGTTCTGGATGTGTAGCGGGATCGGAGAGTGGCACCTGATGCGCGCGGAACGTGCCTTCCACTTGCAGGCCATCAACCACTTTCGGTCCGGTCCAGCCTTTGGGCGAATTGAGGACGATCATTGGCCAGCGCGGACGTGTGAGGTTGCCGCTGACACGGGCGTCCTGTTGGATTCTTTTGATCTGCTCCACAGCGGTATCGAGCGCGGTGGCCATGGCCTCGTGCATCAGTGCAGGTTCATGACCTTCGACAAAGATTGGCGTCCAGCCGTAGCCGCGAAGCAATTGGTCCAGTTCCTCGTGGGTGATGCGGGCAAGGATAGTCGGATTGGAAATCTTGTAGCCATTGAGATGCAGGATCGGCAACACCGCGCCGTCGGTGGCTGGATCGAGAAATTTGTTGGAATGCCATGCGGTCGACAGCGGGCCGGTTTCCGCCTCACCATCGCCGACCACACAGGCGACGAGTAGATCAGGGTTATCGAACACCGCTCCGAACGAATGACTGAGCGAATAACCCAGTTCGCCACCCTCGTGAATGGAGCCTGGACACTCAGGTGATGCATGACTGGGAATTCCTCCGGGAAATGAAAATTGCAGAAAGAGCTTCCGCAACCCGGCCTCATCCTGGCTGATATTCGGATAGATCTCGCTATAGGTGCCTTCGAGATACGTGTTGCCGACGACCGCGGGGCCACCGTGTCCCGGACCGGAGACATAAATCATGTCGAGATCATATTTCTTGATCACGCGGTTGAGGTGAACGTAAATGAAATTCTGACCAGGCGTCGTCCCCCAGTGTCCCAGCAACATATGCTTCACATCTGCGAGCGTCAGTGGGCGCTTCAGCAATGGATTGTCGTAAAGATAAATTTGGCCGACCGACAGATAGTTGGCGGCGCGCCAGTAGGCGTCCATCTTATGGAGCGATTCCGGTGTGAGGACGCTTGTTTTTGTATTCATTTTTTCGTCTAAGGCACACTTTGACCCTCCGGAATCTGCAGGATGTTGCCGGTGCAATCTCGTCCTCCACCGATCGGGCCATGAACTGCGATGATGCCGTGAGCCGTTGGATTGGCCCGACTGCCCACGCTCAAATTACGCCGGTGGAGAGAGCTTTCCTAATCGGGGATATCCCCCCAGTGGACAATCTCAGAGCAGGGCTCCGCCGATTTCCACAAACAATGCCATGAATGGCGCTTCTTCTATTGCGATGGAAGTGAGGAAGTCCGGAGATCAGGCTTGGTCATAGCCTGATACATCATTTCCTCACTGAAGAAAGGAGCGCCGTATAGTCCGCAGCCATCGTTTAACTTTTCATTTACCTTCCGTGCCAGTTCGTCGTGGGTTGCGGCATCGGCGTGAAATGGAACCGCTACGATTATGTATTCAATTGGAGTTTTCATAGTGTCCTCAAAAATTCACCGCCGTTGCGGCATTTGTTAAAGTATCAAACCGCCTTTCTCGGATTGAAGGTGGCTCGTGCTGCCAGCTGTTTCCACAAAAGCTCATCCTCCTTGTTGATGCGAGGAGGGACTTGAATGGAAGCCTCGACGTAAAGATCGCCGCGCCTGGCACCACCCGCGGGCAAACCTTTGCCCCGAACGCGCAATTTATTCCCCTGTTGAAAGCCAGCAGGGACTTTGACTGAAACGCTGCCTTCCAATGTTTTCACGGGAACTGTCGCTCCCAACACCGCCTCCCACGGGGCTAACGCCAGGTGCCCCATCAGATCGGTACCACGCACTTGCCAGTCGGGATGCTGGGCATAGCCCTTTAAAAAAGGGCTGTTCGGCGACGAGATTGTAAAGTGGTCGTGACGTGTCCTGGTTGATTGGCACGGCCGATGAACTTGCTTCACTCGGAGCGGCGGGAACCAGTTCCGCGTCCACAATCGCCCTTGTGCCACCGCTTTCGGGGGTTTTGGTCGAAGAATTCTCTTTGAAGGGATTTGTTTTCACAGCGGCAGCTACCTTCCATGGGGAAGCGACTGTGAACTACGTGTGGTCTTCATTTCGCGCGTGCCGCGATCCTCCCGCGTATCGCGGGATTTGGAAAACGTGTTTTCCCGCTTCTTTGATTTCGGGCTTGGCACGGCTGCCTGCGGTTCCGGCCGCAGGCGGTGGAGCGTCTTTGGGAAAACAGAAGTTTGCGGGACGGCTGCGAGTTTGTTGGTGATTTTGCTCACGGTATTATTGAGGTGTGGCGGATTGAAATTGATTTTATGTCCGATTATGAAATCCATGAACACGGGTGAGCCGGCGTTCCTCGATCAATTCAGCTTCCGCTGCCAGCCAATGCTGCACCTCGTGCCCGGGAAATGAACCTTCATTCACATAAGCGAAGTAAGCTTTTCTCGCCACGGCATCCGGTGAGGGGATAAAATCTGTTTTGCTTTGACTCGGTTTCTCGCCTCTGGCCGACTGCGATGCATCCGACTGGTTTTGGTTCTGGGCTGGGGAAACCTTGTTGTGTTTCATTAATGCAGGTTGAATCTGCTCCGGCACGCCCGCAATTGGGGATTCCCCCCTCGCCGCACGCTTGTGCTTGATTCCGACCGGGGCTGATGCGGGTGTGCGATATTTCATCGCCCAGCAACTTGGTGGCCGGGAGGTCATCCGGGTCACATTGGATCAATTTCCCAAAAACCTGGACAATCAGGCGATGGAATTCCGCGACGGTAACATTGAAACAATCAACCCCCTTTATGGTATACAAAGGGACAAAAGAGCAAAGTGAACTATGACCCACGCAACTAACTTCGACGAAGACTCCATATCGGATGAAGATCTGCGATTGCTCGAAACAAAACAGGAAGTCCTAAAAAAGCTGCGCGTGAAATTCGGCGGGTATGATGCAAATATCCGCCGTCTTCACCCGCCCCGGGCGGCGCCCGTGGCTGCACGCAATGCACTGCCGATTAAGCAACCAACGAGATGGCTATTACAACATGAGTACTGCGACAGTTCGGGCGCTGTACGCCGGTGTTACATGCAAGTTTCGGTATTAGGACATAGTTTCCTTGAGGCGAGGGTCTGCCGATTCCGACCCTCGCCTCCACCCCTTTTTATTGGGGAAATGGGGGGGAACGGGCCGAGTTTCAGTGAAATCTTCAGTGACGGGATTACCCCCACCACAGTTCGGATTGGCCTAAATCCACCGAATTCCACGCCAGTTTTCAAATTCGGACAAATCGGTTCCTCCGGCACGAATCGGCTTCCTGGAGGCGGAAAATTTACGACTTTAATCTTGAGGCACCCGAGGAAATTGTGCCATCGGGTTCCCGAGGCAAAGAACGTACTCTCGCTTCGTTTACCGTTAAGCTCTTCCATTTCGGCCAAATATTTTTTTTACGGGATGAATTATGGTGTTTTCCGTGGGCAATTTATTCCAAGCCTTCCATGTGATTCTGTCACGCGGGGGACTGTAACAACATGGCGGAAAACCGCACCTATTAGCGACGGTGGCAAATCTTAACTCGCCGTTCCCGGAAATGATTGGATTTGATATTAGCTCCGCGCAGACGCGGTCCAGGACATTCCCATCAACAAGATAGAGAAAAGGCACGGCACCAGTTGCATAACGACGGCGATTTTGTGGAAAATCCCGCACATGTAAGAACCAATGCCAATTTGGATCCCGATAAGGAAGATAGACTTGCGCGGCAATAAATGGCTGCTCCCAAACCGGCCGATAAAATTCTCTGACCGATATGCGGGTGAAGGTATCCCATTCCACAACCCACCATTTGGTACATTTCTCCTGCCTTTGAAGAAACCACGAACAGACCAGCCAATCGCTGGACTGACGCGGATTGAGTGAATGTATATTCCTGATTTCAGGAGTCGCAGCGAGCGTATAGCCGCCCTTGAACGGCTTTCCGGCGCTCATGGTCACAATCGTCGCATTGCGATTTTTCGAGCGAATACTCGAGAGGTTATGCCTTGCCGTTGCCGAAGTATTATGATGAAGAAATAAAATTCCCAACGCGTCACGCATATATCACGGGTGCTTCGCAATGAATATTTGAGACCCTACGGGCATGTAAAATCATTCAGCATCGCACCAAAGCCATACCCACCGCGGCAAGCGTTGAGTTCGATTTCGAAATGGCCCTATCAGTTTCAAGGCAACTCGAATTCGTGTCAAGATCTGGCTCAAATTGACTATTAAAATCTGGTGAACCAAGGAAATATCGCTGAACACAGGGACTCTTAACAACGCGTCCGAGTATAGAGTTTTCCTCAATGCTCTCATTCAGAGCGCCCCCCTGCGTTAAAAATGATATTCGAAATAAGCGCTGACATTGTGGCTGTCGAAACCCGAATTAAACGCTTCGTAGTAATATCCGATATTTGCGTTCCATTTCGTGCCGTGCCGGTAAACGAGAGATCCTCCAAACTGAGCCCAATCGGAATCAGAGGGAGACTGGCCAGAAGCTGGACTTTGCGAGATATAATGTTCCCAAGTCCCATAGGCTCCCAAATACCAATTCGCATTGAACCCATAAACCAGCCTGGTTTGATAGGAAAAAAGGCCGAAATGGGAATTTTCCGCCGAAGAACCGGAAGCCACTTGATGTTGCGTGTCAAAATCGAAACCGGGCCTGACTACCAGCGAAAGCTGGTTGTAACTTGGTTTCGCAATCAGCACCTGCACGAAGGTCAATGCTGGGCCGATATCAAACGTGTCAGAACGGCCATCCGTTTTAACACCCGAGCTAATTGAACTCGAATCCCCTCGAAGATAATCCATATCCAATTCGAGCGTCAGAGATGTTTTGCTCGTATCAACGTGCGCAAAATGCAGCAATTCTATTGCGGGAGCTAGAGCAGGCCCGTAACCATTCAGACTTTGCTTATTTGACGCCTTGTCGCTCGAGTCGGAGCGCACGTATGAAAAGCTCGCGGTTAGCGAATAGTTTTGCCTGACTTCCACGTAAAATGCAGGGGTTACTGTGTGGGAATCGGCATGCGCCCCGTCTCCCGTCTTAGAGTCTAAGTGCTGAAACGCGTAAGACATATTGAAATTTTTGTCTGAAATGCCCGACGCGGCGTAAGCGTGAAATCTCCCATGCTCTTGATAAATCCTTGCGGAGAGAAGATTTTCAAATGCAGTCGAATTGATGCCGCGATTGGGATCGATTTGTGCGAACGCCGAGGCGCACGACAATAGTAGTGGCAGCAAGCAGATTAGTTTGTATCGCATGATTATAGGGTGGAAGAGATATCCAACTTGATGACAAAATTGGTCTTTCATATTCAAAATGTATATTCCTAGTTGCGCTAACTTCATTTTATGCAAGTTCTTTAAACCAGTTTCTTGTTTCACCTACTCAGGCGTGGGGGCGCTTTTAAGAGGGACAGAAAAACGCATTTTTTTGGCAAGGCGGATTTCGATGGGTTGCAATCAACGATCGACCGGCTGGAATCCAATCCGTTCCACTTCCGGTGCGTGTGGGTTTCTTCGCGGCGCGTCGTTGATATTCACGCCGTAGTCGAAGCGTCCCAGGATCAGATCGTTCTGGCGCAGGGCTTCTCCCAGAAGAAAATCTTCATTCGCGTGAATCAAGCGGGGATCGGGCCAATTGAGACGCCGCAGAATCTCGGTGCGGGCCGCCCAAAACGCGCCAGGAGCAAAACGTAATTTGATGGCTTTC
>Ga0265338_10000836_pt1 | contig 51897 bp, 34 predicted proteins | sample 42126metaG_FD_193579 | JGI IMG/M metagenome (GOLD analysis project Ga0265338, IMG submission 193579) | Rhizosphere microbial communities from Carex aquatilis grown in University of Washington, Seatle, WA, United States - 4-21-26 metaG | ecosystem: Host-associated > Plants > Roots > Rhizosphere...
GAAAATCTGCCTCCTTCGGTCCTAGGAATGGAGTAGGGCCGTTGGAGGCAGATTTTCCCTGATCATGACGCAGGGTTATCCGGTATTCTCCGCGCTCGGGATGGTGAGAAAAACAAGCTTTACCATTTGGTAAAATGTCCGTTAAATGCGCGGCACAACCATTAGAAAAAGGAAGCAATGGATATCGCCCGTCCTGATATTGCCCGCAAAAGAAAGCGCCGGCGAGCGTTGGTGGCAGGCATTAGTGTCGCGGCGCTCGCCCTGATTACGATAGCGCTTTCGCAATTGAAGTCCGCTGTTCCCTCCCTGCAAAAAACTTCCGTTTGGATCGACACGGTAAAACGTGGGCCGCTGGTTTTTGAGGTTCGAGGCGGCGGAACGCTCGTGCCAGAGGAGGTTCGCTGGGCGGTGTCGAGAAGTGTGGGGCGGATCGAACGAATCGTGTTGTTGCCCGGCGTGGTCGTGACTTCCAACAGCATCGTGGTGGAACTCAGCAATCCCGAATTGGAACAGGAGGCTGTCGAGGCGGAATCAGCATGGGAGGTGGCGCAGGCGGACATGGAGAAGTTAAAAGTCCAACTGGAAAGCGACCGGTTGGCCGAGGAGGCTGTGGTGGCCGGCTTGAAAGCGGACCTCACGGACGCAAACCTTGAAGCCGAAACGGATGAAGCGCTGTTAAAGGATGGATTGGCTCCTACACTGACTGCGAAGCGGGCGCGTTCCAAGGCCGACGATCTGGAGGCGCGCTATAAGCTGGAGCAGAAACGGCTGGATATCAGCGCGAGATCCACCGACGCGCAGGTGCTGGCACAAAACGCAGAAATATCCAAGCTGCAAAAGCAATGCGAACTCAAGAAACGACAGGTGGAGGCATTGGTAGTGCGTGCCGGGATTGATGGAATTTTACAGAGATTGGGCGACGTTCAGCCATTGCAGGTCGGACAGGAGGTAACCGCCGGGGCCAACATCGCGCTGATCTCGAATCCCGCAAAACTCAAAGCGGAAATCAAAATCCCCCAAATGGAGGCGAAGGATGTTCAGATTGGCCAGGGTGCCGTTATTGATACACGCAATGGGCTGGTGTCGGGGCACGTTTCGCGGGTGGATCCTGGGGTTCGAGACGAGACTGTCACGGTGGATGTCACTTTGGACGAGCCTTTGGCAAAAGGAGCCCGGCCCGATCTCGATGTGGATGGTACTATCACGCTCGAACGCATTCAGGACGTTTTGTTTGTGGGACGACCAGTAACCGGTCGTGCGGAGGGTAAGTTGGAGCTTTTTAAACTGCTCGAGAGTGGAAACCAGGCGGTACGGGTGCCGGTGCGCTTCGGCAAGATTTCGGTGAACGCGATTGAGATAAAAGATGGTTTGCAGCCAGGAGACCGCGTCATCCTTTCTGACATGAGCCAGTGGGATGTTTACGATCGAATCCAGCTGAATTGAGACATTTCGACGAGTAATCTTTATGCCAGCAATTCCAGTCATTCAACTGAAAGGACTGCGGAAAGTTTTTTTGACAGATGAAGTTGAAACTCACGCGCTGGCGGATATCAGTATGGAAATTAACCAGGGGGAATATGTGTGCATAGCGGGTCCTTCCGGGTGCGGCAAATCCACGTTGCTGGCGATTCTTGGACTCCTCGAATCGGCGACCGGCGGCGAATATATCCTGAATGGAAAACAGGTGGCTCATCTGCAATTTGCCGAACAAGCGCGCATTCGCAACCGGGAAATAGGGTTCATTTTTCAAACCTTCAATCTGATCGGTGACCTTACTATATTTGATAACGTTGAATTGCCGCTGAAATATCGAGGCACACCTGAAGTTGAGCGCAAACGGCAGGTTTCGGAAGCGCTGGAAAGAGTGGGTATCGGGCATCGAGCCAATCATTATCCGTCCCAACTTTCGGGTGGCCAGCAGCAACGCGCGGCCGTGGCCAGAGCGCTGGCAGGAAAACCAAGTATTTTATTGGCGGATGAACCAACTGGAAATCTGGATTCGGCGAACGGCGAAGGCGTGATGGAACTGCTGGGTCAACTTCATCGCGAAGGCGCAACAATCTGCATGGTAACTCACGATGAACGTTTCGCGCAAATGGCTGGACGAATAGTGCAATTGCTGGATGGCCGGCTGGTGGCGTCCGTCGCCAGTGAGGTGTTCAGTTAATGTGGCCGCCCGCTTGCAAGCGATTTGTTCCGGCCGCGCTCGTAACCTTGAGTTGCCTGGGAAATGGATGGGTACGTGCGGACCAGACGAATTCAACCCCTTCCTATCTTTCTCTACCGGATTGTATTCGCATGGCGCTGAAACACAATCTCGACATTCAAATCGTGCGCTATGATGTCGAAGTCAGCCGCGATTATTTGAGGGGTGCTTACGGAGCTTATGAGCCCGTGCTCGATGTGAGCGGCAGCCATTCTTTCAGCGCATCGCCGGGCGGTGTGGACGCCCAAAATCGGCCGTTTCCCGGCACGACGTCTGATTCCGATTATTACCAAGCGAATATCGGCGCTCTGCTACCGAGCGGGCTTCAGTTGTCTTTGCGAAGTGATCTCGGCAATACAACGGGATCGGGTGCTTCCGGGGCGTTCGCGAACGGCTTCGGTGCCGCCTCGATTCAAATGCGGCAACCGCTGCTGCGGAATTTCTGGATTGATTCCAGTCGGATGACAATCCAGGTAAGTAAGAAAGAGCTTGCGATCTCTGAACTCGCTTTGCGTCAGCAGATCATGAATACGGTCAACGACACGACGCTGGCCTACTATGATCTGGTGTTGGCGAAAGAGCGGATCAAGATTCAGCAAGAGGCACTGGATCTGGCTGAACACCTGGTCAACGAAAGTAAAAGCCGGGTGACCCTCGGCGTTTTGGCCCGGCAGGATGAAAAGCAAACGGAATCCCAGTTGCTAGCTCGGCAATCGGATCTGTTGGGAGCGCAAGGCGCCCTGACAATTCAGGAATACACGATGAAGGCGCTGGTCTCGGATGATGTTAAGGGGTGGAATGAGAATCAAATTGAGCCCACATCATCGCTGGCTGCGGACGCCCGGACTTTCAGCGTTGCACAAAGTTGGACCGCGGGTTTGGCCAAACGGCCCGACATATTGCAGGCTAAAGCTGATCTTGAACGGCAGGGAATTGTGATCAAGTTTCTGAAGAATCAAATTTTCCCCGAGCTCGATTTGACCGGTGATTACGGACAGGCAGGAAGCGGCGCTGGGTATAACGACGCGCTGGATGGCATTCGAACCGACACGAGTCCTTTCTTCAGTTTTGGAGCGGAACTCCGCATACCATTGGCTGGCAACCGGACCGCGAGTGCGAATTACAAAGCGAGCAAGGCAACGCTTAGGCAGTCGGTGTTGCGTTTTAAGCAATTGGAGAACAGCGTGATGGTTCAGATAGGAACGGCCGTTCAAACGGCGGAGACCCGGCTGGCGCAAGTGGATAAAACCAGGCAGTCGCGGGAGTTTGCCGAGACGGCATTGGAGGCCGAGCAGAAGAAACTTCAAAGCGGAAAGAGTAGCGAGTTTGTGGTGGTGCAATTACAAAAGGACCTGACCTCGGCTCGTCTGGCGGAAGTACAAGCGCTGATCGATTATAATAAGGCCCTTACAGGACTAGCTTTGCGTGAAGGCACAATAATGGAGCAAAGCCATCTGGAACTTGAAGTCAAATGACATCAAAACTGCAGGCATGAGTCCCAACCGGCTCCGGCGGGGGGGGGGCGGCGTTCAACAGACGCCAAGCGGAAATATTGATTATTAATGCGCGCGCTCGCCGAGCGATACACAAAGGAAGGTGGAGGATAGAGTCGGAATCGAAGCGTTCTCAAATTTAATGCGTGGCCAATGGCCGGTTTTCATCCATTGGCAGAGCCGCAAAGTAAACATAAGTTTCTGCGGTATAGATAGATGGATCCAATGGCCAGGATGGAGCAACCTGCGGCACTGCATACCGCTCTCAAAACCAAGGCCTTAGCTCTCGAATTCAGCTTCATTATCAAGCCTTTACACCGATACCACGTTGAGTTGCGGAATCCCAAACAACCGACGGCCGAGGCCGCTTCCAAGGTATTCGCTTACACAAGGAAAGGCGAAATATGTCAAAGATTTCAACAGAGCAACGTGCTGCGAATCGTCAAAGAAAGACTGGCATAAAACAAAATTCGCTTGGACAAAACAGGTGCGTGTGGGTAAACTCCGTGGTTGTCGGGCAGTCAACTTGATGATTGATTCAGAAGTTGGGATTCGGCCGGTCCTTCCGGGTGCCGGGAACTGGGGAAATCGCGAGGGCTTCTCGACGGGTACTGACCTAATGACGGATTGCTATGGAGTTTCGCCATCTTTTCCTCGCGGGCTTGCTGTTCTTCTCTTCCAATCTGGGTTTTGCCGCCCTTCAGCCGGCGAATCCGCAACTGGACGACTTTGACAAACGGACAGGGACGTCGTCTCAGCAAGCGACGGTTTCACCTGATCAGAAGCCCGCTCTCGATCAACTCCATGCGCGCCAACCGCGTGTCCGAGTGGAGTTTGACCCCGTCACCGGTTCACCAAAGAGCATCGAAGCCACCAGCGAATTCCTGAGTGGCAGCAATGGCACGGGCAGAGCCCTTCCGTCTGGCGCCACGCAGGTATTTGCTCCCGGTGATCGGGACCGCGCCACGAAGGCTTTCCTCGATGAGTATCGCGGCCTCTTCCACTACGGATCGGAAGGGCTCGACTCCGCCCGCGTGATTCGCGATTACACGATGGCACACAACGAGCTAAGGACGGTGGTCTGGCAGCAGGAAGTGGGCGGCATTCCCGTGTTCGACGCCGTCCTGATTTCCCATACATCTCGCCGTGGAGAACTCGTCAACCTATCCAGCCAGTTTCTTCCTGACGCCGGTGGTGCGGTCCAGCGGGGCGGACAAAACCGCGCGAACCTGGCGCCTGCGCTGCAATTGTCAGCGGCACAGGCGTTGGTCATCGCCGCCAGTGGAATTGGAGAACAACTGTCCGAGGAGCAGCTTGTTCCGCAACGAGGCACGGCGCAGGCAGACCCCGACCCGACGCGGAAACAGGTATTTCAGGCCCCCCCGCTCAAGGGCGATGCGACGGCGGGTTTGACATGGTTGCCGATGAATTCGTCCCAGCTCCGCCTGTGTTGGGATGTAATCCTCACGGGACGATCGAGCGGAGAAATGTTCCGACTACTAGTGGATACCGCCACGGGGGAGGCTCTCGTGCGCCGCTGCCTGACGACAGACATCAGCGACGCCACGTATCGAGTTTATACAAGTGACAGCCCCTCGCCGTTCTCGCCCGGTTACCCGAGTCCGACCACGGCGCAGCCGCCGCTCGTTGCGCGCAGCCTCGTGACCTTGCCAGCTCTCGACGTCAACGCCTCCCCGAACGGCTGGATTAATGATGGGGTGAACGAGACTCGCGGCAACAACGTGGATGCCCACACCGATTTGAATGACGACGACCAGCCCGACCTGCCGCGTCCGCAAGGTTCGCCGTTCCGCGTTTTCGACTTTCCCCTCGACCTGAACAGTCAGCCGAGTAGTTATCGGAACGCCGCGGTGGTGCAATTATTCTATTGGTGCAACTGGATGCATGACCAGCTCTACGAACTGGGCTTCACGGAGGCAGCGGGGAATTTTCAGAATACCAACTTCAACCGCGGTGGTGTGGGCGGCGACGCCGTGCAAGCCGACGCACAGGACGGCAGCGGACTGAACAACGCCAATTTTTCGACACCGCCTGATGGATTGCCTGGCCGGATGCAGATGTATGTGTTCTCGGGTGCCAGCCTGAATCGCGATGGAGATATTGATGCCGAGATCGTCCTGCACGAGTACACCCACGGCCTGAGCAATCGCCGCGTCGGCGGCGGCGTGGGCATCGATAATTTACAGCCGGAGGGAATGGGTGAAGGGTGGTCGGATTTCTACGCGCTGTCCCTGTTGAGCGAGCCGGGAGATGACATCGATGGTAATTACGCGTTGGGGGCTTACTCTATGTACCAGTATGCCGGGAGCGCGCAGAACTATTACTTCGGCATAAGACGATATCCTTACAGCACCGATCTGAACAGGAACCCGCTCACGTTCAAAGACATTGATTCCACTCAGGCGAGTTCCCATCCCGGGATTCCAAAGAATCCAGTCATCAACGGGCTGGCTTCGGAAGTACACAACATGGGAGAGATTTGGTGTGTGGCGTTGTGGGACGCGCGGGCCAATCTACTCCGGAAATATGGCTGGGCGATCGGCAACCGGCTGATTCTCCAATTGGTCACGGACGGGATGGCCCTTTCCCCGCCGAACCCGACTTTCCTTCAGGCTCGCGACGCGATTCTGCAGGCGGATATGGTGGACACCGGCGGAACGAATCAGGTCGAATTGTGGCTGGCATTCGCCAAACGCGGAATGGGCGCGACCGCCACCTGCCCGATCAGCACCACTTCCACAGGAGTCAAGGAATCCTTCGAAGTCCCCGACGATCTCCAAGTTAGTCCGTTTTCGGGCCGGAGCTTCTCGTATCAAAGTGGCAAGGTCTCTACGCCGGCGTGCCTGGTATATCAATTAAGCAATTCCGGGACGAACGTGGTCCAATGGTCCGCAATGGTAACCGCGCCGTGGATTAGCCTCGATTCGTCCAACGGCGTGATCGCCCCAGGGAACTCCAATGCAGTGACGGTCTGCCTGAACTCGACCGCAGACAACCTCTTCGGAGGTGACTATTTCGGGGCAGTCATATTCTCGAATTCCGTCAGCGCGTTTACGGACCTTCGGCCTTTGGCCCTCCACCTGACGCCACCACAAGTGCTCCACTATTCTCTCGACACTCAGCCCGGCTTTTCGTTCGACGGCGAGTGGCAGTTCGGACAACCCGCCGGACTCGGTGGAACGCAATATGGTCATCCGGACCCTATGGCAGGCGCCACGGGCACCAACGTTTTTGGTATCAATCTGAACGGCGATTATTCCCTCGCCGTCGGCAACTCAAACTACCTGACCGCTGGCCCATTTGATTTCACCGGCTTTTCAGCCGTCAGTTTGCACTTTCAGCGCTGGCTGAACGCGGACTTCCAACCCTTCGTCTTTGAAACCATCGAGGTTTCCACGGACGGAACGAATTGGAATTCCGTTTGGGATAACGGCCAGGTTGAAGTTGCTGATAGCAGCTGGACACCCGTTGCGTACGATCTTTCCGCGTGGGCGGACAATCACTCGAATGTCTACGTACGCTGGGGCCATCGGGTGGCCTCCTCGCTCGCCTTCCCCTATTCCGGCTGGAATATCGACAACGTCGAATTCTCGGGCAATCCCCCGGCACGCCTTTCCGTCAGCGTCCCCCCGATCGTTGACGTCTCCGCCGGCGTCCTGATCGGCACAGTGACCGTGACTCCGTCTTCGGTGACGAACTTGACGGTCAGCCTGGCTTCGAGCGACAGAACCGTGGCGAGCGTGCCGGATTCGGTCCTGATTCCGGCCGGCCAGAGCAGCGCCGCGTTCAACATACTGCTCGCCAACCAACTGTTTGCGCCTCCGTCCGCGACGGTGAGCATTACCGCTACAGCCCCGAGTTATCTCGCCGGCTCCGGCGCCCTTCAGTTGTCCGACAGCAACGCGGTCACCCTGCATCTTTCGCTTCCCGCCACAGCGGAGGAAGGTGACGGGACTTTAGCGGGCAAGGTGACGATCCGCGATCCCCAGACCGACGATCTGACCATCGAACTTTCTTCGAGCGATCCATCCGCGTTGCAGGTTCCAGATTCCGTGACAATCGCACAAGGTCAGACAAACGCCGTCTTTTCCGTCACCCTAATTCATGACACCGCCATCACCGGCTCGCGGAACGTGACGGTTACAGCCCAATCCTCCGGATGGAACAACGGCGTTGCGACAGTCCTCGTTCAAGACGACGAGAACCTGGACCTGACGGTGACCGCACCCGCGAGCACATGGGAAAATGAGGGCACGCTGTCGAACGGTGGAACGATTTCGATATCTGGAACGCTCGCCACGGACCTGATGGTCTCGTTGAGTTCGAGTGCGCCGGCGAGACTGGCGGTTCCCGATCATGTCACGATTGCCGCCGGGCAAACCTCAGCCAGCTTCGACATCAATCCCATCGACAACCTCATATCTGAGGGAAATCAAATCGTCAGCATCAACGCCTCGGCGGTCGGCTTCACCAATGGATCGGCCCGCATTACCATGCTCGACAACGAGGCTCCCGGGGGCGCATCGAATCCATCCCCGCCTGATCTGGCTTCGAATGTCGATCCGGTTGTCACTCTGGCGTGGAGCCACGCTTATCTCCCGGGCACCATTACTAATGATGTTTACTTTGGCACCAACCCGACCCCGACCGCGGCGGAACTCGTGAGTAACACGACCAATCAGAGTTGGGCGTTGCCGTTGCTCGCGCCGCAGACAACCTATTACTGGCAGATCGTGGCGCACAGCGTAGGTGATGCGGTTGGCCCGGTATGGCAGTTCACCACGCGGGGCCTCGACCATTTCACATGGAGTCCGGTCTCCTCGCCGCAGTACGCGAACCAGCCGTTCGCTGTAACAGTTGTCGCCCGGGATGCGCACGACTCGATTGTCAGCAATTACACCGGAACAGTACAATTACAGGGATCCCCGGCTGGAATTTCTCCGGCTGTGTCCGGCGCGTTCGTGGACGGCATGTGGCAGGGAAATGTAACGGTTGCGCGGTTGGCTTCCGGCGAGAGTCTCGCCGCCGCCGACGGTGCAGGCCACACCGGCGCCAGCGGCACGTTCGATGTCGTGCTCACGAACGACATCTCGGTTACTATTTCCGATTCCGCCAATCCGGCGCCCGTCGGCGCTCCGCTGACCTATATTGTGACGGTTACCAATACTGGCGCTGCCGCCGCCACGGGGGTGCAGATCGTCGATTTGCTGCCGCCACGCGCCATCGTCAATTCCGTCATCGTCTCGCAGGGCAGTTGGGCGAAGACAAACGAAGTGCTCACCGCCAGCCTCGGAACGATCGTCGGCGGCACCAATGCCACCGTCACAATCGAACTGACTCCCACTACCTTCGGCGACATCCTCACGAACGTGGCCTCGGTCACCCGGGCCGAATCCGAAGCGTACCTGGACAACGATATCGCCACGAATACGACACCGGCTGGGCTTCCCGCTCTTTCCATCTCCGATACTGCAATCGCTGAAGGGAACAGCGGCACGACCAATGCCTTATTTGCCGTGGTCTTGAGCGCTCCAAGTTCCGACCCGGTCACGGTCAGCTATGCCACCGCAGACGGTACCGCACTCTCGGGATCGGACTATATCGGGACGAACGGAGTTCTTGTGATGCCGCCGGGCACCACCAATGCCGTCATCTCCGTCGCGATAATCGGCGACCTCGTCGTCGAAAACGACAGGGATTTCCAAGTTAATCTTTCGGACCCCACCAATGCCGTCCTTGCGCAGTCCCAGGCGGCAGGAACAATTCTTGACGGCGACAAATACTCGGGAGAGTCGGGCCACTTCGATTGGACCGTGATTCCATCGCCGCAGCACACGAAAGTGCCGTTTGACGTGACTGTAACTGCAATCGATGCCACTGGTCTCCCGGCGGATACCTTCGATCGGCTCATTGCTTTCAGCACGTCAATCGCCGGCGTCCGGCTCCATCCGGCAGTCTCAGGAACGTTCACCAATGGTGTTTGGATGGGTCAGGTCACGGTGGACGATCCGGCCTCGGGTCTTATTCTGAAAGCGGACGACTACAGCGACCACACCGGTCTGAGCACCGCATTTGATGTCGTACGAGGGAACATGCCCCCCGCGATACTATCGCAGCCGACCAGTCGCGTCATAACCAACGGCGCCGCAATTGCCCTTTCCGTCGTTGCGGACGGCACGCCCACATTGAGTTACCAGTGGACGCTCAACGGCACAAATGTGGCCGACGCCACCAACAACACACTGACGTTTGCCAGCGCACAATCGACCGACGCGGGCGAGTACGTTGTACAAGTGTCCAATGGCTTCGGCATCGAACAGAGCTCTCCAGCGTCGCTGATTGTGGGCGACCCGCCATTCATCGCTGGCCAGCCCACCAACCAGACGCTCGTGCTTGGAGCCCCGGCGTCATTCACCGTGACGGCCACCGGCACCGATCCGCTGAACTACCAATGGAGCCACGAGGGCACCGATCTGCCGGACGCGACCAACGCCACCCTGACGATTCCAAGCGCGCAGCTGGACGATGCCGGCAGTTACGCGGTTCATGTCTTCAACCTGTTCGGAGCTCAGACCAGTTCAAACGCATTGTTAACGGTAGGCAGCCGGCCGGCCGTGAGGATGCAGCCAACGAACTTAATCCTTACAGTAGGCAGCGATGCCACTTTTGCCGTCGAAGCCAACGGGACGCTGCCCCTCAGCTACCAGTGGACCTTAAACGGCACGAACGTGATGGACGCCACCAACAGCACGCTCATATTGACGAACCTGCAGATGACCGAAGCTGGCGATTATGCGGTGCAGGTGTTCAATCTGTTCGGCGCGGTGCAAAGTTCGAACGCGGTGCTGAGCCTGGGTGAGCCGCCGATCATCGCCGCCCAACCCACCAACCGAACTGTCGTACTCGGCACCCCGGCGTCATTCACCGTGACGGCTACCGGCAGCGATCCGCTGAATTACCAATGGAGCCGCGAGGGCACTGATCTGCCGAACGCGACCAACGCCATCCTGACGATTCCGAGCGCACAGTCGGACGAAGCCGGCAGTTACGCGGTCCGTGTCTTCAACCTGTTCGGCACGCAGACCAGTTCAAACGCATTATTGACGGTGGGCATGCTGCCGTCCGTGACAACGCAGCCAATCAACGTTGCAGTTGGGGTGGGTGGCAACGCTACATTCAGCGTCACGGCCGACGGCACGGCGCCGCTGACCTTTCAGTGGATCTTCAATGGCACGAACGTGATGGACGCAACCAACAGCACGCTCATGTTGACGAACGTGCAGATGACCGATGCTGGCGATTATGCGGTGCAGGTGTTCAATCTGTTCGGCACGGACCAAAGCTCGAATGCCGTGCTGACCGCTGGCGACTCGCCGGTCATCGCCGGCCAGCCCGCAAACCGGACGGTCCTGCCTGGCAGTCCGGCGTCATTCACCGTGACGGCTACCGGCACCGATCCGCTGAACTACCAATGGAGCCACGAGGGCACCGATCTGCCGGACGCGACCAACGCCACCCTGACGATCCCGAGCGCACAGCCGAGCGACCAGGGCGATTACTCGGTTCGTGTGTTTAACCTGTTCGGTTCCCAGGTGAGTTCAAACGCATTATTGACAGTGGCCATGCTCCCGATAATCACCACCCAACCGACGAACGTAACCGTGCTCGTCGGCGGCGACGCGGCGTTCAGCCTGGAGGCGGATGGAACGGCGCCATTGAATTATCAATGGAGCTTCAACGGCACCAATATCACCGACGCCACCAACAGCACGCTCATGCTGACCAATGTCCAGATGGTGGATGCTGGAGACTATGCGGTCCAAGTGTTCAATCTGTTCGGCGCGGACCAAAGCTCGAACGCCGTGTTGAGTGTGGGCGACCCGCCGCTCATCACCGGCCAACCGGTGGACCAGACGGTTGTGCTTGGCACTCCGGCGTTGTTCATGGTGACGGCGACCGGCACGGAGCCGTTGGAGTATCAATGGAGTCATGAGGGAACCGATTTGCCGGAGGCGACCAATCCAACACTCGCGATCCCCAGCTCGCAGCCGGGCGATGCCGGCAACTACGCGGTTCGCGTCTTCAACCTGTTCGGAACGCAGACTAGTTCGAATGCATTATTGACGGTGGGAATTTTGCCGTCCGTGACCACCCAGCCGACCAACGTTGCGGTGGCCATCGGCGGTGACGCGACGTTCAGCCTGGAGGCGGATGGAACGGCGCCATTGAATTATCAATGGAGCTTCAACGGCACCAATATCACCGACGCCACCAACAGCACCCTCATGCTAACCAATGTCCAGATGGTGGACGCGGGAGACTATGCGGTCCAAGTGTTCAATCCGTTCGGCGCGGACCAAAGCTCGAACGCCGTGTTGAGCGTGGGCGACCCGCCGCTCATCACCGGCCAACCGGTGGACCAGACGGTCGTGCTTGGCACTCCGGCATTGTTCACGGTAACGGCGACCGGCACGGAGTCGTTGGAGTATCAATGGAGCCATGAGGGTAATGATCTACCAGACGCGACCAATGCAACACTCACGATCCCCAGCTCGCAGCCGGACGATGCCGGCAACTACGCGGTCAGGGTCTTCAACCTGTTCGGAACGCAGACCAGTTCGAATGCATTATTGACGGTGGTAATTTTGCCGTCCGTGACCACACAGCCGACCAACGTTGCGGTGGCCGTCGGTGGTGACGCGACGTTCAGCGTGCAAGCAGACGGCACAGCGCCATTGAATTATCAATGGAGTTTCAACGGCACGAACGTGATGGACGCCACCAACAGCACGTTGACGCTGACCAACGTCCAAACGGCCGACGCGGGAGACTATGCGGTCCAAGTGTTTAATCTGTTCGGCACGGAACAAAGCTCGAATGCCGTAATGAGCGTGGGCGACCCCCCGCTCATTAACGGCCAGCCGGCGGGCCGGACGGTCGTGCTTGGCACTCCGGCGTTGTTCACCGTGACGGCGACCGGCACGGAGCCGTTGGAGTATCAGTGGAGCCATGAGGGCAATGATCTGCCCGAAGCGACCAATGCAACACTCACGATCCCCAGCTCGCAGCTGGACGACGCCGGCATCTATGCGGTCAGGGTCTTCAACCTGTTCGGGACGCAGACCAGTTCGAATGCGTTATTGACGGTGGGAATTTTGCCGTCCGTGACCACCCAGCCGACCAACATTGCGGTGGCCGTCAGCGGTGACGCGACGTTCAGCGTGCAAGCAGACGGCACAGCGCCATTGAATTATCAATGGAGCTTCGACGGCACCAATATCACCGACGCCACCAACAGCACGCTCATGTTGACGAACGTGCAAATGACGGACGCGGGAGACTATGCGGTCCAGGTGTTCAATCTGTTCGGCACGGAACAAAGCTCGAACGCCGTGTTGAGCGTGGGCGACCCCCCGCTCATTACCGGCCAGCCGGCGGGCCAGACGGTCGTGCTCGGCACTCCGGCGTTGTTCACGGTGACGGCGACCGGCACCGAACCATTGGAATACCAATGGAGCCATGAGGGTAATGATCTGCCAGACGCGACCAACGCAACACTGACCATCGCGAGTTCACAGCCGGGCGATGCCGGCAACTACGCGGTTCGCGTCTTCAACCTGTTTGGAACTCAGACCAGTTCGAATGCGTTATTGACCATCATTCTACCGCCAGTCATCGTGGTCCAACCCACGAACCAGGCCCTGCCCGCAGGTACCGCCGCCTTATTGAGCGTGACTGCCGACGGCTCAATGCCATTCCACTACCAGTGGCGACGCGGAAGCACGGATCTCATCGACGACGACAGAATTTTCGGGGCGAACAGTAGTACCCTGGTGATCACCAACTTGCTCCCGACAGACAGCGATTCCTATTCGGTTGTAATCACCAATCTCGCGGGCGTCGCGGTCAGTTCGAACGCCGCGCTGATCATCTACGCAGTCGATCACTTCACCTGGGACCCGATTCCGGCCGCGAGATTCGTCAATGTGCCGTTCCCGGTGACCATTCAGGTGCTGGACATCAGCAACAACCTGGTCATGCCCTTCTCCGGGCCAGTATCGCTCGCAACCATAGCGGGCAATCCGGTCTCGCCGCACGAGTCCGGCAATTTTACGAACGGCGTTTGGAGCGGCTTCCTGACATTGACGCAAAAGACGGCTGGCACGGTCCTGATGGCCGCCGACGGACTTGGCCACGTCGGTTATGCTAACGCCTTCGATGTTGTTGATCTGCCGCGGATGATCCCTCAGGCGTCCGGCAATAGCCTGGTGATAAGCTGGTCCGCGTACGGGCCAGTTTTTTTACCCGAAACGAGTTCCAACCTGCAGAACTGGACCGCGGCAAAACTACCGGTTGACCTGCTCGGCGCCCAATACAAAATCCGCGTCCGTATCACCGACACCAACACGTTCTATCGCCTGCGGTTCATTGGTCCGTAACTTAACGGCCATGATTCGGTCTGTGTTTCCCATCGAGGTGACCAGTGCCTAAATCCTCGCTGCCAGGGCAAAATGCACTTCAAAGCCAATGGCCGGTTGCTGTTTATTGCCAGGACGAGGAATACGCTGTAAGTGATTTGAAATAAGCTGGATGGAGCCAATGACCGGAATTGGGCAACAAAGCACACCGCTTTACGCTCTCAGAACGAAGGCCTTAGCTCTCGAATTCGGTTTTAACATCAAGCATTTCCCGTATAGCAATTAAGCTTAACTTTTCGTAACTCGACTGCGCTCGGGCATGCTTCTTGGTTTACCAATCACGTCCATTCTCGTACCGAAGCTGTTGGAATTTGGGCCAAATGGTCGGTAGATGCCGCTGGATATCGGCCGCGAACTCCACAGAATCCGTGCGGTTTGAGTGGTTGCGCAGGGTCGCCCCTGTTTTTCATGGACAATGATAAAACGAGAGATTAAAAATTACCCGAATTGCAAGGATGTCATATGAAAACTTCCGGATGGGTTTTAATTCTTTTGGTGGGCTGCGCATCATGCGGGCAGCACAAGGCGGTTTCGGACGGCGCGGGCGCGGGAACCCAACCGTCTAATGCCCCAACGAACGAAATCTCCTCCGGCGAAGTTCCGAACGCTGCAAAAAGCAATGCTCCCAGTGGAATGCCTCAGCTGAGTGACCGAGGAAATGCTTCGGCGTCTCCCAAAAGCACTTCGGCCTCTGAACCGCAACCGTGGTCCTACGTGACGAATGGAAATATCACATTGAAAATCTTTGCCACCACCAACGGAGGCCGGATCATCTCGTCGAAAGCCGTTGATGAGACCGGAACTCTCAAGTGGACTGACTCCTACTCCTACGATAACGCCGGCGACTCAGGGAAGTTGATCGCATCGCGGAGGACGAAACCAGATGGTACGATGATCCAGGTTTATTACCAATACTCAAGCGACGGGAAGCAAAGGAAAATTGTGATTGGCCCGGATGGCAATCGGGTACCGCCGGCAGAAGAGGATGCTGTTTTGAATCGATAAATCCGGTCACAATTTCGAACTTCCAGGGATTAAAGAAGATGTTCGCTGGACTAATATCACAGATTAGCCGTTCAGTTCATCGCATTTAGTTGCCATCGCATTTAAGGTTTGATAAAAAACATCGCCAAAGCGGGTTCAATCCTATATGCTATGAAATCTTTTGCGATTGCAGCAACCTTTGCTGTGGCTGTTGCTTGTCTTGGAGTCGACGCCTCGGCACAAACCACCAATTCCTTGCCTGGCCGATCGCTGGCAAAGCTGCAGCCAGATTATCTTCATCCTCGAGTCCTCGCACTGAATCAGGCCAACGGTTCACTCCCGGGCACCGTGCTCGCCCTCAATCCCACCAACGGTGCGATTCTGGCTGAAATCTCCGTCAACCTCAATCCGACGGATATGGCCGTGACTCCGGCGGGTGACGCGCTGTATGTCATCAACGCCGGCAGCCGCACGATCTCCAAAATCGACTTAAGTTCATTCACGGTCGTGTCGGAAAAGTCCATAACTACTCCCAATTCTTATAACCTTTCAAATCCGCTTTATATAGTTGCCGGCCCGTCGAATGGGGTCTATTACACGGATGGAGCCTGGGGGCCGGAGATTTACTTTTTTGACTTCAACGCCGGCACCAACATGATGGTGCTCAATACCGGAGGCAATGCGGATTTTGGCGCGGGCGGGATGGCTTTGAATCGGTCAGGAACAAGTCTCTACGCTTGGCGTCAATATGGCTGGGGAGCAGGCAATGTAAATTCCTGGGTATCGCACTACAGTGTCACCAACGGTGGCAGCTTGATTCCGCTCGAAGATTCCTTTACCTCTTGGCGCCGCGATCCATTCGATACCCCCGTCTTTCTCGACGCTGCCGAACGCTGGGTTTTTAACAAAGAACAAATGTTTTCAGCAACAAACGTGTCGGTACTGTTGGCTCAATATACTGACAACATTTATGCGATCTCGCTGGATGGATCCGTCGCCTTTGGACCCAATGAAGTCTTCAACGCGCAATCGGGCATCCTGATCACGAACCTGCCTTTTTCAACGACGGTTCAAACGTTGTCCGGCGATCAGAAGAAACTGGTCCGCTACAATGCCGCCGCCGCCAGCGTCGTCATCTATGACATGGCAAGTATTGCCCCCGTAAACGGCTTGGTCATCGTGCCGACGCCTGCTGACGGCAGTGTTGTCGCCGTGGCGCCGACGAACCTGGATTGGAGCCCGACTCCCACAGCTTTGGCCTATGACGTGTTTTTCGGAACGAACCAGGCGGCGGTGAGCGCTGCAACGACGGCTTCGCAGTTGTACCACGGGAGAGTGCCCTCGCCTGGAATTCCGCCCGGACAGCAATTGGTGCCTGGGATTACCTATTACTGGAGGGTGGACGTAGTCGGATTCAATGCCACAAATTCCGGTCCTGTTTGGTCCTTTACAGTTTCTCCGCTCACCATTACGCCGCCGCAAATTATCGCGGGCAGCGTTGCCGGTTATAATCCGGCCAGCACCAGCCTGTCGTTAACCAGCGCTGCGCCGATTCCGTGGACTGCCGCCGTGACCGGTGGATCCTGGCTGACGCTTGCCTCAACCAATGGAAGCACGCCGGGTGCGCTGACCGTGAATTTTAATACATCGGCACTCTCCGCCGGCACTTACACGAATAACATCGAGTTTACCGCCGGCGGCGTGAAGGTCCAGGTGCCGGTCACGGTGAACATTGCCGCCTTGAACATTACCAAAATGGCGGCCGATCTCCAACGTCCTTACATTTACGCCCTCCAGCCTCCGGTCCTTTCCGGCCAGAACGGGCAACTCCTTTTCATTAACACGGAAACCGGCAACATTGACAAAGTATTGCCCGTCGGCATCAACCCGGTAGACCTGACGGTGCATTATGGCGAAGGCCGGCTTTACATTGCCAGTTGGACCGAGAACACCACGTACGTGGTTGATCTGAACAGCCAGACGCTGCTCCCGCCGCTGCATCTGGGCACCGATGTTTACAAAATCAATGCAGGCAAACCCGGAAGAATCGTTGTTGAGGGAGAAGATCAATGGATTGGGGTCAACATCGTGGAAACAGCCATGGGCAACACGGTCGGCTCCATGCCATATCCCGAACGCGAAGGTGATGGAGAAATGGACCCAACCGGCACTTTTTATTACCATTGCGACAACAACATTTCCGACGCTTACATTCACAAGGAACAGATCGTCAACGATGTCGCTACCGAAGTCGCCGGCAGCAATCAGCATCCCTACGGCTCTCGCAATTTGGTTCTGTCGCCAGACGGTACCAGACTGTTTTGGCAGGGGTACGTTTATGATGCGAATCTGAATGAACTCGAGTCTCTGGGCGAGCAGATTTATGGGACTACCGTTCACGGTGACCTGGCGTTAGGTACCCAACATGTCTTCAACACGCACAATGGCCAGACTCTTTACACCTGGCCCTTCTCCACGAGCGTCATGGCGGTCTCGGGTGATCAGCAGAAGGTTTTTCTTTTCAACAGCACCTCCCAGCAGATCGTGATTATTCCGATGAGCTCAATCGCAACCGTGCCGGGGCCCGGTCTGAACCCAAATCCGCCCAATGGCTCGGTGATTAATCCGCCCCTTCCCGCAGTCTCATGGACGGTCAGCCCTTTTGCCTGGAGTTATCAGGTTTATCTCGGCACAAGCTCCGCTTCGGTCGCCGCTGCCAATACCAATTCACCCCTCTACCTCGGAAGCACAACCACCAATGCGTTCTCGCTTGTCACACCGTTAACCCCCGGAACGACTTATTATTGGCGGGTGGATTCGGTGGGCTTTTCAGGCGTTACCACTGGCGCCGTCTGGTCGTTCACCGTGTCCGCGCTGTCCGTCAATCCGCAAACTCTTTCTTTGAGTGGCGTCACGGGAATGCCCATTCTGCCGCAGACCATTTCTCTCACAGCACCGAATGCGACGAGTTGGAATCTGACCGTGGCGCAACCGTGGGTGTCTGCCGCTCCCACGAATGGAATGACGCCATCCGCTGTGACCTTGAGCTTTAATACAACTAATTTGGCGGCCGGGCTTTACACCAACCAGCTGACCTTCTCTGCCAACGGCATCACCTTGCAGCTTCCAGTAACCCTGCAGTTGTTCGACCTGAACGCTTCGAAAATCATCTCCGATCCCAATCGCAATTACATTTACGTGTTACACCCGGGCAGCGGCACTCTTCCGGACGCGTTCTTGCTTTTTATGAACACCGACACGGGTATCGCGGAGAAGGTCATACCGATAGGCATCAATCCGACGGATATGGCAGTGAATCGGTTTGATGACCGGTTGTATATCTCCAACTGGCAACATAATCAGACTCACGTTGTGGATCTGAAAACGCAAACCGAGTTGGCGCCGCTGGCGCTGGGAACAGACGTTTACAAAATTAACGGCGGCATTGCTGGAAGAATCATCATCGAGGGCGAGGATCAGTGGATCGCGGTAAATATCGTCAACTCAATCACCGGGACAGTTGTCGGATCCATGCCCTTTCCGGAACGGGAGGGTGACGGCGAAACCGACCCGACTGGGACTGTCTATTACCACAATGATAACAACATCTCCAACGCCCACGTCCATAAATTCCAAATCATAAACGATGTCACCACGGAGGTGGCCGCTAGCAATCAACATCCTTACGGGACACGCAATCTCGTCCTGTCCGCGGATGGCACAAGGTTGTTCTGGAACAGCTATGTTTACGATACGAATCTCGTGGAACTCGGCCCTCTCGGGGCTGAGATATACGCATGCTCGACGAATGGCTCGGTTGCCTTTAGCGACCATCAGGCCTTCGACACCACCACTCGGCAATCGATTTACAACCTGCCCGTGACTTCAACTGCGAAGATTGTCGATCGCATGGATCAACGATTGTGGTATTTCAATCCGGCGACTCACCGGATCGATAGCGTGCCGCTTTCGCAGGTCCGGATGCCTTCCATCACACAACAACCAGCTACGAATACCGGCGTGCTTTTGGGAGGCAGCATTTATCTGACCGTGACCGCGATGGGACTCAATCCGCTATCATATCAATGGCTGTTATCCGGGACAAATCTGCTCGGGCAGACCAATTATTTCCTTTCATTGAATAACCTTCAACCGTCGCAACAAGGCAATTATCAGGTAGTTGTGAGCAACGCTTATGGTGCGGTTACGAGCACCGTCGCCCAGGTGACCGTGCTGACGCCGCCTGTGATCATCCAGCAACCGCTCGGAACAAACGTGTTTGCGGGCCAGCCGTTCTCGCTTTCGGCCGTGGTTTCGGGTAGCACGCCTGTCACGTATCGCTGGACTTTCGAGAATATGAGCATCGCCGGAGCCACAAATTCAACGCTGCTCGTTTCCAACGCACAGGCTGTCAACGAAGGCATCTATCAGCTAATAGCTCAAAACAGCGCCGGTTCCGTCACCAGCAAGGTTGCGTTGGTCCGAGTGTATCCCGCCTCGCCGATGATTGCGTCCGCCCCTGCGTCGCTGGTCGTGCCGGCGTCGTCCAATGCGGTCTTCAGCGTCTCCGCAGTGGGTAGCCAGCCAATATATTATCAATGGTTCGTTAATAATACCCTCATTTCAGGCGCCACTGCTTCGCAATATTCCATCAGCAACGTCCAGGCGGGAAATGCCGGAATATACCAGGTGGTGGTCACGAATGCATTTGGCGGAGTCACTAGTGCCGTGGCGAATCTGACTGTGACTCCGATGGCGCCTTATTTCACTGTCCAGCCGGTTGGAGCAACTTTGCCGGCGGGAACGAACTGGACGTTAACGGGAATGGCCCACGGCTCCGAGCCGATCGGTTATAGCTGGCTGCACGACGGCGTGCCGCTGGTCGGTGCTTACCAGTCTTCCCTGACGCTTACCAATTTGAAAATTACCGATAGCGGCAATTACGCGTTGGTGGCGTTCAACACCCTGGCATCATCAACCAGCCACGTCGCATCAATCACGGTTACGGCTGCGCCCCCAGTGTTCACTCAACAACCGACTGCAGCCTCCGTTCTGACAGGCGCCAGCACTACTTTCAATAGTCTGGCAGTCGGCAGCAACCCCTTACGATACCAGTGGTATTTCCAGAGCGGTCCACTGCTGAACCAAACCAACCGGCAACTCACGCTGAATCCTGTCAACGCGGCCAACGCCGGCAGCTATTTCGTCGTCGCTGCAAATCAATTCGGTTCCATTACCAGTGCAGTTGCGCAACTGACCGTTAATCAGGCGCCCGTATTGCAGCAAGCCTTGTCTAATGTTGTCACGGACCTGGGCAACAGCCTCACGCTAACCGCCGCTGCTACCGGCACGCCTCCGTTGACGTATTCATGGCAATACAACGGCGCCTCGCTAGCCATCAGCAACTCCGTGCTCACGTTGACAAACGTTCAGCCGGCGCAATCTGGTTTCTATCGCGTCACGATCAGCAACGCGTTCGGCAGCGTCTCTTCAACCGGACGAGTCAGTGTGTTTGGTCCGGCAGGAACGGTCATAGCCTGGGGAGACAATTCCGGTGGCCAGACGAATGTACCCGCTGACCTCATCGGTGCGGTCGCCGTCTCGGGGGGCGATTACCATAGCCTTGCGCTCCGGCACAACGGGACACTCGTGGCCTGGGGCTTCAATGGAGACGGTCAAACGAACGTTCCTATTGATTCCGTACGTTTTGTTTCCATCGCCGCCGGTTCTGCTCACAATTTGGCCATTCGTGAAAACGGTTCTATCGCGGCATGGGGACGCAATGATGCCGGCCAAGTCAGTATACCCTCAAGCGCAAGTAACAACGTTCTATCCGTGGCCGCTGGCGATTCCTTCAGCCTCGCACTATCAGGATCGCGTACGGTCATTGCTTGGGGTGATAATTCCTTCGGACAATGCAACTTGCCTCAAGGTTTAACCGGCGTTTCCACAATTACTGCCGGACGCGACCACGGCCTTGCCTTGCGAACAAATGGGCTGGTCGTCGGCTGGGGCTTTAATGCTTTCGGTCAGGCGACGACGCCTTCGGGATTGTCCAACGTCGTCTCCATTGCCGCCGGGTATTTGCACAGCGCTGCACTTCGCTCAGATGGAAGCGTTGTTGTCTGGGGCGACAACAGCTATGGCCAGACCAACGTGCCCGCGAGCGTATCCAACGTGATCGCGATCGCTGCTGGTGATTTCTACACGGTTGCTCTTCGCAATGACGGAAAATTAATCGGTTGGGGTGATGATACCTACCAGGAGATTGACGCACCCTCGACGACCGGCGCTTATGCCGTTAGTGCCGGAAACTATCATGGCTTGGCCCTGATGCCGATTGTATTGCAGATGCAACCCCAAGCGGGCGGTTTGCTGCTGTCTTGGCGCGGGGCCGCCGTATTGCAGTCGGCACCAAGCGTATCAGGCCCGTTCACAGACGTGCCGTGCCAGGGAAATTGTTATACCAATATGGATGTGTCCGGACCTGCGAAATTCTTCCGACTGAAGTATTGACGGCAGAAACCTAATGACTGACTCGTATTTATTCCGCGATCCGGGAAGGGAGCGGAGTGCAGGATTGGACGAAAGATGGAGCCAATGGCCGGGATTGAACCGGCGACCGACGGTTTACGAAACCGTTGCTCTACCACTGAGCTACATTGGCGTCCAATGACTTACCCGTTTTTGTTGCGGCGCTGGCGTTGCGCAAAATTGGCGTCCGAACACCACAGATTACCCGCATTGAGCGCAAACATCAACGTCCCACAGATAATCCGACTTGACCGCCCTTCGTCAAGACCAACTTCCCCTGCTCTTCCATTCTGAAATCCCACCGCGCGAATTTTTCGCGGCGCGTCCTCGTTGGATTCGTGTGGCTGAACGTCGTTATCCGAGTGATGCGGCGGGTTTACGCGGCAGCGCCAATATACGAAAACCGGTGTCACCGTTTTAACAACTCTCAGGTGTTCGTCCTTCGTTGAAAGCCCCACGCCCTCCGTCACCTCAATCCGGGAAAAACTCATTCACCTCCTGCGTGGTCAAAGTGTGGTCCAGATAAGTGAACGTCCCGCTTTGCTGCACTTCCCGCGAGGCGTCAATCAATCCGGTCATTGCCGCCCGATAAAATGATGCGGCAAAGCTGATGCGCTTCACGCCCGCATCCACCAGTTCGGCCACGCTAAAAGATCTACTCTTTCCCGCGACGGCAAAATTCACCGGTTTGGACACCGCGGAACACACCGCGCGCACCGCCGCCAAATCGGGCAGTCCCGGCGCGAACAACACGTCCGCACCCGCTTGCTCGTAGGCGACCAGCCGTTTGATCGTATCGTCCAGGTTCGGATTGCCCCGAAAAAAGTTCTCCGCCCGCGCGGCCAATGTGAAATGAAACGGGAGCGAACGCGCCGCTGCCACCGCCGCCGCGACCCGCTCAGTGGCGAGTTCAATTTCGTAAATGGGTTTGTCTCGATAAGGTCGCGCGTCCTCGATCGAACCGCCGACCACACCGATGTCAGCCGCGAGCCGGATCGTTTCGGAAACGATTGAAGGATCATCGCCAAAACCACATTCGAGATCGGCCGCCACCGGCAGGTCCGTGGCCTCGACAATGGCGCGAGCATGCGCGAGCGCTTCAGCGCGGGTGATTTTGCCATCGCGCCGACCGAGCACCGCGGCCGCGGCGGCGCTCGACGTCGCCAACGCCGCAAAACCTAATCCGGCCAATATGCGGGCCGAACCGGCGTCCCAAGGGTTGGGAATTAAAAACGCGCCCGGGCCCTGGTGAAGTTCCTGGAATCGAATTGCTTTGGTTTTCTGTGCGGTATCCATGAATTGATGATGTTGATTGAATTTCAAAGGCTCAAGAATTGAATGCGGGCGGAAGCGTTCGCCTCCGCCCGCGTTGCGGTTATTTCCTCCGCATTCACCGCGGCACCAGGGCCACGTTGCTTCTGCCAAAAGCGGTGGCCAGAAATCCATCGACCTGTTCGTTTTCCACCAGACCGAATTGCCGCAGGACGGGCAAATGAATCATCCGTCCGGCCAATTCCTTGACCGGCAGAAACTCATTGATCGCTTGCAGCACTTTGGCGTAATCACCTTCTTCCGGGTCGATGTCGTCGGACGAATCCCACGCCTTGGTTTCGCACTCCTTCCAAACATCGTGCGGTTTGACCTCTCCGTTTTCCGACAGTGTGGTGTGGCGGAAAAACAGCCGCGCGTCCTCGCGGATGATTCGGCGGTCGCCCAGCAGCCAGATCAACACAGTCGCATTTTGCAGGCTGGACCGCGCGTTCGTCACGATTCGCGTTTCCGCTGAGCGATTCATTAGAATGGAACGAATCAGAAGCGCCGAATCGGCCGGGATTTCTCCCACCCCCATCAAGTCGATCTGAAGAGTGCGCGGCTTCCTGGCGAGCGCCCTCTCCAATTGCCCAATCCGCTCGATGCAATAGCCATTGCTATAAGCATAGATGTTCAGTTGAAATCGGCGGAAGTTCTGTCGTGATTTCGTTTTCATAAAATTCCCCGTGTTGATGGTCGTCATGGTCCAGCCGGGACCTCGTCCGAATAAAATTGAAACGGGCGGAAGCTTTCGCCTCCGCCCGCCCTGTTTGCCACCTCCGTGGCGTCCTCGAACCGTCCGGTTTCTCAAGACCGAACGAAATTCTTAATGCCTGCCTTTTCGATGAGAATCAGCCCTGGAAATTCAAGCCGCGGATATGATCGAAAACCGCGTTCGCAATGTTGCGACGAATGCCAAATCGCATTTTTGTGAAAACATTTCCAACGGCGAAAACCCGCGTCGCCTCGCGAGCACTATGGTCACAACGATAAGCGTGGCGGTAATCACGAAATTCGGCCACGCGTTAAGCGCCCACTGGCCCGACCACGTCAGTTGCCACCGGTTCGAGAACGGGAGAAGATAAGGAATTGGCCATTGGTCCCCATCGGGACCACGTGCGCCCGCCAAGTCCGCTATCAGATGCAGATGAAAACTGAAAAACGCCAATAACGCCGTCCCAAATTTCTGACGGGCAAATATAATCACCACCACCGTCGTCGCCATGGCGAACCCGATATTGTGGCCGAGCACATGATGATAGTCGCTCCACCAATTTAACGGATGCGCCAAATTCTGCGTCAGCCGTTCAGCGATGATTCCCATCCCATCCAAGTCGGGTGCTACGCCCGCCCACGTCACCATCGATCGCTCCCGCTTCGTTAGCGATGGCACGGCGTTTGCAACGATCCAGCCCATGAAAAAATGTGTGATCGGACTCATGATCTACAGCGATTAACACCAGCGCCAATGATTCGATTCGGCGCATGGCCAATGCGCAGCCCCGAAGGGAATCGCACTCGCATTTCCGGCACACCCAGAAAGTTCCATCGTAATGAATCTACGCGGCCAAATTGCAGTTCGGTGAATAACTTAAGCTTGAAAGTTTTTTGGATTTGAGCGACAAAGGTAGTGCGCGACGAAAGAGTTTGGGTCCAAGTACCGGTCGGAGATCTTATCGCCGGGGCGTCAGGACTTACCGCGTAAGCGGTCGCTCAATATGAGCACTGATCCCGCATCGCGGGAGCGCCGATCTCATTAGACCTTTTGCCGCGCGCTTTCTTTTTTCTTCGATGATTTGGAAGCCCGGATTCCCGCCTAGACCGTTCCCTTCACGGGCGCGAATGCGGTTAGTACAATCCTAATCGATGACCGAAACTACTGCGGCGAATTACGGTTTCGACTTTTTGCCGCGATGGATTTGACAGAGCCACGATCCCACCGAGTTTTTGCGCGCACCGTAATCATTGAAGCTATATGAATACAAATACAGAGACTTACAAAAAAGGGCTCGAGTTGCTGAATCAACTTCACGGAGGACACGCGGGCGAACAAATGATCGAAGCCATGAAAGACATTTGCCCCGATTTCGCGACGATGTCCATTGATTGGGCCATGGGCGGCATCATGGCGCGACCGGGGCTTGATCTATTGACCCGCGAGTACATCATCATTGCGTCTTGCGTGACGCTCGGCCATGCCGCGCCCCAATTGCGGGCGCACATTGAAGCAGCGATGAAACTGGGAGCCACCAGACAACAGATTATCGAGGTAATTCTTCAGACGATCTTTTATGCCGGCGGTGCGGCGGTTGCCAATGCTCTTGGCGTCGCGAACGAGGCTTTTAAAGCGCACCCTTGATGATTCTCATCGGCCGGAAGGCGAGAAGTAGCTGCTCACAGGCAAGCCTTAACTCCTCGCCATTTTAGCCTTTGTCAATGAAGACGAACTAACGGCGAATCTTGCGCGTCTTATAGGTCAGCAGTGGCCGGAACGCCGCGATGACCGAAACGAGTCCGGCTTGCACGAGGTCCTGGATCACCGCCTCAATGTTTTTGTAAGCGGCGGGCGCTTCTTCGTAGAGCAGGTCTCGCTCTTCGCAGATCACCCGACCGCCGAGCGGCGTCTGGACCAATTCCATCACACCGAAGCGTTCGCGCATGCGCAGACGCGTTTCGCTCCTCGACCATTTGCGACCGGCGCCATGGGCGAGAGACCACGCACACGGTGCTCCATCACCCGTCGGCTTCACGAGATAACTCAACGAACCACGTGAACCCGGAATAACCAGCGGCGCACCGTCGTTTTCAACCGCGCCCTTGCGATGAACGTAGGACCGGCTTCCCGCCTGTCTCCATTCTCGCCGTTCCAGTTCGGAACCCGGCAGGACGCCCGACGCGCGTTGAATGCTATTATGGCACGCGTCCCACAGGCATTCCACCCCCGCTCCCAAAGCGGACACAAACCGTTCGGCGATGAGAACGCGGTTTGCGCGCGCCCAGCGCACCGCCAAATCGTGGCCACGCAAATACTCCTGCCCCGCCACCGAATCCGCCTGCGCGCCATGGCCGTGATGTTCATCCACGCAATCGCGCAACACGTTTTCTCCAAGTCCTCGTGATCCGCTGTGAACGAGCAAGACCAGTTGCTCTTTTCCGATTCCGAGACGCTTGAATTCATCCACGTCCACAATCCGTTCCACGGCCTGTAGCTCGGCGAAATGATTTCCGCCGCCCACGGTGCCGAGGGCGCGGTCGAAGCCGGTCGATTCCAGGTCGTGCGCAGCGAGAAACTCGCCGGCGTCCTCATCCCAAGGATGCTCGAGGTTGAACCGCAACGCCGCCCAGCGATCGAGCTTCGCTTCGCGCCGCAGCAAGTCGGTTTTGAACAACGCCATGCCGCAACCGATGTCGCCGCCGATCAAATGCGGATAAATGATTTCATCCGTCACAAACGCCGCCCCCACCGGCGTGCCCTTCCCCGGATGCAAATCCGGGAAACCGACCGCGAGCCTCATGCCTTCCAGCTTTGCCGTCGCATAAAGTTGGCGCACCGCCTCGCCCTCGATCCACGACTTCGCCGACGCAATCAAACGCACCTCCGGCGTCAGCGTGTTGAAAGGTCGCGGCGATACAGTTTCAGTTCTCATAAAAGTTTGGTCGGATGATCGATAGGTGGATGCAGGGATGTCTGGATTCATGGGGGGACCGAGCGTACGTCGTCGCTTCGGTCAATCCACTGACTCAATAATCCACCAATCCCTTTTCAAAAATGCGCGAGGGCCCACGCGGCCATCGCTTTTAATAAAGCCGTGGCACGCCTGGAAATCGCCCGTCGCCCGGAGCGTTTCCGCGGCGGATTGGTATAGGCCAATCGTTCGTGCCGGTAGACCTCGAGTTTCGCGGCGGAAAAATTCAAGTGGGAATCACAACACTGGTCGTCGTCATTTGGCTGTCCGGGTTCTGATGAGTTCAAAGAACTCCTCCTTGCTGATTGAGAGCGGTGACGCCGCCTTGGGCAGCGCCACCGCAGTTTGGTTTACTTCAGGATTTTTATCTTGGGTTTCAAACCGAAGCGCACCGGGCGAAATTCAAAAATCAACTTCGTCGGCTTGATTCGGATGGTGCGGCCTGGTTTGTAGCTCTTACGAAAGAGCAACTGGCTTTGATAACGCATGACGGGCCTCATGGGACCTCCTTTCTTTTGGGATTTTTGATTTACGATTTACGATTTACGAGCGGCTGGAAATTCGCGAGCGTGCGCAAATCATCCATCGTAAATCGTAAATGAGCGGCGGGGGCAGGAATTATGCCCTGGAAAAGTAAACCCGGGCGCACCGGAAACCGTTCCCGGCCATTACTTCGATCGTGCGAGATCTCTGCCGGCGGTGAGTTTCCACCCGGGTAAAACGAAATTAAACGGAAGAAATGACTATCGGAAACAGGCCATTACGCCGGAGAAGAAATATCCCCCCGGCTCCAACGCCTGATCTTGAGGACTTCGTCGCTGGCAAGGCCGAGCGAAAGCAAAAACTCGTTGTGCGCGTCCGGCGCGCGGCGCTCGAATTCCGCGTGCCAGCGTTTCCTCGCTCTTTGATCCATGCCCGCCGCTTCGAGCATTTCAACCCACAATTTGACATCAATCGGTGGTTGGGACTTTCCCGCGGCGATCCGGCTGAGCATTGCTGCCAGCGCGCGCTGCTGGTTCTTGAGGTCCACGATGGTCGCCGCAGTCTCCCGCATCCGTTTATCGAGCAACTTGACGCCTGGTTTTCCTCCCGACGAGAGCACGTTGCCGATATCTTTCAACGTCAAACCTGCGCCACGGAAATGGCAAATCTGTTCCAGGCGCCGGCGGTCTCGTTCCGAGTAGTAGCGATAGCCCGAACCGGTTCGACCGGACGGCTGCAATAGGCCGATGCGGTGGTAATACAGCAGCGTGCTGCGTGACAGACCGACTGCCCCGGCAAGTTTGGAAATGGAATACGTATTCATCGGCGTCGAAGCTGCAGGGGGCGAAGCAACCGACTCCGCCCCCCGCGTGGTGATCATCGGCTTTGCGCACGGATTTGATCAATCTTTTTTGGCGGAAGCCCCAGCCACTCCAGAAAACCCTGGTGCCCATCCGGGTGGCGTGCTTCAAAGAGCTTGTGCCATTGCATCCTCTTCGGGGCGTCCAGTCCCAGTTCTTCATACATGGCGACCCATTCTTCTACGGTGATGTTTTTTTTCATAGTTTTAGCGATGTCACAACCGTGACGAAGCGACGCTAAACTGTGAAGTGATAGACGGGTCAAGACCTCGTGCGGCATTTTTTGCAGCACGCGATTTACAGGTAATCGCGCGCTGGGCGCAGCAAATCGCCAATGGTAAATCGTAAATAAAAAGGCCGGGCCCCGCGTCAGCTCATCGCCGTCCGCCAGGACCCGGCCTGCGCCATTTCAACAAAGAACAAACACCTCTTGCTAGCTTGCGCTACCAACCCACGGTTTCACGGTGGTTCTTTCGGTGTTTAGAGGCACACCTCTTATAAAGCCCTTAAAATGTAAAATTCGTTTTCCAGTTTTTGGCGCCACGATCAATCGTTCATGGGCACACCGCACTGGTAGCCAGCCAATGCCAGTTATCGCTAAATTCAATTTATCGTTGCGTGACATCACCTGGATGTCGTTCTACGTTGGTTCACGGTCACTCGTGCCTTTTGGTTGACTGCCCTCTACCTTCAGTTTCCGCAGGGAAATAAAAAAACCCTGCTTACTTTCGTAAGCAGGGTTGGAAAAAAATCCTTACAGTTTACCTGCTTACTCCGAGTCTATTCCAATAACCTTCAGGCTTCTGCCCAATAGGTGCCATGGATAGTCCAAGGCCAAACGCACAGCCTTGATTATGGCGGCCATGACGAATCGCCTTCGCGACGCGCGTTACCGGCCAACTCGTGGCTGCTATGTTTAAGCAAGTTTTCATCGAACGTGTATGACGAATACTACAAAGCAGAGGTTACAGTCTACTAATACTTTTGTGGGCTGAACTATTTTGAATTCAAATATCCGCATGGATTGATGCGACGAGGCGGATAGATTCACTCGTCAGACCGGAGTGAAAGTAATCGGCAACGCTGTCAACCCACGCAAGGCCAGATTCGTCCGCCACGTGAGCGGCCCAGGTTCCAGCGCCCAATTCTGCAGCCGCAACAATTCTTCAAACGCTATTTGCGCTTCCATCCGCGCGAGCGGCGCGCCGAAACAAAAATGCGCGCCCCAACCGAAAGCGAGATGTTTGTTATCCGTCCGGGTGATATCCAGCTTATCGGGATTGGGAAAACGTTCCGGATCGCGGTTGCCCGCTCCGAGCACCGCGAACACCGCCTGTTTTTGTTTGATAATTTTTCCGCCAATCTCCACGTCCTGCGCCGCGATGCGCCCGGTGTATTGCGTGGGACTCTCGAACCGCAGCAACTCCTCCACCGCCGAGGGCACCAGCGCGGGATTCGCACGCAGCTTTTCCAACTCGCCGGGATTGCGCAACAACGCCAGGACTCCATTGCCCAGAAGATTGGTAGTCGTCTCCTGCCCGCCCACCATCGTGATGATGCAGTTGGCGATGACTTCGTCTTCCGTCAAACGATCGCCTTGAATCTCCGCATTCTTCAGCGAATTCACGAGCCCTTCCGGCCGTAATTTATCCGAGCGCATCATCTCGCGGAAATAGTTCGTCATGCCTTCGGTGCAGTTCAAAATGCGTTGCACGCGATCCGGGTTGTGCTGGAAGTTGCCCAACACTTCCGCAAAATCCTGCGACCACAATTTCAATTGCGGATGGTCTGCCACCGGCACGCCCAGCATTTCCGCGGTAACAATGCACGGCAACGGCTCCGCCAAATCCGCGATCAAATTCATCCGGCCTTTCGAGGCAATCGGCCTAAGCAGATTTTGAATGATTTCCCGAATGTGCGACCGCAACATCTCCACGCGCGCCGGCGTGAACGCCGCCGAGGCCAGACTTCGAATGCGCGTGTGCGCGGCGGGATCCAGAAAAAGCATCTGTTTGACCATGACCTTGGCAACCGGGTTCAACGCGGCTAGGCCCATCAAGGTGAGTTGCGCCGGGGCCGGCGTGCGTTCGGCGGAAAAGTCCCGCAACACGCGAATCACGTCTTCATAACGCGTCACCACCCACACGCGCAGCAACGGGTCCCAATGCACGGGCGATTCCGCGCGCAGCCGATGATACAGTGGGTAAGGATTTCCGAGCACCTCCGGATCCAGCAAGGCCGCTAGGCTGAGCGGCGGTTCGTGTTTTCTGGCGCGCGCGGGTTCCGAAGCCGTGGAGATTGGCATAAATTTACGGCTGAACTTTTTCCGCGGCCCCCAGCGTGCGTTGAACTTCTTCCTCGCTCATCGCTTCGAGTTTTGCGCAGAGCAGTCGTTCGATCTCGGCCGAAAGTTCCGCGACACTCGGCGCCTCGAAGACCGTGCGCAACGAAAGTTCTACGCCTAGGCTGTCGCGCACGCGCGAGATCAGTTGAATGCCCAGCAACGAATGTCCTCCCAACGCGAAAAAATTCGCCTCCACGTCCACGCGCTCCACGCCCAGCAATGGCGCGAGAATTCCCGCCACCACCTGCTCGATCTCCGTTTGCGGCGCGTGAAATACATCCTCGCCCAGCGTGTTCGACGCATTGGGCGCCGGCAACGCCCCGCGATCCACCTTGCCATTCGGCGTCAGCGGAATCGCATCGACGGTCACATACATCGCCGGCACCATATACGCGGGCAGACGCGCGCCGAGAAAAGCCCGGAGTTCACTCACCGTCGCGAGATGATCCGCTTTCGCGACGAAATACGCGACCAACTGGCTATCGCCGCCGGAAATTTCCCGCGCCACGACCACACTCTGTGAAACCGCCGGATGCTGGTTGAGCGCAGCGACGATTTCATTCGGTTCGATCCGAAAACCGCGAATTTTGATTTGTTCATCGAATCGTCCGAGAAAGGCGATTTGCCCGTCCGGCAGCGTTTGAGCGCAATCGCCGGTTTTGAACAGGCGCGTGCCGTCAAATGGATTGGGCAGAAATCGCTCCTCCGTCAGTTCGGGACGGTTGCGATAGCCGCGCGCCACGCCCAGCCCGCCAATATAAATTTCGCCGGCCGTCCCCGGGGCCACTTCGCGCATCATGTCGTCGAAGATATAGACCTGCGAGTTATCGATTGGACGGCCAATCGGCGGCAGTCGATTTTCCCCCCGCCGCGCGGGCACCAAACCGGACGTTGCCACCACCGCGCATTCCGTGGGCCCGTAATTGTTGACCAGCAAAAAGGGCAAATCCGGCGGTGGATAAACGTGCAGCGTATCACCTCCCGTCAGCATCAGGCGCAACGCCGTCTGCTCCGGCCAGCGCAACGCCAGCAATCGCTCGGCCATTGGCGTGGGAACGAAACTGATCGTGATGCCGCGCTCGATGAGCCACGACTGAAACGCCTCGGGGTCCTTCAGTTTCTCACCCTCGGGCAGGTGCAAGCTCGCGCCCGCCGCCAGGTACGGCCAGATTTCCCAAACCGCCGCGTCGAACCCGACCCGCGCAACACAGCTCGCGCGATCTTGCGCTATCACCTTGAATGCGCACTGATGCCAGGCGACCAGATTGGACAAACTTTCATACGCGATCTCGACCCCCTTCGGCGTACCGGTCGAACCCGAAGTGTAAATCACATACGCGAGTGATTTCGGATCAATGGAACCGGCGATCACCGGCGTCGCGGCTTTTTCACCATTGCCCTCCGTCAAACGGCCCAACTCATCCAGCGCGATAACGTGTCGATCCCCTCCGGACAGCTTTTGTTTCAAGGATTGTTCGGTGACGACGACTGAGACACCGGCGTCGTTGAACATGAAATTCAATCGCGCTTCGGGCTCCGACGGATCCAGCGGCAAATAGGCCCCCCCGGCTTTGAAGATCGCGAGCGCCCCCACCAACATCGCCGGCGAGCGCGGCACGCACAGCCCCACCAGCATTTCCGCCCCCACGCCGCACCAGTGAAGCTGGCGCGCCAACGCCTCCGCGAGCTGGTTCAGTTCGCGATAGGTCAACTCGCCATGACGGGACGTCACGGCAATGGCATGCGGGTTCTTTTCCACCTGCCGTTCAAACAGGTGAAGCACATCGAGGGTATGGGACTGGCCATTCATAGTCTGCCGCCGGATTCGGCGGAAATTTGTTGCAGCAACGATTCTACTTCCGTGTCGGAAAGTTGATCGAGCCGGTTGAGCAACTCCTGCGCGTGCCGCGCCGTGATGCTTTGCGCCGGCGAAAGCGGCCGCGGGGGCGGCACGGCGGGCCGATGAGTCTTTTGATCGAGCATCGACGCCAGCTCCGCAATGGTGGGAGCTTCAAAAATGTTCCTCAGCGACAACTCCGTTTTGAGTTCATGGCGCACGCGGGTAAGCATTTGCATCGCGAGCAAAGAATGCCCGCCGTTCTCAAAGAAATTATCGTCAATGCCAATCACCTCTTGCCGCAGAAGACCGCGCCAGATTTTGGCGAGCGTTTCCTCCGCGAGCGTGCGCGGCGGAGTAAAGCCGTGCTTCGCCTCCGGGCGTTCCGAAACCGGGGCGGGCAACGCTTTGCGATTAATTTTCCCGTTCGGCGTGAGCGGCAACCGGTCGAGCACCACGAACGCGGAGGGGAGCATATAATCCGGCAATTTCGTTTTGAGAAATTGCTGCAGCCTGCCCGCGTCGGGCGAGGGACGCGCCGACCTTTGAAGATAGGCCACCAACCGTTTTTGCCCGCGCACATCCTCCCGCAGCAGCACCACCGCCCCGCACACGTTCGGATAGCGCCGCAGGATCGATTCGATCTCGCCAAGATCGATCCGATGCCCGCGCAATTTGATTTGAAAATCATTGCGTCCGAAGCATTCGAGAGTCCTGTCCGCTCGATACCGCACGAGGTACCCCGTTTTATAAAGCCGCTTTCCCTCCCTGAACGGATCACGAATGAATTTCTCCGCCGTCAGCTCCGGTCGATTCAGGTAACCGCGCGCGAGGCCTTCACCTCCAATGTGCAACTCGCCCGACACTCCCAGGGGCACCGGCTGCAAATGCGCATCCAGCAAATAAAGCCGGGTGTTCGCCACCGGGTGACCGATGGAAATGGGCGCCGCGCCCGGCATGATCCTGCAAACCGCGGACCAAATGGTTGTCTCGGTCGGCCCGTAAAGATTCCACACCTGCCCGGCCCGCTCCAACAACTTGTCCGCCAACTCGCGCGACAACGCCTCGCCGCCGCACAAAATCTTCATCCGCCGGTCGCCAAACCAATCCGACTCGATTAAAAATTGCCAGAACGAAGGCGTCGCTTGCATCACGGTGGCGCCGCTGGCGCGGATCAATGCCCTTATTTTCGCCGCATCGAAAATTTCCTCCGCGCCGGCCACGATCATACTGGCGCCGACGGTGAGCGGCAGAAAAATTTCCAGCGCCGCAATATCAAACGAAATACTGGTCACCGCCAACAGCTTGTCCGCGCTTGTCAAACCAGGTTCTCGCCGCATCGAATGCAGGAAATTCACCACCGCACGATGCGGAATTTGAACCCCCTTGGGCCAGCCGGTTGAACCCGACGTATAGATCACATAGGCGAGGTTCTCGGAAGTCACCGGCACGGTAAGCTCCCCATCGTCTTCCTCGGAAATCAATCGCCAATCAGTGTCGAGGCAAATGGCGCGCACATTCGCCGGCAACTCTCCCAATCGCTGCCGGTCTTCCGAGCGAGTCAGCAACAATGACGCCTTGCTGTCATCGAGCATGAAGCGCAGCCGGTCCGGGGGAAACGAGGGGTCCAGCGGCACGTAAGCAGCCCCTGCCTTGAGCGTGCCGAGCAGGGCAATCACCATTTCCAGCGAACGCTCCAGGCTGATCGCGACGAGGCTTTCTGGTCCGGCGCCGAGAAATTTCAGATGATGCGCCAATTGATTTGCGCGCCAATTCAGCTCCTCGTAGGTCAACGATTCGTTGCCAAATACGACCGCGACCGACTTGGGCGTGGCGGCGACCTGGTCCAGGAACAATTCGTGCACGCATTTCCCTTGCGGAAAATCCGCCGCGGTCTTATTCCATTCCACCAGCATCCGCTCCCGCTCTTCCTCCGTCAGCAACGGTATGTCCGAAAGGCATTGATCCGGATCGGACGCGACGCTCTCCAGCACCTTTTCGTAATGCCCCAGCATTCGCCGCACGGTGCTCGCGTCAAATAAATCGGTGTTGTACTCGGCGCAGCAATTGAACCTCGCGCCGCTCTTCACAATCGTGAACGTCAGGTCGAACTTCGCCGTGCCCGGGTCGAGGGGAAATTGCGAAATGTCCATGCCCGGCAATTTCAAATTATCCGACAACTCATCCTGCAGGGCGAACATCACCTGAATGAGCGGCGAATAGCTGGCGCTGCGTTCCGGCCGTAATTCCTCCACCAACTTTTCAAACGGCAACTCCTGGTTGGCCAGCGCCTCGAGCACCGTCGCCTGGGTGCGATGCAGCAATTCGTAAAAATCCGGGTTGCCCTCGAGTTTCGTTCGCAACACCAGCATGTTGACGAACACCCCGATGACTTTCTCCAGTGACGCGCGCACGCGGCCAGCCACCGGCGATCCGACCACAATGTCCTCCTGCCCGGTGTATCGATGGATTAGTGTTTGAAACGCCGCGAGTAAAATCATGTACGGCGTGAAACCGCCGCTCTGGCTGAGCTCACTGAGCTTGCCACTCAAGTCCGGCGAAAGCTCCAGCCACTCACACGCCCCGCGAAAAGTCTGCGACACCGGGCGCGGACGGTCCGCGGGCAATTCCAAAACCGGCGGCGCGCCCTCCAGTTGTTTGCGCCAATACGCCAGTTGCTTTTCGAGAACGTTGCCGCGCAACCAGTCCTTTTGCCACACGGCAAAATCGCCGTATTGAATCGCGGGCTCCGGCAACTCGACCTGGCGATGGGAAACAATCGCCCCGTAAGCGGTCGCCACTTCGCTGCAAAGCAGGCGCCACGACCAGTCGTCCGCGGCGATGTGATGCATCAGCACGAGCAAAATCCAGTCCTTTTCGTCCAACCGTACGAGCACCGCGCGCACCATCAGATCGCGTGACAAATCAAACGCGCGTTTCGCCTCGGCTTCAAGCAGCGTTCTCGCTTCGGCTTCGCGTTCCGCCACCCGCAATTCCCGCAAATCAATCAAACGCATTGGCACCGATGACGGAGCATCGATCGTCAGCACCGGTTCCTCGCCGACCAATCGCGTGCGCAATGCTTCATGCCGCGCCACCACCGTGTCCATAGCCTGTTGCAATGCCCGCGGATCCAATGCCCCGCGCAATCGCGATGCGATCGGCATATTATAGAGGGCACTGTCAGCCTCCAATTGGTTGAAGAACCAGAGCCGCTGTTGCTCCAGCGACAACGGCACCGGCCCGTTGCCTTGCCGCCGCGGTATTGGTCCCTCGCCGTTCGCATTGGCTCCGCCGCCCTGGCGCCATTTCGCGAGCAACGCCTGCTTGGCCGTCGATAACCCGCCGGGTGGGGCGGAAGCCGGGCTATTAACGTCGTTCCTGGTAGTTCGCATTCCCGTTCTTACGCTGTTTGCACACGATTCATCAGGCTCAAGAGCCCTTTGGTATCCGTGTGTTATCGTGTGCGTTACGAACTGACGTTGCTATGGGTTGTGAAACCCAGAAACCCGGATGTGACACTCCATGAAGCCGAGGAGAACGTGTGGCTGAACCCGAACTCCGAAGGTCGAAATCCGAATTCCCGATAACCGAAAGAAGCCCGAAATCCGAAAATAGCCGCTGGGACTCCACTTCGGATTTCGGATTTCTTTCGGCCTTCGGATTTCGACCTTCGGATTTTTGTTCATCGGAGTAGCCCTTCGAAAATCGTTACCCACCCCAAAACACTGAGGAACTATTACCCGCTATCTTCTCTCGCGCGCCCTCGCCACGATTTCCCGCGCCGCCTGGCATCGGTTCCGAACTTCCAGCCAGTTTCCGTTCGCCAAATCTTCCTTTTTCGCAATCCAGGTTCCGCCCACTGCCGCCACCGTGTCCAGCTTCAGATAGGATTCGAGGTTCGACGGGTTCACGCCGCCGGTCGGCATGAAACGGATGCCGGTATGTTTGTAGGGCGCCGACAACGCTTCAATCATTCCCACGCCGCCGTTGGATTCCGCGGGGAAAAATTTCAGCAGCTTGCAGCCGAGCGACAGCCCCAACTCGATGTCACTCGGGGTGGCTACGCCGGGCACGAATGGCAAGCCAACCGATTGCGCGTGCTTGACCGTCTGCGGATTCAACCCCGGGGCCACGGCAAAAACCGCGCCGCTGCTTTTGGCCGCTTCCACATTTGCCGCCGTAAGCACCGTGCCCGCGCCCACGATCAACTGCGGGCGTTCCCGGGCGATTTTACGAATGACTTCCGCCGCGGCGGCGGTGCGAAAAGTAATTTCCACCACCGGCAACCCGCCTTCAATGAGCGCGTCCGCCAAGGGAATCGCCGCGTCAACATTTTCAATCGCGATAACGGGAACAACACCCAATTGGGCGACTCGGCGGAAGATCTCTTCTGACATAAAGCGCGCGGAAGATTGATTGGATTTCACCGTTTGCGCGAGAGAATTCTCCGTCATCTCCCGCCGGGACCTTGAAATTGATGGCAAATAATTTGTCCAAATTGCCAATTAGTGGACATCATTGGTTAGATGCCGGAGTTAACCGATTACGAATTGCTGGCTGAATATGTCCGGCTTCGTTGCTCCTCAGTCGAAGATCCACCAGGGATATTCTCCTTCGTCGCGCCTCGCCATACGGCCTTTTGCGCGAAAACAGCACCCCTCATAATTTTCAGACAGGCTCTTAGTCGGAACCATGCAGTGAACTTCGGGGAGCGCGCCCGCCGTCGGTAACGGAAGATACTCGCTTTGCTTCCAGCAGTCGGATTCTGAGGTGTTGTTGGTTGCTTGATCCGATTGATTCCGTCCCCGCTGCTCGTTCGACTTTTCTCCCATTCTCATCAGACAAGATTTCGGGGAGTTTGTTCATTTTCGCTCCGAACGGCGAACGCTGCCCTTGGATCAAAAATCGTTGTGCCTGCGCGGAGATCAGCCGCTCATCCCACAATTGGATCGGGATCGCCAGCTTGTCTTTCAGGACGGCGACAAATTCCTGCACTTTCAATGCGGCCGGGCCGTAAATGCCATCCATGTTTCGCGGCCTGCCGACCAGGAGTAATTCCACTTCCTTGTCGCGAATGATTTCTTTCAACCGGGTGAGGAAATCGAGGAACGGTTCTGCCGGCACAAATTCCAGCGGCTGGGCGATCATCTTCAATTATTCGCTCAACGCGATACCGATGCGTTTGGTTCCATGATCAAGAGCGAGGATTCTCATGGTAGCTCACGGATAAGCTGGTTTCCGCATATGATACAAAACATGAGAGCCGGGATTCCCGCCTTCTTGCATGAAAAAGACGTCATCGGGATAAACGACAATTAGCTCGATCGGAGTGGAAAGCACCGTGCTCACCTGCCCGATGATTTTCTGAGTCGTCATGTCCAAAATCGTAATGCGGCCAGCCCCGCCTGCCCACAAATACTTTCTGTCCGGGGCAATGGTTCGGATCCGGTTCTCAAGAACATTGCTGGATAAGTTAAGATGAGTCCAGCCACCTTGCGAAATTTTGGAAATTCCCACGCCGCCCGGAGAAAGTATGGTAGCCGCACAGCCGCCATCGACGGCCACCGTGCGCAGGCCGATGACTTCCGGATACTCCGGTTGGCCGGGAGCGGGAAGTTGGAGGGTCCATTTCCGCGAACCCAAATTCAGAGTATATAATGACCGAAAGCAACCCACCCACCACGTATAACCCTCGTCCCCGCTCCTGATTTGCCAAACCGCATTCTGCGGCGTACAGGGAAACTCCCCTTCGGAGACGCGGTTGGTATCCGGGGCTGTCATGGCGGTGAATTTCGAGGTAGTGAGATCCAGGCAACCAAAAGCGCCTTGGGAACCCCGGCCAAATCCGATGAATATCTCGTTTCCGTTCATCGCGAGCGCCCGGATGGAAGCCATCGGAAAACCATCTTTTTCTCCAAAAATGACCGGCGGCCCGTTTGTTGTTATTTTAATCAATCCCTCGCCGTCCGTGCCCAACCATAGGGAAGTTTTATCTCCCCTGATCGCCGTTATGGGATGCTCCAACTCCACGGGAAGAGGGACGGGTTTAAAACGTTCGTCGGAGCCGTAGCCAAAAATCCCCGTCCAATCAAAACTCTTCAGATTTGTTCCACAGGCCACTAGGAGCGGCCCCCAACCCATCCCGCCGGTGACGGCAAAAGCCGTGACGGGTCCTCCATCGAAATCCGCGATTCCCATGGGCGGTTCCTGGAACTTCATCATTTGTTCAGACCGGACGGCGACATTGGTGGGGGCTGCCCCCCCAGTTAAAGTCAACCCTTGGGCCGATGCAAATGCCGGGCCAGCAAAGGAACCGGGTTGGCCGCGCCCCGCCGATGCCGGCGTTCCAAGCCGAGTAATGGCCGCCACGTTTCCCGAACGAATCTCCTCCAACCAGTTTTTGGCCGCTGCCGAGTAAATCTGATCACCCGATGCCGATACCTCTTGAAGTAATTTCTCTCCCCGCAGGCGTTCCGCGGAATTCGCTTCCGTCGTCAACATCTTGCCCAAAAGAAATCTTGCCCGCATGTCCTGCGGGTTCAGGAGGATCGCTTGCTGCATCGCGTCCAACAGCCGCCGATGGTTTGCCGCCCTGGCTGCCTTCGCCTCGGTATCTGCGTCGGTAAATGAAGCAGTTGTGTTCTGCAACGATACATCGCCAGCGAGTGCCGAAAAAGCAGGCACCGCTGATTTAACCGGGTTCGTTTGCGCCAAACCGTTAATGGCCAGGCAGCAACTCAGTGCCGCCAGAATCCGCCAAAGTCTAAATTTCATCCTTGCCGGAAAAATAACGCAATTTGCAGGCCAAACTTTTGGGCAGACGCCTGGGCTTCTCTTTCAGTTGCTCCTGTTGTTCGGTCTGGAATGCAAAACGGCCAATTGCCAAGATTCCGTTCGTCCAGGGTCCGTGGTCATCACCCCTATATTGCGTAAACCAAAGGTCTCCATCCCCGATGATGACTCCACGCCAATTTTTGAAGAATGGCTTCTTAGCGGCGTCGACTATTTTGGCCGAAACACTTTTGGTGAGTTTCTGGTGCAGAACTCTTTCAAATTCACCTTCGGATGAAACGTGCGGTAATTGCATAAGCGTAATGCGGCCTAATAGCCCTTGGCTCTCTTTCGTAGCGTATCGTCGTCATAAGGGCTCTGACCCATCCCCGACCCCTTTTTACGTCGCCTTGGCCCGGATTAACACCGGCAAACGCCTCACAAATTTGCAAAATGTGTTCCTCGTAAACTACCAGACCGAACGTGCTGTGCAGGCCACTGCTGTCCAATTTAGCCAGAATCAACGGATAAGCTCTTGGGTTTAATGGGGTTTATGTCGAGTCCTTGGGCCGGGATTGGTGCTAAAGTTCCAATGCATAAGTCGCATTTTTTCTGTCTTCGAAGTCAATGAATGTAGAGTGTGCCCTCATGGCTGATGGGAAGGAATAAGCCATTGCCGAGGTATTGCAGTTCAACGGCACTATAAGGACCGCCATTGAGATAGCCAGCCACTCCGGTGGTGGTGCAAATTTTAGAACCAAAGATTCCAAAAAGGATGTCGGCAACGACCAGGTTGCCCGTCGCTGAAGAAGCCGCGGCCCGCCAGCCAGCCGGCGGTAATCCGGCAGCGTTTGTCCAATTCACTCCCCCATCTGTGGACGTAAAAACCACTTGGGCGCCGCAGGTTGCCAAACGCAAGCCATCGGCTGAGCACGCAATTGAGAGCAGAGCCTGCGTTCCGGAAAACTCACTGGGCACCCATGATTGGCCGCCGTCGGCTGAGGTGTAAATGTTTGTGGAGAGTCCCACCGCCCCCAATCGGAACCCATCGAATGAAGAACATACCGAACGCCAGGCCACGTTGGTGGGGGCCGCCGTGAGATTCCAACTAACCCCAAAATCAGTAGAAATATAAATGCCAGCGTTGGTGCTCGCCGCCACCAGGCGCGAGCCATCCGCGGAGGACGCCAGGGCGCACCATTGATTGCTGGGTGCGCTGGTGGTTGCCCAGTTAATTCCAAAATCGCTGGAGGAATAGATGCCTCCGGATTTTGCCGCAGCCACCAACCGATCCCCGTCGGCCGAGGAGGCAATGGCCGCATAACTTGTCGTTGGCGCATTGGGAGAGACGGTAAAGTTTGTGCCGTAGTCGGTTGACAGCGAAATATGCCCGGCCGCAGCGCCGTCGGCGACCGCGACCCGTTTTCCGTCAGCAGACATGGCTATTCCGCCCGGCAGGGCATTGGGCTGGTTTGCGCCTGATCGATAGGACCAGGAAGCACCCGAGTCGCTTGAGGTCACGAGGATACTCGCGCCTGCGCCGATCAAATGAACCCCGTCGGCCGAACTGGCAAGGGCAAAATAATTAACACCAACAGATTCTAGGCGCGTCCAAGGTGTGGCTGGTCCGAGGTTGTGGCCTGGAATTGATTGTCCCGCGTTTTGCGCCAGATTCCAGCCCCCGTAACCTGCCCCCGCGACTCGAACAATATCGCCGATATTCGGCGAGCTAGGCAGTGTCAGCGTCACGAGTTGGCTGTTCGTGACAACATACGACCGATTGGGGAGCGCCTGTACGTTTGTGCCCGTGATCGTTTGTGCCGGAATCGTCCCGGCTACGTTGACCAAACCGGCCCCGTTCCCGACAAAATTTCCGTTAAACGTGTTGGCGCTGTTGGTAAACAACACCGGGCTGCCGTAAGCGCCGCTCAATCCGCCTGGCGGCAATGTGCCGGTGAAAATCGAAGCACTTCCAGCCGTGGCGGCGAAGATGGCGGTCGGCGCCGGAGCCAGAAATTGCCGGGGGCTAAGGGTTGTGAAGCTTGCCCCACTGTTGGTGCGAGCCGCAATTTCCAGCCAGCGTGAGCTGGCGTTAAACGTCCCCGAGCCAAAATCCAGTGTGGTGGTGAACAAACCGTTGCTGACGGCGACGGCGCTATTGGTAAGAGCCACCCCGAGTTGGTTGCCGTCAGCGTCACCGTCATAGACTGCGAAGCGCAGATCATAGCTTCCATTAGCCGCACTGCCGCCGACATTAAGGCGCCCTTGGTAGGTAAACGCCGTGCCTTGGGCGAAGGCATTCCCGCCATGGATCAGCAGTCCAGCGAACAGAATAAAGCTTAGAGCCTGTCTGAAAATTATGAGGGGTGCTGTTTTCGCGCAAAAGGCCGAATGGCGAGGCGGGACGAAGGAGAATATCCCTGGTGGATCTTCGACTGAGGAGCAACGAAGCCAGACGGCCTTTTGCGCGAAAACCCTCCGGGCGGCGGGTCTTTTGCCCGTGGCCTTCGTTGGCTCGGTCCTGACAGCCCGCTGCGGGGATGCTCGGACCTCGCCGCCTTGGCCACAGCCGAAATCCCTCGCCGCAGCACACCTTAGAATTTTCAGACAGGCTCTTAATCTCATATCACAGCCATTCCTCAGAAATCGAAAAAAGTGTTGGCTTGCCGGTTAGCCTTCTCATATTACGGCAGGGATGAAAAATAACACGATCAGCCAGCACGCTCCATTTAACATCTTCCGCTAAATTAGCAAACTCAATCCCGCAGGCGAACTCTGCAAGATAGCACGCGAGACGGGCACGAATTAATCCCGCGCATCAACATCTCATGGCGATCCGAAAGGTTCCTTGCTATTTTCGATGGAAATGAGCGCGTCGCCTTCAGATTTGACACACGTGCTATAAACAGCACGGCAAAGGGGAAAAAGGAGCAATGAAAGGGAAAACCAGGAAGGTTTTGGCAACGTGCTTCCGGCATCCTGCCCGAAGTCCCACTCTCACGGGCCGCCCCCAAAACGTGATCACCTCCGCCCATCGCAAGTGGTTAGTTTTGGGAGAATTTGGGGGTTCTTTGAGCGATTTGGAGAGTATAAAAAAACTTTTTCCCTGCTTCTCTCGTCCCCCAACGTGTTCCGCCTTCGTCGCTCGCGAAGGCGTCGCACCCAGTCCAACCTTGTCCTATCAAAACAATCCCCTTACCCCCCTTTCCAAGCTCCAGGTTTTGCCTTCCTTAAAATCGATTCCACCGAAAGCAGCGAAGAACCATTTCCATCCAGTTTTCAAGCTAATGAAATGCCGATCCTCGCATAATTAATGGTCATTAGATGACAGAATTGATTGATTTCGAACGGTCGGGGGCATTGGCGCGGAGCGGAGCCGAAGAGGGGTTCGCGACGCGGATGGCGCACCATGCACCCGGCCTGTTCCACGGCGCCGCCCTTCACCAGCAATTCGCACACAGGCTTCGCTCATCATTCTCGCGCATAAGGCGAATCGTCTGCTCTAATCCTCTTGCGTCTTGTCGAATCTCTTTTCCAGGATAGAATGGATGTTTGATTTTTCAGGTCTATGGCAAAATTGAAAAGAAACAATGACGATGGGACGGCTCACTCCTTCCGGTTCAGCCTGGCGGGTTTAATAATTTTCAGCGTGTGTCTCATGGCGGGCGCGGCGTTGGTCTCCAGCAGAGTATTGGCGGCAAAACCAAAAACTCTTTCATTCGCCAACAATGACGTTCCCGACCCGGACGGGCAGGACAAAAATACGTTCACGCGCAAAGGTCCGTGGGGAGAATTGCTGGTCCAGTACATCAATCTGGAAATGCCGGCGGAATATATCTCCGCCTCAGTTCAAAACCCCGAACCGCCGGCCTGGAATTTCCACGGCATGAATCCGGCGCAGGTCAAGGCCCTCCTCACTACGAACGCCCTTTGCCGAGACCAAGTCGAAGCACAGTTTACCTCGAACCATATTACGTCGCAGGAAAATGGGACCGTGTTCACGCCCGATGAAAATTTTATATTTTCATTGAAACCGAAAGCGCGAAAGAAGCTCTACGGCGCTTTGTACGGCATGGGAGTGGAAACTTTTATTGATTGCCCGTTTATTTTTCCCAAGGATAGCATTGAAACGGTTTATGCCGATAATCGGTTGCATCCGGACGAGGTGGCCTTGCTCAAGCGCCTGGTATATCCCACCACCAATTCGGTCCGCCTGGCTTATTACGCCCTATTGTTGCGCCGGCTTCCCACCGCCGAGCGCCGCCTGGTGATGGCCAAAGTGCTTTCCCAGCAATCGGCGGTGCTGGTCCGGCTGTGCGTCAGGCCTGACAGCGACATTGACAAAATCGCCGCTTATTGGGGGAACATGGAAAATGTCCGCTTCACCGACATGCGCCCGATGCTTGAAGCGTTGAAAGGGTTGCCTCATGGCGGCACGGTCAGCCTCATGTATTTCCTCCCACCCTTTGCTCGCAGCCGGCTTTATACTTTCCCCCTGCCCCCGCAACCCGCCGATCCCACCATGGATTGCCATTGGACCACCTTCAACTTTTCCCGAACTGAGCCGGACAACCGCTTCAACAGCGCTCAATTCACGATTAATTACATCAAGACAAATTTCTACCAGATCGACGCGCCGTCACGGTACGGAGACGTCGTGATATATGTGGATGAAAAAAGTGCCATCAAACATTCCGCCGTGTTCCTCGCGGACGACCTTGCGTTCACCAAATACGGACTTAATTATCGCCAGCCCTGGATGATCGTCCGCCTGGAGGATATGCAAGCCATGTATCCCGCCGCGACGCCGCTCTATTTCCGCCGGAGAACAGAATAAACGGAGGCGTCATCTGTCCGCGCATTTTCGCGGGGCAAACAAACGCAATTTACACCGGGCCTCCCCGTTGTATACTGTCCCTCCGTGAACCCTCAAGAACGTCAACGCGTCGTCGTCGGCATGAGTGGCGGAGTCGATTCCTCCGCCACGGCTGCGCTTTTGCTCGAGCAGGGCTACGATGTCGTCGGCATCACCCTCAAGCTCTGGCCCCAGGATTGCGTCTCGCGCGCCGAGGACAAATGTTGCGGCCCCCAGGCCGTCAGTGATGCGCGCTCGGTGTGCAACAAGCTGGGTGTCCCCTACTATCTGATCGACGAAGCAGCGGAGTTTCAGAAGCACGTCATTCAATATTTTGCGGATGAATATAAGGCGGGACGCACGCCGAACCCATGCGTCATGTGCAACCAGAATCTAAAATTCGGCCGGCTCATCGATCGCGCCGACCAATTGGGCGCGCAATATATTGCGACGGGACATTTCGCGAGGGTGGAAAAGACCGTAGGACAGGCTTCCATCCTGTCTCAAACCAAAAATAATGGAGACAGGCAAGATGCCTGTCCTCCGAGATACTTGCTCAAGCGCGGACGCGACCTCAAAAAAGACCAGAGTTACTTTTTATTTTCGCTGCGCCAGGACCAACTGGCGCGCGCCATGTTTCCGCTTGGCGAAAAAACCAAAAGCGACACCCGCGAAGTCGCCCGCCATTGCAATCTCAAGACAGCTGACAAGGAAGAGAGCATGGAGATCTGTTTCGTGCCCGACAATAATTACGGCAAGTTTCTTCAGCAGGCGAATCTCGCGCAGAAACATCGCGGTGAGATCGTGGACGTGCACGGCCACGTGCTGGGCCATCACGATGGCATCGAGTTTTACACCATCGGCCAGCGCAAAGGCTTGGGCATCACCACGCCCAAGCCGGTTTATGTGATCGAATTGGACGTGGAAAACAATCGCGTCGTCGTCGGCGATGAAACCGCCCTGGACCGCGATGAATTCATCGTGGATCGCTGCAATTGGATTCCGTTCGACTCGCCGCCCGGGCAAATCGAGGTAATGGCGAAGATTCGCTACAACCATCCCGGAACGCGAGCGACGGTGTTGCCGATCGACAAGGGCAAAGCCAAAGTGAAATTACACACGCCGCAACGCGCCATCACTCCCGGCCAGGCCGCTGTCTTTTACCAGGACGACCTCGTCGTTGGCGGCGGGTGGATCTGCCGGTGATGGAATAGGATTCGGGCGCCCGTGAGTTCCATAGCGCGGATTTCCCGCAAACCGCTCAGGCTGGAGCGCCCGCGTCACTATTCCGAATTTCTCATTGCGCAAAGCCGCGCGACTGTTAGATTCGCGTTCGCTTTTTCTCCACCGGCGGCGGTGGATTTTTCATTTTAACCAAAAATAACAATCGTGAAAATTTTTAGCGGCACGGCGAATCCCAGTTTAGCCAAAGCCATCTGCAATTCCATCGGCATGGAAGTCGGCAAATGCAGTGTCAAACCGTTCCCCGATGGCGAGACCTTTGTCAAAATCGAGGAGAACGTCCGCGGCGAAGATGTCTTCATCGTCCAACCGACTTCGCCCCCCACGAATCACAACCTGATGGAGTTGTTCATCATGATCGATGCCGTCCGGCGCGCCAGCGCCACGCGCATCACCGCCGTGCTGCCTTTTTACGGTTATGCCCGCCAGGATCGCAAAGACCAGCCGCGCGTGCCCATCACCGCCAAACTCGTCGCCAACCTCCTCGTGGCCGCCGGCGCGAACCGCATTCTCGCCATGGATCTCCATGCGCAACAAATCCAGGGGTTTTTCGATATCCCGGTCGATCATCTCTACGCCGCGCCCGTGATGTATGAGTATCTCAAGAAAAAGAAGCTCAAAGACCTCGTCGTCGTCAGCCCGGATGTGGGCGGTTTGAAAATGGCCCATGCCTATTCTCAAACCCTCGAAACCAGCCTCGCCATTGTGGCCAAACGCCGGAAAAGCGCCACGGAAGTGGAATCGATGGCGCTCATCGGCGATATCAAGGACAAAAACGTCCTGTTGGTCGATGATTTGACCGAAACGGCCGGGACGTTGACGCATGCGGCGGCCTTGCTAAAAAAGCACGGTGCCAAGCAGATTTTAGCCTGTGTTTCCCACGCCATTTTGAACGATGTCGGGGTGGAAAGATTGAAAAAATCGGATATTGACGAACTGATAACAACTGATACTGTCCTTCGCCCTGCAATTGAAGGCGTTAATATAACGACATTATCAGTCGCGGGACTTTTGGGCGAAGCTATCAAGCGAATCCATAATAATTCGTCGGTAAATTCGCTGTTCGAATTTAAGGGCGGACGCACCAGTTAGCTGGAGAGCGGAGCCGGAATAATTTAAGAAAATGAAATCTGTACCATTGAACGCGTTTCCCCGTTCGCTCGGACGCCGGGCTGGGGCAAAGAAACTTCGCTCGGAAGGCCGTATTCCCGCCGTTATCTACGGTGGCAAAGCCCAGCCGCAGAGTGTGGAAATCAACGCCCGCGAAATCGGCGACCTGATTCTCCATTCCGTCTCCGAAAACCTGCTCGTCGACCTGGCCATCAAGGACGACGCCAAGCCCAAGCGCCTCGCGCTCGTGCAGGAAGTACAGCATCACCCGCTTAGCGGCCACGTGTTGCATGTCGATTTTCATGAAGTCTCCCCCACGGAAAAAGTCACCATCATGGTGCCCGTGGAAACGACCGGCGAAGCCGCCGGCGTGAAAAACAGCGGCGGCGTGCTCGAACACGTCTTGTTCAAGCTCAAAGTCCGCGCGCTGCCCAAGGATTTGCCCGAGCAAGTGGTCATCGATGTCAGCGCCCTCGAGCTGAACAAGACCATTCACATCGGTGAAATCAAAGTGCCGGAGGGTGTCGAAATCCTCGGTGACAAGCATATCCCCGTCGTCTCCGTGGCCGTGCCGCGCGCGGAAGAAGAAGTCGCGCCGGTCGAAGGCGCCGCTGCCGCCGGCGATGTCGAGATGATCAAAGAGAAGAAAGAAGGCGAAGAAGGCGCCCCTGCTGCTCCGGCTGCCAAGGGCGGAGCCAAACCGGCCGCTGGCGACAAAGCCGCCGCCGCTCCGGCTGGCGACAAGAAGGCCGCCGCGCCCGCCGCCGAGAAGAAGAAGTAGTTTGCCGCGTGTTCCGTGGTTCGTGTTGCGTGAGTCTTTCACGCGCTACGCACCACGGAACACGCTTTTAAAAAGCGGCTCACATGGAAAACATGTTTCTCATTGTGGGTCTGGGAAATCCCGGCGCGGAATACGCAAAAACGCGCCACAACGCCGGGTTCCTGCTGGTGACGAAACTGGCCGAACGTTGGAAAGCGAGTTGGACGCTCGAAAAGAAGTTCAACGCGCGCGTGGCCAAGGCGGAACGCAACGAAGGCCGCGTGCTGTTGTGCGAACCGCAGACGTTCATGAATTCCAGCGGCCAGACCGTCGGGCCTTTGATTGGATTTTACCGGGTGCCACTCAACCGGTTGTTGGTGGTGGTGGACGATGCAGATTTGCCGTTTGGCGAAATCCGGCTGCGGCCGGGTGGCAGCAGCGGCGGGCATCATGGGCTCGAGTCCATCGAGCAGCACCTCGGCACGCGCGAGTTTGCCCGGTTGCGGATCGGGATCGGCCGGAAAGATGGCGTGCGCGAGATAACGGACTACGTCCTGGGCCGGTTCAGCGCCGCGGAAACCGAACTGGCGGAAAAAGTTTTATCGGCGGCAGCCGACCAGACGGAAGTGTGGTTGAAGGCCGGGATACAGAAAGCGATGAGCCAATTTAACGGGCTTGTTGAAGCAGCGAAAAGTTAAAGCGCTAAGATTTTAGCATCAGGAATAACATGAAACGATACGAAGGCTTGTTTATATTGGAAACTGCGGGCAAGGAAGAAGGCATCAAGGATGCCATCGACAAAATCTCTTCGGAGATCACCTCGGCCGGCGGAAAAGTCGAAACGGTCCAGAAGATGGACAAAAAGAGCTTTTCCCGCGTCGCCGACAAGAAACATAGTTCCGGTTTTTACGTGAACGTGATTTTTGAGAGCGAACCCGCCGTGGTGAGCCAGTTGAAACAACGCTTCGCCCTGAACGAAGAAGTGTTTCGCGTGATGTTCACCAATGCCGCGGCGCCCACGCCCGCGAAGTAACCGCACCTACGGCCATGGCCAGCTTTAACAAAGTCATTTTGGTGGGGAACCTGACGCGCGATCCCGAATTGCGCTACACTCCCAAGGGCATGGCCATCGCCAAAATCGGCCTCGCGGTCAATCGCAATTGGACCACCGAATCCGGCGAGAAAAAGGAAGAAGTCACTTTTGTCGACGTGGACGCCTTCGGCCGTCAGGCCGAGACGCTCGCTCAATACATGAAAAAGGGCAGCCCGCTCCTCGTCGAAGGCCGCCTCAAACTCGACCAGTGGGACGACAAACAAACCGGCCAGAAACGCAGCAAACTCGGCGTCATCGTGGAAGGTTTTCAATTTCTCGGCGGTGGCAATCGCGAAGGTGGCGGCGGCGGAGAAGCCCCGCGTCGTCCCGCGGCCCCCAGTGCCCCTGCCCCGTCTCCCGCAGCCGAACCCGACATGCCGCCCCCGGACGACGACGTTCCATTCTGATCTTATTTAACCGATTTAACCGATTTAACCGATTTAACTGATTTAACAATTTAACTGTCTCATGAAAACCGAAGTCATTCTCACCAGCAATATCATCGGACTCGGCGGCGAATCCGATCAGGTCAAGGTCGCAGCCGGCTACGCCCGCAACTATTTGTTTCCGCAACACCTCGCCATTCCGCTGACGCAAGCGAACAAACGCCGCATCGAATCGCTCAAGCAGCGCCGCGCCGAGCGTGAAGCCCACGAGTTTAACACCATGAGCGAGCTCGCCAAAGGCGTGACCAAGCTCATCTGCGTCATCAAGGTCAAGACCGGTGAAGACGGCAAGATGTTCGGCACCGTCACCGCCGGCATGATTGCCGACGAGCTCAAGCATCAGTTCGACATCACCCTCGACAAGCGGAAAATCCATCTGGTTCACCCCGTCCGCACCCTGGGTGAGCACGACGTGGAATTGCGCCTGCACCACGAAGTGAACGCCACGCTCAAAGTTCGCGTGGAAAGCACGAACCCGCTGCCAGCCGCCACGGAAGCTCCGGCTCCGGAAGGCCGTGTGTCCGAAAAACGCGGCAAAACCCGCCAGGCCGAAGCGGCTCCGGCGGTTGAAGAAAAAGCTGAAGCGACTGAAAAGAAGCCGAAAGCTGAAAAAGCTGCCAAAGCCGAAAAGCCCGCGAAAAAAGGCAAGGCTGACAAAGCTGAGTAATTTTAATTTTTTTCAAGCAAGGCAGGCCGAAAGGCCTGCCTTTTTTATTATAGTGGCACGGGCGTCTCACCCGTGAGTTCCTTCTGGAATGACGCCATTGCCTCAGCTTCTGAAACGCACAGGCGAGACGACCGTGCCACTACCAATCCTTTAGCGGATGCTCCCGCTCCTGCTTATCCTTCTGATTCGCGGGCAGCAGCTTCTCATCGCCCTTCTGACCATCCAATAGTCGCTTCGCCTCCTCCGGCGTCATCTGCCCGGGAGTCTGATCTTCCTTCGGTTGCTCCTTATCGCCCTGCTTCTGGTTTTGTTGCTGCTTTTGCTGGTCCTGCTTCGGTTGATCCTGCTTTTTATGCTCGTCTGGTTTTTGCTGCTGCTTCTGCTGATCTTGTTTCGACTGGGATTGGTTTTGCTGAGACGGCTTCTGTTGCTGCTGTTTCAACAAATCGTCCAGTTTCTTCAGCTTGATATCGTCCGGATATAGCTTTAATCCCCTGTCCACCTGCTCCTTTGCAATCGTCGTGTTATTCGTCAGATAAGCCTGCGCGCCGGTATGAAAAAATTCATCCGCGCTTTGGCCCGGCGCCTTCTGCGTCATCAACGCCAACAGACTAATGCTGATTAGGAGTCGCAATTTCATCAATGTCCTTCAGTCGTTTCACGTAATCCTCAAATTGTTTCGCCGCCACGTTCTTTTGGACAACCTGCTGCATGATATCCAGCGCGCGATGATATTGCCGCTGCCGCACGGAATTGTCCGCCGCCTGCTTCGCCTGGCGGGCCAGTTCCTTCAATTGTATAATCATCGCGACGCTTTTTTTCGCGAATTCCAGATTATGCGCGGCGTCGCCATCCTGCTTGTCCAATGTCACCGCATTCTGAAAATTTTTCGCCGCCTGCTCCCATTGCTCCTGCACCGCGTCCAGGTCCACCGTTTCTTCGCCCAGCTTGGCTTCGCCCTGTCGATATTGCACATTGCCAATGTTAAAATACGCCTTCTGCAGCAATTTCACATCCTGCGATAACAACACCGCCGTATAATCCTTCAACGCATCGTCGTAATTCGTCGCCCGGTACGCTGCGTCGCCCGCGTTGAAAATGAATCGTGCGTCGCCCTTCTTGTCCGCTTGCGCCAGCCGCTCGAATTCCTTTTGCGCCTCAACAAATTTCCCCGCCTTATAATCGCTCATGGCGGACGCCGGCGACGCCGAAACACGAACTGGAAAAATCAGGAACGCCAACATCACCGCAGCCGCCGTGGTCGCCGCTTTTGTGTTCGATTCGACCAATAGCGGCGGTTGGCCTTTTGACTCGCGGCGCATCGAACCTTTTCGCTCCGGGAAAAATATCTCCGCAATCAACAGCACGATACCGAGCGCCAGCGGCCAATGATATCGCTCGTACGGCCGCCGAACCCATTGCTCCTTCGCCTCAGATTTTGGCAGGGGCGCGAGGCTCCGCTCGTAAAGCGCCTCCATGGTATTGGCGCCGCTGAGAGAATAGTACGCGCCGCCGGCGTCGGCGGAAATTTGGCGCAGCAACGGTTCGTTGAGGTGCGACTTCACCACGTGCCCCTCGTCATCGCGCACATATTGCAAGTGGCCGCTTTCATCCTGGTATTGCAGCAATTCACCCGCCGCCGTTCCGATGCCCACCGTGAAAATCTTCAAGCCGTCCTTCGCGGCGCGTTTAGCCGCATCGTCCGCGCCCGCGTCATTATCCTCGCCGTCAGTAAAGAGCACGAGCACCTTGTAATTATCCCCCTCTTTGAAGGCCTTCGCCGCAGTATCAACGGCCTCGGAGAATGACGTGCCGCCCTCGGAAATTGTGTGCACATCCAAAGCCTGAACACTTTGCCGAAACGCACCGTCATCGATCGTCAATGGACACTCCAAAAACGCGCTGCCCGCAAACGCCACGAGCCCCAGCCGGTCCGATTTCGCCTCCTGCATCAGACTGAGCGCCGCGAGTTTGGCGCGCGTAAGGCGATTCGGCGCAATGTCGCTCGCCAGCATGCTCTTCGAAGTATCAATCGCGACCACGATATCCAGGCCGCGCTGCGCCACTTCCTCCTGGAAATAACCCCACTGCGGCCGCGCCAACGCAAAAATAAAACAAATCACGGATGCCATGATGAGCGCCGCCCGGATCTTTTGTCGCGCGACCGAAACGCCGGCGACCAATCCCGTCAATAGTCGCGCCTGGATGAATTGTGTCATCAACTTCTGCCGCGCGCGCCACGACCACCAAAAAAACACCAGCAATGCCGGTACCATCAGCAACAGCCAAAACATTTGGGGAGCCGCGAAACTCATACGACGCGTTCCACCCCGTTTCCAATCGTAAATCGTAAATCGTAAATCGTAAGTCGAGTCATGGGAGCCTCCTCATTACGGTGTTCTTCAAAACCTGCTTCAAGAGCAGCAATCCAAGACCGGGCACCAAAAACCACGCAAACAATTCATCAAATTCCGTGTACTTTTTAACGACCGCCTCCGATTTCTCCAACTTATCAATCTCCGCATAGATTTGCTGGAAACGCTCCGCATTGTCCGCGCGATAATATTTTCCACCGGTCATATCCGCGATTTTCGTCAGTGTATCCTCGTCGATGTCCACCGGTATCATTTGATACACCTTGCGCCCGAAAATATCCCGGCCCGGCATCGGCGCGTTGCCCCTCATTCCCACGCCGATGGTATAGACTTTCACG